>Ga0302324_100009332_pt1 | contig 20537 bp, 16 predicted proteins | sample Palsa_T0_1_FD_201949 | JGI IMG/M metagenome (GOLD analysis project Ga0302324, IMG submission 201949) | Peat permafrost microbial communities from Stordalen Mire near Abisko, Sweden - Palsa_T0_1 | ecosystem: Environmental > Terrestrial > Soil > Palsa > Peat permafrost | place: Sweden: Abisko...
CTTGTGCGGACAGGACGGCGGCGACTAAGAGCGCGAAGGGCAGAAGGAGGGCCGTCATGGGCACAGTAGTTATGAACGTTGCAACGTGCAGGACAGCGCAGATCGCGCCGCTCGCAATACAGAGCGCAACTTCGAGCCGGCGCAGGAAACTTCGAACTTTCACGTTCGCGCCTCTGTGCAGTTTCATAAACGGCCTTCGCTGGCTTAAAGGCTCACCCACGCGCGCTGCTGGGCGCTCTCAGCCACCTTCTTGAGCAACTGCATCCCGCGCAATCCGTCCTGAAACGTCGGATAATCGACCGGCGCAGACGGATCCGCGATTTTTGCGTAGAACCGCTTGAAGACCTGCTTGTGGGTGTCCGCGTACCCTTCGGTGTGTCCACCTGGAAGATCGGCAAAGCCGGCCGCTTCCGGATAAAGCAACGACGGATCCTTCAGCAGCAAACCATTCGGCGCGTCCCGCCGGCCGATCCACAATTCGTTCGGCCGCTCCTGGTTCCACGAAGCCCCGGCTTTCGTTCCATAGATCCCGAACGCGAACATATTCTTGCGCCCCGCCGACATCTGGCTGACGGTAAAAGCGCCGCGCGCTCGCTCGCCCAAACGCAACAGGACCGCGCCGAAGTCCTCCGTATCGATCGGCGCCGATTCGAAATTTTCCGGCCGCATCGTCTTTCCGGTGAAGGTCTCGACGCTGCCCTTGGGTTTCTTACGCGTGGCGTGAAACGTCGCCAAATCCGCGCACAGCTCGGTGATGCGCAGTCCCGTGACGTGCTCCATCAGATCCATCCAGTGCGACCCGATATCGCCCATCGCCCGCAAGACGCCGTTCTCTTTTGAACCCACGCGCCAATTCCAATCCGTGTCGTAGAGCAGCCAATCCTGCGAGTAGGTGCCTTGCACGATCAGGATGTCGCCGAGATCTCCGTGTTCGATCATGCGCCGGATCTGCTGCACCAGCGGGTAGTAGCGCAGGTTGTGCTGGATGCAATTCGCGAGGCCAGTCTTGGCCGCCAGTTCCACTAACTCGCGCGCCTCGCCCACCGATACGGTGAAAGGTTTTTCGCACAGCACATGTTTGCCGGCCAGGAGCGCCGCCCGGCACATGGGGTGATGCAGCGCGTTGGGCGTGAGAACATGCACTGCGTCGATGGTTGGATCCTCGATCAGAACCCGGTAGTCCCCCGTGGTCCTAGGCGCGCCGATGGATTCGCCGAATTGGCGCGTCCGTGCTGCATTGGAGCCCGCCACGGCGGCGATTTCCACATTGCCGAGCCGGCGGACGTTCTCAGCGTGGACTTTGCCCATGAATCCAGTGCCGATTAGCGCCGTCCTAAGTGTTTTCATAAGCGAATTTTTGGCGATGAGAATTACGCCAATGCTGATAAACTCAGATTGTACAGCAATGCTCGTCCGGATCAGATTTGCAGCGGGACCCAAGCTAAGGCAGAAGCGGCGCCAGAACCAACACTTCTCGCAAGTGCTGGCGGCCCTGCTGACTCCCGCGGCGTTCATGGCGGCTGTTCTGGCCTTCTGGAGACTGGCAGCGGACCTGAAGGCTACCGGCCAATTTCCGATCTCCGACGGCCTTTTCTCGCACTGGCAAGCTTGGTTGGGCGCCGCCGCCACTTTGCAGCTCTGCGCTCTGGCTCTCGGTCGATATGGAAAAGCGCAGACCGTGCTCCCGAAATCGGTAGAAGAGCCGGAACGAAAACTAGCCAATTTCTGATTTTCTACCCTCCACTCATTTGTAATCGAGTGTCGATCTGTGGACATTCGCCACACCGTGGTCACTTTCGGAACGCACTCGGAACGTTGCTGGGCGCGAGATGATCGCGCTAAGTTGTACGCACCTATCAGCCGCTCCGCGCTGGAGGATTCCGGAAACTTTGGCAGATGCCATGCATCTAGTAGGCGAGAGGTCCGAGATGCCGCAGATGAGAGTGGGAGCAACATTGCAGCCTGTGTGGGTGAGAACGGCGACCATTGTCACAGGAACAACTTCGACATTCGAAAGCAATCTGCATGGGATGCTGGATCGGACGCTAAAGGCGGCGCGCGCGGCGCTCGATGAGCAGCAGATCGCGAACATGTTTGTAGCATTCCTTACGCCTGCCTCTCTGATCGCCTTAGTACTGGGTCTGTGGCGTCTCACCGCGGATGTGGGATGGACCGAAGCATTCGTGATCAGCAGCGGTTTCTTCTCGCACTGGCAGGTCTGGATCGCCTTGGCCATCGCGCTCAAATCCCTGGCTACGTGGGGCGCCGCCGGCCGCACGCGCGCTCCAAAAAATATCTGAAGAGAACCGATGCTTCTGATATTCTGAGGAAAGGCGGGCGCTCTCCTCAATGTCCCTTCGCAGTAGAACCCGAACTCAGGGCATGTTTTACATTCCCGGCTTTCCTCCGGGCGTGAAGTGGCTGCTCATCGGCAACGTCGCCATCTTCGTCATCGGGTATTTCAGCGGATTGATGCAGTTGTACCCGTTCAAGGATCTCTGGCTCATCCCGGCGGAAGTTCTCAAGGAGGGCCGCCTGTGGGAACTCGCTACGTATCTGTTCCTGCACGGAGGCATCAGCCACATCCTGTGGAATATGCTGGCGCTGTGGATGTTCGGCGCCGATCTCGAGGGCACGTGGGGAACGCGCCGCTTCTTGCAGTTTTATTTCTTCTGCGGCGTGGGCGCGGGAATCTGCGTAGTGCTGGCCAACTATCTGCTTCCCTGGGGCAATCCGCGGATACCCACCATCGGCAGCTCCGGCGCGATCTTCGGTATTCTCATGGCCTACGCGATGCTCTACCCCACGCGAACCATCCTGTTTTCGTTCCTGATCCCGATTCAAGTGAAGTATTTCGTGATGATCATCGGCGCCATCGCGTTCCTCAGTTCTTTCCAGGTTAACAACGGCGTCAGCGAGTTCGCGCATCTGGGCGGATTGCTGTTCGGTTACGTGTTCTTAAAAACGCCCAAATTCAACTTCGACCTGGCGGGACCGGTGCGGCATCAATACAGCGAATGGAAGCTGCGGCGCGCCAAGAAGAAGTTTCAGGTCTATCTGCGGAAACAAGGTTCCGGCCGCGACCCGCGCGTCCACTAGCGGGTTTACTATATAAGATAGATGTGGAGGGCGAATCCTCCCGCCGAGTTGTCTTATGAAAGCCTTGAAGATTCTTAGCGCAGCGGCGTTGGTGTTTCTGCTGGCCGGAATCCCCGCGCGGCGCGCTTCCGCCCAGAGTCCCGAATCGCAGCCTACCGAAACAGTCGCCAAACCCAGGAAGAAGGATGTTCCCGCGCCCGACGCGACCAGTGCACCGGATGCCCCGAGCGCGCCCGCTGCCCCCAGCGCCCCCGACGCTTCGGACCAGCCCAAGATTCCTTCTCAATTCAGTAAAAAGGGCAAAGAGGTTCCGGAAGGGACGCCGACCTTCCGCAGCGATGTCACGACGGTCCAAGTGGAAGTGGCTGTGCTCGATAACAAGGGCCACTTCATCCCCAACATCAAGAAAGATTATTTTCGCGTGCTCGAAGACAACGTGCCGCAGCAAGTCAGCACCTTCAGCACCAACAGCGAAGCTCCCATGACCATCGCGATGGTGGTCGAGTTCAACGCGCAGTTCCAGCGCATCTACTCGCAGGGTTGGTTTGAAACCTTGACCGCCGCCTACGGCTTTGTGCAGACGTTGAAGCCGGAAGATTATTTCGCCGTCGTGGCGTACGACTTGAGAACGGAGATCCTTTCGGATTTCACCACGGACCGCCAGAAGACCTACGACGCCATGCAACGTTTGCGGATTGCCGGCTTCTCGGAATCGAATATGTTCGACGCGGTGTCCGATATGGCCGAGCGCATGAGCGGCATCGAAGGCCGCAAGGCCATTCTTCTAATCGCTACCGGCCGCGACACTTTCAGTAAGCTCACCTACGACAAGGCCCGCAAGTCGATTCAGGAGGCCGGCGTGCCGATTTACTCCATCAGCCTGCTGCAGGCCTTGCGCATCATGGCCGACGCCTCTATGAGCGCGTCGCAACGCATGGACTTCCTGCAGGCCGACAACACGCTCAACACTTTCGCGCGCGAATCCGGCGGCCAGGCTTTCTTCCCGCGCTTCACCGGCGAGTTCCCGTCCATCTACAAGTCGATTTCCGACGCCCTCCGCAATCAGTACTCGATCGCCTATCAACCCTCCAACCAGGCCAAGGACGGCAAGTTCCGCAAGCTCAAAGTAGAGCTGGTCGATCCGGCCAACGGCAACCCGTTGCGCATCACCGACGACAAAGGCAAGCCGATGAAATACTCGATCGTCGCCAAGCAAGGCTACACCGCGCCGCGCGAAGTCGAGTAGCACAATTCGGTTACACATCTCGCCCCTGACAGTCAAGCTCTGAATCTTCCGCTGTTACAACTCAATAGAGATTCGTTGACAGTCGATTTCAACTCTGTTAATTTCGTTGAGTCTTGGGCATGCCAACGGGCTCTTCTCACAATCTTTGTGGACGCATCTTGCTGGTGGATGATAACTCGCTCGGTCTGGCCGCTCGTCGCAGCGTGCTCGAAGAGTTGGGACACAAAGTGGTTACGTGCAGCGTTCCGCACGACGCTCTGGAACTGTGCGGCAAGCAACGGTTCGATGTGGTGGTGACGGATTACAAAATGCCGAAGATGAACGGTCTCGAGTTCATCGGGCGGCTCAAAAAGCAGCATCCGCAGATCGCCGTCATTCTTATTTCCGGATTCACAGATACGCTGGGCTTGAACGAGGCTAACACCGGGGCCGACGTCGTGATGCAAAAAAACGCGCATGAAGTCAGCCATCTCATTCGTTCGGTAAACCGCATGCTCCGCCAATTGCAGCCTGGCAAGAAGCCGCCCGGATCGCAGCCGCCCGGCAAGAACGACAAGCGTAAGAGCCGATAGCTGTTCCTAGGGACGGAAATCGAACTCAACCAAGAATCCGTGACAATAGAGATGGAGTCATATGGAGGACTTTTCCTTCGACATACACATCTTCAAGGAAGGGAAGATCTTCTAGCCTACGCGCCGGCGCTGGACGTATCGAGCTGCGGCGCAACCGAGGAGGAAGCTCGGCGGAACATTCGCGACGCGGTGCGCGGATTCCTGGATACAAGCGCTGACACGGGAACGCTCGATGAGATCCTCAAGGAAGCCGGTTATGAACGCGAAGGCGAGAACTGGCGCGCTTCGGAATTCGTGTCGGTCGATCGTCGAAAGATGAGTTTGAAGTGAACCAATGGCCGCTCTCCGGCCGGTGCATTATGGGCGACTCATCCGCGTATTTGAGCGGGACGGCTTCAGTTTCTCCCGCCAAGAAGGTGATCACCGCATCTACGTTAAGCCGGATCGGACCGTCCGGACTTCTCCGATAGTCCTGGCTGGACTTATTTCGTCTTTTTTCGTTCATCGCCGCGCCGGTTCGCGCTAAAGTAGAGAGGGATGCAATTCCGCCGCGCGCTGATCGCGATCACTCTGGGCTCCGCGCTTTTGCCCGCCACGTTCTTCGCCGCAACCGCCCGTCCCAAGGACGCCCGGAAGACCCCCGAGTCCGCCAATCCCGTGGTTCGAAGATGGATGCGATCCATGAGCCTGCGCGACAAGATCGCGCAATTGGTGGTCGTGCCGATCTACGGCGAACCGATGAACGCCCGCTCCGCCGCCTTTCGGAAGTACCAGCATGAGGTGCGGAATCTGCGCGTCGGAGGCGTGATCGTCACCAGCCGCGTCCAGAACGGCTTGGTGCGCAACGCCGAACCATACGCCATGGCCGCGATGCTCAATCGTCTTCAAAAGATGTCCAAGCTGCCGCTGCTGGTGGCCGCCGACTTCGAGCGCGGCGCTTCCATGCGCGTCGCTTCCGCTACGCCGTGGCCTTACAGCATGGCGTTCGCCGCCGGCAGGGATCTCGCGGACGCGACCTATCAAGGCGCCGAGACCGCGCGCGAGGCCCGCGCCATGGGCGTCAACTGGCTTTTCGCGCCGGTCGCCGACGTCAACAACAATCCCGATAATCCGATCATCAACATCCGCTCCTTCGGCGAAGATCCCAAGGAAGTAAGCGCCTTCGTCGGAGCGTTCATCACGGGCGCGCATTCCGACAAAGCCAATCCCGTGCTGGTTACCGTCAAACATTTTCCGGGACACGGCGATACCGCCGCCGACAGCCATATCGGTCTGGCGCGGCTGGAGGCGCCTCTCGAACGCATCGAGTCCGTCGAGTTGGCGCCCTTTCGCGCCGCGATCGCCAATGGTGTGGACGCGGTGATGACCGCTCATCTGTCCGTCCCCGCGCTCGATCCGGTGGATCAGCCCGCCACGGTCTCGTCAAAGATCGTTTCCGGCGTGCTGCGCACCGAGTTGAACTTTCACGGGATCATCGTCACCGACGCCATGGACATGCAAGGTTTGACTTCCCTGTTCAATACCGCGGAAGCGTCCGTGCGCGCCATCGAAGCCGGTACTGATGTACTGCTCATGCCCGGCCGCGCCGAGGAGGCCATCAGCGGAGTCCTGGCGGCCGTCGAGAGCGGCCGTATCAAGCACCAGCGGATCGACGAGAGTGTCGCCAAAGTGCTGCAAGCGAAAGTGGAGCTGGGTTTGAGCCGCAAACGAATCGTGAATCTGGAAGGAATCGCCGAAACCGTCGATACACCGGAAGCCGAGGAGCGTGCCCAGCAGGTGTCCGACCGCGCCTTAACCTTGGTGAAAGACGACAAGGATTCGGTTCCGCTTCGCAATCCGGACAGGATTTGCCTGATCGTTCTCACCGAGAATCGCCGCGGCCAGCAGGGCCTAAAGCTGATCGAAGAAGTGAAGAAGCGCGCTCCCGGTATGACCACCATCCTGGTCGATCCGCTCACCAGCAAGGCGGATCTGGCCGACATCAGCGCGAAAACCGCCGGCTTCACTCAAGTCATCGTCGCCGCGTACGTCACCGTCAGCGCCTATCGCGGCAATGTCGCGCTGGCCGGCAACTATCCGGATTTCTTGAACAGCTTGATCGCGGGCAAGATTCCAGTTACTTTGGTGGCGCTCGGCAATCCCTACCTGGTACGCAGCTTCCCCAGCGTCGCCACTTATCTCACTACCTATAGCCCCACGACAACGTCGGAAATTTCCGTCGCCAAGGCCCTGTTCGGAGAGATTCCCATCGGCGGCCGTCTGCCGGTAACCATACCCGACATCGCGAAATATGGACAGGGCATCCAGCTTCCGGCTATTCATACTCAATAGAAAGGCTTTTTCAAAATGGTTGAGATCACGTGGCTGGGCCACGCCACTTTTCAATTGCGCCTGAAGACGGGCGAGGTTTTTATCATGGACCCTTGGATCGAGGGCAATCCCATGTACCCCAAGGGCCATCAGATTCAGCGCGTCGACGCGATTCTGATTTCTCACGCCCACTTCGATCACATCCACGACGCCATGCCTTTGGCCAAGAAGTTCAAGCCCAAAGTGGTGGCGATTTTCGAGACCTGCGTGTGGCTCACTTCCAAAGGCGTCGAAAATTGCAGCGGCATGAATAAAGGAGGCACGCAGGATGTCGGCCCGGTGAAGGTCACCATGACTCACGCGGTCCACAGTTGCGGCATCCAGGACGGCGATCAGATTCTGTACGGCGGCGAGGCGGCCGGCTACGTCCTCCACTTCCAGGACGGGCGCACGCTCTACTTCGCGGGCGATACCAACGTATTTTCCGACATGCAATTGATCGAAAAGCTGTATCGCCCCGACCTGGCGTTCCTGCCGATCGGCGATTTTTACACCATGGGTCCGAATGAAGCCGCGCTCGCCTGCCGCTTGTTGAACGCCAAGAAGGTTATTCCCATGCATTTCGGGACGTTCCCCGCTTTGACCGGCACTCCAACCGAGCTGTCCGCTCTGCTGAAAGGTTTCCCGCAAACCGAAATCTGGCCGCTCGAGATCGGAAAACCCGTCGAATGGTAGGCAGTTTCCTAACAGTGCGGAACGCACAGTTCAGCGACTACTGTCTCCGGCGGAGATGCTACTCTTAATGCCATGCGGTCGGCAGTTGCATACTGCGTCGCGATAACTTTCCTCGGCCTGGCTTCAGGGCTGGCGCTCCTCAACTGCCCATTTCTTATTTCAGCGGAACATCCGTCCTGCTGCCACGGCAACGCCGCGCCGAAGAAATGCCCGCTCTCAACTAGTTTCGAAACCTGCCCGTATGTCGCGCCCGATAGCAAGATGGAGCAGAGTGACGGCAAGGTTTTTGCCGCTCCATCTCCGGCTATCGTACTCAGTAAAGCGATTCTCCCCTCGGTTCAATTTGAAGGGGAGCCCGTCGCTTGGACGCCGTCGCTAACAGATCTGCACATCCGCATTCGTGTCCTTTTGATTTAGAGAGCGCTGCTTCCCGCAACCCGGCGATTCGTCGCCCAAAAATAACTCACTAATTTTCAGAAGGAGAATCACAATGAAGAAACTCAGCACGGCTCTCATGAGCCTTGCCTTGATATTGGCTTTGACGGCCAGCGCTTTCGGCGCGAAGACTTGCTGTGATGGCTCGTCTTGCTGCGACGGACGAGCCTGCTGCAAAGCTAAGTAGTAGAGTCAGTTACCCGGAGGGCGGATTCTTCCGCTCTCCGGCCTAAACTCAGGCCCGCACTAAGGGATGGTAATCTCGCCGTCATGCGATACCATGAAATTGGATGCGGTTGTTGATCGTCGATGACGACGCCGAGCTCGGGGCCTTAATCAAAGAGTTCCTGGAGCGCGAAGGCTTCTCGGTGGATTGCGCCTTGGACGGCCATAGCGGCCTCGAGCAAGCGCAGCAGGGCAGCTATGACCTGGTGATCCTGGATGTCATGCTTCCGGGGCTGGACGGGTTCCAGATTCTCAAGCGTTTGCGCCTGAGCAGTCGCGTTCCCGTGTTGATGCTCACTGCTCGCGGCGAAGACGTGGATCGCATCATCGGGCTGGAACTCGGCGCCGACGATTATCTTCCTAAGCCTTTTAATCCGCGGGAGCTGGCGGCTCGCGTCAAGGCCATCCTGCGGCGAACTGAAGCCCGAGCCACTCGCGGCCGAATCGAGGTGAACGGCGTCGCGCTCGATCCTGGGACACGCTCCGTCACCCGCGACGGTAAACCCGTGGATGTCACCACCCTGGAATTCGATATTCTGGAACAGCTCATGCGCAATGCCGGTCACGTCGTTTCGCGCGATGGCTTGATGGAGAGCTTGTACAATCGCAAAGCCACGCCCTTCGATCGTTCCATCGACATGCACGTCAGCCATCTGCGGAAGAAATTAGAGGGCGCTAGTCCGCTGATCAAAACTATTCGAGGCTCGGGTTACCAGTTCTGCCAGAGCCCGGAGGCCCAACGGCCGGAGGACGAGGTAGCCGCCGGATGAGATCGCTGTTCGCCAAAACCCTGCTGTGGTTCCTGGCCACTACGGCGGTGGCCATCGGCGGGATTATTGTTGCCACCGCGCTCAGCTTCAACTCTTCGTCGCCGCGCGCTCCGCTCGGGATGCTCTTGAACGTGCAAGTCGCCGAAGCCAAGCGCGCCTATGAAACGGGAGGCCGCGAGGCGTTGGGCGCGGTCCTCTCGAAATTCCAGCAGATCACCCAGATGCACGTCGTCTTCACCGACGCGCAGGGCACCGATCTGCTTACCGGCAAACCCCGCCCCGAGCTGCTGCGCAGGCCCCGCCGCAGCCGCTGGCGTCTTCCGCTCTCGCTGGGCGGTGGCCCGCCCATCCTGGCGCGGCCGGATCCCAGCCTCAAGTACTGGTTGTTTCTCATTAATCCCCGCAGCGATTGGGCGTTCTTTATTCAGCCCCAACATCTGTGGATCTTCGCGCTGGTCATATTACTGTGCTACGGATTTGCTTACCATCTCACGTCGCCGGTTAGGCGGCTGCGCGCCGCAGTCGACTGCTTCGGCCGCGGCGATTTCTCCGCGCGCGCCACCACCACCCGCAGCGACGAGATCGGTCAGCTCGCCAAGAGCTTCAACCACATGGCGGATCGAATCCAGACCCTGCTTGCCGCCGAACGCCGATTGTTGCTGGATATTTCGCACGAGCTTCGAAGCCCGCTCGCGCGGCTCGGCGTCGCCATCGAGCTGGCCCGCTCCGGCGAGGATCGCGCGCACATGCTGGACCGGATTCAAAAAGAAGCCGACCGGCTCAACGAGCTGGTGGCCGAGCTGCTCGAAGTCACCCGGGCCGAAGGCGATCCCTCCCGGCGGAAGACCGAAACCGTTCGCCTGGACGAGCTCCTGGCCGACTTGGTTTACGACTCCCTGCTCGAAGCCAAGGCCAAGGACTGCACGCTGTTGCTCAAAGCGCCCGACGCAGTCGCCTTGCCCGCAGACGAAGAGCTGATCCGCCGCGCCGCCGAAAACGTGATCCGCAATGCGATTCGGTACGCGCCGCGCGGCACCTCCATCGAGATCGAACTGCGCCGCACGGACCGTGTCGCCCAAATCTCCGTTCGAGATTACGGTCCAGGAGTTCCCGAGGAAGCCCTGGCGCGTATTTTCGATCCGTTCTACCGCGTGGATTCCGATCGCAACCGGACCAGCGGCGGCGTGGGCCTGGGACTCGCCATCGCCCGCCGGTCGGTGGAGCTGCATAGCGGCAAACTCCAGGCTCAAAATATGAATCCGGGATTGCTGGTCACCATCGATCTCCCGGTCACCGCCGAACCGGAAGCGTCCGCCGCGCCTCCGCCTCCGGCGCCTACTCCGGTTTCAGCAGCTTGATGGTGGAAGGCAATTCGAACAAATTGTCCGTGATTTTCTTGTCGCTCAGCTCAACCGAATCCGAGAAGATCTCGTAGATCTTTTCGCCGTTGCGGTCGCGCTCGATGGCGTATGGCCATTGGACCCCGCCGCCCACGTCGCGATATTTGGTGTACAGCGTGATCTCCTCGTTCCGGTCTTTCGTCTTCGGATCGCGCCGATAGAAAACCTGCCGCACCGGCAGCTTCGTGATCTGGTGGAAATAGACCGTGGTCACGCGATTGTCGGCATCGGTGATATCCACGATCTCGACCGGCGAGTTTTCCAGCACGTCCGCGCCCCGGGATTCGAACGTCATGCCGGCTTCGTGCAGACGCACGCGCAGAATGTAGAACACGTCGCGCAGCGTCGTTTCCTTGTAGCGGTCGAAGGTCTCGTTCGGAAGCGTCCGCGCGCCGCGGAAGGTGATGTCCCAGGCTTCCTTTTCCGTGAAGAGCGCGCCGTAGTCCTGCTTCTTGCCGAAGTTCTGCCGAACGCGCTGGGCCAGCTCATGCGCGGTGTCGTCGACGCTGGAATAGTAGCGCGTGTAGATCTTGGCGATGCTTAAGCCCGATATTCGCTCGCGATAAAACGAGTACGCACGGCCCGATTCCACGCGGTTTTCCATGTGCAGGTATTGGTCGCCGCCCAGCGCCTCCACGCATTCGTTCACTACGCGCTTGCCCCGCTCCAGCGCGGTTTCGGCGTGCAACGAAAGCGCGCACGCCGCGGCCCAAACAAATCGCTTCATGGCTTCTTGCTCAGCATCTCCTCGGTGAGCCCGGAATTGATCTTGTAATCCTGAATCTTCACTTCGGCGAACTTCTTCCCGCCTTGCACCACCGTCCATTGAAACGGCAGACGGAGCCCATCCACATCGCGCCAGTCCGAGTAGGTCTGTTCCACCGAACCCGGTCCGCCCGCCCCGTTCTCTTGATATGCGAGTTTGAGCGGCAAACCGCTGGTCTCATCCACTTGAAGCTGGACGCTAGGCCCGTCCTTCGCCGAGATTTCGATCACCCCGTCGCCCCCATAATTCACCGTGCGATCCGCATCGCGATCGCTCAGCATCAATCGCGCAATCTGACGGAATATCTCGCCCCGCACTTGCCTCAGCACCGCGGGAGGCAGGTTCTGCGGGCCTTGCATCCCCTTCAGCCAGCCCGTATTGCCGTCCGAGTAAATGTACTGCTTCCCGAACGGCAGTTCGATCTCCTGGCGCATCGCGCCGGACGCCAGGTACGAATTGGTCTGCTTCACCTGCATCACCGGGCCGCCGGGGCTTTGCACCTCGACGTCCGCGTGGTATTCGAGATCCTTCACCGCCGCCAGCTTTTCCACCCCGCCCAGCGCTTTTTGAGCGAGCTGCAATTCCTGCTTGCCTTTCGTGAGACTGGCCGGATCGGCCTTCGCGGTGGTCTGCTTCGGTTCGGGAATAGTGAGGTCGATCGGCGACACCGGCAGGCCCAGCGCGCTAAGCGGAGTTCCGAACTCGCTCGGATTCCCCACCGCGACGAAAGTCAATTCCTCCGGCTTGAAATGTTCCTTGGCAACCCGCAGGACGTCGGCCTTCGTCACCGCGGCAATGGCCTTCTGATACTGGAAAATGAAATCGCGAGGGTAACCGTAGTATTGGTACTGCACCAGCCGGTTCAGCGTCTTGCTCGGACGGTCGAAGAAAAACACGAACCCGTTGAGCACCGTATCCTTCGCCGTCTGCAGTTCCTGGTCGGTAACTTCACTGCTCCGGATTTTGTCCAGCTCTTCGCGGACCGCCTTCAGCGTATCCACGGTGTGCGCCGATTGCGTGCTGCCGCTGATGTGAAACAGTCCCGGATGATCGTACTGCGCGCTCCAGGACGCGCCGATGCTGTAGGCCCAGCCATGTTTCGTCCGCACGCTTTGAAACAGCCGACTCGAGAAACTGCCGCCCAATATCTCCGCCGCCACCTCCAGCGCGGGATAATCCTTGTCGCGCAGCTCGCCGCCCAGATGTCCGACGTCGAAGAACGTCTGCGTAACGTCGGTTTTGGCCGCGAGAAACATTCCCGGCGCCGCCTTGCTGGAGACTTTCGGAAACTCCGGAACCGCCGGCTGCGTGGATTTCCAAGCGCCGAAGATCTGTTCCAGTTTGGCCTTCATTTCCGAAGCCGAAAAATCGCCGTAGATCTGCAGCAGGATGTTCGACGGGAAATAGTAGCGCTGGTAAAAGCTCAACAAGTCCTGGCGCTGGATGTTGTCGATGTCCGAATATTCCGTTCGCCAACCAAAAGGAGTGCTGCGGCCGTACACGATGTCGCGGAACTCCCGCTGCACCACTCCGTGCGCGTTATCGTTGCGCCTGGAAATCGCGCTGCGGATTTGCGTCTTTACCAGATCCACCTTGTCCTGGCGAAATTGCGCCGCGCTCAAGAAGTCCTTGAAAATCCCCAACACCTCGTCGGTGTTGTCTTTTAGACATGAAAACGACAGCGTCCCCGACGTCTCCCCGATCGAGCTTTCCACCGACGCCGCGACGTTCTCCAGCTCGACGTCGATTTCGTCGCCGGTCTTCGAAGGCGTCCCACCCGAGCGCAGAACGTCCCCGGTGATCTCCGCCAACCCGCGCTTGTCCGCCGGATCGAACAGATTGCCGGTGCGGATCAGCGCCGAGCCTCGCACCAGCGGCAGCTCGTGATCTTCCAGCAGGAAAACCTTGAGATCGTTTGAAAGCGTAACTTCGACGGGTACGGGCGGCTTAATGGGCGGCAGCGGCCCGTATTTCAAATCCTTGTAAGACGGCAGATTGGAAACCGTCCCATGGCGAACTTCCGTTTGCGCCAGCAACGTCCCCACCGCGATTACCGACGCGATCAGCAGCCTCATTGTGCCTCCCGCTTCTGCGCGCGCGCCGCTGCGCCTGGCGGCCGAGAAGTGTACGCCACCGTGCGGGCGTCGGGAACTAAATATTGTCGCGCCACGCGCATCACATCGTCCGCGGTCACCTTCGCGAGGTCGTCGATCCCGGTGAACATCTTGCGCCAATCGCCGTAGTTCACGTGGTAAAAGGTCAGCGCCTCCGCCATTCCGGAATTGCTGTCCAATCGGCGAATCAGCGCAGCCCGCTCCTTGATCTTGATGCGGTTCAGAGTGGCGTCGTTCACCTTCTCCGTCTTCAGACGCTCGATAATCTGATAGCAAGCCTTCTCGTTCTCCTCGACGGTGTGGCCCATGTTCGGGACCAGGAAGAACAGAAACAGCGACGGATATTTGCCGCCCGGAAACGTGGGGTCCGCGAAAGCTTCCAGCGCGATCTTCTTGTCGCGAACCAGCTCGGTGTACAGCAACCCCGTGCGCTCGCCCGCCAGAATTTCGCCCAGCACGTCGAACACCGGGTCGTCCTTATCGTTTTCGTTCGGCCGCTTGTAACCGATCGCCATGAAGGGCTGCGCGGGCGATTCCACTTGCACGCGCTTCTCGCCTTTCTGGACCGGTTCCACCGTGCGCGGCCCGCTCGGCAGCGGGCCCGACGGCAGGATCGAGAAATATTTGTCGGCCAGCCGCTGGCATTCCTTTGGATCCACGTCGCCCGCGATGCTGATGGTGATGTTCGCCGGCACGTAGTATTGTTTGTAGAACTGGATGGCTTCCGGCAGCCGGAAGTTCTCGATGTCGCTGGCCCAGCCGCCCGGCATGTTGCGGTAGGGGTGCGCTTCGAACGCGGTGGCCAGCAGCGCCTCTTCGAGCATTCCTTGCGGACTGGATTCCACGCGCATACGCCGCTCTTCCCTCACCACGTCACGCTCTTTGTAAAACTCGCGAAACACCGGGTCGTAAAATCGCTGCGATTCCAAAAGAAACCAAAGCTCCAGCCGGTTGCGCGGGAAGTTATAAAAATAGTTGGTCGAATCCTCGCCCGTCCCCGCGTTCATTCCCACTCCCCCGTTTTCCTCGATCACTTGCGGATACGCATTCGGAATCACGAAGCTGTTGGCCTTTTCCATAGCGGCCTTGAGCTGCTGCTCGAGCTCCGCCACCTTCTTCGGGTCGGCTTTCGCGCCCTTGTTGCGCTCCGCATCGTAAAGATCGTAGACGTGCTCCACCGCATCCATGGCTTGACGTTCGAGCGGGTAGTTCTTGCTTCCGATGGTCTCCGTGCCCTTGAACGCCATGTGTTCGAACATGTGCGCGATGCCGGTCTCGCCGCCGGGATCGTCCACCGAACCGGCGTTTACATAGGAGTGGAACGAAACCACCGGCGCTTCGTGGCGCTCGAAAACGATGAAGTGCAGCCCATTGCCGAGCGTGAACTCCGTGACGTGCTTCTCGAAGTCTTGCAACGACTGCGCGGGCGCGAGCCAAGGACACACCAGGAGCAAAAAGGTAGACTGAGCGATGCCGGATTTCATTTAGTTTCTTCTATTGTAACTTGAGCCTTCGAGTGCGCAGCGCTCTCTTGCGATGGCGCGCTACTGGATCAACAGCGTTACCTGATTCGATGGCTGCCCGTCCACGGTGATTTCGAGGACCGTGCTATACGCAGTCGGCGAGGCGATCGTCCTGGGCAATTGAAGATTGACTTGGTCGAGACCCTCAAAATTCCCCTCAGGCCCAGCATAGGTGACCGGCGCGCTAAACGTCCGGCCGATCGTAGCCGACACCGCGCTCAGGCTCGCAAGGTTCCGAATTCCCGTTCCATAGAGACTCAGGTACACCGTATCGGTTTCGGCGCCAAGGTCGATCGGCAGCGCGGTGATATTGCCGTTCTGACCGGTTTGATAAATAGTTTCGAAGGTTTGGTCGCCGTTCTGGCTAACCTTTACCACGGTCGCCGCAACCAGGTAATCCGAGTTTACGGTGAATATGGCCGGCGCCACTGATACGATCTCGATCTGACCTGTTGCCGTCACGTTCCCATTCGCCATTATGCTGACGGTCGCCAACCCAGGCGCTGAATCAGCCGGGATCAGATAATTCAACTGCCCCGGCGAGACATAGAAAAGGTCGGCCGCGTCAGCCGTGCCCGCCAAATCGGTTACCGAGATGGTGGCGCCTCCGAGCGACAGCGGCGGTGGCCCAGTCGCCGTAGAGGACAGCGTAGCCAGATTAGAACCGAACGCGGTCGCGATACTTCCCGGCGCCAGCGGGCCTAAACCGAAGCCGGCCCCCGACACGTTCGCCACAGTCAGCGAAGGCCAAACGGCGCGCGGAAGTATCACGGCGTTTCCGGCGATTTGAACCGCGCTAGGCGCCGCGAGATCGTTGGCTCCGGCGAAACCCAGCACTCCGCTACCTGTGAAATCGGCGAGCGCAAAATAGCCCGTGCTCCCCGAGCCGCCAAACGGATACCCGCTTTCAAAAGTTCCATCCCCGCGGCCTGCGAAGAACACAAGCGCGGGAAGCCCCTCCGCAAGGTCGATATGGCCGTCGCCGTTCAGATCCATCGCGGCGAGCTGGCCGAATCCTATTGTCGCCAGACTGGAGCCCGTTTGGAAGGTTCCATCACCGTTGCCAAGCAATACAGCGACGATTCCACCATCGGGGCTGGGTAGGGGACCTGTCAGTGACGCCAAAGACTGGCCCGCCACCGCCAAGTCGAGAACGCCGTCACCGTTGAAGTCGCTCGCCGCGATCCCTGGCGCGAAGTTCCACGGTTCGCCCGCGGTGGAAGACCCCTGGAAGTTCGCCTTTCCGTCGTTCAGGAGTACGGTCAGACCCTGGCCGACGGCAATCGCGACGTCGGGCTTGCCGTCCCCATTGAAATCCCCAATTGTGAGTACCGCCCAAGGTGTGAACCCCAAATCGAATCCTGGGCCTTGGGCGAACGTACCGTCCCCGTTTCCTGTCAGGATCGCGGCATAGGCCCCGGTCGGAACCAGGCCGCCGCCGGTCAAACACGTGACGGCCAAGTCCGGAATTCCGTCGCCATTCAGGTCGGCGACCTGGATTCCAGTAGATTGCGAGCAGCCTGAGACTGGCTGCGGCGGCTGAAAGGTGCCGTCGCCGTTGCCGAGTAGGACTGCCAGTCCAGCAGTCTGCGATGTTGGAAAGGATGTTGTGCCGCTCACCACCAAATCAATTTTGTGATCGCCGTTGAGGTCCCCCGCCGCGATTGTAATTGGCGCCAGCGTCGCCAATGCGGAGTTGGCTTGGCCGAGGATCAGCGGCGGAAGCGCCGCGAAACCGCCCGCGCCGTTGTTGAGCAGGATTGTAAGCGAATTGGATCCGGTATTTGCCACCACGACATCAGGATTGCCATCGCTGTTCAAGTCCGCCGCCGTAACGCCGCTGGGAGCGACGCCGGTGGGATATGTCAAGTAGCCGGTTTGCGCTTGGGCGCACGTTGCCAGACACAGAACCCACAGCCCGCGCGTCATTGATCGCCCTTGTCCGCAGGTTACCACGCGGTTATTTATAACAGGACCGTGCCGCCCGCATCGATTTTCCTTTGGAGATACCAGGAAAACACGCCTCGATATTTGCATTGCAGTTCTGGGTTTTGCCAGTCCTTGCCCGTGATCGTCCCGCGACAGCGAGCCGCGCCGCAATGGCACTTCATCGTGTAATCGTCATCGTCGGTAGTCGCCCAATCGTGGGTCAGTTCCTCGCCCGGCGTGATGTCGCGCAACGCCACGAACACGATCTGCCCTTGCACGCCGATGTTCGGATCGCACGAATGATTGGTGAACAGCATGCCCAGCTCCCGTTCGTCGGGATGTCTCGGCCCTATGAAAAGATCGTCCGCGATTTGGATTTCCGCCGGACCAAGCACCGGCGCGATCCGCTCGAGCGCGGCGCGTGTGAAGATATATCCGCCCTTGACACAGACGATCTCGCCCGCCCGGAATCCGTCGACGGCAAAGAGTCCGCGGCCGTGAATCGGGCTGTTCCGCACCGCCGCCTTGGGCGAGATATAAGAGAGCGGTTCGCTGAGCATGTTGGCTTCAGGATAAGGCAGCGCGAGAATGGGCAGCGCAACGCGTCCCAGAACGGTAAACTAAAATTCGATTCGGAGTCTTAGCGATTGCGGATACTTTCGGACCGGCTACATTTCTGCTGTGTACTTCTGGCCGTCGCGGGCGCGCTGAGCGCGGCGGCCATCGAAGCGCGCCTTCCCAACGGCCGTCTCATCACGCCGCAGGGCGCCTGGATTACGCTCGCGCCCTTTCCGTTCGCTCTCGCCGTTAGCCCGGATGGGCGCCAAATCGCCGTGCCGTGCATCGGCTTTCCGTTCTCTTTGAATATCGTCGATCGTCCCGACTCGGGCGATCCGCGCGTTACCACCATAGCCGCCACCGACAAGAAAGATCCCCAGGTGCAGGTGCACGCGGGCGTCGCCTACTCGCCCGACGGCCAGTCGCTTTACGATGCCACCGGCGATTCCGGCGCGGTAGAGATCTGGTCCACGGGCACGTGGCGTCGAGCAGCGCGCATCGAGCTGAACGGACCCACCGCGGGCGCGAATTATTCCCAAAGCTTCGCGGCCAATCTGGCTCTTTCGCGCGACGGTCGCTTTCTTTACGTGATCGATCAGGGCAACTGGCGCGTCGTTGTCATCGATACCGCGTCTCGAGAACGCATCGCTTCCATCCCCACGGGAGCGAATCCGCTGGCGATGGCGCTCTCGGAAGATGGAAAGCGGTTGTACTTCACCAATTCGGGATTGTTCGAGTACAAGCTGATCCCCGGCGTCCGCAAAGAAGACACGCTCCACACCGGTCTGCGATTTCCTCCGTTCGCCTATCCGTCCGCCGGCGCGCGCAAGGGCGTTCGAGCAGAGGGCCGTCGCGTTCCCGGACTCGGCAACGAAAACGATGTCCGCGGAAGCTCGCTGTGGACCGCCGACATCAGCAATCCGGCCAAGCCCGCCGTAACCGCGAAGCTGCGCCTCGGCGACCCGATACAAGCGGATTCCAAAGGCGGCGTCATCGGCGGCGCAGCTCCCTCCGGCGTCATCGTAGACGCGCAACAAGTCTACGTCTCGCTGTCACATGAAGATTCGGTCGCGGTGATTTCTCCGGATGGCCGCGAGATTCAGCGCCAGATCGCGCTGTCGCCTTTCTCCGGCGCGACGTTCGAAGACGGCAAAGGTCGCCCGCTGCGCGGCGTGATGCCGGTCGGCATGGCGCAAGATGCGAAAAATCTCTACGTGGCGGAAGCCGGCTTGAGCGCGGTGGCGGTGGTCGACAAGATCTCGGGCAGGGTACAGGGCCACGTCAACACCGGATGGTATCCGGCCGCGCTCGCTCTCGCTCCCAACCAGGAAGCGCTCTACGTGGTCAACAACAAGGGCAGGGGAGCCGGTCCGAACGGGCTGGCGAACGGCGATCGGCGCTACATCGGCGAACTCGAGTTGGGAAGCATCTCCGTGCTCCCGTTGCCGATTGTCGAATCCGCGCTCGCCGAATCCACCGCGGCCGTGCTGCGCAACAATCAATCGGCGCTCGCGCCCGGTCCGCAACCGCCCCGCTTGAAGCACGTTTTCTTCGTAGTTCGCGAGAACCGCACCTTCGACGAAATCCTCGGCGATCTGCCCGGCGTGGACGGCGAACCACGGCTGGCGCGCTTCGGATTGCATGGCTGGACAGAGGAAGAACCCAAGCAGAAGGATGTGAGCGTGACGCCGAATGCGCATGCGCTCACCGGCCGATTCGCCACTAGTGATAGATTCTTCGTCGACAGCGACGTCTCCGCCGACGGCCATCGTTGGGCCGTTGGCATGGCGCCCACGCCGTGGTTCAACATGGCCTGGACTTCCGGATACGGCGGCCGCCGCGATTCGAGCCCCTTCAGCTCCGCTCCTGGACGTCGCGCTCTGGGCGGCGGCGCCGATAGCCCCATGCCCGAGGATGAACCCGAGTACGGCTCGCTCTGGGAGTACATCGCGGGCGCGGGCCTGAGCGTTCGGAATTATGGCGAAGGGCTCGAACTTGAGGGCGCCGACGAGCGCGAGGGCACCCAACCGGAAGGACAGCGCTTGGTCCTGAACGCTCCCGTGCCAAAGCCGGTGTTCGAATCGAGTGATCGAGCTTATCCCACCTTCAACCTCGGCATTCCCGATCAGTTCCGCTACCAGGAATTCGCCAAGGATATGGATCGCCGCCTGGCGAAAGGGAAGATCGCCGCGCTCACCGTCATTCGGCTTCCGAACGATCACACCTCCGATCCGCGTCCGTCGGACGGCTATCCCTACCGCGCGTCTTTCGTCGCCGACAACGATTTGGCGCTGGGCCTGATCGTGGACAAGATCACGCACAGTTCGATATGGAAGGACAGCGCCATTTTCGTGATCGAGGACGACGCTCAGGACGGGGGAGATCACGTGGACGCGCACCGCAGTCCGGTGCTGGTGATCGGTCCCTATGTGCGGCGCGGTTTCGTTTCGCACCGGCATTCCAGCATGGGGAGCGTCCAGAAAACCATCTACGAACTATTAGGCCTGGGTCCGCTGAATTTGGAAGACGCCCTGGCGGCGGACATGAGCGACATGTTCACCGACAGTCCCGACCTGGCCCCGTTCACTTTCCTGCCGTCGGATCCGCGCGTCTTCGATCCGGCGCGCGCTCGATTCGCAAAGCCCAAGACCAAAGAGGAAGCGCGCAAGCTGCGGGAGGTGGACAACCCGCGCGTCATTCAGGAAGAGTTCCACAACCCGGAGGCGCCGTCAAGATGACTTATGCCTGACGATTTCCCCGCCGCATTCGCCGCCCTCAAAAGCGTGTTCGCTAAATTTGCGGATCGACTGGTGGTGATGGCGGACACGGCCAAGGAGTACACTCTACTCACGAAA
>Ga0302324_100009334_pt1 | contig 20532 bp, 16 predicted proteins | sample Palsa_T0_1_FD_201949 | JGI IMG/M metagenome (GOLD analysis project Ga0302324, IMG submission 201949) | Peat permafrost microbial communities from Stordalen Mire near Abisko, Sweden - Palsa_T0_1 | ecosystem: Environmental > Terrestrial > Soil > Palsa > Peat permafrost | place: Sweden: Abisko...
GAGCGCTCGCCGTTCCCGGAGGCATCGGCGCTGGCGCTGCACGTCGGCGCCTCGCTCGGCATGGCGCCGCGATTTTCGACCGCGCATCTGGCGACGCATAACCGGGCGCGGGCCGGCGTGCGCAAGAGCTTCACTTCGCTCCCCGATGAGTTTCTGTTCATCGACGAGAACACGCGAGGAATTCTCTCCTTGCAGCGCGCGGCGGATGCGATCACCGCCATCGTGCATCTGGGTGCTTCCAACCCGGTTGCCGATGTCATGTTCGAGGCGGCCAGAGAAGCGCTTCACGATGCCATGCGCGCCAACCAACGGCTGGCGGCGGATCTGGATGTGGAACGATTCTTCCATTCGGTGCGCCCGTACTACAAACCGTACCGGGTTGGGCGCCAGGAATACCGCGGAGCAAACGCCGGGGATTTTTCCGGCATCAACGAACTCGATTTGCTCCTCGGCCTGTGTCAGGCGAACGATCCATACTACACGCAGCTGCTCGCCGACAAGATGCTGTTCATGCTGCCCTCCGATCAGGCGCGGCTGCGCGACTGCATGACGCGCACCAGCCTGCTGGACGAGTTGCTGGCGCTCGTCGATGAGCATCGTGAGACCCGCTGGTTCCAGCAAAATACCCGCGCCTATCTGCAGGTCTGCGATTTGTTCGGGCAATTGGCGGCGCAGCATCACGACACCCTGGTCAAACGCTTCATCGAGGAGCCGGCGGCGCGGCTCGGCGAGCAGGACCTGCAGGGAATCACCGCGAGCGGTCCACCCCTGCCGGTGCTGCTGCGCTCGCTCGAAGTACTGCGCGACCTGCGCCTCGGCGCCGATCGGAGCGACATCAACTCGCGTCACGATGAGCTGTCAAAACTGCGGGACGCGGTGCATGGGTATCGCCGGCCATAAGGGCCTGCCGCCCAATAGTGTTCCATTTTTGAACACTTCCTGCGCTTCACGAGGAGTGAATGACGGGCGCGCGATATCGTAATATCGTTTGGATATGCCCAACGACCCTCGAACTCTGTTGCGGGAAATGTTTGATGCTGCGGTGAATGCCGCCCAGGCATCGAAATGCGTTCCCGCGCACCTGCCTGCGCCGCCCAAGGGACGCACGCTGGTAGTCGGCGCGGGCAAGGCGGCCGCTGCCATGGCGCGGGCGGTCGAGGATAACTGGCCAGGGTCGCTCAGCGGCCTGGTGGTGACTCGCTACGGCCATGGCGTGGAGTGCCGGCGCATCGAGGTGGTGGAGGCGGCGCATCCGGTTCCCGATGCGGCCGGCGAGCAGGCGGCGCGGCGCATTCTGACAGCGGTGCAGAACTTGACCGCCGATGATTTGGTGCTGTGCCTGATCTCGGGCGGCGGCTCGGCGCTGTTGTCGCTGCCCGCCCCGGGACTCAGCCTCGAGGACAAACAGGCCGCGAACCGCGCGCTGCTGCGCTCCGGCGCCACCATCGCGGAGATGAACTGCGTCCGCAAGCATCTGTCGGCGATCAAGGGCGGGCGACTGGCGGCCGCCAGCTCCCCAGCCTCGGTCGTAACGCTCATGATCTCCGATGTTCCGGGCGACGATCCTTCTATCGTCGCCTCCGGTCCGACGGTCGCGGATCCGAGCACCTTCGCCGACGCAAGGGCCATTCTCGAGAAGTACCGAATTACGGACATGCCGCGGGTTCATGATCATCTACGGGCGGCGCAGCAGGAAACTCCCAAGCCGGGCGATCCGCGTCTGGCAGGCACCAGGCTCGTGACCATCGCCACTCCGCAGATGTCGCTCGAGGCCGCCGCCGCGATCGCGCGGAATAACGCAGTGACGCCGGTCATTCTGGGGGACAGCATCGAAGGCGAGGCGCGAGACGTGGCGCTGGTGCATGCCGGCATCGCCCGGCAGGTCGCCAAGCACGGGCAGCCGGCACGGCCGCCGTGCGTGCTGCTCTCCGGCGGTGAAACCACGGTCACGGTGCGCGGCAAGGGACGCGGCGGCCGCAACGCCGAGTTCCTGCTGGCGCTCGCAATCGCTCTGGATGGCCACCCTGGGATCTTCGCCATGGCCGGCGACACCGACGGCGTCGACGGCACCGAGGACAACGCCGGGGCCATGCTGACGCCGGATACTCTGCAGCGCGCCGCAGCCATAGGGCTAGATGCGCGCGCGCTGCTCGCGAATAACGATGGCTATGGATTTTTCTCGCGTCTTGGCGATCTGGTCGTCACCGGCCCCACACTGACCAATGTCAACGACTTTCGCGCGCTGCTGATTGCGCGGCCCTCTTGAACCAAGCACCCTGCATTTTCCTATAACCGACCCAGGAGTCACCATGCAACCGCGCATACCAGGCCGAAACTTTCTCTTCGTCCCCGGACCCACCAACGTCCCCGACCGCGTGCAGCGCGCGATGATGGTGGCCATGGAAGATCACCGCTCTTCCCGGTTCCCGGAACTCTCGAGAAGCCTGCTGACGGATCTTAAGAAAGTGTTCAAGACCGACACGGGTCAGGTATTCATCTTCCCCTCGTCCGGCACCGGCGCCTGGGAGGCGGCGCTCACGAACACGCTGTCGCCGGGCGACAAGGTTCTCGCATCCCGCTTTGGTCAGTTCAGCCATTTGTGGATCGACATGGCGCAACGCCTGGGCTACGACGTCGAGATCCTGGACGTCGAGTGGGGCGAGGGAGTTCCGCTCGAACTCTACGAGCAAGTACTGAAAGCCGACAAGGGCCATCTCATCAAAGCCGTGCTCGCCTGCCAGAACGAAACCGCCACGGGCGTGACCAGCGATATCGCCGGCGTGCGCCGCGCGCTCGACGCCGCCAAGCACCCCGCGTTGCTGTATGTGGATACCGTGAGTTCGCTGGTCAGCATCGATTTTCGCATGGATGAATGGGGTGTGGATCTGGCGGTCAGCGGATCGCAGAAAGGCTTCATGCTCCCTGCGGGCTTGAGCTTTCTGGGCGTCAGCCAGAAGGCGCTCAAAGCCATGGAAGGCGCGAAATCCAAGCGCTGCTATTTCGATCTCAACGACATGATCAAGGCGAACGCCAGCGGCTATTTTCCCTATACGCCGGCATTGCCCATGCTCTACGGCTTGCGCGAGTCGCTGAACATCATCGAGGAGGAGGGCCTCGACAACATATTCTTCCGCCACCACTATCTGGCCGAAGGCGTACGCGCGGCGGTCCTCGAGGGCTGGAAACTCAAGCTGTGCGCCAAGGCACCGAAGTGGTATTCGGACACCGTCAGCGCCATTGTGGTGCCCGAGGGGATCAACGCCGCGCACGTGATCGACGTGGCGTTCCGGCGCTATAACCTCGCCCTGGGCGCGGGACTCTCCAAGGTCGCGGGCAAGGTGTTTCGCATCGGCCATCTCGGCGACCTCAACGAGCTGATGCTGATGGGCGCGATCGCCGGCGCGGAAATGGCGATGCTCGATGTGGGCATCAAGGTCGCGCCGGGCAGCGGTGTCGGCGCGGCCTCCAATTACTGGCGCTCGCACGATCCGATTGCGAAGCGGAAAGTGAGCCAGGAACAGCAGTTCTACGCGGCGCATTCCACCGGATCGATTCAAGGCTAGGGAGGACTTATGCAGCAAAAAGTGGTGTTTCTCGATCGTGCCAGCTTGCAGGCCAAGCTCCGGCGTCCGGCCTTCGAGCACACCTGGCAGGAGTACCCGGCGAGCGCGCCAAGCGAGGTGCTGGATCGGTTGCGCGAGGCCACTGTGGCCATCACCAACAAGGTGGCGCTGCGCGCGGATGCCCTGAAGCAGCTGCCGAAGCTGAAAATGATCGCGGTTGCGGCCACCGGCTACGATGTCATCGATGTCGATTACTGCAAGGCGCACGGCATAGCGGTCGCGAACATCCGCAACTACGCGGTGCACACCGTGCCGGAACACGCTTTCGCGCTGATATTGGCGCTGCGGCGCAGTTTGATTGCCTATCGTGAGGATGTCGCGCGCGGCCGCTGGGCCGAGGTCGATCAATTCTGCTTCTTCGACCATCCGATCCGCGATCTGTTTGGCGCCACGCTCGGCATCATCGGCGAAGGAGTGATCGGGCAGGGCGCTGCCAAGATCGCGCAAGGCTTCGGCATGAAGGTGCTGTTCGCGGATCATGCACCGCCCAAGGTGCCGGGAGTGACATTCACTCCGCTGGAGCAGGTTCTCTCCGAAAGCGATGTGATCTCGCTGCATGCGCCTCTGACCCCCGACACGCGCAACATTATCGGCGCCAAGGAGCTGCGCAAGATGAAGCCTACCGCGATACTCATCAACACCTCCCGGGGCGGCTTGGTCGATGAGCAGGCGCTGGTCGTGGCCCTGAACGAAGGCTGGATCGCGGGCGCCGGTTTCGACGTCCTCACCAAAGAGCCGCCCAAGGATGGCAACCCGCTGCTAGAGGTGAAGCTGCCGAATTTCATTCTCACGCCGCATATCGCGTGGGCCAGCGAGGGGGCGATGCAATTTCTCGCCGATCAATTGATCGACAATGTCGAGGCTTTCGTCGCGGGCAAACCACAGCACCTGGTCACCTGAGCATGGACATACACGAATATCAGGCGAAGGAATTGCTATCCGGCTTTGGCGTGCCGATCCAGCGCGGCGCGGTGGCCTACAGCGCCGATCAGGCTTCCTTCGTGGCGTCGGAACTGGGCGGCTGGCACTGGGCGGTGAAGGCGCAGATTCATTCGGGCGCGCGCGGCAAGGCGGGCGGAATCAAGCTGTGCAAGACCTACCAAGAGGTCAGGGATGCGGCCAAGGGCATGCTCGGCAAGAAGCTCGTGACCCATCAGACCGGACCGGACGGCAAGATGGTGCAGCGGGTGTATGTCGAAATCGCGGAAAGCTTCGAGCGTGAGATCTATTTCGGCATCGTGCTCGACCGCAAGAGCGAGCGCGTGCGCATCATCGCATCCGCTGAAGGCGGCATGGAGATCGAGGAAATCGCAAAGACCGCGCCGCAGGCGATTCTTCAGGTCATCGTCGAGCCGGCGGTGGGTCTGCAGCCGTTTCAGGCGCGCGCGATCGCCTTCGGCCTTGGGCTGAATTTGAAGCAGGTGAGCCGCGCGGTCACCGCCATCATGGGAGCCTATCGCGCATTTCGCGACCTCGACGCCAGCATGGTCGAGATCAATCCGCTGGTGGTCACCAAGGACGACCGCGTGATTGCGCTCGATGCCAAGATGTCCTTCGACGACAATGCGCTGTTCAGGCACACCAACGTCTCCGAGATGCGCGACCTGTCCCAGGAGGATCCGCGCGAGGCCGAAGCCTCGCAGGATAATTTGAATTACGTCGGCCTGGATGGCGACATCGGCTGCATCATCAATGGCGCCGGGCTCGCAATGGCGACCATGGACACCATCAAGTACGCCGGCGGCAATCCTGCCAATTTTCTCGACGTGGGCGGCGGCGCCTCGCCCGAACGCGTGGCCAAGGCATTCAAACTGGTGCTGTCGGACGGCAGCGTCAAGGCCATTCTGGTCAACATCTTTGCCGGCATCAATCGTTGCGACTGGGTGGCCGAAGGTGTGGTGCAGGCGGTGCGCAACATGGGGATCAAGGTTCCCCTGATCGTGCGCCTCGCCGGCACCAACGAAGCCGAGGGCCTCGCGATCATCAAGAACAGCGGCCTGCCGATCATCAGCGCCAGCAGCCTTGCCGATGCCGCGCAAAAGTCGGTCGCGGCCGCCCGCGCGGCGCAACCCCAGGAGTTTGCGCGATGAGCATTCTGATCGACGCAAGCACTCCGGTGATCGTGCAGGGTTTCACCGGCAGCAAGGCGACATTCCACACCAAGGAAATGATCGCCTACGGCACCAACGTGGTCGGCGGAGTGACTCCGGGCAAGGGGGGTCAACAGCATCTCGATCGGCCGGTGTTCAATACCGTGTTCGATGCCGTCCAAGCCACCGGCGCCACCACCAGCCTGGCCTTCGTGCCGCCGGCTTATGCGGCGGACTCCCTCATGGAAGCCGCGGATGCCGGCTTGAGATTGGTCTGCACCATCACCGACGGCATACCCGCGCAGGACATGATGCGCGTGAAGCGCTATCTCATGCGCTACCCGAAGGACCGGCGCACCATGCTGGTGGGACCCAACTGCGCCGGCATCATCAGCGCGGGCAAGGCGATGCTTGGAATCATGCCAGGGCATATTTACCGGCGCGGGGCCGTGGGGATCGTTTCACGTTCGGGAACCTTGGGATACGAAGCCGCGGCTCAGATGAATGCCTTGAACATAGGCCAGACCACCAGCGTCGGTATCGGCGGCGATCCCATCAACGGCAGCTCCTTTCTGGACCATTTGAAGCTGTTCGAGCAGGATCCGGAGACCAAGGCGGTGCTCATGATCGGCGAGATCGGCGGCGCGCAGGAGGCCGAGGCCTCGAAGTGGGTGAAGGAAAATATGACCAAGCCCGTGGTCGGATACGTCGCAGGACTCACCGCGCCCAAGGGGCGGCGCATGGGCCATGCCGGCGCCATCATCTCCACCGCCGGCGACAGTGCCGCGGAAAAAGCCGAGGTCATGAAATCCTACGGCTTGACGGTTGCAGCCAGCGCTTCGGAATTGGGCTCGACCATCGCCGAGGTCCTGCGCCGACTTCCTGGTCCACCGTGAACCCAGCCGCTGCCGCTCTTTACTCGCATACGATCGAGGCCGAGGCCTACGAATCCACGCTGGCGGAGTTTCTGTTCGAACGATTGATCGAGGTCTTGAACCGACATCAACCGCAAGTCGTGCCGCTATTGCGCGGCGGTTCGCCCAGCTCCGACCCGACGCCGGAGCTGCTTGCCCGCGCCCTTCAGGCCGAGGGCATCTGGTTTCAATTACTCGGCATCGCGGAACAGAATGCCGCCATGCGGCGGCGCCGGGAGGTGGAAAGCTCGCGCGGATACCACAATGTACGCGGCACCTTTGCGCAACTTTTCACCGATGCAGCGAATAACTCGGTGCCGGCCGATCGCTTGCACACCGTTCTAGGCTCCCTGAAGATCAGGCCGGTCATCACGGCGCATCCCACGGAAGCGAAGCGGGTCACCGTGCTTGAACGGCACCGCTCGATTTACCGCCGCTTGATGGAGCTCGAATCGCCTCGCTGGACCGAGCGCGAGCGCAGCGAGATCATCCAGAAGCTCACGGCGGAAATCGAAATTCTATGGCTGACTGGAGAGCTGCGGCTGGAGAAGCCCACGGTTGCGCAGGAGGTGGCCTGGGGATTGCACTTTTTCAAGGAGACCCTGTTCGAGTCCGTGCCGGCGATGCTGGAGAGGCTGGATCAAGCCTTGAGCCACGGCTACCCCGATGAACGCTTCGAGGTCAAGCCGTTCTTTCAGTTCGGCTCATGGATCGGCGGCGACCGCGACGGCAATCCATTCGTCACCAATGAGGTGACGCGGCGCACGCTGGTCGAAAATCGCGCCGCCACCTTGAATCGCTACCGTCCGCGATTGACGCAGCTGATGCGGGATTTCTCCATCGCTCAAAAGTCGCTGGCTCTGCCCGATTTCTTCCTCGACGCCTTGCGCCTGGCGCTGCAAGCAAGCGGCGATGCGCAGGCCATCGTGGCACGCAATCCCGGAGAACCGTTTCGTCAGTACCTGGCCTGCATGGCAAGCAGGCTCGACGCCATGCTGGAGCAGTCCGAGGCGTCGGGCGCGCAGGGCGCCGGTTACGCGAGCGCCGATGAACTGGTGTCCGACTTGAAGCTCATGGAGCAGGCACTTGGCGCGTGCAACACGGGCGATCTCGCCGGGCTGCTGGTACGGCCGCTGCGCCGCGAGGTCGAGATCTTTCGATTCAGCAGCGTGCGGCTGGATCTGAGGGAGAACACCACGCGCACCACTCAGGCCGTCGAAGCGCTGTGGCGCTCGGGCAGCGCAGGCGATCCGCCGCCCATCGACTCCGCGCCATGGAAGGAGTGGCTGCTCGCGGGACTCTCGAGCCCGCGAACCGGCAGCCGCGATCTGTCGCAGCTGCCACAGGAGGCGCAGGAAACGCTGGGCCTGTTCAAGCTCATCAAGGAAATGCGCGACCGGGTGGATCGGGAAGCCTTCGGCGGCTTCATCCTCAGCATGACGCGCAGCGCCGTCGATGTGCTGGCCGTGTATCTGCTTGCCAAGGAGGCCGCGCTGTTCGCCGATTCCGCGGCAGTTGAATCCTGCACGCTTCCCATCGTACCGCTGTTCGAAACCATCACCGACCTGCGCGCGGCCCCGGCCATCATGCGCGAATTGCTCAATGTGCCCATGGTCCGGCGCAGCATCCGCGCGCAGGGCGGGGTGCAGGAAGTGATGATCGGCTACTCCGACTCCAACAAGGACGGCGGCTTTCTCGCCTCCAACTGGGAGCTGTATAAAGCTCAGCTCAAGTTGACCCGGCTCGGAAAGGAATTGGGTGTTGCCATTGGCTTTTTCCATGGTCGCGGCGGGTCCGTGAGCCGGGGCGGTGCGCCCACCGGACGCGCCATCGCCGCGCAGCCCGCCGGTTCCATCAACGGCCAGTTCCGCGTCACCGAACAGGGAGAGGTGGTGTCGTTCAAGTACGCCAATCGGGGAACCGCCGGCTACCAGCTCGAACTGCTGGCCACCAGCATCATCGAGCACACGCTGAAGTCGGAGCGGGAACACTCGTTGATTCCGGTATCGGAGTTTGACGACGCCATGGAAGCGCTATCCGGTACCTCGCGAGCCGCCTACAGTCTGCTGGTCCAGCATCCTGACCTCATCGAGTATCTGCAGGCAGCGAGCCCGTTGGAGGAGCTTGCGCTGCTCAACATCGGCTCCCGGCCCGCGCGCCGATTCGGCGCCAAGTCCTTGGCCGACCTGCGCGCCATCCCCTGGGTGTTCGCCTGGTCTCAGAACCGGCATGTGATGCCGGGTTGGTACGGCGTGGGCAGCGGCATCGCCGCCTTCCTGGAGGTACGCCAACAACCCGGGCTGTTATTGCTGCAGCGTATGTTCAAGGATTTCCGTTTGTTCCGCCTGATCGTCGATGAAGCGGAGAAGACCTTGCTGCAAGTCGATTTGGGCATCGCACGGGAATATGCGCGTCTGGTTGACGACACGCGCGTGCGCGAGACCATCTTCCAAATGATCGAGAGCGAATACCGGTTGAGCGTCGACATGTTGCTGCGGTTGAGCGGGGGAGGGGTGATCGCCGAGCGCTTTCCCCAATTGCGCACCCGCCTGGCGCGCAAGCTCCCGAGCATCCAGTCCGCGAACCGGCAACAAATCGAACTGCTGCGTCGCTACCGAGCCGCCAAGGCAGATCAACAGGAAACCTACAAGGCGGCACTCTTGCTCTCAATCAACTGCATTGCCTCAGGCTTTGGAGCCACCGGCTGATCGCGGGCATCCACGCCCGGACTTTTAGGAGAAATCGACATGAGTTTCACCACCATCGAACAGGCCACCCCAAGGCTGCATCGTTCCGAACTTGCCGTGCCGGGCAGCAATCCGGCGCTGTTCCAAAAGGCTGCCCAGTCCGGCGCGGATGTCATTTTTCTCGATTGCGAGGACGCGGTGGCGCCCGATGACAAGGAGCAGGCCCGCAAGCACATCATCCAAGGCCTCAATGATGTGGATTGGGGCACCAAGACCATGATGGTGCGCATCAACGGACTCGATACTCACTACATGTACCGCGACGTCGTGGACATCGTCGAGGCCTGCCCGCGCCTGGATATGATCCTGATCCCCAAAGTCGGGGTGGGCCAGGACGTGTACGCGGTGGACATGCTCGTGACCCAGATCGAATCAGCAAAGCGGCGCAAGAAACGCATCGGCTTCGAGGTGCTGATCGAGACGGCGCTCGGCATGGCGAATGTCGAGAGCATCGCCCAATCATCGCGGCGCTTGGAGGCGATGAGTTTCGGCGTCGCGGACTACGCCGCCTCCACCCGCGCCAGAACCACGGTGATCGGCGGCGTTCATAAAGATTCCGGCGTGCTGACCGACAAGGATTCCGACGGCAAGCGCCAGTATTACTGGACCGATCCCTGGCACGCCGCCCAGACGCGCATGATGGTGGCCTGCCGCGCCTACGGCTTGCGTCCCATCGACGGGCCGTTCGGCGACTTCAACGACCCGGAGGGGTATACCTGCGCCGCCAATCGCGCCGCCGTCCTAGGGTACGAGGGCAAGTGGGCCATCCATCCCTCCCAGATCGAGCTCGCGAATACGGTGTTCACGCCTTCGGCGGCTGAGGTTAGCAAGGCGAGGCGCATTCTCGAGGCGATGGCGCAGGCGGCGAAGGAGGGCCGCGGCGCGGTGTCGCTGGACGGCCGCTTGATCGACATCGCCAGCATCCGAATGGCCGAAGCGCTCATTGCCAAGGCCGATTCCACTGCCGCGGCGAAACCAAGCTAGGCCGTGGCTGCTGCGTCCATCGCCAACGCCAGCGCACCGCGAACTCCAGCCTCATCGGCAAAGGCAGGCGCAACCACATAGCGATCGATCTCGGACAGAATTTCCGCGCGATCGATGTAGCCTCCCGCCCAGTATTGCAGCCTGCCGCGAATGGGCGTCAACAACTGCGTTTGGCTCATGACCCCGCCGCCCAGCACGATGCGCTGCGGCGATAGAGTCATGAGCAGCAGTGCGCAGAGCTGGCCGAGGTAGTCCGCTTCGATCTCCCACTGCACATGATCCGTAGGCAACTGCTCCAAGCGCGCGCCGCTGCGCGCCACGATGGCCGGTCCCGAGGCCACGCCCTCGAGGCAGTCGCCGTGAAATGGGCACACCCCGGGGAAATCCCTATCGCGCGGATGGCGCCTGGGGTGCACGTGTCCGATCTCCGGGTGCATCAGCCCATGAATGGGTGTGCCGCCGATGATCGCACCGCCGCCGATCCCGGTGCCGACGGTGACATACACCAACGATTCGACCTCCCGGGCAGCACCCCAGCGGTGCTCGGCGAGAGCCGCCGCATTCACATCGGTGTCGAATCCGATGGGGCATGAGAATTCCCGGCGCAGGATTCCCACCACGTCCGTCCCGGCCCAGCCGGGTTTGGGCGTGCTGCCGATGAATCCGTAACGCGCAGAGTTCACCCGCAGCTCAATGGGGCCGAACGATCCCACACCAATCGCCATGAGGCGACCAGCGCGTTCGCTGCCTTCGCGCAGAAATGCCAGCACTTGCGCCAGGGTCGCTTCGGGGTCGGCGGTCGCAAAGCGCTTCTCCGCCAAAATGCGTCCCTGCTCATCTCCGAAGGCGCACACAACTTTGGTGCCGCCGATTTCTACGCCGCCAAATACCCGCGGCGCGCCGATCACTGCGGCATCACTCACGGCGACGCGCTCGAATCGGCAGGCCGCACCTCAAATTGCGCCGTCAGGATGCCGCTGAGGAAGCGCAGGGTGATGGTCACGCGATCGCCCGGCTTGAGGGTCTTGTTCGGCTGCATGAGCATCATGTGATAGCCCGCCGCTGCGAGCCTAAGGCTCGAGTGCGGATCGAGCGTGATTCGCTCCACCGGCCGCATTTCGACAGTGCCGTCGCGCACGATATTCTGGTGTAGAGACACTTCGCCGTAGTCCGGACTCGACGCGCCTACGAGAACTTCCGGCCGATCGCCGGTATTGACCAATGTGGCATAGCCCGCTGCTGGAAGGTTCGCCGGCAGCCATCGGATCCAGGCATTCTCGGCGCGCACCGCCGGCGCAGCGGCAATCGCCGCAGCTCCAGCGAGCGCAACCCAGGCCGCCACCATGACGATTCGACCAATCGCATTGGCGCGCCCGCGCTGCTTAGAATGCATGCCTCACTCCCGCCATGCCGTTGTGTGCGCAAACAATGATTGTACGGTGAAACCGGGGACGCCAGGCGAAGGCTCGCTCTTGACAGCCAGGATGCATGGTCGGCACACTGCAGCGTCGTCCAGGTGCTCGCGCGGATAACGCGAGCGAAATCGGGAAACCGGTGCAGCCGAATAGGCGAACCCGGTACTGCCCCCGCAACGGTAAGTGAGCAAAGTCGAGTCATGATGCCACTGTGCGCAAGCACGGGAAGGCGACTCGACCGGGACCTCCCACTCATGAGTCCGGAGACCGGCCTGGCGTTAAACCGCGATGCGGAGGGCATCGGGCGGAGCGTGTGCCATTCCCGGCGCCCAGCAACGCCCCTCGCTCTCATCACCGCGGCCACTCGATGCCCTATGTGCCGTGCGGGCGAGCATGGCCTGGAGAGTTGCCGATGCCATTCCTGGTCCGCTCGGGCGTGCTTACCGCCTATTCCCTATTATGCCTCTCGGCTGCGAACGCCCAATCGACCTCGGGCGGCTCTGCCACTGATCCGCTGAAAGAGATCGTGGTCACCGCGACCCGAACTCCGGAGCCGATCGATCAAGCCCTCGAGCCGGTCATTCTCATCGACCGGGCGACCCTGCAGAATTCCCTGGCGTTGGACATCGGCGATGTGCTGCGCTACCAAGCCGGGCTCGATATCGGCCGCTCGGGTGGTCCCGGCCAGCCGCTGTCCTTGTTCATTCGCGGCGCGAACAGCGACCAGTCCATCATTATGATTGACGGCGTACGCATCAATGCCGGCACCATTGGCGGCGCGCCGCTGCAGAATCTCGCGCCCGAGCTCTTCGATCGGATCGAAATCGTCGAAGGACCTCGCTCCGCCATTTACGGCACCGACGCGATCGGCGGCGTGGTCAATCTGATTACGCGCAGTGGCGGTCCTTCCGGTGCGGACGCCATGCTGGCCTATGGCCGCTATGGCACGGGCGAGGCCATGCTCGACGGCAACTACACCGACGGCGACAGCAGTCTGCGTGCGGCATTCACTGGCCAGCGCTCGAGCGGCTTTCCGCCCTTCGTCGGCGACACGCTGGATGCCGGCTACAAGAACCTCTCCGGGATCGCCACGGCGGCGACGAAGCTCGCCGGCGTCGATCTTGGCGCATTCTATTGGCAGGCGAAGGGGGCCACCCAGTACGCCAACGTCGATTACGATTACGACGGGAACTTCACCGGCTTCTCGCCGCTCGGCGAGCACTTCACGAATACTGCGCTCGCGGTGCACGCAGCCGGCGATCTGACCGATGTATGGCATGCGCGGCTCACGCTGAGCCGCATAGTCGATGATCTGCGTCAGGACGAGGTCGATCCCTATACTGATCCGCTGGTCGGGGACTTCGATTACACCTCGCGGGACACTCTGGATCTGCAGAACGATGTGAAAATCGCCGGCGCGCAGGTCAACCAGCTGGTCAGCTTCGGCGCAATTCTCACCAGCGAGAAAACCAATTCTTTATCCTACGGGACCGGGTATTCGATCGACACCCACACGGAAACCTACTTTATCCAGGACCAGCTCGATGCCGGGGCAAACAAGCTGTTGTTGGCGGGCGGTTACTATCATCACCCCGCGTTCGGCGATCACGAAACGTGGAATGCCGAATACAGCTATTCGCTCACCAAGGATACCCTGCTGATCGCATCGGCCGGCACGGCCTTCCGAGCGCCCGACGCCACCGACCGCTTTGGATACGGCGGCAATCCGGACCTCTTGCCCGAGAGTTCGCGTAATTTCGAACTCGCCATCAAGTCTCGACTCGATGCGTACCAGCTGCTGACTGTTTCTGCATTTCAAGACTCCATCAACGATTTGATCGAGTTCGTGCCCGATCCGAGCAATTTGATCTATGGCGGAGAAAATCAGAACGTCGATCGAGCGCGGATTCGCGGGTTGGAGGCGAGCTGGGAATTGCACATGGATCCCTGGACCCTGCGCGCCGACGGCAGCCTGCAGGATCCGCGCAATCTCTCCGCCGATGCCACCGACACGCAGCTTCTGCGCCGCACGAAGCACAGCTTCGCGGTCGATGGCTCGCGCCGCTTCGGCATGGCCGAGGTCGGCGTCGACTTGCTGCTTTCAGGCCCTCGAGAAGACGTGGGTGGAATCAGCGGCGAGCCTGGCATCAGCGACGGCGGTTACCTGCTCACATCGCTCTGGACCAAGCTGTCGTTGACGCGCGCATGGTCCGTGAGCGCCCGACTCGACAACGCGCTCAACCGTCATTACGAACTGGCGAATGGCTACAACACGGCGGGCCGGTCCGGGATCATTTCCACTCGCTATAGCTTCCGCTAGCTCAAACACGGATCGAATAACTCGCAGGCGCTGACCAAGACGACGACTCTGGGCGGCACATTGCTGATCAGTGATGGCTCGGCCGTGGCGTTCTAACCGGCGGAAACTTGCGTACAACCCGTGTTGTACAATCCCAGTCGATTGCTCTGGTTACGGGCCCGCTGGTTGGGAACGATTATTCGGTGATTCAATGGAGAACCTACGATGAGTATAGCTAGCGAATTCAAAGAATTTGCGATGAAGGGGAGTGTGGTCGATCTGGCGGTAGGCGTCATTATCGGCGCCGCATTCGGCAAGATCGTTTCCTCTCTGGTCGGGGATATCATCATGCCGCCGCTTGGCCTGGTGATCGGCGGAATCAATTTCAGCGACATGGCCGTCACCCTCGGTACCAATCCCAAAGGCGCACCCGTATTGCTCAAATATGGCGCCTTCCTGCAAACCGTGTTTGATTTTCTCATCATTGCAATCGTGATCTTCATTGCGATCCGCGGAATCAATAAATTGAAGAAGCCCCCAGCCCCGGCGGCGGATGCGCCGCCGCCGCGTCAGGAGGTATTGCTCGAACAGATTAGAGACGCAATTATCAATCGACGGTAATCGTGTTCCTATATGCGCATAAAGTGGGTTCGCAACGGCTCCGCGTTAAGCCGCGGAGCGTTTTACGATTTAAACTCACAGCAACCGCACTGGCTGCCGGACTCTTAGGCCTATGCACCGCGTCAAGCGCCGCACCGTCTCCCGCGCCGCAGTGGCAGACGCTCGCCACCGACGCGTACCCAAAGAAGCGCGACGATCTGGTGTTCATTGATGCGCAGACCGCATTCTACGGCACCGGTAAGGGCAATCTATATCGAACCGTCGTCAATGGCGCGCATGGCTTTCTAGCAATCTTGGCGCCGGTATAGCGAACATTTTTCAATATATTAAAGACATAATCAATAATCGACCTTAGCGATGAATTGGAGCGAGGAGGATTTCCTGTGACTACTGCCATGCCGTCGATTTTCTTTGGCCATGGCAATCCCATGAACGCCCTGCAGCAGAATGAATTCACGGATGGCTGGCGCGGCATGGCCGCCTCCATTCTGAAACCGAGAGCGATACTCTCCATCTCTGCACATTGGTATTTGCCGGCTACCGCCGTCACAATTTCGCCCGCTCCCAGGACAATCCATGACTTTGGCGGGTTCCCAGCGGAACTGTTCCGCGTGCAATATCCGGCACCGGGCGATGAGTGGCTGGCCCGACGGGTTAGAGGCTTGCTGCACCCTTATCAGGTCGATTTTGATGATGACTGGGGGCTAGATCATGGGACTTGGTCGGTACTGTGCCATGCCTACCCCGACGCCGACGTACCGGTCGTACAGCTCAGCATCAACGAAGCACACCCAGCATCGTTCCACTTTAATTTGGGCCAACAATTGGCGCCGCTTAGAGGCGAGGGCGTGTTGGTGGTAGGCAGCGGCAATATCGTTCATAACCTGCATGCCTACGCGTGGGGGAAGCATGCGCCGGAGCCTTACGATTGGGCCGAGCGCTTTGAAATCGCCGCCAAACAGTCAATGCTTTCCGGCGATTTCACCCCGCTCGTCAATTACGAGCATCTTGGCGACGATGCGCAACTGGCCATCCCGACCCCGGAGCATTTTCTGCCGCTTTTATATGTGCTCGGAACGAAACAATCCGCAGAGGCATTATCGTTCCCAGTCTCGGGATTTGATGGGGGCTCGATCTCGATGCTATGTGTGCAAGTCGGCTAGTAGGGCACTTCCTGACGCCGTTCTGCGGCACGCATATGTATGTCTGCTGGAAAGTTGACTTAACCTTGTTTCTTAGGACTTCAGGGCGTAAGCTCTATTGACGCAGAAATGCGGCACGCAGAATCGCGGCACACGGAGGCGTCTTGAGTGAACGCAAGATCCCAACGAATCCCTTCCGCTACGGGCGTGAGGCCGATGTCCTTGTGGACCGGATCGAGGAGCTTGCCCGAGTCGTCCGGGTGGGCGAAGAGTGCAGCACCCTGTTCCTGATAGGCCCGCGCCGTTTCGGTAAGACATCAATACTGCGGGCTGCTGAGGCCAAGCTAACCGACGCCGGCAAGGTTGTCCTACGCTATGACGCTGAAGCCTTCGATGACGTCGGCAGCCTAGCGGGGGCGCTCCTCGCCGGCGCCGTGCGCAAGTACTCCTCTGCCCTCGACCGAGCGCAGGCCATCGCCAAGAAGTTCTTCGTGGCGCTGAAGCCAAGCCTTACGCTCGATCCGTCAGATGGCAAGATCACCGTCGCTGTCGGCGTTGAGCCGGGCGATCGCCAGCGTGCGATTCCACTATTCACGGATGTCTTGAATGGCATCGAGCGGCTCGCGGCCGAAGACGGGCGTCCCGCGCTCGTCGTCATCGATGAGTTCCAACAAGTCGTCACCGAGGCCGGAGAGAAGGCGGAGCGCCAAATCCGTGCAGCAGTGCAGAGACACCGAGCCGTCGGCTATGTGTTCGCGGGCTCAAGCTCGCGGATGATGACGGAAATGGTCGCGACCTCTAACCGCGCATTTTGGCAACTCGGCGACCAGCTGCACCTGGGTCCCATCCCACGCCTGGCGTTCGTCGATTTCCTGCGCAAGGGGTTCGAGTCGGCCGGGGCCACAACAGCCACCGGGGCGCTCGAACACATCCTCGACTTGGGCGAGGATGTGCCCTACAACGTGCAGCAACTCGCGAGCGAATGCTGGGTTCTAATTACCGATAATCGGCGCAGACACTTAACCGCCGCGCTTGTTGACGAGGCGCTTGGCCGCGTCGTTTCAATGCAGCATGTCAGCTACCTACAGCGATGGCTCCTCCTGACACGCGCCCAAAAACAGACGCTGCGAATCGTGAGCGAGGAGCCGATAGCGTTCGAGCTTTCCGCGGTAGCACTCCGACATGGGCTACCGCGCACCACGATGCAACGGGCGCTCGAGGCGCTGGAGCGGCAGCATTTTCTGCGCCAGGATCTTGCCGGGACTGCGCCAGTCTGGCGGTTTGAGGATCCGTTCATGCGGACATGGCTGGCCACGCTGGAGAATCAGTGATCAGGGAGTCTCCGTGCTCAGTTACGTCTATTTCGGCACCAACAACCTCGCCCAAGCCATCGCCTTCTATACCGCAACATTGTCCGCGCTGGACATGAAGCGCTGCCTTACTGGCGATCCGGAATGGGATCGCATTGCGGCTGGATGGGGGGTTTACGAGGATGGCGTAAATCGCGAGCTCGCATTCTGGATTGGCATTCCCTATGACGCGAAGCCTGCTTCGGTAGGCAACGGCAGCATGGTCGCATTCAGCGCGCGCTCACTGAAAGCCGTCGACGAATTCCATGCGGCCGCGCTGGCCAATGGTGGTACTTGCGATGGCCCCCCTGGGTTTCGGCTCCACTACTCACCCGATTTTTATGCCGCCTACGTGCGCGATCCAGACGGCAACAAGGTGGTGGCCGTGTGTCGTGGCTTCACACAGAGACTCTAGGCGCCGCCACCTCGAGAAGCGTAGCGATGCAAAGATCACCTTGCGGAATATTTTGTGAATATATAGTCGTCTGCTCTCACGACGGTATGGCACGCATATCCGCATTCGTGTCCGGTTAAGGTAATAGCTGCGTCAATGACAGCAGTCATAGGCCTAATATTGGTGATTACAGTCGAATAGAGAGTTTCGCAAGCTGGGTAGGTGAGCCAGGCATTGCATCCGCAATAAGCGTCGTATCACTCATAGAGAAGGCCCTACTCGTAACTCCGGTGCGGGCAACGGTGCATTCGGATAGTTAGGTGCCGCTGTGCCGAAGGCCGCAGCAACGGGTGATCGGCGTTCTCTACCAATACCGGCTATTTTTCAGTTTCTGGCTTCTGCACTAGCAGCCCATTAGCGCAGTTGGAGGAATCAATCAGCTTGAGCAAGAACGCCTCCTTTGCGCCAGTCTTATTGCTGTAGCCATTGACAACGATCGTGCAGTTATTGTTGATTCCCGTCGCCTCGGTCAAGGTAAATTCCGCTGCCGCCGCGGTACCGATCAGCGAGTTCAAATCTTGAGGTGCGGCACCAATCGGGCTCCAAAGAGTGGCATGGGTTACCTCATTGACAACCCAAGTCGATTTGCCAACAATGATTCCCTGCTTACTCACTGCGATGGCACTACTCGAACCTTCTTTGGTTGGAAAAGGTCCGAGATCTGTGACAACGCCGTCGGCCCACGCAGTGGCATTGAAAGGAGTGATGTCATTGTTTCCCGCGTTAGTGGAGGAGCCCACGATGAGCCCCGAATCACTCACCGCGAAGGCTTTACCGCCGAGGCCGCCAACCGTAGGTTTAATTGGTATTGGTAGCAACGTGGCGGTCGTGCCCTTCCAGACAGCGGCCTCGGCGACTCCGTCCTTGCCGCAACCCAAGTAACCAACGACAAGGCCATTGCCGTTGATTCCCAAAGCCGAGCCATAGGTACAGCCCGGTACCACGCCGAGGACCATGGGGGTTAGGCCGTTCCACACCGCGGCTTCGTAGGGAACGCTACTTGATCCGAAGACATATCCCGCCACCTGGCCAGCATCATTGATGGCGAAAGCGTAACTGTACGTGTACTGAGCGGCCGGAGCCGGCAGCAGCGTGGGTTCCCCGTCGATCCAGACCACCGCCGTCGACTCAAGAAGGTATTTGTTTGGAGAAATGGCGCCGGCAATCTGCCCCGCATTGTTGATGGCGGCCGCTCCTGCAGTGAAACCAGTCGGCGTCGCAAGCAGCGTCGGCGTGCCGTCATGCCAGATGACTGCGCATTCATCCGGGCAAGCCGAAGTGCCCTCGCCGGCACCACCAACCGCCTCATCTGCATCGTTCACGCCGGATACATAGGCGGCGACGCCACCCGGAATATTGCCAAGCACCTGCACGGTGAACGTCGGAGTCTGTGCGGCCAAACCGACCGCTGACAGCAATGGAGATCCCAACGCGAGAAGCCTCCAACGCTCGGCTGATGTTGATTTTGTCATCGTAAAATCCCCTCAAGTTGTAAAGTCAAAAACCCCAGCCTCGCGCAAATCAATAGCACATGTATTCATTCCAGCCGTATCAAACTACCCACATCACCGACGTTTCATCGGAAAAAATTTATAAAGTGGAAAAGATCGCTCTAATTCGGTATTTGGCTCCAATAAACCAACGACTGCGGGTTCCCAGAGAGCGCAGTGGTGTACTGCAACCAGATGGGGACGGTTGTGAAACTGGAGGTAGAGTTAACGTACTGCGGCGCTTCGATGCGCGGATTGGTGAATGTCCCAGACGTGCTGCCATACGTCAGATTGTCAATCGCGGTGTACATGGTATTTGTCTGAGTTGTCGATAGAGTTGGCGATGAATAAAGCTCCGATGACTGCCCGCCTAGATTGACAATCATGTACGAATAAGTGTTATCACTGTTGTCTGTGGCGTATACGCTCTTCACATAGACTACGTTGTTATTATTATTGTTATTGAAGGACTGCCCGCCGGTGTTCCACGTGTTCGAGGTTCCATCGTAAGAGATCGCGTAGACGGCTTCGCCGCTGGTGGATCCGGCCGGGGAAGCGATGACGAACCCTAGATACTGATCCCCCGTCGTCAAATCGGTTGCGACGCTGAATGCGGTATCCGGGTAAGTGCTTTGCGCAGCGGGCATGTTGCATTGATTCGGCGAACTTGAATACTGGCTCAACTCCACGGGGGCGTTGTCGAGGCGCCGGAGGCGGGATCCCCGGTGATCGTCGTCCAATAAAGACAATCTAACGTCGTCGAGTTTGGCGCGGCGCCTTGAAAGATCAGCCCAATCGTTCCAAAAAGAAAATTATTAATGTTAGGCTGCACAAACACCGGACGGGGCGCGTGCGCGAATGCGTTAGTACCCTGCAAGCTGATGAGGCTAGGAGATGGGCCAGGATTAGGCGGCGTGGTATTTCCGGTAATGTCAACGCTCACTGATCCCCAAGTACCATTTTTTCGCTGATACACAGCGATTCCTCCCTGGGAAATACTGGAATTCATTTCCAAATCCGCGAGCCAGAGATTGCCGTCTTGATCCTGCGCAAACGCCGGCTCCTGGTAAATGGTTGAACTCGAGCTATTGATCGTCAGCGGGTAAGAAGCCAAAGTGGAAGTAGTCCATCTCTTCGCAAGGCTGAGGCCCGGCCTGTAACGGAGTTCGGTAAACATCAAGGCGTTACCGCCCGCCTCTGTGTCATAGGCAATATCTAGATATTGATTCCCCGCGCCGTCAGTCCTGAGAGCCACGTCGTCGGTCGAGACCGTATTATTTGTAGTATTCAAGGTCTGTGTGCCGACCAGCGTGTTCGTGTTAACCCAAGACCCACCGTTGTTGGCGCTGGAGTAGAGCTGCAGCGTGCCGGTCTGAGAGCCGCCGTTATATGATGACTGAGTCC
>Ga0302324_100009336_pt1 | contig 20531 bp, 17 predicted proteins | sample Palsa_T0_1_FD_201949 | JGI IMG/M metagenome (GOLD analysis project Ga0302324, IMG submission 201949) | Peat permafrost microbial communities from Stordalen Mire near Abisko, Sweden - Palsa_T0_1 | ecosystem: Environmental > Terrestrial > Soil > Palsa > Peat permafrost | place: Sweden: Abisko...
TCCATGATCGACCACAGCTCGGCAAGCCGGTTCTCGACCGGGGTGCCGGTCAGCGCGATTCTCGATCCGGCGGGCAGGCTGCGGACCGCCTGGGCCTGGCGGGTGGCGGAATTCTTGATGTTCTGCGCCTCGTCGCAGACCACCCGGCGCCAGCCGATCGCGCTGAGGGCATCGCGGTCCCTGGCGACCAGGGCATAGGTGGTGATGACGAGGTCGGCGGCGTTCAGCGCGTCGGCGAGTTCCGCTCCGGTCAGCCGGTCGGCCCCGTGGTGCACGTGCACGCGGAGGTCCGGGGTGAACCGCTCCGCCTCCCGCTCCCAGTTCCCGACCAGCGACATCGGGCACACCAGAAGGGTGGGTGCAGACTGCCTGTCTGATTTAATATCATTTGATAGCAAAGATAGCAATTCTACGGTTTTACCCAGTCCCATATCGTCTGCGAGGATTCCGCCGAGTCCGAGGCTGCCGAGGAAGGACAGCCAGGCGAGGCCGCGTTCCTGGTAGGGGCGCAGTTCGCCGCGGAAGGACGCCGGCGTGGCGGCCGGGGCGAGCCGCTGGTCGGCCTGGCCGGACAGCAGGTCACCGAGCCAGCCGTCGGCGTCCACGCCGACGACGGGGAGGTCGTCGTCCACTCCGCGCAACCCGGCCAGCAGTGCCTCCGACGCGGGCATGGTTCCCGTCGCGCGCCGCTGTAGGAACTTCAGCGCCGCCTGCAGGTGCCGGTCGTCCAGCTCCACCCACTGGCCGCGCAGCCGCACCAGCGGGACCTTGAGCCTGGCGAGCTCGGCAAGGTCATCCGCGTCCAGCGTCTGGTCGCCGAGCGCCAGCTCGTAGCGGAAATCGACCAGGTCCGTCATGCCGAACTTGGGGCTGGCAGCAGTGCCGGTGCCCGCGGCCTGCTTCGACCGGGTCGTCATCTTCAGGCCAAGCCGCGCCTTGCGCGCCCAGTCCGGCAGCAGCACGCCGAAGCCTGCCCCGGACAGCAGCGGGCCGGTTTCCCGGAGGAACCGGAACGCTCCCCCGGTGTCGAGCGTGACTGCGGCCGGCGCCGCGCTGTGCAGCTCACGGTCGAGCTCGGGGAACAGCCGCGAGGCGCGGCCGAGCCCGGCGAGCAGTTCTTCCTCTGGGTGCCGGATCCCGGCCATGGCCCAGCCGCCCGCGCTCGCGCCCGACCAGACATCGGCCGCGGGCAGCAGCAGGCTCGGATCCTCCGTCGACTGCAGCGCGAGTTCAACGGCCCAGGGCGGCTCGGCGGCGGAGCTGCCAGCGCCGCCAGCACCTGGGTCGGTCGCGGCGATCGCGGCTGCTGCTGCGGTAGCGCCGGGCATGTCGCTGCTGGCCCCGTCGTGGCTGCCCCCGTCCTGGCTGGCCCCGTCGTCGCTGGCCCTGTCGTCGCTGGCCCCGTCGCCAGCGCTGGCGGCTGGCTCGATCAGCCGGAAGCAGGTCCGGACCGGGCCGGCCGGGACCTGCGCCGCGCTGCGCCAGGCCGCGAGATCCGCGGCGAGCGCCGCCGCCTCCGCCTCGTCCTGCGCAGTCAGCACCTCGACTCGCGGATTTACGCTGGTCAGCGCCGCGGCCCAGCGTTCGGCGACAGGGACGCGGGCAGGCCGGCGGCCGCGCCTGGCTGGCAGCAGGGCAAAGCCGGGCTGGCTGCTCAGGCTGGCCCGCACGGCCGCGTCGGTCAGCTCGTCCAGGGCGTCGGTCAGCACCTGCGCCGATGACTCTCCCCCGGCCGTCGTGGCACGGCACACCGGCGGCATTGCCGCGGCGAGCTCGCGAGCCCGCTGCGTGTCGGCGCCGGATAGCACGGGCCGCCACCTGGCGGCGTAGCTTCCCTCGCTGCCGCCGCCTGCAGCAGCGGTACTGCTTGCGGCTGCTCCACTGCCCGTGGCGTTTGCACTAGCCGCGTCCGTTGCGCTGCCTGCGGTTCCGCCAGCAGTTCCCCAGCTGGCCGTTCCGGCTGCCAGCACGGGCAGAACGCGGCCACGGGCGGCCAGGTCGCCGGCCAGCAGCGCCAGCGCGGAAAGGTAGTGCACCGATCCGCCCGTGGCGGCGCGGGCGCCGAGCACGCGGACCTCGCCCAGCACGCTCAGCAGCTCGAACGCGGCGCCAGGCTCGAAGGCCAGCGCTGGCACCCGCCAGGCGGCGAGCACGCCGCGGCCCGCGGGCCGCGCTGGTTCGCCGTCCGGCGTCCTGATCAGGTCCGGCGAGGCCAGCGGGCCCTCCGCGGTGGCGGGCAGCCAGAGGGTCAGCTCGTCCTCGACGGCCTTGAGCGCAAGCTCGCCGACCGATCCGGCGAGTTCGGTGACGGCATCGGCGATGGCATCCGCGGGGGCGGCGAACGGGTGCGGCCGCGGGGCCCGGGACGGGCGGCCCGGCCGGGGCGGGGCGGCGGCCGGGCCATCGGCGTCCTCTGCCCACAGACCGAGCGCGCCGTACGCCCAGATCCCGTGGATTGCCAGCATGATCAGCGCTCCAGCAACGTCTGCGTTTTCCTCAGGCTAGCAACGAGGTACGGCCGGGCCGGGCCAATCGCCAGAGGGCGGGGCCGGAGGGCCGGGGCGGGGCCGGAGGGCGAGGGCCGGAGGGCCGGAGGGCGAGGGCCGGAGGGCGGGAGCCGGAGGGCGGGAGCCGGAGGGCGGGAGCCGGAGGGCGGGAGCCGGAGGGCGGGAGCCGGTCCCGCCCGGTCAGCAACGCCGTCACGCCTTGAACATGAACGGCTGTGCCATGTCACGCCACGAACGGCTGCGCGCCCGAGTCCGTGGTCATCTGGCGGCCGGCGGCCTCCCAGCCCTGCATGCCGTCAGTGACGTTCAGCGTCTCCCAGCCCGCGCCGGCCAGCGCCTGGGCGGCGCGCGCCGACCGCGCGCCCGACCGGCAGATCACGTAGACCGGAGCGTCCCGCGGGATCTCGGCGCCGCGGGCGCTGAGCTCGCCGAGCGGAATGTGCCGGGCACCGGGCGCGTGGCCCGCCGCCCATTCGTCGGGCTCGCGGACGTCGAGGAGGAACGCGTCGTCCGGCACCGCTCCGGCCGGCACTCCGGCTACGGCATCCTGCATGCTGTTCAGTGCTCCTTCGCGGAAAACGGACCGCTTTCCCTGAGAACGGCCGCCGGGTGAACTCGGTTCAGCGTCCGCACCCAGTTGGCGTAGGCACCAGGTTCGGCGTCCGCACTCGGTTCGGCGGTCCACACTCTATGACGTGATCGTTCGTGTCGCACGCCCTGGCGAGCTCCCGGAGATTGGCGATATCCGGGTAGCCGCCTACCTGGCCGACGGATTCCTGTCAGCTACCTCCGGGTACGCGGCGACCCTGCGGAACCTCGGGTCAGGCGGCGACGGCCTGGTCCTGGTCGCGGTGACCGGCGGCCGGATTACCGGAACCATCATGCTGCAGTACTGGCCGCAGGCTGGCCAGGTGGTGCGGGGGCCGGACGAGGCCGAGATCAGGGCGCTGGCCGTGGCGCCGGACGGACAGGGCAGGGGAACCGGCCGCGCGCTGCTGCGCGCGGTGATCGAGCGGGCGGCCGGCCACGGCGTCCGGCATCTGGTGCTGTCTACTCTGCCGGGCATGCGCGCCGCTCATCACCTGTACGAGCAGGCCGGCTTCAGCCGCCTGCCGGACCGTGACTGGTCTCCCGGGCCGGGCGAGAACCTGCTCGCCTACGGCCTCATCCTGACCGGCCGGCGCAGCTCGCCCTGACCGGCCGGCGCCCTGACCAGCCGGCGCCCTCGCCCTGACCGGCCGGTGCATCTCGCCCTCACCAGCGCAGCTTCTACCGACCGGCCAGCTCAGCTCAGACCGGCCGGCCAGCGTCAGGAATCGTCGCCGGGCTCCTGCGTGCCGCGGTTCGCCAGGTCATCGCTGATGCTGTTCCCGGTCGCGACGCTGCCTGCTGCCCGGCTGCTGGCCGTGACCGTGCCTGCCGCCTTGCTGGCGGCCGCGACCGTGCCTGCCGACTGGCTGCTGGCCTCGACGGTGCCCGGGCGGGGGGCGGACACCTTTCGGAGGTGCTTGGCCATCGAGCGGAAGAGGAAGTACAGGATGAGGCCCATCCCCGCTACCACGAGGAATCCGAGGACTCCCGGCGCGGCCTGGCTCGCGTCCGATATCGCCAGGACCATCACAGGCTCGCTCTCTCCCTGATTCCGGCGAACAGGTCGTCTTCCGGCATCTGCGTATCGACTAGTGACCTGGCAAGATGATAGTCCTCGGTCGGCCACGCGGCCTGCTGGGCATCCAGCGGGCAGGCGAACCACGAACTCTCCGGGTCGATCTGGGTGGCGTGCGCGATGAGTGCCTGATCACGGATCCCGAAGTAGTCGCCGCAGGGCACCCGGGTGGTGACCGCCCATTCCTTCCGGCTGCCATCGCGCTCGTCCAGGCCGGCCAGCCGCTCGGCGTAGGGCGACTCCAGGCCGCGGCGCAGCATCTCCTCATGCAGGGCGATGAACCGGGCCCGGTGGAAGCTGACGAAGTAGTACAGCTTCAGCGGCTGCCACGGCTCGCCGAGGCCCGGGTAGCGGTCCGGATCGGCCGCGGCCTCGAATGCCTCCACCGAGACCTGGTGCGTCTTCACGTGATCCGGGTGCGGGTAACCGCCTGACTCGTCGTAGGTGAGGATCACCTGCGGGCGGAACTCGCGCACGGCCTGCACCAGCGGCGCGACGGCCACCTCCAGCGGCTGGACGGCGAAGCACCCGTCCGGCAGCGGCGGCAGCGGGTCCCCCTCGGGCAGGCCGGAGTCGATGAATCCGAGGAAACGCTGCCGTACGCCGAGGATCTCCCTGGCCCGGTCCATCTCCTCGCGCCTGATCCGGGCGAGATCGGACCGGATGCCCGGACGCTCCATCGCCTTGTTGAGGATGTCGCCTCGCTCCCCGCCGGTCAGCGTGCAGACCAGGACCTCGACATCCTCGCGGGCGTAGCGCGCCATGGTCGCTGCGCCCTTGCTTGACTCGTCATCCGGGTGCGCGTGCACCGCCATCAGCCGCAGTGGCCCGGCGAGCCCGCGCCGGTACCGATCGGCCGCGGCGCTCTCCTGGCGGGCGCCCGAGCCCGCCGCATCGGTGGTCACGGCAGACAAGTCGGTGGTCACGGCAGACAAGTCGGTGGTCACGGCAGACAAGAAATCCCCTCAGTACTTTGATGACGGACAGGACAACAAGCCTGCCACGCAGACGCATTCCCCGGCCGCGGCCGGCCCGGACCGCCTGCATGCTGTACAGACTCATGAGTTGTCATTTACGCTCTCTAACCCGGCCCCACTGCCGGCAGGCACGTCCGCTCGTCCGCGCGAACTCGTCACCAGCGCCGCGAAAATCAAGATCATCGTAGCTCTGAGCTGGTGATTTGTTAGCACATGTAAGCTCGGTAGATTACCCCCGAGGCCCTTCCGGGGCCCGGCGGACGCCCCCGTCCGCACCGCACGCTAGGAGTACCCGTGACCGAGACCCGCGATGACATCGTCACCTGGCTCACCCAGGAGGCGTACGACCGGCTCAAGGCTGAGCTGGACCACCTCTCCGGGCCGGGCCGCGTCGAGATCGCCAAGAAGATCGAGGCCGCCAGAGGCGAAGGCGACCTCAAGGAGAACGGCGGCTACCACGCCGCCAAGGAAGAGCAGGGCAAGCAGGAAGGCCGCATCAACCAGCTGCAGCACATCCTGGACAACGCCCGGGTCGGCGAGCCGCCGCGCCAGGACGGCGTCGTGGGCCCCGGCATGACCGTGACCATCCGGTTCCAGGGCGACGAGGACGAGGTGACCTTCCTGCTCGCGTCGCGCGAGGAAAGCGGCTCGCCGATCGACGTCTACTCCCCCCGCTCCCCGCTGGGCAGCGCGATCTCGGGCAAGAAGGTCGGCGAGACCGCGACCTATACCCTGCCGAACGGGCGCGTGGCGTCAGTCGAGATCCTCGAGGCCGTGCCGTACGCCGGGATGTAACCAGCCTCCGAGGCGTAACTGGCTGCCGGGACGCGATCGGCTGCCGGGGATATGGCCTGACCTGCGGTGTCAGTGCACGAGCTCGGGCGAGGCGGCTGCCGCCTCGCCAGGGTCACCGACGGTGCCGCGCAGCGGGATCTCCTTGATGAACAGGGCCACCACGAAGGCCAGCGCCATCGCCGGCAGTGCCCAGATGAAGACGCCGTCGATGGCGTGCGCAATCGCGTAGAACACGTCGTGCCGCACGGCGACCGGCAGCCGGGCGACGGTCGCCGGGTTGATCTGGCCGCCTGGCGCGTTAAGGTGCGCGCCGGGCAGCCGGGCGCTGAGCACGTCGGTCAGCCGCCTGGCGAAGATCGCGCCGAACACCGAGACGCCGATCGAGCCGCCGATCTGCTGGAAGAACAGCCGTGAGCTGCTGGCCACGCCGATGTCCTTCAGCTCGACGCTGTTCTGCGCCATCAGCGAGGTGATCTGCATCAGCAGGCCCATGCCGAGGCCGAGCACCACGAAGAACAGCCCGGAGGTCACCCGGGTGGTCCCGGTGCCGAGCATCGACAGCAGGTACATGCCGGCGCCCATGCCGGCCGAGCCGAGGATCGGCAGCGCCTTGTAGCGGCCGGTCCTGGTGGTGATCTGGCCCGCGATGATCGAGGTGACCATCACCCCTACCATCATCGGGGTCAGCAGCAGGCCGCTGACCGTCGGGGAAGCGCCCTGCACCGTCTGCTGGTACAGCGGCAGGAAGGTGATCGCGCCGAACATGGCCAGGCCGACCAGGAAGCTCAGGGCAGCCACCAGCGAGAAGTTCCGGTTCCTGAACAGGTGCAGCGGCAGGATCGGCTCGGCCGCCCGCCCCTCGGCCAGGACGAACGCGGCCGTGGCGGCCAGCGCGATCGCGCAGAGCCCGATGATCCGCCCGGATCCCCACGGGTACTCCGTGCCGCCCCAGGTCGACACGAGCACGATCGCCGTCGCCGCCACCCCAAGCAGCCCGGCGCCCAGGTAATCGATCGTGTGCTCCGTCCGGGTGGCCGGCAGCCGCAGGACCCTGGCCAGGTAGACGAGCGCGACGCCGCCGATCGGCAGGTTGATGTAGAAGACCCAGCGCCAGGAGAAGGTGTCGGTAATGAAACCCCCGGCCAGCGGCCCGCCGATGGTGGCGATCATCATCACGGCCATGATGTAGCCCATGTACTTGCCGCGCTCGCGCGGCGAGACCAGCTCGCCGAGTATCGATATCGCGCCGACCATCAGTCCGCCGGCGCCCAGGCCCTGCAGCGCGCGGAACCCGATCAGCTGCGTCATCGACTGGGCCAGGCCGGACAGCGCCGACCCGGTCAGGAAGATCACGATCGAGGTCAGGAACAGCTTCTTGCGCCCGTAGAGGTCGCCGAGCTTCCCGTACAGCGGGGTGGTGACTGTCGACGCCAATACGTAGGCGGTCACCACCCAGGACAGGTGCGCGACCCCGCCGAGGTCACCGACGATGCGCGGCAGCGCCGTGCCGACGATCAGCTGATCCAGCATGGCCAGCAGGATCGCGAGCAGCAGCCCCGGCAGCACGACCTTGATCTCGCGCCTGGCGGCGGCAGCCGCCGCGTCCGGTGCCGGTGCCGGCTGTGCGACTGTCATGATCAGGCTCCCTCGGATGCCGCGACTCGGCCGGCCAGGATGGCGCGACTTGGCCGGCCGGGCCTGGTTATTCTCAGCCTACCTGCCGACCGGCTAGCATGTCCGTAGTGCAGGCTAGACTGCTAGCTAACCGGCCGTCAAGTAAATTACGGCCACCTCCACGAGACACGGCGCAGCTGAGATGAACGAGACGCATCATGACGTGCGCGGCCGCGGCGACACCAGGGCGCGCATCCAGGGAGTCGCCGTCGCGCTGTTCGCCGAGCAAGGCTACGAGAAGACGTCGCTGCGCGAGATCGCCGAGCGGCTCGACGTCACCAAGGCAGCGCTGTACTACCACTTCAAGTCCAAGGAAGACATCGTCCGCAGCCTCGTCGAGGACTACTACGGCCAGATCGACGCGCTGATCACCTGGGCGAGGACCCAGCCGGCCACCGCGGCGACGCGCGGCGAGATCCTGCGCCGCTACGTCGGCATCGTCGCCGAGGGCGACGAGGTGTTCCGGATGCTGCACCAGAACCAGGCCGCGGTGACCGGGCTGGCCGCCGCCAAGAACCGCGGTGACCTGTTCCGCGAGCGGATGAGCTCGCTGATCGAGCTGCTCACCGGGCCGGACGCCGCGCTCGACGAGCGGCTGCGCGCGGCCATGGCGCTCGGCGGCGTCAGCGTCGGCTGGATGTTCTTCGCCGGCCAGGTTCCGGACCGCGACGTGCTCTGCGCCGCCGTCCTCGGCATCGCCACGGGCATTGCCGAAGGCGGCCGCCCCGTCAGCCAGCCGGCCGGCCCCGGCTAGGCGCCCGGCGCCGCCCATCGGCGGCGCCGGAACCCGTGCGATGTGACGTTGGGCGGCATCCAACCCGCCCAACGTCACATCGCACGGGTTGCCGTGACCGGCCGCCGGGGCTTCAGCGGGTTGCCGCGACCCGCGGGCCGCGGCATCAGCGAGGTGACGTGATACCGGCCGCGGCGCGGACGAGCGGGAGCACGCGGTAGGGCACGGGCGTGTCCAGGGCGATCACCGTGGATGCGCGCACCACCCCGCTGACGTCGACAATCGCGTCGATGACCCGCTGCAGGTCGGCGTTGGTCCTGGCGACGACGCGGCAGAGCATGTCACCGGCGCCGGTGATCGTGTGCGCCTCGAGTACCTCGGCGATCGACGCGAGCCCGCCGGCGACCTGGTCATGGCCGCCCGCCTGGCGAATCTCCACGGTGACGAACGCGGTCACCCCGTAGCCGAGCGCGGCCGGGTCGATGTCCGGGCCATAGCCGGTGATCACGCCGCGCGCCTGCATCCGGTCGAGCCTCGCCTGGACGGTGCCGCGGGCGACGCCCAGCCGCCGGGACGCCTCAAGGACGCCCACCCTCGGCTCGGCGGCGAGCAGCCCGGCCAGCCGCGCGTCAAGCTCATCGATCATCATCAGCCTCCTGGCATAAATGCGCGATGACCGCTTCGGGTAGCACACGATGGAGTAGTGGGATAGGTGTGCAATTTCACCGGCTCATGTCAACTATGTTTATACAAAATGTTCAGCTCCAAACGTAACTGTTGCACATCTTGCTCTTCAGGTCGATCCTTCCGGTAAGGCCACCACTTCGGCGGGAGCGTGCACGGTGACGGTGACAGACAGCACAGCGACGGACCTGACCGGGACGGACCTGACCGGGACGGACCTGACCGGGACGGACCTGACCGGGACAGGGAGCACCGGGACGGACCCGACCATGGCAGAAAGCGCCGGGCTCATGAATCGCGCCGACGAGTTCCCGGTCACCGGCATGGACGCCGTGGTCTTCGCGGTCGGAAACGCGCGGCAGGCGGCGCACTTCTACTCATCGGCCTTCGGCATGCGGTGCGTCGCCTACCGCGGCCCGGAGACCGGCTGCCGGGACGAGGCCGCCTACGTGCTGGAGTCTGGCCGGGCCCGGTTCGTGTTCCGCGGCCCGGTCCGGGCCGGAACCGACTTGGCCAGGCACGTGGCGGCGCACGGCGACGGGGTCATCGACCTGGCGATCGGCGTTCCCTCGGCGGAAGCCGCCTACCATTACGCGGTCGCCCGCGGCGCCACCGGCCTGGACGAGCCCGAGATCTTCGAGGACACCGCCGGCAAGGTTGCGCTCGCCTCGATCGCGACGTACGGCGACACCAGGCACACCCTGGTCGAGCGGGCCGGCTACGCCGGGCACTACCTGCCGGGCTACGTGGCGGCTGATCCGCTCGTCACCCCGCCGGGGCGGCCCTTCTTCACCGAGATTGACCATTGCGTCGGCAATGTCGAGCTCGGCAGGATGGACCACTGGGTCGGCTTCTACCGCCGGGTCATGGGGTTCACCAACATGAAGGAGTTCGTTGGCGACGACATCGCCACCGAGTACTCCGCGCTGATGAGCAAGGTTGTCGCGGACGGCGACCGGAAGGTCAAGTTCCCGATCAACGAGCCGGCGGCTGGCCAGCGGAAGTCGCAGATCGACGAGTACCTGGAGTTCTACGGCGGGCCAGGCGTCCAGCACATCGCCCTGGCCACTGACGACATCGTGGCCAGCGTGCGCGCCATGCGGGCAGCCGGGGTGGGATTCCTTGACACGCCCGCCAGCTACTACGACGCCCTCGGCGGATGGGCCGGGGAGACGCGCGTCCCGGTCGGCGAGCTGAGGGAACTGGGGATTCTCGCGGACCGGGACGAGGACGGGTACCTGCTGCAGATCTTCACCAGGCCGGTGCAGGACCGGCCGACCGTGTTCTTCGAGCTGATCGAGCGGCACGGTTCGCAGGGATTCGGCAAGGGCAACTTCAAGGCGCTGTTCGAGGCGATCGAGCGCGAGCAGGAGCGCCGCGGGAACCTCTAGCTGAAGATCAGCGTGTAGCCGGACTTGCGCAGCTGGCCGATCACCTCGTCGCAGTGCCCGGGCCCCCGGGTCTCCACCTGCAGCAGCACCTCCACCTCGTCCACCCGCAGGTGCGGGGTGAGCCGGGCGTGCACGACGTCCAGCACGTTGGCGCCGAGGTCGGCAATCTCGCCCAGCAGGGTGGCGAGCGCGCCGGGGCGGTCCGGCAGCCGGCAGCGGAACGTGAGGTAGCGGCCGGCCGCCGCCAGGCCGTGCCGCAGCACCTTGGCCAGCAGCAGCGGGTCGATGTTGCCGCCGGACAGCACGGCCACCACCGGCGGCTCGGCCGAGCGCGGATCCAGCATCAGCGCGGCGACGCCGGCCGCGCCGGCCGGCTCCACCACCTGCTTGGCTCGTTCCAGGCAGAGCAGCAGCGCGCGGGACAGCGTTTCCTCCGAGACCGTGACGATCCGGTCAGCGAGCTCGGCCAGGATGCCGAACGCCAGTTCCCCTGGCCGGGCGACGGCGATGCCGTCGGCCATCGTCGGCGCCGACTCCACCCGCACCGGGTGGCCGGCCGCCAGCGAGGCGGGGAACGGCGCCACCGCCTCGGCCTGCACCCCGACCACGCTGATCGCGGGGTCGGATCCCTTCGCCGCGATGGCTATCCCGGCAGCCAGCCCGCCGCCGCCGACCGGGACCACGATCGTGCGGACCCCGGGGCACTGCTCGACGATCTCCAGGCCGGCCGTGCCCTGGCCCGCGATGATGTCCGGGTGCTCGAACGGGTGAATGAAGACGGACCCCTGCTCGCTGGCGAGCTCCACGGCGCGGGCGAGCGCGTCCTCCACCCGCGCGCCATGCAGGATGATCTCCGCCCCGTACGACCTGGTCGCCGCGATCTTCGGGAGCGGCGCTCCTTCCGGCATGACCACGGTCGCCCTGGCGCCCAGCAGGGCGGCGGCGAAGGCCACCCCCTGGGCGTGGTTGCCTGCGCTCGCTGCCACCACCCCGCGGCCGCGCTCGGCCTCGGTGAGACGGGAGATGCGCAGGTAGGCCCCGCGTGCCTTGAACGACCCGGTGCGCTGCAGGTTCTCGCACTTGAGGTAGACGGGCCCGCCGATCAGCTCGGACAGCACGCGCGAGGCGAGCATCGGCGTCGGCGAGATCACGCCGCGCAGTGCCTCCCCGGCCGCGACTACGTCATCGAAGCTCACCGGCAAGGACGTCATCGTCATGCCAGCAGTCTGTCGCACCGCGCCGCCGGGCCTGCCCGCGGCTCAGCCGCCGGACCAGTAGCGGCTCAGCCGCCGGACCAGTAGCGGTCAGCGGCGAAGATCAGCGCGGCGGCCCCGGCCAGGCCGGCGCTCTGGCCAAGCTCGGCGGGCACCACCCGGACCTTCCTGGTGAACGCCATCTGAGTGTGCGCGCGCAGCGACTCCTCCAGCGGGTCGAACAGCAGCGCGCCGGCCTGGGATAGCCCGCCGCCGACGGAGACCACCTCAAGATCGCACAGGTACATCGCGGAGGCGATCGCGATGCCGAGCGCCTTGCCGGCCCGGCGCATCGCGGCCACGCCGACGGGGTGACCAGCCGAGCCGTCGCCGGCCAGGTCCCTGGCCGTGGCACCGGCCTGCCCTGGCCGCCAGCCCTCGGCCTGCGCCCACGCCACCAGGGCCGGCCCGCGCGCGATCGCCTCCAGGCAGCCGACGCCGCCGCAGACGCACGGCGGCCCGTCGTCCGGGTAGACCACCACATGGCCGATGTGCCCGGCGTTGCCGGACGTGCCCTCGATCAGGCGGCCCTCCAGGATCAGGCCGCCGCCCACCCCGGTGGACACCACCATGCCGAGCATGTTGCTGGTGCCCCGCCCGGCTCCGCGCCAGTGCTCGCCAGCGGCCATGCAGATCGCGTCGTTGTGCACCCGGACGCACACGCCGCCGAACCGCTCCTCGAGCCTGCCGCGGAGCGGGAACGCCCGCCAGGCGGGGATGTTCAGCGGGGAGACGAGGCCGGCCGGCCACTCCATCGGGCCGCCGCACCCGCACCCCACCCCGGCCAGCGCCCGCGGCGCGAGCTTCGCGGCGTCCAGCACCCGGCTGATCAGGGCGTCCACGGTACGCCACAGCTGCTCGCCGTCCAGATCACGCCGGGTCGGCGTCTGCTCCCAGGTGACCAGCCTGCCTCCGGGCTCGACCACGCCGACGGCCAGCTTCGTGCCGCCGATGTCGATGGCGAGCGCCGGTCGGTCAGTTTCCACGGCCAGCCTCCCGAGGTGCGCGTCACGCCGTCATGCACATAGTGTCGAATGGTGGACCCAAAGAGCGAACCCCAGTCCCCCGCGGAACCGGCCGCCACGGCCGCCCGGTCAGCCCCGCCCTCGGCGACGAACCTGTCCGCGCTCCGTGCCAGCGGCCACGAGTTCGTCACCGTCAAGCAAGAAATGCGGCAGAACCTGCTCGCCCGGCTGCGCTCGGGCGAGGACGCCTTTCCCGGGATCATCGGGTTCGGCCAGACGGTGCTACCGCAGCTGGAGCGATCCCTGATCGCCGGCCACGACGTGATCCTGCTCGGCGAGCGCGGTCAGGGCAAGACGCGCCTGATCAGGACCCTGACCGGGCTGCTCGACGAATGGACGCCGACCGTCACGGGATGCGAGATCAATGATCATCCGTATGCCCCGGTCTGCGCCCGCTGCCGCCGCCTGTCGGCCGAGCTCGGCGACGACCTGCCGGTGACCTGGCGCCACCGCAGCGACCGGTACGGCGAGAAGCTGGCCACGCCGGATACCAGCGTCGGTGACCTGATCGGCGATATCGACCCGGTCAAGGTGGCCGAGGGCCGCACGCTCGGTGACCCGGAGACGATCCACTTCGGGCTCGTGCCGCGGACGAACAGAGGCGTGTTCTGCCTGAACGAACTGCCGGATCTAGCCGAGCGGATCCAGGTGGCGCTGCTCAACGTGCTGGAGGAACGCGACATCGGGGTCCGCGGCTACGCGCTCCGGCTGCCGCTCGATCTCGTGCTCGTGGCCAGCGCGAACCCGGAGGACTACACCAACAGGGGCCGGATCATCACGCCGCTGAAGGATCGCTTCGGCGCCGAGATCCGCACGCACTACCCGACGTCGCTGGCGGCCGAGCTCACGTTGATCCGGCAGGAGTCCAACCTCGCCTGGGGCGGCGAGGAGCCCGGCGCGGTGCTTCCCGCGCACCTGGTGCAGGTCATCGCCCGGTTTACCCGGCTGGTCCGGGCCTCGCCGGCCGTCGATGCGCGGTCCGGCGTCTCCGCGCGCTTCGCCATCGCCGCGGCCGAGGCGGTGGCCGCGTCGGCCGTCCGGCGGGCGGCCATCAGCGGCGAGCAGCAGCCGGTAGCCAGGATCTGCGACCTGCCGGCGATCGTGAGCACGCTCCGCGGCAAGGTCGAGTTCGAGGTCAGCGAGGAGGGCCGCGAGCACGAGGTGCTCGAGCACCTGCTGCGGCGGGCCATCGCCGAGACCTTCCGCGCCACGCTGGGCAGCGCCGACCTCACCGGGGTGCTGGCCAGGTTCGAGGAGGGCGGCAGCGTCGAGTCTGGCGACCTGACGGCAGCGGCCGACCTGCTGCGCAGGATCGGCGAGGTCCCCGGGCTCGCGAAGATCATGGACAGGCTCGGCATGGACGGCGGTGAGTCACTCGGGGAGGCGGCCGCCGCGCTCGAGTTCACCCTGGAGGGCCTGTACCTGATGCGGCGGCTCTCCAAGGACACCGTCGACGGCGGCTCCGTTTACCGCACCTAGGGAGGAGCCGTGAGCGGATACCGGTACGGCCCGTATCACGACGGACCTGACCCGCTTGAGCCGCCCTACGACGTCCGCGGCGCGGTGGACGCGCTGGGCGAGTCGGTCCTGGACGGATCGGATCCGTCCAGCGCGCTGCGCGACCTGCTCCGGCGCGGGCTGCCCGGGCGTCGCGGCCTTGACGACCTGCTGCGCCGGATCCGGGAGAGGCAGCGCGAGATCCGCGACCGGGGCAGGCTCGACGGCATCCTGGAGCAGGCGCGGGCGCTGCTCGACACGGCGATCGGCCAGGAGCGGGCCGAGCTGTTCCCCGACCCGGCCGACGAGGCCAGGCTGCGCGAGGCCGAGCTTGACGCGCTGCCCCGTGACACGGCACAGGCAATCCGGCAGCTCGCCGACTACGAGTGGCGTTCCGCCGCGGCCAGTGAGACCTTCGCACGGCTGCAGGACCTGCTGCGCCGGGAGGTGCTCGACAGCCAGTTCCGCGGCATGAAGCAGACCTTGCAGCAGCCTGACCCGGCCGCCATGCAGCGGGTGAAGGACATGATGGCCGGGCTCAACGCGATGCTCGACGCGGATGCCCAGGGCACCCACACGCAGCAGGACTTCGACGACTTCATGGCCAGCTACGGCGATCTCTTCCCCGATCAGCCGCGCGATCTGGATCAGCTCGTCGATTCGCTGGTCCGCCGGATGTCCGCGGCGCAGCGGCTGCTCGGCTCGCTGACCGAGTCGCAGCGCGAGGAACTGGCCGGGCTGATGGCGCAGACCCTGGAGGACGCCGGACTCGCCGCGGAGATGGCCAGGCTCGCCGGCGCGCTGCGGGCCCGGCGGCCGGACATGGACCTTGACGGCTGGCCCGGCGACCCGATGAGCGGGCAGGAGCCGCTCGGCCTTGGCGAGGCGACCACGGCGCTCGCCGAGCTGGCCGACCTCGCCGAGCTGGAGGACGCGCTGCGGCAGGACTACCCCGGCGCCCGCCTTGACGACATTGACGAGAACGCGATCAGGCGCGCGCTCGGCCGCCAGGCGGTCGACGACATGGCGGCGCTCCGCCAGATCGAGCGGGAACTCGAGCGGCAGGGTTACCTGCAGCGGTCAGACGGCAAGCTGGAGCTGACCCCCAAGGCGGTCCGCAGGCTCGGCGAGACCGCGCTGCGCCGGGTCTTCGCCGATCTCCCCGAGGGCGGCCACGGGGATCACGATCAGCGTGACGCCGGGCAGGCGGGCGAGTACACGGGAAGTACCCGCCCGTGGCGGTTCGGTGACGAGCAGTCGATCGACACGGCGGCGACCGTACGCAATGCGCTGCTGCGCGGCGGGATGCGGATCGCACCGGGTGACGGTGCGCCGGGTGACGGTGCGCCGGCCGAGGGCACCCGGGGCGCGGGCCGGCGGGCGCCGCGGGTGCGCCTGTCCGTCAGCGACTTCGAGGTCGGCGAGACCGAACGGCGGACGGCGGCGGCCGTCTGCCTGCTGGTGGACCTGTCCTATTCGATGGCGCTGCGCGGCACCTGGAGCGCCGCCAAGCAGACGGCCCTGGCGCTGCACGCCCTGGTCCGCACCAGGTATCCGCAGGACTCGATCCAGGTCATCGGGTTCTCGAACTACGCGCGCGAGCTGCGCGAGACGGACCTTGCCGGGCTGGGCTGGGACATGGTCCAGGGCACCAACCTGCACCACGCCCTGGTGCTGGCCGGGCGGTTCCTTGACCGGCGTCCCGAGCACAATCCCGTGGTGCTGATCGTGACCGACGGCGAGCCGACCGCGCACCTGCGCAGGGACGGGCAGTCCTGGTTCGACTGGCCGCCGTCCCCGGAGACCATCGAGCTCACCCTGGCCGAGGTGGACAAGATGACCAGGCGGCGGGCGACCCTCAACGTCTTCATGCTCGCCGAGGACGAGCGGCTCACCGCGTTCGTCGAGGAGGTGGCCAGGCGCAACGGCGGCCGCGTGCTCCGGGCGATGGCCGACAGCCTCGGCGAGTACGTGGTCAGGGACTTCCTGCGCGCGCGCCGCGCGGGAGCGCGCGGCCGGTGAGGCGGCCGGCGAGGCGGCCGGTGAGCGAGATGACCTGGCGAGCCCGGCGCCAGGGGACGGCCAGCACTATTTCAAGCTCTGCCCTCGATGACCGGAATAGCCCGCGCCCGCTGACGGCGGGTAGTAGCGTCCGTTCATCAGCATCAGCGGATTAGCCGCAACATTCGGGGCTGGCTGGCTAACGGGCTGGCTGGGCTGGCCGGGCTTGATGAGCCTCTGGGAGGAACGGTGTCGCAAACGACCGGACGAGGGAGCCCGAGTCGCCTGATCTCCTGGGGTCTGCTGAGCTTCGGGGTCGTCGCGTGCATCGTCGGGATCGCCTTCATCTCGATCAACCATGATCTGCGCGCGACCGCCTCGTTCATCGTGGGCGTCCTCGCCCTGGGCGGCGGATGGTTCATGGTCACCAGGAAACCCAGCACCTCGTAGCTGACCCGGTCGCCGGCGAGTCCCGGCAAGATCAGCGGGACGCCGGGCCGGCCGGCTTCTAGGATCAGGGCATGTCGTTTACCGATCGGCTCGTGCTCTGGCTGCATATCGGCTTCGCGATTTTCACGATAGGCCCGGTAACGGTGGCGATCATGTCGACGCCCCGCTACATCAGGGCCCGCAATCAGACCGTGGTCGGATATCTCTACCGGACCACCCGGATCTATGCCCTGCTGTCACTGGGCGTACTGGTCTTCGGGGTGGTCCTGGCCCAGCTTGACAAGGATTTCTCGAAGCCGTGGCTGAGCGTCTCCCTGACGCTCTTCGTCGTCGCCATCGTCCTGCTCGTGCTCATCATGCGCGATCAGCACCGTGCCATCGCGGCGCTCGAGCTCGCGGCGGCGGCCGAGGCACCGGCGGCCGGCTCCGCACCGGCCGCCGCGGAAGTGGTGCCTGTCTCCGCCGAGGAGCACGCAGGCGACGAGGAAGCGGCGCGGGACGCCGAGCCTGCCGCACCTAACCTGCCGGGCAGTCCCGGCGTGCCAGCGGCGCAGGTCGCCAGCGTCGAGCGCGGCCGGATCGCCACCATGGGCGGCGTGGTCGCCCTGATCTACCTGGTGATCCTGGTACTGATGATCGCGTACAACTAACCGCCCGCGTTCAGCCGGCCTCCGGAGTCAGCCGAGCGCGGCGCGGAGGTCCTCCAGCAGGTCATCGCAGCTCTCGATGCCGACGGAGAGCCGGATCAGGTCGGCGGGAACCTCCAGCGCCGAGCCGGCCACCGACGCATGCGTCATCTTGCCAGGATGCTCGATCAGCGATTCCACCCCGCCCAGCGACTCGCCGAGCGTGAACAGCCGGGTCCGGTCGCACACGGCCACCGCCGCCTCCTCCCCGCCGCGGACCCGCATCGACACGATCCCGCCGAAGTCGCGCATCTGCTTGGCCGCCGTCTCGTGGCCAGGATGAGACGCCAGGCCCGGGTAGATCACCTGGCTCACAGCGGGGTGGCTGGCGAGCATGTCAGCGACCCGGGCGGCGTTCTGGCAATGCCGGTCCATCCGGACGCCGAGGGTCCGGACCCCGCGCAGCGTCAGCCAGGCGTCGAACGGCCCGCCGGCCGAGCCCGTCGCGTTCTGCGTGAAGGCAAGCCGCTCGCCCAGCCCGGCGTCGGCCACCACGAGCGCGCCGCCGATCACGTCCGAGTGCCCGCCGATGTACTTGGTGGTCGAATGGACGACGGCATCGGCGCCGAGCGCCAGCGGCTGCTGCAGGTAGGGCGACGCGAAGGTGCTGTCCACGACCAGCAGCGCGCCGGCCGCGTGCGCGATCTCGGCCAGCGCGGCGATGTCGGCGATCGACAGCATCGGGTTGGTCGGCGTCTCGATCCAGACCACCCGGGCAGGGAAGTCCCGCAGCGCATTCCGGACGGCGACCGGGTCCGACACCGGGACCGGCCGGTAACTCACGCCCCAGGACTGCAGGACCTTGTCGAACAGGCGGTAGGTGCCGCCGTACGCGTCATGCGGGATCAGCACCTTGTCCCCCGGCGCTGCGACGGTGCGGATCAGGCAGTCCTCGGCCGCCATCCCGGACGCGAACGCCAGCGAGCGGACCCCGCCCTCCAGCGCCGCCAGGCACTCCTCAAGCGCGCCCCTGGTCGGGTTCGCCGTCCGGGAGTACTCATAACCCTCGATCCAGCGCGCGGGACCCGAGTCAGCGCCGCCCGCGCCAAGGCCGGCCCCGCGCAGCCCGCCTACGCCATCCTGCTTGTAGGTGGACACCTGATAGATCGGCGGCACCACGGCCCCGGTCAGCGGGTCAGGCTGCTGCCCGGCGTGGATCGCCAGGGTCTCGAAACCGCTGGAGCCCTGCGTCTGCATAGCGTCGCCACCCCTGCCTGTCGTGAGTGTTCCGGGCCGTCAGCCACTGCCGGCGGACAGGAACGCCAGCACATCCTGCCGGGTGATCATTCCCGATGGCTTGCCGTCCACCAGCACCACGGCGGCGCCTGCCTTCTCCATCGCCGTGACCGCCGAGCTCACCGGCTCGCCGGAGCCGACCATCGGCAGCGGCGCCGACATGTGCTCGCCCAGCGGGTCCTGCGGCCTGGCCCGGCCGGACACCAGCGCGTCGAGCAGATCCCGCTCCACGATCGAGCCGATCACCTCGGCCGCCATCACCGGCGGCTCCTCCTTCATGACGGGAAGCTGCGAGACGTTGTACTCCCGCAGGGTAGCGATGGCGGCACGGACGGTCTCCTCCGGGTGCGCGTGCACGAACTCGGGCAGTCCGCTCCGCTTTCCCGCCAGCACGTCGGCGATCCTCGGCTCGGCGGTCTCCGAGGACAGGAAGCCGTAGTCAGCCATCCACTCGTCGCTGAAGATCTTCGAGAGGTAGCCCCGGCCGCCATCGGGCAGCAGCACGACGATCACGTCGTCCGGCCCGGCCGCCGAGGCGACCCGCAGCGCGGCCACCACCGCCAGGCCGCAGGAACCGCCGGTCAGCAGCGCTTCCTCGCGAGCCAGCCGGCGCGTCATCTGGAACGACTCGGCGTCGCTGACCGCGATGACCTGATCGCAGATGGTCTTGTCGTAGGTCTCCGGCCAGATGTCCTCGCCCACGCCCTCCACCAGGTACGGGCGGCCGGAGCCGCCGGAGTACACCGATCCTTCGGGGTCGGCGCCGATCACCTGCACCCGGCCGCCGGACACGTCCTTGAGGTACCTGCCGGTGCCCGAGATCGTGCCGCCAGTGCCGATCCCCGCCACGAAGTGGGTCACCCTGCCGTCAGTCTGCGCCCAGATCTCCGGCCCGGTGGAGTGATAGTGCGAGGCCGGGTTCTCCGGGTTGGCGTACTGGTTGGGCTTCCACCCGCCAGGAGTCTCGGCGGCCAGCCGGTCGGAGACCGAGTAGTAGGAGTCCGGGTGGCCGGGGGAGACGGTCCCGGGGCAGACCACGACCTCAGCCCCGTAGGCGCGCAGCACGCTGATCTTGTCCTGGCCTACCTTGTCCGGGCAGACGAAAAGGCACTTGTACCCCTTCTCCGCGGCGACGATCGCGAGCCCGACGCCGGTGTTGCCGGACGTCGGCTCGATGATCGTGCCACCAGGCCGCAGCGCGCCTGACCTCTCGGCGGCTTCCACCATGCGCAGCGCGATCCGGTCCTTGACCGAGCCGCCAGGGTTGAGGTACTCGACCTTCGCCAGCACAGCGGGGGGCTGCCCGCCGCCGCCCAGCCCGCGCGTGACCTTACGCAGCCTGACCAGCGGGGTGTCCCCCACCAGCTCGATCAGGGACTCGTGCACCTGCATCTCGCTTCCCCTCGCTTCCGGTGCTCTCGCTTCCCCTCGCTTCCCGTGCTGAAGACGCTATCCCACGGCGGCCGCCCTGAGCCCGCGGCGCCGCGCCCGCCGAGCCGGGTCCTGGCGGCCGGCGGGTAAGCTACTCTCCGGTTAACCACCAGCTCCGAGGGAGTCCGCCATGCCCGAGGCAGTCGTCGTCGCCACCGCCCGCTCCCCCATCGGCAGGGCCTTTAAGGGCTCGCTCACCAGCATCCGTCCGGACGACCTGACCGTCGCGATGGTCAGCGCCGCGCTGGCGAAGGTCCCGCAGCTTGATCCGGCCGACCTCGATGACCTGATGCTCGGCTGCGGCCTGCCCGGCGGCGAGCAGGGCCACAACATGGCCCGTGTCGTCGCGGTGCTGCTCGGCCATGATCACCTGCCCGGCACGACGGTGACCAGGTACTGCTCGTCATCACTGCAGACCACCCGGATGGCCTTCCACGCGATCAGGTCCGGCGAGGGCGACGCGTTCATCTCGGCGGGGGTGGAGTGCGTGAGCAGGTACACCAAGGGCAGCAGCGACAGCTGGCC
>Ga0302324_100009340_pt1 | contig 20526 bp, 14 predicted proteins | sample Palsa_T0_1_FD_201949 | JGI IMG/M metagenome (GOLD analysis project Ga0302324, IMG submission 201949) | Peat permafrost microbial communities from Stordalen Mire near Abisko, Sweden - Palsa_T0_1 | ecosystem: Environmental > Terrestrial > Soil > Palsa > Peat permafrost | place: Sweden: Abisko...
AGTTCCGGTGGCCGTGGCTTCAAACCACACGGTGGAGTATCGGCCCGGAATCACTTCCCGCTTAACCCGGAAGGCGGGAATGGAAAAGCTGTGAAACACGTCCTGCGAAATCATGGTCAACCGCACCTGGCGATTGATGGGAATGTGCAGGGAATCGATCTCATGCTGTCCACCAGGATGCTCCGCCTTCCACATCCACTGTTTGCCCACGATGTAGATATTCATGGCGTTGGTGGGCGGGTCGTAAATGCGGAAGTACAGCAGCGCGCCCCAAACGAAACAGACCATGAACAGGGCCAGAGGAATAATCGTCCAGGTGGCCTCGAGCAGCGTCGAGCCTTCGATCTGCGTGGCTACGGGACTCTTCTCCTTGCGATACATGATGGAGAAACCGAAGACCAGGATCGCTACCGCGATCAGGCCGACCGCAGAGATCGCGGTCAGAAAGAAGTAGAACGCGTCCATATAGGGCGAAATAGCCGACGCTTCCGGCGGAAAAAGGGCAGAGTTCTCCAACCAATGTATAAGGAACTGCCACAGTACTGGACTTATATGCATCGTTACCCTTTACCCTTAAAATCCCGGCGGAAACTTACCAGCATGAAGCTCCCCAAGCTCAAAACAGTCAGCAGGCAGCCCGCCTGCACGATCCGGGCAACCACCAGGCTGTGCCGGTTCAGTAGCGGATCATAGCGATAGCAGTAGGTCAAAATGTTGTCGACCGGGCTGCCGATGGTGTTGTGTGAGGCTTCGACCAATCCCAGCCTCAAATCGCGGGGCGAATACTCGACCCCCAGGTAGTACTGCGCCATCTTGCCTTCCGGGGTAACCACCTCGATGGAACTGGCATGGGCAAACATGGTCGGTTTGCCGGCGGGACCGGGCATACGCACATAGCCGAAACCAACTGCCTCCGCCAGTGACTTGATGGCCGGCTGGCCGCCGGTGAGAAAGTGCCAGCCGTTGGCGGTGTCCGGGTGGCCGTAGCGCTTGACGTAGAACATCTTTTTGGCGGCGGCGATGGCGGGAGTCTCGGCCGGATCAATACTCACGATGACGATCTGGAAGTCTTTGCCTGGGGTCAGGTTGACCATCTCCAGGGCACCGACCAGGCCATTCAGATCTTCCATGCACAGGATCTGGCACTGGTAATACACCAGCGAAAGGATGACGGGGAGCTTGCCGAAGTAGTCCCCCAACTTGACCGGCTTGCCGGTTTCGTCGCGAAACGAAGCGTCGAGCGGCAGCTGCTGTCCGAGGCGCTGCTGGATCTTAACCGTGTTCAGAATGTCGGGAAGATGGTCCTGGGCCGGATCGCCCATGGTCTTTTCCCCGTAAGGGGCCACCTGGGCAAGCCCAGGGGCCGCCGCAGCCAACAGTATCGCTGCCGCTAACACTGACCGGATTGTGGCACTTCTCTGCATGTCTTTATCGTATCGCTGCCGCGGGCCGCTCGGACCCTATTCTCTAACGCGGTTTTGACAACATCCTTTTGCCAATCGCTAGCGATTGGCCCCCAGGGCCGCTTGCTCGCCCGGCTTCTCGCCGCGCATCTGCTCCTGCTGCAGTGTTTCCAGATATTGCTGCTCGTAGCCGGTGCGGGCAAAGCCATCGGTCAGCGGCATGGTCACCACCGGAGCGCGGTCGCCGGCCATTAAAGGCTCGGAGGGCCCGACTTGCTCAGGGGTGGCTACCGGCAGACCAAGCTGGGCCACCAGCTGCATCGCGCGGTTGATAGGGATTCGAACCTTGCCGCCGGCATGATCGACCCAGCTGTAATAGCCGAGCAATAAATCTTCCCGGGCATGCATCTCCGCAATTTCCTCGTTGCCGTCGTCAGTTTGCAGGCGAGGAGTGGGAAAGCGCTGCACCATTTCGTTTAGCTGCTGCTGCTCCATCACCGCGTTCGAGGTCAGGTCCTGACGCTTACCGCGGGTTGGAGCACCGATCTGATTCCACTTATTCGGCGGCCCGTCGCTCTTCAGAATGGCGGTGTTGATGACCTTGCCCATGCCGAAGCAGAAAATGAAGAACACCCCGACAAACGCGGCCAGCGAGGCAAGAAAAACCACTACGCCGGAGACGTTGACGTCGGTGACCTCATAGCCGGGCGAATCGCCAAGCTCATGGTGGTCAAGAGGATCGTGAAGATGATCATCATGCGTGGGCATGTTCGGGCTCCAATATCTCTTCCAGGTGGGGATCGTTGGTCTGGATCAGCGGCCGCTTCATCAATTCGCCGAAGTAGAACCACATCCATAGGGAGATCACGACCACGGGCACAGTCATGTATTCCAGAATCCCAAAACTGAAATGCAGGTGGCGGCGTGCGTCGGCAAAGTTGGGTTCAATCAACCAAAACAAATCCCAGCAGCGGGCAAAGATCATGATCTTGCAGACCAGGATCAGGCGCTCCTTATTTCGCTTCAAGTCGCGTGAAAGCAGGAGGGTGAAGGGAATGAACCAGTGAAACACAAAGTCCAGCGAAGCGATCCAACCCCAGCCGCCGCGCAGGCGGTCAAGATACCAGGGAATCTCCTCCGGCAGGTTGCCCGACCAGATAATCAGAAACTGGGAGAAGGCCAGGTAGATATTGAGCATCACGAAGGCGAACGCCAGCTTTCCCAGGTCGTGCTGTTCAGTCTTGCGCAGCACGGTGTGCATCGGTTCGGCTTGAGAAAGCCGCAGCACGGTGATGATGGAAAGCGCCAGCACCCCGTAGCCCTGGCTGACCAGGAACAAGAGCCCATAAATCGATGAGTACCAAGTCGGGTCCAGCGACATGACCCAGTCGATGGCGCAAACGCTCATGGTGATGGAATAAACCAGGACCCCAAAGCCGCTGAGATTCTCCAACCGAACCTGCCAGAAACGAACGTTGGGATGGGGGTCGGCATCGCGCTGGAGGCCCCACTTGTTGAGTAGGAACATGAACCCCAGCCAGATGGCAAAACAGATAATGGATTGAACCCACACACTGGGGATGCTTAGCATCGGCTGCTTGAAGGCAATGGCGTGGGCTTGTTCGTGGTTGATGAGATGCTGGCGCAAAGCCTCAGCGGGATTGCTGTATTGGGCCCACAGGTACAGCTTCTTCATGAAAAAGCCAATGGGCAAAAACAGGACGAAGACCACGGGCAGGCAGCGCGACATCGCCTCCAGCGGACGGCGAAGCAGCAGGCCCCACTTGCCGCCGCTCAGGTACTGCACCATCAGCAGCGCCAAGCCGCCCACGCTCCAGCCCCAGCTGAGGATGTAACCGAGCAGATACCCGCGCAGGAGGTGGTTGATTCCATCGTGATCGACGACCGCCGCCAGTACTGCCAGCACCATCGACAGAACCGCAAAGATGGCGCAAACCACCATCGCCCGGCGCCGCCATGAATTGATCAGCAGCGGAGCATTCAGCTCGGCGGGTAGCGTATTTGCGTGGTGTTCGTGAGCCATGTGTTCTTCCTTATTTCTTAGCTGCTTTGCCGCTGGTGGCCGCGCCGCCGTTGGGTTGGCTCATGGCCGGTATGGGACTATCTCCCGTGGCCGGCGCCATGCCCGGCGAGCCCTGGCTGAGGTCAGGCGGTTGGGCGGAAATCGCGGTCGCGGGAAGCGTCCACGGCTCGGCAAAGGATTCGGGCAGCCCATGCCGCTCGGCGATATCTTTCAGATTCTGGACCTGGACCCCCGCGGGAACCATGGATTGGCTGGCGTTCTGGCTGTATTGCAGCGCCCGGATATAGGCGGCCACCGACCAGCGATCCTGCGGCGTGAGCTGGGCGGAGTAATCGGGCATGGCTCCGTAGCCATTGGTCATCACGTAAAAGTAGTGGCCCAGGGGCTCGGCCAGAATGCGCGCGGAGTGGAAATTGCCGGCCGGCTTATAGCCTCGCTGCACGATCATGCCGGCGCCATTGCCCACTCGGGAATGACAAGGAGTGCAATAGATGTTGAATCGCTCCTGGCCTCGCGCCAGCACCGCCATGGAGGCGGGAAAAGGCAGCGCATCGGCCTCCTTGCCATCGATCAGGCCGGTATAGAAAAAGCTGTCTTCGCCCAACTGCCCGCGGGCGACGGTGTGCGCCGCCTGGGGCCGAACGGAACGGCCGTCGGCAAAGAACGTGGTGCTGCGCTGGGGCACGAACTTGGGCTGGTTCTGCATGTCCTGACGGCAGCCAACGCACGCCAAGGCAGCCAAGCCAACGGTCAGCAGCCGGGAGGCGATGTTGATTCGGGGGTTAATATTCCACCTCCACCACAGAAACCGGCCGGAAGCCTTCGAGGAAGGTGCGCGATTCCACAAGCTCAAATTTCGGATCGTTGGCTTCCAGGCAAAGGAAGAATTTGTCCACGGTAGCCCCAGTACGGAAGTTCGGCGCGTTGAAAAGCGGGTGATACAGGGTCGGCAAACCGCACATGGCCAGCATGCCAAAGGCCGCCGAGAGCCCCGCCCAGAGGATGGTCCATTCGTACGCCGGAATGATGAAGGCGGGCCAGGAAAAAAGCGGGCGCCCGGCAACATTCAATGGATAGGCGAACACCGAGACCCAGGTCTCCATCAGGAACATGGCCGCCAAGCCCATCAATCCGCCGACCAGGCAGATGAGCGGCACATAGTTGCGATGGAACCCGATCGCTTCGGCTGCCTCTTCCACCGGGTAGGGGGTGTAACAGTCCATCCGCCGCCAGCCCGAGTCATAGGCGGTCTTCGCGGCCACCACCAATTCGGTCGGAGTGTCGAACTCCGCCAACAATCCGTAGATTCCCTCACGTATTGGCATCAGTCACCCGCCTCCATCGCTTCCGGCTCCTCGACCTTGGCCTGCGGCAGCATCATTCGTATCTCGGACATGGGGATCATGGGCAGGAAGCGCACGAACAGGAAGAAGAGCGCAGTGAACAGGCCGAGAGTGCCGAGGAACGTGCCGTAATCCCACCGGGTGGCGCGGTAGGTCCCCCAGGAAGAGGGGAGAAAATCGCGATAGAGGCTGGTTACGACGATCACAAAGCGCTCAAACCACATGCCGGTATTGACGATCAAGGACATCACGAACATCCTGCCCGGGCTCATCCGCGTGCTGCGGAGCCATAGCAACTGGGGAAGCGCGATGTTGCACGTGATCAGCACCCAGTACGACCAGCCCATGGGGCCGAAGATGCGGTTCCACATCATGAAGTATTCCCAATGGCTGGCGGAGTACCAGGCCATGAACACTTCCGTGGCGTAGCCGTAGGCGACAATCAGGCCCGTGGCCAACATGACCTTACCCATATTGTCGATATGGCGAATGGTGATGAGGCCTTCCAGGTGGTAGAACTTGCGGATTGGAACCGCCAGTGTGATCACCATGGCGAATCCGGAATAGATGGCCCCGGCCACAAAGTAGGGCGGGAAAATGGTGGTGTGCCAGCCGGGCAGCACGGCCACGGCGAAATCGAAGCTGATGACGGTGTGCACCGAGAGCACCAGGGGAGTGGCCAGACCCGCCAGCAACAGGGAGGCGGTCTCATAGCGCATCCAGTGCCTTACCGAGCCGCGCCATCCCAGCGACAAGATGCCAAAACTGTACTGCGCGAGCTGGGTTTTTGCCCGGTCGCGCATGGTGCCAAAATCGGGAATCATCCCGATGTACCAGAAGACCACGGAGATGGTGGCGTAGGTGGACACCGCAAACACGTCCCACAGCAGCGGGGAACGGAACTGCGGCCACACATTCATGGTGTTGGGATAAGGAAACAGCCAATATCCCAGCCAGGGCCGCCCGACGTGGATGAGAGGGAACATGCCGGCGCAGACCACGGCAAAGATGGTCATCGCCTCCGCGAAGCGATTGATGGAATTGCGCCACTGCTGCTTGAAGAGCAAAAGAATGGCGGAAATCAGGGTGCCGGCGTGGCCGATACCGATCCACCAAACGAAATTAATAATCGCAAAGCCCCAGCCCACAGGGATATCGAGACCCCAAATGCCGACGCCCTTGAGGAACAGCCAGGTAACGGCTGTGAACAGGATCAGGCAGATGGTACCGGCCAGGAGGAAGCCGAAGAACCACCCCATCGGAGTGTGCGGCGTGAGCACGATGCGCGAAATAACATCGGTGACCGATCGGAAGGTGTATCCGGGCGCGATGACCCGGAACTCACCTGTCTTGGGATCGAGTTGGGGGTCGCTTATGGGTGTCTCTGGTTTGGTCGCCATGCTCCGCTAACCTTTCAGCCCTGCGCGGGCGCGTGCTCGGTGCGCGCCTCGGCTAGTTCCGGATTGGGGTTGAAGACTTCCGCAATGTAGGTCGTGCGGGGACGGGTATTGAGGTCCGCCAGCACTCCGTAGTTGCGCTGTTGGTCCTTCAGCTTTCTCACTTTGCTGGCGCGGTCGTTGATGTTGCCAAAGATAATCGCGCCTGTCGGGCATGCCTGCTGGCAGGCGGTCACCACTTCACCGTCGCGGATCTCGCGATTTTCCTTGTCCGCGGCAATCTTGGCGGCAATGATTCTCTGCGAGCAGTAGCTGCACTTCTCCATCACCCCGCGGCTGCGTACGGTCACATCCGGGTTGCGCATCAACTTAAGGCTCTCGGTCTCGAAATCGGAGTAGAGCAGGAAATTAAAGCGGCGCACCTTGTAAGGGCAGTTGTTGGAGCAGTAACGGGTGCCCACACAGCGGTTGTAGACCATGATGTTGAGGCCTTCCGTGGAGTGGACCGTCGCCCCGACCGGGCAAACCTGCTCGCAGGGCGCATTTTCGCATTGCTGGCAGGTCATGGGCTGAAAGTGCGCCTTGGGCGCATCCAGATCGCCTTCAAAGTAGGTGTCGATACGCAGCCACTGCATGATGCGGCCGGTCTGGGTGTTATGGCGGCCCACCACTGCGATGTTGTTCTCCGCATAGCAGCTCACGACGCAGGCGTTGCAGCCCACGCAAGAATTCATGTCGATGGCCATACCCCAGGCGTTCTTGTCGTAACGCCAGTTGCCGAACATGCTGGTGTCCGGCTCGGGGTCTTCGGGTACCTTCTCCTCGTCATGGGCGAAGTTGGGATTTTGCTTGAACTCATCCAGGGTCGCGTAACGGACAATGCCGCGGGTCAGGGCCTCGTTGCCTTCGAGCGAATGGTCGCCCGAACCGTCTCCGCCGGCCTTGAGCGAGCGGTGGTCGGTGTAGTGGCTCTTGGTCACGGCAAATTCGTAGGTCTGGCCCGTCTTCTTCATGGTCGCGCCGGGAGCAAATAACAGCTCCTTCGATGTACGGATGGCGTAGGCGTTGAAGCCCAGGCCGCCGGCGACCCGGCCGCCATTGCGGCGGGCATAGCCTAGATAGACCGTGACCGATCCATCGGGGTGACCGGGAACTGCCATCACCGGCGCCATCACGGTGTTGCCGTTGGACTGGATGGCCACCACGTCCTGCTCCGCCAAGCCAAATTTCGCCAGGGTACGGTAGCTCATTAGCGCGGCGTTGTCCCAGGACATGTTGGTGACCGGCTTGGGAATTTCCTGCAGCCAGCCCACGTTAGCGTAACGCCCGTCGTAAATATTGGGATCGGCGCGGAAAATCACTTCGACCGTTCCGTCCTGGCTGAGGGCCGCCGTGGCGCCCAGATCGCCAACCTTGGCGGATACTGTTTTCGGCTGAAACGCCGTGCCCGCGATCATGCCGTCATGGAGGATCTTGCGCCAGGCGTGCTCGCCGTCACCGCCGCCCCCACCCGCTCCGAGGTTGGCCTGCCAGGTCTTGCGCACCGCATCGTAGGCCGATAGGTCGGGATTGTCGAGCATGGACTGGATCACTTCGTGCGCCGACTTGCCGCCGTACAACGGGTCGATCATGGGCTGGATCACGGTGGCGGTCCCGTCGTAGGCCCGGGTATCCGACCAGCTTTCCAGAAAATGAGCGCCGTTGATGTGCCATTCCGTAACTACCGCGGTTTCATTGAAATGGGAACCGAGGTGGGCGCTCGTCTTCACCTTGCTGAGGGCCTGCTCAAACTGCAGATCCACGGGGGCGGTGTAGACCGGATTGGAATTCAAAATCACCAGCCATTCGACCTTGCCCGCGTTCATGTCATCGACCAGGGCGGCCAAGTCCTGGCCTTGGATCGACGGCATGGGGTTCACAGTCTCGGTATAAACCACCGTCTTGCCCACGTTGCCCAGCGCCTGATTGATGGCGATAGCGGCCAGATGCACCGACGGAGACTGCTGCTCGCCGGGAATCACCACGCACTTGCCTGAGTTGGCCTTCAAATCCGCAGCGAGCGTGGAGAGGAATTTTCCTGCCGGACCCGAGGGCGCCTGCGCACTGGAACCGCCTGCTCCGAGAGCGCCCGCCAAGGCGGCGGCAAAGCCCGCGATGTCGCCGGCTTTGAGCGCCAACCTGTGCTCGGCCTTGAAGCCGGTGGTGGTGGGTGTGCTCTCCACCGCGTACAGCCGATTCATGGGAATGCTGGAGTCGAGCAGCTTGCGCCGGCTCGCGTAGTCGGCGGCCAAGCGGAGAAATCCGGGATGAGTGATGCCGGAGAGAAAGTCGGCGTCGAGCGAAACGATGACGTCCGCATCCTGCAGCCGATACTGGGCGTCGTAGTAATCCCCGAAGGCGGTCTTGGACGCGGCATAGGCGGAGTCGCGGTTGATGGGATCCCACTGCACCCACTTGGCACTGGGATAACTTTGCTGGGCCGCCTTCCATTGCGCGGCCAGGGTCGGCGAGGTGACGGTGTCGCTCAGGATGTAGAGTCCGGTGCCGCCGCTGGATTTCTTGTCGGACAGCATGGCGCGGAACACAGCCAGGAACGCGGCAAACTCGCGCGTTTCCCCGCGGGAGATCACGCGCTGCGAGCGGTCCGGATCGTAAAGGTCGAGCAGCGAGCCCTGGGTGATCGGATCGGACGAGCCGCGGTTTACCGGGTGATCAGGATTACCGTCCAGTTTGATTGGCCGGTAGGCGTCGGTCTTCACCAGCAGGGGCACGGCGCCGGTGTTGAACGGCATGGCAGTGGCAAAATACACTGGCCGGCCCAGCACCAGGTCTTCCGGCTGCTTGATGTAGGGATAGATCAGCTCATCGGGCTGCTTGGTGCAACCGGAAAGTCCGGCCAAGGCCAGCGAAGCACCCATCACCTTGAGGAAACCGCGCCGGGACGTCGGGTCGAGCCACTCCGCAGACTGAGAGGGAAACTCGCGCTGCACCATCTCGCGGAAGGCGGGCGTATCGGCCAACTCGTCCACGCTGCGCCAGTACTTCTTTCCCGTCTGGCCGGCTAGCTTGGCTCTGGCCGCTTCGAGCGTTAATTGCTGGTTCTTACGCTGTGTCTCGCTCATCGGTGGCATGTCTCGCAACTGCTTAATTCCTGGGGCGTGCGGATGTGGTACTCGTGGGTCAGGTATTTGCCCAGCGAGTCCTGATCGGTCAGCTTGACGTAGTGCAAGCCGGCGGGAATGGTCATGCCCGGCGCGTCGCTGCTGGCGGCTTGCCCGTGCAGTCCAGGGCTGAGCATATTGAGCGAGGCCACCTGGGGCCCGGCCGAGTTGGGATCGACAGTGGTGCAACTCACCGTCTGCGCGGTGGGTACGCCATCCTTCAGGCCCGTACTGCCGCACCATACCGGCTTCTGGCTGGTGGGCCCTTCCCACGCCATGTTGTAAATCTCGCTGGTGGGGCGAAGATTTTTAGCCGGGTTGCGATGACAGTTCAGGCACCACTCCATCTGCAGCGTGTTCTGCTGATACATCAAGGGCATCAGATCCACCCGCCCGTGACAGGACGAACAGCCGATGCCTTTGTTCACGTGAATTTCATGATTGAAGTACACAAAGTCGGGCAGGTCGTGAATTTTGATCCAGGGTATGGAATCGCCGGTAGCCCAGCTGGTCCGTACCGGCTGCAACAGCGCGGCGTTGGTCCAGATCTGCGCATGGCAGTTCATGCAGGTCTTGGTGGGGGGAATGCCGGCGTAGCTCGATTTCTCCACCGAGGTGTGACAGTACTGGCACTGGAGCCCCAGGCCCATGACGTGATGCTTGTGGCTGAACGGCACCGGCTGTTCGGCGCGCTGTCCCTGCTTGGTGACCCATGGAGAACCCTGCAGTTGATCGAGGGTGACTCCCAGGGCGATGACAATCAACCCTGTCAAGACCAAGCTCGCGCGGGCCAGCGCGTTTGCACTCCGGTCGAAGATCTGCGCCATTGGTGAGTCCCTGCTTCCTTAGATTGCGTGGTGTCAAAGAAGGTGTCGGCTACGACTCTGTGCGAATTGATCTATGAGGCCGACCGAGATTACCCTTTCCCGTATCGCACTCGGAAAGAAGAATATAGCAGCAAACCGGAGGGGGTAGGCAACTCCAGGAGGAGGCGTAACGGTTATCAAGCGAGACAAACGACCTAATATGGAATGCTCGGCTGGATCAAAAACCTGCAAAGCTAAACTATTTTCATGAACGACCGATCGCGCCCGGTTCGCTACGACGCTGTGCTGGCGCGCCAAGAATTGGCGGCGGCGGACGAGAAGCTGGCTGCCCTGATGGAGCGTGCCGGTCCGTTTGCGCTGCGCGTGAAGAGCGCGCATTCACCGTTTGAGGCGCTGCTCGAGGCCATTTTGCATCAGCAGTTGCACGCGAATGCCGCGCGGGCCATCCTGGGCCGTTTACTGGCTGGGTTTGACGATCTGCATCCGCGTCCCGAGCAATTGCTGGCCGCTCCGGAGGAGATGCTGCGGGCCGCTGGGCTATCCCAGGGAAAGCTTCTCTCGTTGCGGGATTTGGCGGCTAAGACGCTGGATGGGACAGTGCCGTCGCTGGCGGCGATCCGGCGAATGGACGATGCGGAAGTTATCAAGCGCCTGGGACAGGTTCGCGGGATTGGTACGTGGACTGCGGAGATGCTGCTGATTTTCCGGTTGGGACGGCCGGACGTCTTCCCGGTCACGGATTATGGGGTTCGGAAGGGGTTTTTGCTGACGTTCGGGAGGGTAAAGGCGGGCAGGCCAATCACGTTAAAGATGCTGCCCAAGCCGGAAGCGATGGAGCGGCGGGCGAAGCGATGGAGGCCTTGGCGCTCGGTGGCCAGTTGGTATTTGTGGCGGGCTTGTGAGCTCCCGCCTGTTGGTGGGGCTTGAGGTCAATGCTTCCCCAGACTGTCTTTACTACCTGAGGAGAAAATTCGGGGGGTTCCCGTTTTGGTTGTCGCTGGAGGCACCCGGGGTCTTCTTGCGACCACGCCCATTGCCGGGGACGACTAGAATTGACCCATGTCCGATCAGTCCACTGGCGCGGAACACTACATTTGCATTCACGGCCATTTTTATCAGCCGCCGCGTGAAAATCCCTGGCTCGAAACTGTAGAGACTGAGGATTCAGCCGCCCCGTACCACGATTGGAACGAGCGCATCACAGCGGAATGCTACGCGCCCAACGGCGCCTCGCGCATCGTGAACGGCGAGAACCAGATCATCCGAATCATGAACAACTACTCGCGCATCAGCTTCAACTTCGGGCCTACCCTGCTCTCATGGCTGGAAGAGAATGCGCCCCGTACCTATCGCATGATCCGCGATGCGGACCGGCAAAGCATGTTGCGTTTCGACGGTCACGGCTCCGCCATGGCGCAGGTCTATAACCACGTCATCATGCCTCTGGCCAATACCCGCGATAAGATGACCCAAATTCGGTGGGGTATAAGCGACTTCCAGCACCGCTTCGGGCGCCCTCCCGAGGGCATGTGGCTGGCGGAAACCGCTGTCGACAGCGAGACGCTCGACCTGCTGGCGCAAAATGGCATTCTGTTCACCGTGCTCGCGCCTCACCAGTGCGCCCGCGTCAAGGAACTCCCGAAGACCCCGCTGGTTGACCCACTCGATGACGACCTTCCTCCAATCCCACATTGGATCGATACGCCCGATGCTTCCGTAAATCCCAATCACCCTTACTTGGTGCGCCTGAAAGAGGGCCGGACTATCACCGTCTTCTTCTACAACGGCCCCATCTCGCGCGCTATTGCCTTCGAAGGGGTCCTCAACAACGGGGAGACGTTCGCCTGGCGGTTGGCTCGTGGTCTCGACTCGAGCAACCCCGAGCCGCAGATGGTGCACGTGGCCACCGACGGAGAAAGCTATGGCCACCACCATCGGCATGGGGAAATGGCTCTCTCCTACGCCTTACGGTCCATCGAAGACAGGAAGTTGGCGCGGCTGATCAACTATGGCCAGTTTCTTGCCTTGTTCCCGCCCACGTGGGAGGCGCAGATCGTCGAGGATACCTCGTGGAGTTGTGCCCACGGCATCGAGCGCTGGCGTTCTGACTGTGGCTGCAACGGCGGCCGGCAGGGGTGGAACCAGCGCTGGCGGGCGCCGCTCCGGGCCGCCCTGGACTGGCTCCGCGATACGGTGGCACCACTGAGCGAAACCGCGGCCCAAGGACTGCTGAAAGACGTCTGGGCCGCACGCGATGCCTACGTCTCGGTCATCCTTGCGGCCGGAACCAGCGGAGCGGAAGAGGCGATCAACCGGTTCCTGGCTGAGCATGCGGAGCGCACTCTCTCCGCCGAAGAACGGACGCTGATTCTCAAGCTGATGGAGATGCAGCGCCACACGCAGCTGATGTACACCAGCTGCGGCTGGTTTTTCGACGACATCTCGGGCATCGAGACCGTCCAGGTCGTGGCTTATGCGGCCCGGGCACTGCGCTTGGCTATCGATATCTTCGACCTCAACCGGGCGTTACTGGAGTGGCAATTCGTGGACCGGCTGCGCCTGGCTAAGAGCAACGCCCCACAATGGAAGGACGGCGGGGACATTTACCGGCGTCTGGTAAAGCCGATGGAGGTGAGCCTGGAGCAGGTGGCGGCGCATTATGCCATTTCCTCCGTGTTTACCAGCTATCCGGACGATGCCGTCATTTTCTGCTACACGGTCCGGCGTCTCGACTATGAAAACGTCACCTCGGGACGCTCCCGCCTCGCCGTCGGCCGCTGCCGCATCATTTCGAACCTGACCGAGGAAACGGAGGAGATCTCCTTTGCCGCGCTTCATTTCGGCGACCATAACGTGACCGCCGCGGTGGAACGCTCCAGCCCGCAAGATCTCTCCGCCTTCGCTGAGCTCAAGCAGAAATGCAGCGCCGCCGTCACCCAGGCCAATTTGCCGGAAGTAGTGCGCCTGATCGATAGCTTTTTTGGCGGCAGTCCGTATTCTCTCGCTTCCCTTTTCCGCGACGATCAGCGGCGCATTCTGCGTTTCATCCTGAACGCCACGCTGAGCGAGGTGGAAGAAAGCCTGGTCAAGATTTACGAGGAACACGCCTCGCTGCTGCACTTTCTCAACGCATCCGGCATGCCCAAGCCTCCGGCTCTCACTATGGCGGCGGGTTTTGCCCTCAATGCCGGCCTGCGACGCGCCTTGGAAGAGGATCCCATTGACCTGGCGCGGGTTCGCTCCCTGATTGCCCTGGCCAAGTCCGACGGTGTGACCCTGGAAAGCCACTCGCTGCGCTATTTGACCGATCAGCACATGAAGCGGGCCATGGTCGAGCTCCACGCCAGACCGCTCGAGACCGCCCGCCTCGATCATGCGTTGGTCATGGCTCGCACCCTGCGGGAACTGCCTTTCGAGCTCAACCTGTGGCAGGCGCAAAACATCTGGTATGACACGCTGGCGAAATCGCACCGCTTCCTGCTGGGCCTGGGAGCTGCGGCCGCACAGGCGTGGAGGGAGAATTTCCTCGAGCTGGGGCGCCAGTTGTCGATCGCGGTCGAACAGCTAGTGGTGGAGGAAGGTTCGTTGACCGGGGCCGGCTTGAACGCTGCCTCCATTGAACCTGCGCTGCATTAGCTTCTCCACCGGAGAGTCACCGGGCCATCCATGGGATGCTGCATCGGCCGGCCATTCTCTTCGGCCTCAAGGCGCGCACGTTTTAAGGCGAAATACCATTTCGCCGGACGGTCGGCATCGTCAATCAGCATCAGGCCGGGATTGAACTTGAGCCCTTGCGCCTGCTGCACCATCGTCACCTGGTCTTGACGTACAAAACGCTTGCCGAAAAATTTTGCCACCGCTTTCACCAAGGGGACTCGGTAGAAGATATTCCAGGCGCCATAGACATCGATGCGAGAGTTCCCGGGCGTGGTGGGGGTCACCGTGGTGAGGCTGGCGAACCACTTGTTTCCGCAGCGAATGGTTTCATAGCGGCGGTTGGGGAGCACGAAATCAATCGTGGTCTCGATCGGCTCGCCATACACGCCGAGCAGCTTGTAGGGTGCGCTGTTGGCCGACGGCGTGTGCGCGGACATGCGGAAACCCTGCGGGATGGGCTCGAAGTGTTTTTCTTTTTCGTGGATACTGTGGCGGGAACGCCACCACCATGCCTGATGGACAAACGGGCCGTGCGCCGGGTCCATCAACCCGATGATGCCGTGATCCACGTTGCAGGGCAGATTCGCTGCCAGATGCGCGCTGCGATAGCGGTCGCTGAACACAGGCACGGCTGGAACCGACGGGAGTGCCTCTTTGCCCTCCATGCGCACTCGCCCGCTGCCCGGCTTGGGCACGTACACCCAGGCGTAACCGTTTTTTTCCTGGCAGGGAAATGCCGTCGCGTAGATGCGGCGCGGGTAGGAGTCCTGGCTGGTCAAAGAAGGGATCTCCATGCACTGGCCGGACTCCGGCTCGAACACCCATCCGTGGTATTTGCAAGTGACCGCGCTGCCGTCAAACCAGCCGCAGGAGAGGGGAATGCCGCGATGGGGGCAACTGTCGCGCATGGCGAACAGGACACCGTCATCTTTACGCCCCAGCACCAACGGGATTCCCAGCAGCGTTGCGGTCGCCATCTTGCGCCGCTTGAGCCCGCTGCTGCGCATGGCTGGATACCAGTCGTTGTAGATCAGGGACGTGTCCGGGCCCACCAATTCGCTCGCGGGGAAGATCGCTGCTCCTCGTCGAACTGTGTCGGGCGCCATGGCTCGGAAGACCTGCTCTTACTATAAAGCCCAATCCAATCGAGGTATCATCGGCATTGCGCCTCAGAATGTCCTCGCGCCGATTCCTCGCCATCGCCGGGCTCTGGCTTCTGCTCTACGGTAGCTTTACGCTTTTCCGTCCGCCGCTGCTGGATGATGCTGATTCCGTGCATGCCGAGGTGGCCCGGGAGATGGTGGCGCGGCACGACTGGGTGACGCTGTACGCCAACGGCATCCGTTACCTCGAAAAGGCTCCCGTTATGTATTGGGGCATGGCCGCGAGCTTCACGGTCTTTGGGCCCCAGGATTGGGCTGCCCGCTTGCCCCTGGCCCTGGCCGCACTCGCCTTGTTTCTGGTGGTCTACCAGTTCGCAGCCCGTTTGTTTAACTCGAGCATGGCCGGCTTCTATGCGGCGCTGATATTGCTGACGTCCTTCGGCGTTTTCATTTACACCCGCATCCTCATTCCCGACGCGATCGTGTGCCTGTGGCTCTCGCTCGCCCTGATGATGTTCTGGATCTCCCTGCAGCATCCCCAACCTTCCCGCGCGACCGCCTGGGGTTTTGCCGCGGCGTGCGCGCTCAACGTGCTTACCAAGGGGTTTATCGGGATCGTTTTCCCGCTTGGCATTGTGGTCATTTTTCTGTGGCTCAATGGGAATTTGGGTCATCTGCGCCGATGGCACCCTTTTTCCAGTTTGCTGGTGTTTCTGGTTATCGCGGCACCCTGGCATATTGCGGCAGGTATCGCCAATCCGTCACAGGGAGGGGTGCACGGGTTCTTTTGGTTTTATTTCGTCAACGAGCAGGTGCTGCGCTATCTGAATCGGCGGGTTCCTCGGGACTACGATACCGTGCCGCTGTGGCTGTTCTGGGGATTGCTGGTGGTCTGGCTGATGCCTTGGATCGCTTTCGTGTTCCAGGCGATCGATCCGATCCGGATGCGGTCGTCCCTGCGCCGCGTCCCGTTACCGCGCCACGATCAAGCGTGGAACCTGCTCGGCGTTTGGGCCGCATTCGTCATGGTTTTCTTCAGCTTCTCGACTCGGCAGGAATATTACGCGCTGCCCGCATTGCCGCCTCTGGCCCTGATGATCGGCGGATGGCTGGCGCGGGAGGAGAAAGCGGCCGTGCGTAATCCGGGACGGATTGCAGGCCGCCGGATTGCTCTCGCTCTTTTCCTGTTGGGCGGAGCGGGGTGCGTGGTTGCGGCTTACCTGGCCATACGCGCACGCCCGCCGGCTCCGGGAGTGGACATCTCCACCTTGCTTACGCAAAACCCTGGAGACTACGCACTTTCGCTGGGCCATTTTCTCGACCTGGGTACACGGACTATGGGTGTCTTCCGCTTGCCGCTAGTGCTGACCGCGATCGCGCTGGCGCTTGGAACCCTAGCGAACGTGATCCTACGCTCCGTCAACCTGGTCCGGATGGGGAATTATGCGCTGGTCGCGATGATGGTGGTCTTCCTGATCGCCGCGCACATGGCGTTGGTGACTTTCTCGCCCGTCCTCTCCTCGAAAGCCTTGGCGGATGCCATTGGTCCGCGGCTACGGGCGGGCGACGTGGTGGAGATCAATGGCGAATACGAGGCCGGGTCATCGCTCAGCTTTTATCTGCGGCGCCAGGTACGCATTCTCAATGGGCGTTCTTCCAATCTTTGGTATGGATCGCTGTTCAACGATGCTCCAAGCATCTTCGACGATGATGCTTCGTTCCGGCAGTTATGGAGCGGGCCAGGCCGGATTCTTCTTTGGACTCCAGTGGACCAGGTTCCCGCGTTGCGGGGACCGGTCTACTCCATCGCACGGAGCGGGGGGAAAGAGATTTTGAGCAATCAACAGTTTTAGACGGCGGTGAGGCGGCTCATCTTGCCGTCTTTCAGGGAAAAATGCTGGCCCCGCCAGGCCACCGTATTGCCGGCGAAACTCCAGATCCAGATGCCGAGCGCCACCACATCGCGCGCCGGCAATAGCCATAAATCGCGGATTACCTGGCGATCGCCCAACACGCCTACACCGACCGCCAAGGCCAAAGCCACCCGCGCCAGCAAGGTAAGACTGAGGAGCGCAATGCTAGGGAGACTGGCGCCCGAGGCGATCAGGTTACACAGCGCCCAAGGCAGTCCGTAGGTAAAGACCAGGCCCGCGTACCCCAGCTTTCGGGAATCGCGCGTGCTCCGGCTCCAACGAATCTGGTGCGCCAGGAACTGGCGGAAAGGGTACGCGGGCAGGAAAGTCTCGACCACCTCGCCGCTCAACACGACCTCAAAACCACTGCGCCAAATGCGCGCGCCTAACTCGTAATCGTCTGCCAGGTAGTCGACTAACGGCTCCAGGCCGCCAATGGCTTCTAATGCCTGGCGCGAGACGGCGAGGGTGGAGCCTAGGCCAAAGCGAATTCCGTCTTCAATTTGCCGCGCCGTCAGCACGCCGGCGATGAAGTCGGTGGCAATGCCCAGCGCCTCCATGCGCGAACCAATGGTGCCGTGGGCCTGCCCCCGGTAAAGCGCGGTCACCAGGCCCACGCGGCCGCCACGCCGTTTGGCCAGATGAAAACAGCTCATGATCCGTTGCAGGTATAGGGGAGAAACCTTAATGTCACTGTCATTGATCAGAATGTGATCGTATTGCGCACTGCCCAGCATCTGCACCAGGTTGCTGACCTTGCCGTTGGTCCCAAGCAGCTGGGGGCACAACACCAGGTGGATGGTCCGTTGGGGATACTCCGTCTTCAGTGTTTCTATGGCCGCAACAGCGGGATCGGCCATGCTGCTGACACCAAACAGGATCTCGTAGGGACCCTGGTATTGCTGGACACAGTGGCTGGCGAAGCTGGCGTACATCTCCGGGTCCAAGCCCTTCACCGGCTTGAGAATGCTCACTCCCGGTTGAAAATCCGGCAGGGGCCGCCTGAGTTGATGCTGGAAGCTGCGCGCGCTCCACAGCGCCAGCAGGTAGTAACCCAGGCCGGCAAGGCTAAGAAGAGTGGTCACGGAGGCGACAACGATCGGCAGCATGGAAACTTAGTTTAGCCGACTCTACTCGTAGCGCAGGGCGACGATGGGATCGAGCGATGCTGCCTTCCAGGCGGGATAGATGCCAAAGAGCAGCCCGATGCCACAAGCGACGACAAACGCCGTCACAGACCAGGCTACCGACATTTCCGCGGGCAGCACCTTGCCCAGGATCAGCTTGAGCAGAAGGGTAAGCACACCGCCAACGGCAATACCGATGACTCCTCCCAAGGCACACAGCGTAACCGCCTCCAGCGTGAATTGAACCATGATGTTCTTTTTGGTCGCGCCCAGCGCCTTACGCACGCCTATCTCCCGCGTTCGTTCCGTGACGCTCACCAGCATGATGTTCATCACGCCCACACCGCCGACCATCAGGCCCACGCTGGCCACCCCAACCAGGAAGATGAACAGACCCCCGGTCAGCTGATTCCACAGAACCAGCAGCGCGTCGGAGCTGAAGATGGCAAAGTTGTCCGGCTGATCGGAACGAACTTTGCGCCGGCGGCGAAGCAGCTCGCGGATTTCGTCTTCGACAGCGATTTTGTTCTTGACGTCGTCGTACTTGACGCTGATCCAGTGATCGAGGATCTCAGGATGAATCTTGTGAAACGTCAACACGGGAAATTGGGCGATGTTGTCATAAGGGTTCTTGCCCCCGCCAAAAACCTGTTTCTGGGGCGCGAGGACGCCCACCACGGTAAACAAGTCACCGTCGATCTGTACCTCCTTGCCTATAGCAAGGTCGTTCCCAAACAGTTCTGTGGCCGTATCCGAGCCCAGAACGACCACGTTGGCCGCGCGCTGCGCCTCCAGGTTGCTGAAGTAGCGTCCTTGGGCAAAATCGAGGTCGTGGACACTCGGTTGATCCTCCGTTGCCCCCGACAGGATGGTGTTCTGTACGCGATGGCTCCCGTACTTGACCGAAAAACTACCCAGTGCTCCTTCCGGCGAGCGGTATTCCTGTGATGTATCGACCGCCACTACGTGAGGAAGCACTTTCATGGCCTGGCCATCCTCGTAGCTCAATTGCTTTCTGGCCAGCATCTCCGAGGTGGGCCGGGAGCCGAACACCGGGAAACGAAAGACCCAATAAACATTGGCTCCCAGCGACTGGATCAGGCCATTGACGTTCCCGGTCAGTCCGTTGATGACCGAGGAGATGAGGATGACCGTGGTGACCCCGATCATGATGCCGAGCATGGTCAGGCCGGAGCGCAGCTTGTTGGTGCGCAGGGTGTCCATGGCCATCCGGATCGCTTCATTTGTGTCCCCAAGACGCATGAACATCTATAGCTCCGAGCGCAAGGCCACGATCGGATCGAGCAGCGCGGCCTTGCGGGCTGGGTAGACTCCAAAAAAAACACCGACTGCCGTGGCCACAAACAGGCCCAAGACGACAGACCATAACTCAATCTCCGAGGGGAAGCCAATCACCAGGGTGACGATTTTTGCGAACCCCGCCCCTGCGATCACGCCGATCAGTCCTCCGACCAGCGACATGGTGGCCGATTCGATCAGGAACTGTAGCAGAACATCGCTGCGCCGCGCACCCAACGCCTTGCGCACTCCAATCTCGCGCGTCCGCTCACTGACACTCACCAGCATGATGTTCATGATCACGATGCCGCCGACCACCAGCGAAATAGCGGCCAGGGAAACAAAGACCGCGGAGAAGCTGGAGCTGATGCTCTGCCAGATGCCAATGAACGTACTGTTGGTATCCAGGGAGAAGCTGTCCTCTACTCCAGGCCGGTCGTGGCGGTGGGAGCGGAGAATGGTACGCACCTCGCCCACTGCCAGCTCGAGCGGATCGCCCACTCCGTTGGCCCGGGCATAGATGGTCAGGCTGCGGTTCGAGCCATAGGCGTTGAGAAACGTCGTCAATGGGATCGCCACCCAGTTGTCTTGACTCTGCCCCAGCGTCTTGCCCTTGCGCTCGCCAACGCCAATGACGGTGTATTGGCTTCCGTCGACACGGATCTCTTTGCCGATGGGGTCGACGGCGGTCATTTGATTGTCCACAATGTCAAAGCCGATGATGGCGACGCGGCTGCTGTGCTCCTCGTCAATGGGCACGAAACTGCGGCCACGGTCGATGTTGATGTTGTAGATGGGGGGCATGGTCCAGGTCCAACCGCGGACACTGGTATCGGTGCTGGAGTGGCTGTTGTAGACCACCTTGCCGTTGTTGGTGCTGGCCATGGCCCCGGTGCTGGCGCAGTCCTTACACTTGGCCGCTACCTCGCGGTAGTCGTCGATTTTCAGATCCTTGCGTTTTTTGTACTTGTTGTACTCCGCGTCGGAGAAAACCACGGCAGGCTGTTTGGACGCGGTAAAGACATCCGCGCCGTAGCCGTAGACCTTAGTGGCGACAAACTTGTTGGCGCCGTTGACCAGGGTGATCACCATGATGACCGCGGCCACGCCGATCATCACCCCCATAAGGGTGAGAATGGAGCGCAGCTTGTTGGCCCACAAGGACTGCAGCGCGATTTTCACTGCTTCGGTGAATTCCATGCCGGCTCGTGCCCTGACACGAGTGTAGACGTAAACGCGGAGGCCCCGCATC
>Ga0302324_100009343_pt1 | contig 20523 bp, 16 predicted proteins | sample Palsa_T0_1_FD_201949 | JGI IMG/M metagenome (GOLD analysis project Ga0302324, IMG submission 201949) | Peat permafrost microbial communities from Stordalen Mire near Abisko, Sweden - Palsa_T0_1 | ecosystem: Environmental > Terrestrial > Soil > Palsa > Peat permafrost | place: Sweden: Abisko...
CGCCAGCGTTTCGTCCATAGGCAGCACGAAGTAGCCCGCGCGGTTAATGCCGCGCCGGTCGCCCAGGGCCTTCGCGAACAACTGGCCCAGCACGATGCCCACGTCCTCGACAGTGTGATGCTGGTCCACGTCCAGATCGCCTTTGGCGTCGAGCTTCAAATCGAAGCCGCCATGCTTGGCGAACAGCTCCAGCATGTGATCGAAGAAGCGGATGCCGGTCGAGATTTCGTAACGGCCGCGGCCCTCGATCTTGAGCGAGGCTTTGATTTGCGTCTCTTTGGTGTCGCGTTGAATGGTGGCAGTTCGCATCAGACCAGCACGCTTTCCAGTTGATTGATGTCTTCCAGAACCGCGACCGCATTTTCGGCTTGGAACAGCGCGGCAAGCTCGCCGCGGCGCGGACTGTTGGGTGACGCAATGCCGATGAATGGCACGCCGGCGGCCCTGGCACAGCGCGCGTCGTCCACGGTATCGCCGACGTACCAAATCCTGCGCCCGCCGGCCGCGGCGGCGATCTTCAGCAGGCCTTCCGGCGCGGGTTTGAGCGCGGCCACTTCGTGCATGCCGACGATGGGATCGAAGCGCAGCGACGGCGCGAAGCGCTTGAGCGTGACTTCCGCTTCCCAACGCATTCGCCCAGTGAAAATGGCGAAATCGAAGCGCGCGGCAAGGCGATCGAACAGGCCGTCGTGCGCCATCCACCGTTCGCGCAGAATGAGTCCGTCGGCACCGTTGCCATGGAACAGGCCCTGGAAGTAATCGACTACCGCCTGGAACTCGACGGCCCCTCCCTGCTTCGAGATGACGTAATGCGAAAGCTTCCAATCGTCGTTGAAGCCGCCCTGGTTCTTGTAGTCCTGGATCTGCGGGTGAGTAAGTGTCACGCCGGCGAAATGCGCGACCGTGCGCACGATGGTTTCGCGGTAGGACTCGGTCACGTCCACCAGTACGCCGTCCATGTCGAAGACGATTACCTCGCGAGCCATATCTCCTCCAGCGCGGCCAGCAGGCGGCGGGTCTGCTCGCGCGTGCCGACGGTAATCCGCACACAGCCGGGCGCTTCATAACTGCGGTCGCGGACCAGGATGCCCTGGGCACGCAGATGGTCCCGAATCTCGATCGCGCGCGTGCCGGCGCGGATCAGCACGAAGTTCGCGGAACTGGGCACATAGCCGATTCTCAGCCGCTCCAGGCCCACGCACAACAACTCGCGGGCGGCCAGCACTTCGGCCACGTAATTCTCGACATAGGCGGTGTCGCGAATGGCCGCCTGCGCCGCCAGCACGGCCAGCGTATTCACGCTGTAGGGCGACTGCGCCTTGTGCAGATACGCGATGTTGGCGGGATGCGAAAACAGGCAGCCCAGCCGCATCGCGGCCATGCCGTACACTTTGGAAAACGTGCGGCTCACAAAAAGGTTGGGCGTGCGCTCGATCTGGCCCAGCGCGGTGACGCCGGAGAATTCGAAATACGCTTCATCGAGGAAGACCACGGCATTGCGCGCGCTCTTCAGAATGCGCTCGATGGCCGCGAGCGGGAGGCCCGTGCCAGTGGGGTTGTTCGGGTTCGCGATCAGCACGGCGCGCGTGGCCGGCGTGATGGCGTCGAGCATGGCGGCCAACGGGAAATCCATATTGGGACCGTCGTAATCGATCTCGCGCACCATGGCGCCGGCCACCTGCGCGTAGAAGCGATACATGGCGTAAGCGGGACGCAGCAGCAGCACTTCCTGGCCATCGTCCACATAAGTGTTGATGAAGACCTGGATGGCTTCATCGGTGCCGTTGGTGAAGATGAATTGGTCCGGCGCCACGCGGAAGAATTCGGCCACGGCGGCCTTGGCTTCACCATATTCCGGGTACACCGCCAGACCGCCAGCGTCCAGACGCTGCTTCAGAAACTCGATGACGCGCGGCGAGCAGCCAACGGTGTTTTCGTTGAAGTCGAGGCGCAGCCTGCCGGCGCGGCCGGCGGTGGGCGGCGAGTAAGGCGCCATCTCTAGCACGGCTTGCCGTGGACGTATGGTTCCCTTAGCCATTGATGCGCACCTCGACCGACCGCGCGTGCGCTTCCAACCCCTCGGCGCGTGCCAGCGTTGTAATAGCGGGAGCCAGCGCCGCGAGAGCCGCTCGGCTCAGCCGCTGCACCGAAATCACCTTCAGATAATCGGCGACGGCCAAGCCGCCCCGCAAGCGCGCCACGCCGCTGGTCGGCAGCACGTGATTGGGCCCGGATGCGTAATCGCCCGCGGCCTCCGTACTGAACGGGCCGATGAATATACTGCCGGCATGCCGCACATGCGCCAGCAGGCGATCGTCCGGAATGCTGAGGTGCTCGGGGGCGAAGCGATTCGACAGCTCGATTGCCTCTTCGCGCGACCGGACCAACATGATGGCGCTGTTCCGCTGAATCGCTTTGCGCGCGACGGCGGCGGTTGGCAGGTCCGCAAGCTGGCGCTCGATTTCTTTGACCACCGCATTGGCCAGCCGCTTGGAAGTGGTGAGCAGAATGGCGGCCGCATCCACATCGTGCTCCGCCTGCGCCAGCATGTCGGCCGCGAGGTGCCGCGGATTGCCATCCGCCGAGACGATCAGGATTTCGGTTGGGCCGGCCACGAAGTCGATGCCCACCTCGCCCGCGAGCAGTTTCTTGGCCGCGGCCACGTAGATGCTGCCCGGTCCGACGATGCGATCCGCGCGCGGCACCGAGCGCGTGCCGTAGGCGAAGGCCGCGATGGCTTGCGCGCCGCCCATCTGAAACACCCGTTCCACACCGAGAAGATGCGCCGTGCCCAGAATCTCCGGCACGCGGCGCGGACAGGCCACGCAGATATTGCGCACACCAGCGACCTGCGCCGGAATTACGGTCATCATTAATGTGGAAGGGAGCGGATAACGGCCTGCGGGAATATAAGCCGCGACCGTGTCGAGCGGACGCACAACCTGTCCCAATTGCAAGCCGGGACTGACTTCGCGCAGCACTTCGGCGGGCATCTGCATTTCGGCAAACGTGCGGATGTTGGCGGCGGCGGTTTCGACCGCGTCGCGGAACTCCCGCGAAAGGTCCGCGTAGGCGCGGTGCAGATCGGCTGCGGGCACGACGACCGTCTTGCGATCGAGCGCGTCGAACTGGCGCGCGTATTCGAGCAGCGCCCGATCGCCCCGCGCGCGCACGGCTTCCAGGATCGGCCGCACCACCTCTTCGGCTGCGGCGAGCCGGGCTTTGCGCCGCGCCAGCAGGCGGGGCATAGCGGTGGGAGACACAATCCGAATCATACGAAACTACATGGAACCACAGATGGACACAGATGCACACAGATAAGACACGAGGTTTCATCTGTGTGCATCTGTGTCCATCTGTAGTTCCATCTCATAAAACGATTTTGTTCAGTGGATATTCGACGATGCCCTGCGCGCCCGCCTGCTTCAGGCGCGGGATGATGTCGCGCACCGTGGACTCATCCAAAATGGTGTTGACGGCCAGCCACTCCTCATCGCTGAGGTGCGAGATCGTCGGACCCTTCAGCGCGGGCAGCACCTCCAGCACGGCGCGCAGATCGTTCTGGTGTACGTTCAGCATCAACCCGACCTTGCCCAGCGCGTTGATAGCGCCGTCGAGCAGCATGCGCATGTCTTCCAGCTTGCGGCGCTTCCAGGCGTCCTGCCACGACGCGCGGTTGGCGATGAGCTGCGTGTTGGATTCCATCACCGTATCGATGATCTTCAGATTGTTGGCGCGCAGCGAGGAACCAGTCTCAGTGACTTCGACGATGGCATCGGCCAGCACCGGCGGCTTCACCTCAGTCGCGCCCCAACTGAATTCCACGCGCGCGCGCACGCCGTGCTGCGTCAGGTAGCGCTTGGTGGTGCCGACCAATTCGGTGGCGATGACTTTGCCCTCCAGGTCGCGCACCGATTGGAAGCCGGACGACTCCGGCACAGCCAACACCCAGCGCACCTTGCCGAAACTCTGCTTCGAGTAGATCAGGTCGGCTACCGCTTCCACTTGCGCTTCGGTCTCGGCCACCCAATCTCGGCCTGTGAGGCCCGCGTCCAGGATGCCGTCCTCCACGTAGCGCGCCATCTCCTGCGCGCGTATCAGCATGCACTCGATTTCAAAATCGTCGATGGACGGGAAATAGGACCGGCTGCTGGTGGTGATGGCGTAGCCCGCGCGGCGGAACAAATCGATGGTGGCGTTTTCGAGGCTGCCCTTGGGAATGCCGAGCTTCAGCTTCATGGCCGGCTCCCGTAGACCGCGGCCGGATCGTAGACGCGCGGCTCGGATTCCACCCACTGTCCGTCTTCCAGGCGGCGGTAGAAGCAACTCTCGTAACCGTTGTGGCAGACGCCTGGCCCTTGTGGCTCGACGCGCACCAGCAGGGCGTCCTGGTCGCAATCGGTGGAGATTTCTTTCACGGCGAGGCGGTGGCCGGATGTCTCGCCCTTGACCCACAGCTTCTGGCGCGAGCGGCTATAGAAAGTCGCGAAACCGGTCTCGACGGTGCGGCGGAAGGCTTCGGCGTTCATGTAGCCGACCATCAGGACGCGACCGGAGCTATAATCCTGGACGACCGCCGGGATCAGCCCGTCGAACTTGGAAAAATCGAGATCCATGCGAATATAGCAACAAAAAAGCCCGCCTTCATTGCCGGCGGGCGTCCTTTCTTATTTCGATATGGTTCGAATCAGGACAGCGCCCGCCGCGCTTGGATTGGGCCGTGATGGTGATGCCGGGCGGCGGGAACCATAAAGAAAGAGTATAGCAAAGCGGCGCGCTTTGTGGACAAGGCGGGGAGAGTTCTCCATCGACGGTTCGCCAACGGTCTCGTTATGATTGACGTAACGCATAATGGAAGAGATCCTAATATTTCGTCGTCAGCTATCGAGATCGGCGTACCAGAGATTTTGCCGCAGGAAAGCGCGTAAAGGCGGTTCTCAGGGGTCGAACGCCCGGCGCGCATGGAACTCGACTGGCTGGAATCGGCTCTGTCGCTGGATCTTGCCTTGTTTCCCCGGCAACCGCTTCGAAGCATTGGGCGGCGGCCGCAACGGACTCGTCGATTTATCACTAGGGGGAGAGGGCGCAATGGCAGTAACCGCGATACATCCGGGGGAACACTTGGCCGAAGAACTCAAGGAAGTCGGCATGAGCGCCGCGGAGTTGGCGCGTAGACTCGATGTGCCGACCAACCGGATCACCGGCATTTTGAATGGACAGCGCGCAATTACCGGAGATGCGGCCTTGCGCCTGGCACATTTCTTTGGCACGAGCGCGGAGTTCTGGCTTAACCTGCAGACCCCTTACGAACTCCGCACAGCCCGGAAGGAAGTGGGGAAATCGCTCAATGCTCTGCCCAGGCTGAGGCGAGCCGAACGAATTCCAGCTTGAGCTCTAAAATGCAGTTTAGTACTTATATCACCAGATCTTCGCCGAATCCGGCAAGGCTTTCAATGGGAGGCTGCTGCGAGTTGTGGAATGATGTAGAGGTTCTTGAGTTTGAGACCCAGGGCGATGACCTGCCTGCCGAGACTGGTGCGGTAGTACTTGTAGGTTCTTCCGACCTTTTGATGAGACCGTGGGTACGCAGTCGTTGCATGAGACGAGAAACCTGGCCCGCGTCTTTACCTCTGATACGGCAACGCAGGTCTTTGTTCCGGAAAGCGCTGATATTGAACTCGCCGCTACCCAGGGACTCGAACAACTCTTCGTCCTCCGCATCGATGCTAAAAATGAATTCCAGATAGCGCCGGTTGGCCGCTAGCAAGAGTTCCCGCAACGGAGCCATGCTGTAGATGGTCCTCTTGCATCTCGGCCCAAGCCATGCTGCGGGTACCATCTTTGTGTCCTACCTCGCGGTAGTGCTTGAAGAAGGAGACGTTCACCACCGTGGTTTCGATCCGCAGGATCAGCCGGAACTTGTCGTACATCTTGATCGACACCGGTCCCATGGTGTGTTTGATGCGGGTCCCCTCGATGCGTATGGATGGCGGTCCGCGTCAACCGCTCATCAATGGCCTGCAAATCGGAATGGGCGTCGAACGGTTAACGGAGCGGTCGTAGCAGGATAGAACCCCAGCGATCTGATCTTTGTGCCGCATCGTAGCGAATTTTCCCGTTTGGTTCCGGCTACGCCGGGTTAGGTATACTTTCCATGTGGGACAGGCTCCACCGGCAGGTAGCGGTGGCCTCACAGGAGGCGCGAAGATCGCTCGAAGAGGTTTTGCCGCGCGCATCGGCGCGGCCATGGCTGTTGGAAAAAACTGCCGGAGAAGGAACGGATCGCTCGCGGAAATGCCGCCATTGTCGTATAATCGGCAGTTCGATGCAACGCTTGTGGGATAGCGGATCGGTGCGTCGCGCCGTGCGCGCTTGGCGTAGCCTCGTTCGCCCATCGGAAGATATCGAATCTTCTCCGGGAGGCCGCGAAGCTGCCCGGCGGCGCGCGGGCGCTTTTCTCGACTCACGCCACTGTCCGCGCACCAACCATGCCGTTCTATCCTGTTACCTGGACCCACACGCTGCACTATATGGGCTTGCGCTCGCCTGAGCAGGCACTGGGAAGCTATCGCGTCAAGATCTACGGGGGAGAATCATGACCAGAATTGCCGATCTGCTGGACCGCGATCTTTCCAGACCTATCGAAGAGTTCATCAAGATCGACAACGACGATCCCGATACCGTCTTCGCGGAACTGACCGAATACATTGCGACGGATCGCATCAAGACCGAGTACGAGCGACTGTTCTCCGCGATGGCGTCGGCTCCGGCGTCGCCAAACGAAGGCGTTGGAGTCTGGATTTCGGGCCTCGCCGGCGCCGGCAAGTCTTCCTTCGCGAAAAACCTCGGATACGTTCTGGCGAACCGCGAAGTACTTGGCGCTCCTGTCAGTTCACTGTTCCTGAAGCAGGTGGACTCCAGGCGGGTTACCGAGTGCGTGGAGTTCCTCAATCGAGCGGTCCCATACGAGATCTTCATGTGCGACGTCCAAATGGAAATGCCGGTCGAAACCGGCGCAAAGCAGATGGCCGAAGTCATGTACCGGGTACTGCTGCGCGATTTGGACTACGCGGAAGACTACGATATCTCGGAGCTAGAGATTGAACTTGAAAAAGATGGCAGGCTTGCGGCGTTCCAGGACCTCTGCCGCGCGGAATACAAGGAAGAGTGGCGAAAGATCCGTGAAGACAGCCGGAAATTTGCATGCGCCGGCGCGCTGATTCACCGGCTCGATCCCCGGACTTACGCCTCGGTGGACACTTGGCCGAATATGGTTAAGGCCCGGCCTTCCAGCAGGCCGAGTGTCAAGGATTTGGTTGAAAAATCCTTCGATCTATGCCAAGTCCGCCGTCCCGGGAAGGCCTTCGCGTTCATCGTGGACGAAATGGAACACTACGGCGAGCGCCTCGAAAACCTGCTCGCGGTCGTCGAGCACTTTGGCAAGGCAAGCCGTGAGCGGCTGCAGGCCGGGAAGATCCCGGGTCCCGTGTGGATCGTCGTTACGGCCCGGCACAACCTGGAAGAGGTCCACGACTACCTGGTAGCCAACTGCATCGACCTGCCTAACCCAGAGGAGCGTTTCAAGCACCGGATCGACCTGGCTTCCGGTGGCATCCGCGAGGTCGTTGCCCGCCGCGTACTACGCAAGAAGGAGAGCCAGGAGTTTATCCTCAGGAAGCTGTTCCGGGACAGCAGTGCGCCGCTGATGCAGAATGTCAAGCTGGAGCGGTGCTCCCGCCGCACGGAGTTCGACGAGGATCAGTTTGTCCGGTATTATCCTTACCTTCCGCATTTGATCGACCTCTCCGTCGACATCCTGGCCGGCATGTGGCGACAACCCAATGCGGCAAGATACCTCGACAGCAGCAATCGCTCCATCGTCAAGCAGTCGTTTGAAATGCTCACGTCGGACCTGACCCGGCTCGCCGATCGGCCCGTAGCCGTTCTGGTGAGCATCGACAAGATCTATGAACTGGTGGAAGGGAATACGCCGTGGGAGAAGCGAAAGGACATACTCGATATTCGCCAACGCTTCGACGACGACAAAGACTACCCTGGAATGGCCTCGCGGGTGGCGAAGGCAATCTGCCTGATGGAGTTTGCCAAAACGGACCTGCCCCGCACGACGAAGAACATCGCCGCACTGCTTGTGCAACGCGTCACCGAAGCCCCGCCTACACTCGCAGTCGCAGCGATCCTCGATCGTTTGAAAGCGGCGCAGTATGTCCGCGAGGCCGAAGACGGCTGGAAGCTCTATGACTTCGACGAACTGCGCAGCGCAGCGGCCGCCCTGTGGTGGCTCGGGAAATGGGTGGGAGCCGTTACCCCCCGGAATCCCGGGTGGCACAACGACCTGATCCAACTTCTCAAAAAGTTGCTTGCCCGCTCGTTGGCTTGGTATACGCAACCCTTGCGTCAATTCAACGACTCCGTAACCCGATCGCTCCAAGAAATCGTCCGCATTCTCGACCACCTCTCCATGAACATGGTTGCCTTTGACCGTTTTACGATGAACATGGTTGCATTAGACCGCCGCATTACGGCGGATAAACTCGGGCCGCAGTTGCTTGACCACCTTTCCATGAACGCAATTGCCCTCGACCGCCTTTCGATGGACATGGTCGCCTTGGAAGGTCGATTGGCGCAGTTGGAGACGAGCAGCGTCCCAACCGGCGGGATGCAGAGGGACTTGGAAAAGCGAGCCCGTGACAATTCCCCATCCTACTTCGATACGGGTCCGGGAAACGATAAAACAGCTTATGTTATTGGACTGTTCGGCACCGGGCGCCGGTATATCAATGAACTGATGCTGGAGAACATTGGAGAAAGGGCGAAATATTTTAGGGATACGATCCGCTTGCATCCGGGTCCGACACCTATGATCTACAGCGGGCATGCCACCATGAAGCATGTTTCGCGCGCTCAGGAGTTGCCGGCCGTAATGAGCCGTATATTGGACGCGGTCCGATCCGGATTCGCCAATTCGATTTTTGTCTATCGTCATCCCCTCGATTCGTTGCTGACAAACTGGATCTGGTGGCGGACATGCATTCGCGAGAACAGGTTGATTTCCGGGATCTCGCAGGTTTATAAGAACGCAGACGATCTATGCGCCGATTTGGACCGGAATTATTTTGACTTCAAGGCTTTTGCCGAAGGCGACCCCGATTTTTTCGCGGGCGTACCAGGCCCGCGATTTCTGTCTTTCCTGGAGTTTGTCGAGGAAACCGAGCTTCATTTCCAAGCCGCCACGCTCACGTTGCGCCTTGAGGACTTCATGATCGATCCGCTCAAGGAGTTTTCTAAGATCGTTGAAGCCATGTCGGTCGATCTTGATTTAAGTCGATTATGCTTAGCCGCTCCGAAGGCCAAGCCTTATGGCTATTTGGCTGTTAAAGGCAGAGTCCCTCGCTTCAGAAACTTTATCGATGGGCTGAATGCGGAGACAAAAAGACGGATTGAGAGAATCGGCTATGATGGGAGTGTTTAAGTCTAGCGGAGCCCCGTCGTTGTCTGGCGCGATTTCGGGGCGGACCCGGAAGCGAAGGCGGATGAAAGATTCATGGAAAGGGACGACGCCCGCAAGATTCATTTCAAGCTCGCTGAATTGCTCGAAGTGGGTGTAACCAAAGCCCCGCCGCGATCCCCTTTCATAGCATATGAAAGAGGCGCAGTTTGTCCGCGAGACCGAAGACGGCTGGAAGCGCTATGACTTCTCTGAACTGCTCCGCACAACGGCCGCCCTGGAGGGACTCAAGAACGCCGTGGGGGCTGTTAATCCCCGCCTTTCCGGGTGGTACAACGACCTGATCCAGCTTGTTAAGAAGTTGCTTGCCCGCGTGTTGGCTTGGTATACGCGGCCCTTGCGCGAATTCAACGCCTCCGTAAGTCGATCGCTCGGGGAAATCGTCTGGGCTCTTGACCGCGTTTCCATGGACATGGTCGCTCTCGAGGCGCGATTTGCGCAGTCGGAGAAGAGGAGCGCCACCCTGGCGGAGTCGATGCAAGGGCAGCTCGAGCTCTTGCACAAGCAGGTCAGGGCGTTGGCCGGCTTACAGATGACCGCGAATCCGGATGTCTCTGCCGGCAGGCTGGAAACAGACTGGGAAAAACGCGCCAGCGAGGGTTCCCGGTTCTACATCGATACGGGTCCGGGGAACAACAGGACAGCTTACGTTATTGGATTGTTCGGCAGTGGACGCCACTACATTAATGAACTGATGCTGCGGAACATCGGCGGAAGAGCGAAATATTTCAGGGATACGATTCGCTTGCATCGAGGTCCGACGCCCATGATCTACAGCGGCCATGCCACAATGAGGCATGTTTCTCGCGCCCAGGAGTTGCCCGGCGTAATGAGCCGTATATTGGAAGCGGTCCAATCGGGATTTGCCGACGTGATTTTTGTGTATCGTCACCCCCTCGATTCGTTACTGACAAATTGGGTTTGGTGGCGGACGTTCATTCGCGACAACCTGGATATTCCCGGCATCTCACAAGTGTATAAGAACAGAGACGATCTATATGACGATCTGGAGCGGAACTTTCCTGAATTCAAGGCTTTTGCGGAAGGCGACCCCGATTTCTTCGCTGCTTTGGCAGGTCCGCGATTTCTGTCTTTCGCGGAATTTGTCGAGGAAACCGAGCTTCATCTCCGATCCGCCACGCTCACCTTGCGGCTTGAGGACTTCATGATCGATTCGTTCAAGGAATTTTCCAGGATCGTCGACGTCATGTCGGTCGATCTTGATTTGAGCGGTTTAAGTGTAGCCCCTCCGAGGGCCAAGCCTTATGGCTATTTGACCGTTAAAGACAAAGTCCCTCGATTCCGAAATTTTATCGATGGCCTGGATGCGGAGACTAAAAGACGCATCGAGAAAATCGGGTATGATGTGACGGTCTAAGCGCTTATGCGCGCCGCGCCGCCCAGGCACGAGTCACATAGATTGTCTCGATCTCCGGGAGACCCGCGATGCGCTTCTCGGTAAAATCCAGGAACTTCCGGAAAGGTTCCGGACCTAATTGCACCTGCAGATCGTTCACCGAGCGCCACGCGCCGATATACTGCTCCGGCGTCTGACGCAGGGAATGCCTGCCTTCGAGGTACAGCAAATCGGCGAATTGCGGCCGGGCGCTCAACATGTCTGTCAGCCGCTCGGTGATGCCGGAGCGGCCGGACGATACGCGCCGGATATCGGGCTTGAGCCGGGCGATGTGCGCCTCGATTTCGACGAGTAGCGGGTTGGCCTCGATGAAGCGCGGATTCCACAAAGCGGCGAAGACGCCGTCCGGCCGCAGGATACGGTGGAACTCGTCGCAGGCCTTGTCGAAATCGGCCCAGTGGAGCGACGAGGCCATGCTGACCAGATCGGCCGATCCGTCCGGCAATCCTGTGGCTTCAGCCGAACCCTTCCTCCAGACGATGTGCGTGCCGCGCGAGGTCTCGATTCCTTGCCCGCGCATGTCGTCATTGGGCTCCACGGCGACTACGGAATGCAGGCCGCGGGACGCCAGCATGCGCGTCCAAATACCAGTGCCGGCGCCGATGTCGGCGGCATCCACGCTGGCCGCGTCGCGTCCCACATAATTCAGAATCGCGGCCGCCACCTGCGGCGCATAGCCCGGCCGGAACCTGGCATAGTCGCCGGCCAACCCCGTAAAATCTCCGTGTTTCATTGTGACTGACATGCCGTTATCCCGTCGTCGGCTTTCCACCGGACGGCGCATCCTCGAGCAGCAGCTCCCCCTCCCTTACCATGTTCCGGTACAGCGCCACGTCTTCCGGATTGTCGATTTCGCCCCATTGGCCATCGGCGCCGAAAGTGCCTATGGGGACTTCCTTTCCGGCTAGCAGCCGGCGCAGCAGTCCAGTCACATCCAGGCGGTCGCGGATCGCCGCGTCGAGTGTACCGAGCAGCGCCTCGACGGCACTCCAGGCCGGCGGCGTGAATTTGAAGAGGCCCATATATTGCCCCTGGATATCTTCGATGCGCGTGGTCTTGCCGCCGATCTCCAGCAATTGGCCCGCGGTACTAATCCGGAAGGTTTCGGCGTCGGCCAAAGGATCGGTGAAACGCCGGGTCCACAGGCGGCGCCAGGCTCGGTCGTAAGTGACGACCAACTGCCCTGGAGCGGCGGTCAGGCCGCGCACCAACTCGCCGCGGTAGAAGATGTCGGCATAACTGACGATGACCGGCCCCGCACGCAGCCAAGCGGCGGCCGCGGCGAGCGACATCACCATATTGGTTTCGGCCCAGCGCTCGTTGGCGAAATAGGAGAGGCCGGGAAAATCGATCGTCTCGGCGCGATAGCCGCGGACCACCCCGATCTCGTCCACCCCGCCACGCCGGAGCGCCGCGATCTGGCGCGCGATTAACGACTGGCCTTCGAGTTCGACCAGGCATTTCGGGCGGTCGTCGCCGAGATGTCCCATGCGGCTGCCACGGCCGGCGGCGAGAATAACCGCGCGCATCATTTCCCCTCGATCCCTACCCCGAAGACCTCGCGGAACAGTGCCACGTCGGCAGGCGAGAACGGGGCGCACCGCTCAGGGTGCCACATAATCCCCGTGATAGGCTCGGCCGAATGGCGAATCGCTTTGACCACGCCATCGTCGGCGACCGCCCAGACTTCGAGCGGCGGCCGCGAGTCGAGGGCGGCAAAGCGATGAAAGCTGTTGACCTCTTTTCGCTGGCCGTCGATGCGGATGACCTGCCGTTGCGCCACATGGCCTTCGACGCGGCGTAACGGAATGGCGAAACGTTGCTGAATCGTTTGCAGACAGACGCCCAGGACCGGCAGCCTGCGCCGCTGCGCCAAATCGAGCAGGGCATTTTCGACGCCGTCGCGTTCCGGGGCATCGCCGCCCAACACCGCAAGATCGTTGCCGCCGGTCAACACCAACCCGGCGATGCCGGCCCCCTCGCACAGAGCCAGAGCCGCCTCGGTGACATTGGGGAGCAACACGGGAAGCAGCCCGCAGGCCGCCAGGAACCTAGTCCATGCCTGATCCAGGCAATCGCGCCGCTCGCCGTAGGCCGGAACGACCGATACCCGCTGCGTGATGGCGAACGCTTTCATGCGACGGCAATCGCCATGATCCATTGACCCCTTCGTAACATTAAGCATCTTTAATCCGAGCGATAGCGCCCAGACTAGAACACTATAGCTTGTTATCCGGGCTGTTTGGATTTTGACCCAAGCTATGGATAACAGGCCCATTGGCAATGGCCCGCAGGCGCTCCGCGCGGTCGTCGCAGCGCTCGAAATGAAATAGTCCGCTGGCTGTTTTGGCGACCGCAAATCGGAGGGAAACCGGACAATTGGCAGTTACGTCGCACGGTTGAGGCCAATGCCGCATACTTTTAAACCGGGCACTTGTATAAATTGTGGGGCGGTCCCCCTGGACCGAGTGCCGACTTCCTCGTCGGCCTCTCGCGATTGTCGAAAGGCTTGGTTCTTCGAATGAACGAGCGGGTCCAGGGGGACCCGCGCAGACCAGGGTGTCTGCCCCACGAATTCCTCAGAATTATCGATGTTTGGAAAAGTATGAGGCATTGCGGTTGAGGCGCCGTAATCATGACGGAACTGGAGTACGTAATCAAACACGGGGGCCTGACGCCTAAGCGGCTCTTGAAAAAGATTACCAGGCGGGGGTTCGGGGCGTCTGTCCTGAGCGGTCTCGCCGGCGCGGCGGCATCGCGCCTGGTAGGCGCACCATCGGCAGAGGCAGCGGGCGCCGATTTCACTATTGCCATTATTCCCGATCCTCAGTACCTGGCTGAAGCGTGCCCCGACAATCTCGGCGGACATTACGCTGGCATGATGAAGTGGATCGTCGACAACAAGAACATCGCGTTCAGATCCGGCGCGTCGTCCTTTGACGCTAACATCAAGGCTGTAGTGGGCGTCGGCGATTGCGTGAACCAGACCGCGGGCGATCAGTACACGAACGCCCAGGCCGCCTGGACGATTCTCGACAAGAACGGCATTGCATTCACTACGCCTCCGGGGAACCACGACTATTCAGGCAGACCCAATTCCCGGAATAAGCTCGGAGCGCAATTCGCAACCGGCTATTTCTCCGCAAGCCACCGCTCTTCGGTATACGGCTCCGGTATCGGTCTTGGCGGCGGAGACATGGCTTACTGGGTTGGATCTCACGACAGTACCGGAGCCAACACAGCGGTAAAGTTCGTCGTTTCCGGCATAAAACTGCTGATCCTGGCGATGGATTTCTTTGCCGGCGACGCCGCATGGTCCTGGGCCTATGACGTTATGCTGGCGAATTCCGAATGCGAGTGCTATATCACGACGCATGCGTGGCTGACCATGAAGGGAGCGCAGTTCCAGAGAACGGATGGTTACGGGCCAGACTCATACTCGATGGCTGGCGCGCCCTACTCTAATTCCGCCGCGGAAGCGTGGAGCGCTATAGGAGTCAACACCTGGTCAAACCTGTGCGGGATTTTCGGCGGCCACGATATTTTCGGCTCCCACAATTCAGATGCGCCGTCTCCAGCATGGTATTGGCAGCAGGTTCCGGTTAAGAGCGACAGTTCGCGCCGGCAGACTGTACATCAACTGTTTGTCAACTCTCAGCAATTAGACGAAGGTTGCAGTATGTCTGTGAGTAAAGCAAGTGGAGCGGGACAAATTGCGAGCGTTTTCCTGCTCAGCCGCCGGCCCGCCTTGGGATTACTCGAGGGCCGCATGATCTCCACGCAATCCGGAGACTGGTTTGAATCGAGATCCGCGTCCTTCCCTGGCGGAACAAGCTGGAGCGCTTCGGAAACGCTGCTGTTCTCGGTACCATTCACAGGGATCCGGAAAGGCTGACTGCAAACCCGATACGAGCGGCTTTCATGCGATGACCAGAACCTTCTGGTTGGTGCAATCGAGGCACAGCTTGCGCGCCGCCAGCCAGCGCTGGAACAGGGCTTCGCCGGCGCCGATTACAGCGGGTATGCCGAGCTCGCGGGCGCGGATCGCCATGTGCGAATTGGCGCCGCCGAACTGGGTGACGAATCCGGCGATGCCGCGCGTGAAGATCCAGTCGAAGCCGGGGTCCGCGCTGGGCACGAAAAGAATCCGTCCGGCGAAGCTCTCCGGCGGGTCGCCGACCGAGGCGACCGCTGCGGTGACGCTTTTTTGCGTAATGAAATTAGGCTGGCTCGGGGGCAGGTGAAATGCGAACACGTCGGCGGGAGACGCGACGATCGGCGGAAGCACGAGATTGCGCGTGAGCGCGTGACGCTCTCTGCCATGCGCGGCGCTCTCCAGCAACACCTCGCGCACCGAACCGCTTTCGCTGTAGAGCGTGCGGATCACGTCGTAGTTCAGAAATGCGCAATCCTCCGCCGAAAGACCGTGTTCCTCGCCCAGTTGCGCGATTAGCGACAGGGCGTGGCTGAGGCTTTGCGTGAACACGAACTTCGCGTATTCGCGGCCCTCAATGCCGGCCTTGATGAACTCGATCAAACTCAAGACGTCGATACCCAGCCCATGTTCCTTGAGCAGACCCTCGATGCGGCGCAACTGCTCGATGGAGAGCGCGAAGCGCGCCGGCGCCGGCGCCGCCGGTCGAACGCTCGACCAGTCGAAATAGAGATCGGGCGCCTCGTCGTAGCGCGGCGACAGGATGTCGTAGGTCCCCGGACGCAGGTGGCCGTAGCGCGCCAGGAAGTCGGCCTTCGGCAGTTGCGCGAAATCCCGCCCGATGCGCGACCCGACGGTATCGACACTGGCCATGAATGCCGCGCCCTCTTCGGCATGGAGAACGCCCACCTCGATGAAGGACTGGAGCATCTGCACCGCTATGAAGCCCGCCCGCGCGAGGCCTGCGAAGGGCAGCGTGCCGTATCGCTTACAGTCCTCAATGAGCCAGTAAATCCGGCTGATCTTGTCGATGTGCGCGTTGCAGATTGCCGGAAACCGCTGTGCCAGCAGGTCGATTTTCGCGCGGTCGCGCCGCCAAAGCGCGGTCTCGCCATGCATGATGCGATTGGTGAGGAGGCGTAAGGCGCTCGAAAGTTCGGCAAGGTCTTCCGGAGAAAATCCGTTTTCGGCGAGCCTGCCCATCCGCTTGGGCAAATCGAGGGTGTAGCAGGAGAAGATGATCTCAAATTCGACCTTGTCATGGAGATGCGGTTCCGAGAGGAGGCGATCGATGTAGTAGTTTACGAGACGCCCGGCGAGATCGTGGGGTACGTCGCGCGGTACGAAAGAATTAAAGCTGACACGCACGTCGATGTAGGGCAGTCCGTGAAAGCTGACCAGCAGCGGAAAGCTGCGAAGATTCTGGTATCCGTAGTTGTCCCGCTGATAGGCCCAGATCGCGTCGGTGACGAGTTCGCGATAGAGCGACAACGAGAGGGGCCAAGGCCGCACCCCGATGATTTCGGCCGGGTTCCAGTCCGGCATGACGCCGAATATCGCCCGGCTGCCGTGCAGGTAAGGATGCGGGCGGCTGAGCAGCTCGACCTTGCGCGCGACATCGGCGAGCGCGGCGTCGACCTGCGCGTCCGTTGCCCGCCCATGGCGGCCGACGGCCAGAGGGCGGACTTGCAGAAGATAGAACTGCCCGTCGCCGCCGACGGCGAATTCCACGTCTATGGCATCACACGCTAGAAGGGTTTCGAGTTCGCCGACGAGAGCGATGACCGGCGCCAGCGGCGGGGGGCAGGCATCCGGCCGCGATTTGAGGCAAAGAAAAGCCTTGAGATTGTCGCCGGCGCCGGCGGTCACGCGATCGGTTAGGCCGGAACGGTCGTCGTAATTGATAATGAAGTAGGGGCCGCCGCTGGGACTGCGCGAGAAGACCACGCCGGCCATCGCCACGCGGTCAAGCATGGGCTGCACGAAGATCTGGTCGTCGTCGCTTTCGGCCCTTTCGCGATTGGCGAACGAGGCAATCACGCGGTCGATTGCCTGTGCCACGGCTGCGCTGCCGGCCACACCGAGCACGGAATCGTACCTCCCGGCCTGGGAACTCCCCGCGGCGCCGTCCTCGCCCCGTGCACTGCTGCGCACGACGACCCGATCCGAACCCCAGGGCGCGGCGGTGATGGCAGCCAGCACCCGAGCGGCGTCCGAGCGCCAATCGCCAACCGAGAATCGGACCTGTGGCAGGACGCGCGCATTGCGCAGCAGGGGCGCCAGCGCTTCCAGAGTCTCTGCCTTCGTTTTGAAAGTGGGGCAGACCCCCTGGTCTGCGCGGGTCCCCCTGGACCCGCTCTTCGGCGAACGAAGCTCGCCATTCCGCCTGGCGCACACCGCCAGGATGCGGTCGACCGCCGTCGAAACGTCGAGCGCCCCATAATTGTCGAGGACCAGGTCGGGCGCCTCGGGCGCCTCCGCGGGCACGTCCAAGCCCACGACGTTGCGCGAATCGCCGCGCCGATCCCCCGTGTAGATGCCCTTGCTATCCCGGCGCCGCAGTTCGTCTATCGGAACCCGAAGATAGATCTCGCGATAACCGGGGATGTTCTCGCGGTTCCAATGCTGCACCTCGTGAAACAGCGAGATGGTTGCGCAGACGACGTCGGAGCCCTGCTCCGCCAGCAACCGGCACAGCCGCGCATTGCGCATCGCCGATCGGCGCCGATCGCTTGCGTTGTGTTCAAGATCTTCGGCGATCGCGGCACGGAGCGCGTCGCCATCGAGAAAGGTTGCCGGACGGCCGGCGGCACGCAGCCGGCCCCACAATTCCCGCCCCAAGGTTGTCTTGCCGGCGCCGGATAATCCGGTAATCCAGAAGACGCGCCCCGGTGAAGCTTCCTGTTCGGCTTCAGCCTGGCGTCCCGCCTTTTTAATGTTGCTCATTATATGCAGTCGTATGGCCCCCGCATGAGTGTGTCAAATGTGTTAATGGTGATGGGCGAACCAGTTAGGTTACACCATCGGCGAAGGGGAATTCACCCGAACCGGATTACGGTATACTTTCACATGTGGGACAGGCTATCTTGGCGGTCCCACCGGAGGCGCGATGATCACTCGAAGAGGTTTTGCCGCGCGCATCGGCGCGGCCCTGGCCGTCGGAAAGATGCTACCCGAGATGGCTTATGCGCAGCGCGCCATGATCCAAGGCGACCTGCCCAAGGACATGGTGTGGCTGAACGCCAATGAGAATCCCCTGGGGCCGCCGAAATCCTCTCTGGCCGCCATGGCGGACGTGCTGCCGGAATCCGGCCGGTATCACTACCAGGAAGTCGGCAGCTTTTACGCGGCGCTGGCGCGCAACGAGGATCTGCAAGCCGAAAATGTTCTGGTGGGTTCCGGATCGAGCGAAATGCTGCATGCGGCCGTGGAGGCGTTCACCGCGCCCGACCGGCCCCTGATCGTCATGCACCCAACCTACGAAGGGCCGCCGGAAGTGGCGCGGGCCATGCATCGGCAAGTCATCCAGGTGCCGCTGCTGCCGGACTACTCGGCCGACGTGCGCAAGCTTGCCGAGGCCGCGGACAAGGCGCATGGCGGGTTGATCTACATGTGCAATCCGAACAATCCCACGGCTTCCATTACACCCAAGGCTCAAGTTGCGTGGCTCGCCGAAAATCTGCTGCCGGACACCATTTTGCTGATCGACGAGGCCTATATTCATTTTGGCGAATCGACGGACCTGGAGACCGCGCTACCCTACGTGCGGCAAGGCAAGAACGTGGTGGTGGCGCGCACGTTCTCGAAGATCTATGGCATGGCGGGAGTGCGCGCGGGCTTCGTGTGCGGCGCGCCGGGGTTGATCGATCGCATGCGGCCGTTCCGCAACAACGTGATCTCCGTCATCGCCATGCGCGCGGTGCTGGCCGCGCTGTCGGAATCGCGCACGCTGATTCCGGAGCGCTGCGCCATCAACGCGCAGGTGCGCCGCGAAACGTGCGCCTGGTTGCGGGAACGCAAGCTGTCGTATATCGATACGCAGGCGAACTTCATGATGATCGACGTGGGCCGCAACGCGCGGGAGTTCATCGCCAAGATGCCGCCCATGGGCGTCGCCGTGGGGCGCCCCTTCCCGCCGCTCGATAACATGCTGCGGGTGACCATCGGCACCGGCGCGGAGATGCAGAAATTCCGGGATGTTTTCTGGCGTGTTTATCGAGGTTGACTGGTCCCCAATTGGAATTCTCGTTGAAATCTCTAATTTGCTAGGAGCAGAGTGATGCGAGTCTCGCCGACCCTTTCTGGCGCCCCATATGGCCCCGACGGCACCAGCGACATCACAAATAACGCCTGCTGTCCGAGAGCAAGCATTGCCAATCCCATTGGCACTTTCTCCGGCTACGACACCACCGACTTTACTGGCGCTCTTGTGGGTCTGTTCCTGGAGGAACTTTACCTAGCTCAGCACCGCCCTGTTCTTCATTGGCGATGGTTTGACGGGCACCGGAAGCGGAACCGTCCAGACTTTTCGGTCCCTGCAACGGCGACACACCTCTACCTCGGTTATGTAGACTCGTGTAGTTCCAGCGGCAAGACGTCCCCTGGTTGCTATACGGACAATGGGGGAGCGATCGCCGCGGTATTTCGGCTATACCAGACTTCGAAGTGAACCGCTATCCGCCTTGCTCAAATATTATGGGGCTTAACGTGCGCCACGGAGAAATGTTATAGACTGCAATCATGCGAACGTTCCAAACCAATCTGATGGTGGCTGCCGCGCTGCTAATGCCGGCTCTAGCCCAGCAAGGCACCCACCCCTTCGCCGGACGGTGGGATTTCAACATCACCACCCCCAGCGGCACGCGCGCCTGTTGGTTGGGCGTAACCGATAAGGGCGGCACGCCGGAGGTCTGGTACCAACCCCCCGGAGGCAATGTCTACCAGTTGAAGGACGTCCACGTGGACGGGTCGCACCTGATCCTTAACCTGTCCGCGGCCGGCTCCAAACGTCCGGCGATGACCTGGGATCTCGAAGCCGGCGGCGATCAGCTCACCGGCGTGCAGAAGAGCGGCGACCACACCATCCAGTTGACCGGCGTGCGCGCACCGGAGTTGAAGCGCAGCGCCCCGGCGGCGTGGACGGATCCCGAACCGCTCTTCAACGGCAAGGACCTCACGGGCTGGGAACCGATCAGTCCGGCCGCCAGCCACTGGAAGGTCGAAGACGGGCTGCTGGTGAACACGGCGCACGGCGCGAACCTGAAATCCACGCGCACGTTCGAGGATTTCAAGGTGCACTACGAAGTGAACTGCCCCGACGATGGCAACAGCGGCTTCTACCTGCGGGGCCGGTATGAAGTGCAGATCGAATACGAGCCGCTGACCAGCAATCCTCCGGAGCGCCGCATCGGTTCGGTCTACGGGCGGATCGCGCCCGATCCCGCACTGCCGCGCACGCCGGGCCAGTGGGAGACTTTCGACGTCACGCTTGTGGGCCGCATGGTCACGGTAGTCCACAACGGCGTCACCACCGTCGACCACAATGAGATCGAGGGAATCACGGGCGGCGCGCTGGATGCCAACGAGGGTGAACCGGGCCCCTTCTACATTCAGGGCGACCACACCGGCGGCCTGAAATTCCGCAAC
>Ga0302324_100009344_pt1 | contig 20521 bp, 19 predicted proteins | sample Palsa_T0_1_FD_201949 | JGI IMG/M metagenome (GOLD analysis project Ga0302324, IMG submission 201949) | Peat permafrost microbial communities from Stordalen Mire near Abisko, Sweden - Palsa_T0_1 | ecosystem: Environmental > Terrestrial > Soil > Palsa > Peat permafrost | place: Sweden: Abisko...
GTTTTACCGCATTGGGAGCAGCGGTAGCGTTGAAGTCCGTTGCGATGCTTGCCGTGCTTCGGCGCATCGCTCCTGCAATTGTGGCAGGTCATGGCGCGATCTCCTATTGATCGCGCGAGCCAAAAGCCGGATAATGAGATTGCGAGTCTGTGCGACTTCGGTCGCGCGGATTAAAGCTTTGGCGGTAGCTACAACTACCGCCAGAGCGGTTAACGTGAATGCGGGCGGCGGGACTCGAACCCACAAGACCCAGCCAGGATCGGCGGTTTTAAGGACCGCTGCGTTTGCCAGTTTCGCCACACCCGCACAAAAGCCTGCTCCTTTGGTGGCCCTCTGATTCTTTACGTCATGGTCATTTCCTCTTCTTAGCAGCCTTGGCCGTCTTTCCCCATGCGTGCGGCCAATTCTGCTCCATGCCAGCACCAACAAAGAAGTCTTCGAGTAGGAACTTCCGCGTCTTCGTCTTGCCACTCCAATTGACGTTGATAACGAGGACACGCTTTATCTCTACCCCTAGCTGCTTAAGTTGCTTCGATAGGCCGCTAATGACGCCAGCCAGCGCCACCTCGGAATCCATGCCGAGTTCTGTAACCAACTCCTTGCTGGTTATACCCGGCTTTTCCCGAACCGCAATGAGCAAACGTCGCTGCAATTCACCGATGCCGGTAATTACATCCATGAACTTGTCGGGCGTCCAGAAAGCGCTTAACTGATCCATCTCCTCATGTACAGGGATGAACACTTTGTCGGATTTCTCCAGTTCGTTTCGGAGCGCAACCGCCTCCTCTGCGGTATCAGCCCTCCAGACCGTCCCCTTGTATTTGAACTCGATAGCCATCAGGTCACATCCGACCAACCTAAGGGTATGATACACGTACCGGAAGGTATTTGCAATGATTTTGTCGCTCAGCGTAGAGGGATTCATGTCCTATCCCTCCTCTGAATACTTAACCAACGCAGCGGTGGACACGACCGGTACAACGTCCTGGTATAATAATTCACGTAAGTGAATAATTATACGAGACGCGTGCGCGCCGGCATCGCCGGCTACCAGGGCTATAGCGGCGCGGAATTGGTACGCCTGCTGGCGCACCATCCCCAAGCCGAGGCGGTTCTGCTCGATCACCGGCTCGATTCCGAAGCCCCGCCGCTGCCCCTCGGCGCAAAACAACCTCCGCGCATCCCGTGCACGCCCCAGGCGGTCAAGGCCGAAGGTCTCGCCATCGTCTTCCTGGCAACGCCGCCCGAAGCCTCGATGGACCTGGTCCCCCAAATGCTCGAAGCCGGCGTGCGCGTGGTGGATCTCAGCGGCGCTTTTCGGCTGGGCGATTCCGACAGCTACGCGCGCTGGTACAAGGAAAAACACAGCGCGCCGGAGCTGTTGGCCGAAGCCGTATACGGTCTCCCGGAGCAATGCCGCCGCCGCATTGCCGGAGCGAGGCTAATCGCAAATCCCGGATGTTATCCGACTGCCGCGAATCTGGCTATCCAGCCGCTGGTGGCGAGCGGAGTGATCGATCGAAACGCGGGAATCGTCTGCGATGCCAAATCGGGCGTGAGTGGCGCCGGACGCAAACCGACGCTGAAAACCAGCTTCGGAGAAGTCGCCGATAACTTCTCGGCGTATTCGATTCTGGATCACCGGCACGTGCCCGAAATCCTGATGGTGTCCGGCTTGGAAGAAGCCGAACTCAGTTTCACCGCGCACCTGCTCCCCATCCATCGGGGAATCCTCGAAACGATCTACTTCCGCGCTCGAGGTGTCTCCAGCGCCGACGAGCTGCTTGCCATCTACGCTCAGCGCTATGCGGACGAGCCTTTCATCCGGCTGTATCCGCCCGAAGCTCTTCCCGACATCCGCGCCGTCGACCGCACGAACTTCTGCGACATCGGCGTTCGATTCGATGCCGCCACCGGACGCGGCGTTGTGGTCAGCGCGATTGATAATCTCGTCAAAGGCGCCGCTGGCCAAGCCATCCAGAACATGAATCTCGCGCTGGGTTTCGAAGAGACGGCGGGACTGTTGTGAGAGCGCTGATCAAAATCGGCGGTGCTCTGCTCGATTCGCCCGAATCGCGCGCTCGCCTCGCAGCCGAAATCTCGGGAGCGGTCGAGACCGGGTGGCAGGTAGTCGTGGTGCACGGGGGGGGCAAGCAAATGACCAGCTTCCTCGCCGAGCGCGGCATCGAAAGCCGATTCGTCAACGGTCTCCGCGTCACCACACCTGAGGTAATGGACGCAGTACTGAAAGTACTGGCCGGTTCAGTACATCAGCAATTGGTGGGTTCGTTTATCGCGATTGGCGCGCGCGCGGTTGGTCTTACTGGAATGGACGCGCTCTTGATGGAAGCCCGCCCCCTCAGCGCGGAACTTGGCCTGGTTGGGAAACCCGTTCAATCCGATGCGAGATTGCTCACGTTGTTGATCGAAAGCGGATATGTCCCGGTGGTCGCGTGCGTGGCGGGCGATCGCCAGGGCCGTTTCTACAATGTCAATGCGGATCAGATGGCGGCGGCTATGGCGACGGCGGTGCGGGCCGACAAGCTTCTGTTCCTTACCGACGTTGAGGGAGTTAGAGGCGAATCTAACGCAATATACGCTACACTTTCGACAAATGATTGTCTGATTTTAATCGATGCGGGCATCGCCCAAGGCGGCATGCGGGCCAAGCTCGAGGCCGCCTGCGACGCAATCCGTAGCGGAATCCCTGAAGTAGTGATCGCGCCCGGCGCCGTTTCCGGCGTCATCGGAAAGCTTCTGGCGGGCGTTCCCGTAGGCACCCGACTGGTGGCGGAGATTGGAGTACAACCAGTTGGCTAGCGGAATCCTTCCCTATTCCCCGCCATCGCCGGACGAACCGGTCGAGATCACAGTCCGGAAAGCCGGCATGCTCGACGTTCACGACCTCCTTAGCTTGATCAACCAATATGCGGCTCGGGGAATCATGCTGCCCCGAACCGAGTTTGAAATGTCGGAGAACATTCGAGATTTCACCGTCGCGTATTCCGGACAACAGTTGCTGGGCTGCGGCGCATTGCACTTCTACACGCCCACTTCGGGCGAGGTGCGGTCGCTGGCAGTCGACCCCAACCTGAAGACCAGGGGAATTGGAAAACGGATCGTTGCGGCTCTAGAAAACGAAGCCATCGAAAACCGTCTGCATGCTTTGTTTGCCTTTACATATGTGCCGGAATTTTTCTACAAGCTGGGATTTCGAGAAATCGAACGCGGGGCGCTTCCGCTGAAGGTTTGGAAAGATTGCCTGCGCTGTTCCAAGTTCCAATGCTGTGATGAAATTGCGGTTCTGAAAGCGCTTCGGCCCAATCCGGTGCTGCATCCCAGTACCGAACCGGAGCGAGATCTAGTGCAAATTCCCCTCTTGAAGACCGTCTGAACGGTTCCGGACACAGGGCGATTTTCGCCCACGCGTCTTTTTTTCGACCCCTCAGAAAACCATGAGAGTTTTTACTAGTTTTTAAACTAATCAGCGTATATAATTTGCAATACTGACTCAGTTGCAAAGGACGGGACGCGCAATGCGTACTCAGACAATCGATGTGAAGCAAGCCACAGGTAGGATCCTGTGCTGCACGATCTTCCGGGCCGGCGGAAAGAAACTTTTGGCGAAAGGCCATGTCATCAGCGAAGAAGATGCCAAAATGCTCGAGACCGAAGGGATGAACCAGGTGTGGGTCACCGAGCTGGAAGAGGGAGAAGTAGGCGAGGACGAAGCTGTCATGCAAGTTGCGAGCGAGATCGGTTGCGGATCGCTCGAAATTCGGCTCGCCGCGGGTGGAAGGGCTAATTTATTCACCACCGAACCAAGCTGCTTGCTGGTGGACGACGAACTCCTGAAGCAGATCAATTGCGCGGCCAGCATGGCTATTGCGACTTCCCTCAATTTCGCCTATGCCCGAGCCGGCCAGCGCGTCGCCACGGTTAAGAGCATACCTTTTGCGGTGACTCAGCCTCAGTTGGACGCCGTGATCTCGATCATCAAGGAGCGCGGACCAATATTGCAAGCCCGGCCCATTCGTTCGCCTTCCCTGGCCGTCTTGTATACCGATCCACTGGCCGGCGAACGCGCCCGGCAATTGTTCGAGAACATCATGCGACAGCGCTTGGAACGGCTGGGGGCCAGTTCCAGCTTCGTGCTTTCGTCGCTGGAGGAAGAAGGCGCCGTCTCGCGATCGCTGCAACACTTGTTGCGCGCCAAGCCCACCTGCGTTCTGGTCGCATCCACCACCGCTCCCGCCGGTCCGGATGATGTCGTCGGGCGGGCCATGGTGAGCGCCGGATGCCACATCGAGCGTTTCCTCGCTCCCGTGGAACCCGGCAACCTTTTATTGCTCGGCTATAAGGATGATGTCCCCATCGTCTCCGCGCCGGGTTGTTTCCGTTCCGCCAAACCCAATGTCGTGGATTTGATCCTGCCGGCGATGCTGGCGCGCTATCGTGTTTCCGGCTGGGAGATCGCCTGCCTGGGGCACGGCGGCCTTCTCGCGTAACCAACAAGCTCCTCCACTGCCGCGGGCGGCGTTCTTGGTACCGCCTGGGGTGCTCCTCAGCCGGGCGCGCCAATAAGCGCCCGGCTCTTTTATCCTGCCCGATTAGTCGAGCCGGTATAAAACATGTTCGCGCGTGTGCGCGATCGGCGTGATGCCCCATTGGGCACGATTCACCAGAAAATCCCGGAAGGCCCAGCTGCCGCTACCCGACACCAGCCACCGCACGCCGTTGGACTTCAAGTAACTGATCGCCGCTCTTCTCAGCCGCGGCGGAGTGGGCGCCGTTACGCCTCGATCGGCGGCTCCCAGCGAGTGCCATCCGCCCGCCGACCACTCCTCGATCTTGGCGCGAATATTGCATTCATCGGGGACGCACAGCGCGTTCACTTCATCGAGCTCGATCAGCGCGCCGAAATCGACCTCGATGTACATGCCCGGCCGGAAACCCTCCCAACTGGACCACTGCGTCACCGGATTGTTATCGAACGCCAGTTGCACATCCCAAGGATTCGGCCACGCGCTCAGCTGCCACGCCGGATTCCGCTCGATCTCGCGGCCTTCGCGGAAGAACCGCAGCTCGTTCACTCCCCAACGCGATGGATCGGCCGGCGCCGTCTCCACCAGCCTGATGCGCTGAACCGCACGGGCGGGAAACTTATAATCGACGCGCCGGCTCGGACCGGAGGATTCAGCTTGAGCCGCCCAAATCGCGTCGGCCATTCTTCGCCCCCAGGCCGATTCGTACGCCACCACGACATCGTGATGCATGTAGGATCTTGCCAACGGATCCGAAAACGAAAGAATCTTCTCTCCCGCCGGCACGTGCGCGTCGATCAGCCCGGCCATTTCGTAACCGTCTCCGACTTTCTTCGCCAGATACTCGCGTTCATCGGTGCGAACGAAAGCGAGCCGCCACGGAATCTCCGTTATGCGCCACGCATACTGAGCGCTGTAGAGCGCGGTCACAGCCGGCCAGGAAAGGAGAGCATGCGCGAGAACCAGAACCAGCGCGACGGCGCGCCCGCCCACCGCCATCGCCAAAGCCAGGGCGAAGAACGGCAGCGCGGGAATCAAGAAGCGCGTTTCCGTGTTCGTAAAGTAAGTGACGCCAAACACCGCGGCGGCGAGCAACTGCACTCTGCCCCGCCTGTTTCGAAGCGCCAGAAGCGCCAGCGGACTCAAGAAGAACACGGGCCCCAAGAGCCCGATCAGCTTGTAACCGCGGATGCAAACCTCCATCGGAATGTCGCGATACGCGACCTGATTGAAGTGCGCCATGGTGTAGCGATATTCCGACTCCATCAGCGGATACATGTAGGGATTTCGAAAAACCGTATTGAAGAATGGCGCCACCGGATTCGACACCACGATCCAATCCTTGATCATCCAAGGCGCCATCAGAATGAACGCGCATGCGGCGGTGATCGCGACGGCGCGAATCGCCGCGGCCTTATCATGCCACAGGTGAAAGATGACATAGCCGATCGCGAAAGGAATCGCGACGAATGCGGTGTACTTCGCCGCGTAGGCAAAGCCCGCCAGCAGCCCCGCGATTACCAACAGCCGGTCGTTCCGTTCCGCGGCCCAAAGTTCGAGAACGTAAAACAATCCGAACAAAATCGCGGCCACGGCCACATCGTTATAGGCCGACGTCCCGCTCTTGCCCACCACCGGCGTCATGAAAAACAACAAAGTGCCCGCGACGCCTGCTCTCGGGATGCCGAACCGTCTTCCGTAGGAGATCATCCCGAACGGCAGCGCGATGAGGAACAGAATATGCACCATCGCTGCGGCCGACTGGCGTCCCAAACCGGCGGCAAGCGAGAACGCGAACAGAAACAACATCTCGAGGCCCTGCGATAAATCGGCGTACAAGCTGGTGGTGATCCACTGATAGGAATGCAACTGGTAGTACCGGGCGATCAATCCGACGTGATACGCCACGCCATCGGCGCTGGCCTCGGGCGCGGCCGCGTTCGGCAAGTAAACGAAAAGATAAGCGGCGAAAAAGATCCAAAACACGATACGCCACAGCGCGGGAATAGGCGGCAGCGCGGGTCTGGCGCGAGCGCCCCCGCGCCCGATCCAATAAGACGCCACAATCGACAAAAGCCCCAACGCGAGAAAGACGCCGGTGTAAGCCAGATGGAACGCGGCCAGCGCGAAGATCAGCAAGCTCAGAATTCCAGCTCCGGTCAGGAAGCCGAAGAATCGTTCTTCGGATCGCGCCAGGTCGAGCTTGAGCCCGCGCAGCAACATCAGACCGGCGCCGAGCGAGGCGCAGTATGTCATGGCCGCCGCGAACAGGATGGAAGCCGCTTCCGTCACCGCTGTCCGCCGCGCGGAACGAAGCCGATTTCGTCCAACAGAATCCCGAGCTTCGCATTGTCATCCTTGGCGACATAAGGCGGGTTAATGCGAATCGAAACGATGAAGGGTTCGAAAGGCTTCGCCAGTATGCCATCGGCGGGATGCCGGAATTCGCCGTCGCCGGGCGCAGTCCGTAGGAACGAATCGAACGGTTTTCCGTTCACATCGATGCTGACGCGCACCGGTCCGGTCTGGCGAAACGTGACCTCGGGTACTGCATAGCGAAGGTACAGGTCGCTCGCGGAAAGATCGCTCACGCGGAATTGGAATCGCGCGGTGTCGTCGGTCCACTTGCGCCCGGTACCCGTCCCGGCGCCGTCCACGCCCGCCAGTACGGCGAACTTGGCGTCCAGGCCGTTCATCTTGAGTAGCCGCACTTCCGGCTGCGGATCGGTACCCTGCGGCATCGCAAGTTGCGCCGGAGGAGCATGCCAGGGAACGCGCGGCGAGCAGGCCGAAAGACCCGCCGCAAGGGAAATCAAGCCTATCGGCAAACACCGGCGCGCTCTCCTCATCGATGAATACTGCCAGCATAACAGGCCCTTAGACCGCGGCCGCCGCGATACCATAGCAAAAGGTTATGTCTTCGCAAACTTCGCAGATTTCCGGCGCCACGCACACTACGTCGGTCAACGGCATTGAAATGTATTACGAAACGTATGGTCAGAACGAGCCGTTGGTGTTGCTGCATGGCTTCCTGGGCTCGGGCGCGGATTGGGGGCAGGTCTTCAAAGGCGCGCCGGACGGATATCGATCCGTCATCCCGGACCTGCGCGGGCACGGCCGTTCCACGAATCCAACCGGGGCGTTCACCATGCGCCGGTCCGCGGAAGATGTTCTAGCACTGCTGGATGCCTTGAACATCCAACGCTGCAAGGGAATTGGAGTGAGCGCCGGCGCGCAAACGCTGCTTCAAATGGCCGCTATGAAGCCGGACCGCGTGGAAGCCATGGTGCTGGTCAGCGGAGCGCATTATTTTCCCGAGCAAGCGCGCGCCATCATGCGCACCGTATCCCCGTTTAATCAATCCGAAGAGGAATGGCACGTCATGCGGCAGCGTCACAAACAGGGGGACGATCAGATTCGGGCCTTATGGAAACAAGCCAACACGTTTAAGGACAGCTACGAGGACATGACCTTCACGCCGCCCCAGCTTGCCACCATAAAGGCGCGCACGCTGATCGTACAAGGCGATCACGACCCGTTCTATCCGGTGAGTCTGGCCGTGGAATTGTTCAATGCCATCCCACGCTCGTACCTTTGGATCGTACCGAACGGCGGCCATGGCCCGATCTTCGGCGAACGGAGCGCGGCTTTCGTCGAAACCTGTCTGGCATTTCTGCGCGGCGCCTGGGAACCAGGCAAGAGCTAGGATTTTCGTTTGAGCCGGGGGCGCGCGCGTTTGTACATAAGAGAGATTAAACCTTTCGAGTAGGTTTTGTTCTCGACCAGCTTGAATTCGCGCTGCGGAAATCCGCTCGGAAAGAGCGGGATGCCTTCGCCGATCAGCACCGGAACGATTCCGAGGTAGAGTCCATCGACCAAATCCGCCTTAAGGAACGCGCGGGCCAGTTCGCCGCCGCCCATCAGCCAGATGTCCTTGCCTGGGCGCTTCCGCAGTTGACCGATCAGCTTGGCGGGCGCGTGGTTGACGAAGATCAGGCCGTCGCGTTCGCCCGGCGGTTGCGAATGGGAGAAGACGTAAGTGGTCATTGCGGAGCCGAAAGATCCTCCACCCAATTTGAGCGCGACCTCCAGAGTCTTGCGGCCCATGATGGCGGTGTCGATCGTGGAAAAAAACGGCGCCATCGAGTAGTCCTTGGGCATGAACAGAAAATCGACGGCCCCGTCGGGACGGGCGATATAGCCGTCTAGACTGATGCCGACACCCAGCACGACGTTTCGCGTGCACGGATTCTAGCTCACTCCGGATGCGGATAGTTGCGTTCGCCCGCCGTTATTCGAACGGGCAGGTGATTCTCTCTCGGCGGAATTGGGCAGACGTAGAGCGTGTTGAAAGCACAGTAAGGGTTATACGCCTTGTTGAAGTCGACCACCACTTTGCCATCCTTCGGAAGGTCCGCCTCGAGAAACCTTCCCGCTCCATACGTTTCCTGGCCGGCGGTGCGATCGCGAAAGAAGATTGAGAGTTGCTTTCCATCCGGCGTGAGAACTGCCTGCAGCGTGACGTTCTCGCCGTCGAAAGAGAAAGACGCGTAACCGGGGCTGTTCCACTCGCGGCTGCCGCCGTCGTTGTCGGGTATTCGAATCGTCTTCGCTTCCGGGAAGGGAATCCAATCCGCGTTAATGCGATAACGCGCAGCGATCGGAAACCAAATCGACGGCTTCGCCTCTTTCCGCATCCGAGCGTCCGGATCCTGGACGCCCACGCGCAGCCCCGATTCTCGAAATCTAAAGAGCAGCTTTATTTCTCCGATGGTCACAGTGACCGGCTTTGAAATCCCAACCTCGGTGGCGGGCTTTCCGTCGACCAGCGCCGCAATGCCTGGCTCCAAGCGAAACGTAGCGCGGGCGCCGGCTGGCCAGTCGATTTTGCCGGCGTGCGCCGGAGCTCGGTCAACGGGAAGGACCAAATCATTGGTTCCGTCCCGCCCCACCGAAGAGACCCCCTGCTTCGGAGCTAAACGAGCGACGAGAGTGAATGGGCCGTCCGGCGCCAGGAGATCGCGATCATAGTCCTTGCGCCAGTTTCGAATTTCGGAAGTATACGAATCACCGGGCTGCCCGACCGCGCAACAGAGGACCGCGAGAACGCTAAGTGTCAAGCGCATGCTATTTAGCCTAGCGCGGCTGCGCGAATTCCATCCCTCGAAGCAGGCCATCGCCGACGGAGCTTTGCGACGCCGCGTATTCGACGGTAACCGCCGGCGCGTCGGGCTGCGGTCCACACACGAACTCGGGCGGCGCGTTGCGCATCTGCACGCGCGATGCATCCATGATCGTCAGCCGCAACATGCCGTCGGGCGTGTTCACGCGAATCCGCGTGTGTTCGCCCCCGCAATCGATCTCCCGCAGCGTACCCTGGGCGCGGCGTAAATCGTCGCCGGCTTCGACGAACGGATTCCAATTGGCGGCGGCATGCGGTATGCGCGTGGTCACCAGTTGCGCACGGCCGTCGGCGTCGCGGGCGAACCGCACCGCCAGGTCCGTCCGCGCGATATAGGCCAGCGTATCGGCGCCGGCCCGCTCGTCCGGAGTGGCGGCATGCTCGGACGCCTGCCGAGCCGCGTACTCGGCTTCATCGCGTTGGCCGAGTTCGTTTAGAGAATACGCCAGCGCGCTCCAGTAGCCGTAAGCGCGGGACGGAGCCACGCTTCGCATGGCGCGAAGATTTGTCACGGCCGCGTCGAAACGGCCCGCGTTCTTTTCGAGAAGCGCCAGCATGAATCGCGCGTCATCAAAATCGGGACGCGCGGCCACGGCTCGTTCAAGGGCGGGACGGATCTCGTCCGCGGGCAGCCCGAGGTTGCTCGCCAGCACGGCGTAGCGATAGCAAAGCGCCGGGTCGGGGATGCCCATTTCGATAGCACGCTTCCACTGGTCGCGAGCGGCCTCCGTGTCGCCTCGCCGCAGCGCGATGGCGCCGAGCGCGGCCCACACGTCGGCGGTCGGCGCCGGTTCGCGCGCCAGATCCCGGTAGATTGCCTCGGAGCGGTCCAGGTCCCCGCCGCCGAGCAGCGCTTCCGCCAGAACCGATTGCGCAACGCGTCGCGGAACATCGGAAAGTTCGACGGATAGCTTGCCCGCCGAGATTCCAGGCGACCGGCGGATGACGCGGCCCGTTTGATTCAACCACTCGCGCAAATCGCTCGTGATTGAATCCGCCGATTTCCCATAGACGTTAGCGAGCGCTTCCAATCCAGGGCGGCCCGAGTTGAGTTCGGTGATCAATTGCTGAAAGCTCGAGTTATACGCTGGAGAAAAGATCAACAGGTCCGCTAGCGCCCAGCTCTCGGCATAGAACACTGCATTGCCGTCGCGATTCTGGCGTTCGGGAGCTTCCGCCGTGAGCGCAATTAATTCGGGAAGCGGCATCCAGACGCGCCGTCTGAGAGCCTGGGAACGCGGCGGCAAATCGCCACCCAGCTCGCAGCCGCGTTCGCTGACGCGGGCCGTCGAAAACACCTCCGCCAGCCCCTCGCCGAGCCAGGGCGGAAGGTGAAGTCCGGCGGCGTGTAGAACGAAGTGCGCGTATTCATGCGCCGCCACCGCGAATTCGCCGGGACCTGACGACGCCATCAAAATATAGTCGCGCCCCTCCGCGCCCACGTAGTAAGCATCCGAAGTGGAGCGCAGACGATACGGCTCGTACTCCTTGTTCGAGCCGAACACGATGACGCGCACCGGGGGCAACCGGTGCAGTGGAATGATGTCTTGTTGCAGGAAAAATCCGCGAAGCTGCTCAAACCATGCCAATGCGGCTCGGGCGCTCTCGTCGCCGGACTGCGAATAAACCTCGAAGTGTTCGGTGCGCGCCAGCCGCCAGTCTGAAGGCCAGGCATGCGTCGAACAAGCCAACAGCAGCACAGCGGTCCAGCACGGCCTCAATTCGAGCGTCCTCCGGCGGTTTATTTATCCTTGCAAGCGGGGCCGAGCCACTTGGAAGTGAACGTCGAACTAAAATTCGCGCTTCGATTCCCGCTCTCCCCAAACTCCATCGAACCCTTGATGCTATCCGGACCGGTGGCTTCGATGCGAATAATTCCGGTTTGTTTCGATCCGCCGCGCGCGCATTCGATATGAATTTCCTGCTTGCTGCGCGACGAGGTCACGATAGTTCGCGTGCAGGAATTGTCGTCGGCGCCGAATTTCATGGCCTTATCCAGGTCTTCTTTCTTGAGGCAGGATTGGCTCGTCCTGGGCCCCTGATTCGCCTTCATTCTCTCTTGCAGTTTGGCGCGCTGTTCGGGAGGCAACTTGTCGAGGACTTCCTGCGGAATCGCCGGCATAGGGATGTTCGACGTGACCGTGGTCTCCCATTGGCCCAACTTGACGTCGAGCGGCGAGACGGAGTCGGCTGTCCAGCAGGCCGAGCAAGCCAGCAGAACAATCCCGACAGTCGTTTTTATGTTCATAGAGGACTCGCCTTTCAGGATAGAACAAAGCGCGCCGGCCCTGGAAAAGCGTTCGGTGTTAACCTCGATGGAGTCATGCCAGCCTCCAAATCCGTGCTTCATCCTGATCTTCACGGTCGTGTCGCCGTGGTTACCGGCGCCAGCCGCGGCATCGGAAAGGCGCTTGCGCTTCGTCTGGCCGAGGAAGGCGCCGACGTGGTGGTGGCCGCCAAAAGCGAACAGTCCACCGAGCGGCTCCCCGGCAGCATTCACGAAACGGCGGACGCGATTCGATCTCTTGGTCGCCGCGCCATCGCGGTTCCAACCGACGTCCGCAGCGAGGAGGCGATCAAGAACATGGTGGACCGCGCCGTCGCCGAGTTCGGCCGGCTCGACATCCTGATCAACAATGCGGGCGCGATCTGGACCCAGCCGATCCTAGAGACACCTCCCAAACGTTTCGACCTCATGGTGAGCATCAATGTGCGCGCCGCTTACGTGGCCAGCTACTACGCGCTCCCGCACATGCTGAAACAGCAATGGGGGCACGTGCTCAACATGTGCCCGCGGCTTTCAAACAAGCCATCGCCGGGCCGTGTGGGGTACATGATTTCGAAACTGGGCATGGCGCGTGTGGCGATCGGCCTCGCCGCCGAGCATCTGAAGGACAACATCGCGGGCAACACGCTTTGGCCGCGCACGATTATCGAGAGCCAGGCGTCGATCAACTGGGGGATGGCGGACAAGTCGCAATGGCGGACGCCGGAGATCATGTGCGACGCGACGCTCGCGATCGTCGGGCAAGAACCGCGCACCTGCACCGGCCGCGAGTGGATCGACGAAGAGGCGCTCACGGAACTCGCGGGTGTCACCAATTTCGACGGCTACTGGTGCGAAGGCAAGCCGCCGGAAAAACCGATCTACATTGATAAATGGTAAAGTCATGCCCGCTCTTCGGCTATTCGCGATTCTCCAAACCGACTGCCCGACCTGCCGGCTGATCACGCCGTATCTCAATACATTGGCGCGCGACGCGACGCCGGTTACCGGCATTTCGCAAGACGCCGAAAGCGCGACTAGCGAGTTTGTCCGTCAGATGGAGGTTCGGTTTCCGCTTGAACGCGATCCGGGCCTGGAGCTTTCCAAGCGCTTCCAAGTGGTCACAGTTCCGACACTCTATGTCCTGGATGAACACGATCGAATCGTGCGGCAAGAACCGGGATTCGATAAGCAGGCGCTCAACGAGATTGCCGGACTGTTCGGACATCCGCCGGTAGCGACTCCTTACGACGGCGCTCCGGCGAGCAAGCCGGGCTGCACGTCGCGGCATCTCGAAGCACCTACCGACGAAGCGGGAGCGGCCGCGCTCAATCTGAACTCCCGGCGAGGCGCGAAGGCGTCGCTGATCGATCTGGCGGGGGGCGAGGACATCAGCGAATATTGTTTTCGCGTTTTCGGCGACGCCCTGCCGGTGGTTCCGCCGACGGTGGAGCGCGTCGAGAAGATTCTGCGTGTCACCGGCCGCGACGCCGACGAAGTGATCGCGCGCATCCCGCCCTGCTACGGCGAGGCCACGGTCGAAAAGATTGCCGCTAACGCGGTGATGGCAGGCTGCGTGCCCGATATGATGCGCGTGCTGATTCCGCTGACGCGCGCGATTGCCGACGAGCGATTCAACGCCCACGGCGTCCAAGCGACTACGCATTTCGCTGCGCCGCTGATTATCCTCAATGGTCCGGTGCGCCACGAGCTGAGCTTCCATTCGCGCCAAAACGCGTTCAGCAACGTGGCTCGGTCTAACAGCACGCTGGGGCGCGCGCTCCAATTGATTCTGCTGAATCTCGGCGGAGCGCGTCCGGACGGCATCGACATGTCGGCGCTCGGAAATCCCGGCAAGTTTTCTTTCTGCATCGCCGAGAACGAAGAGGAGAATCCCTGGGAACCGTTGCACGTCGAGCATGGCTTCGCCCGGGATCAAAGCGCGGTTTCGCTGTTTGCCGCCGAAGCGCCGCACGGCGTGAGCGAGCACAATGCGCGCACGGCCCGCGGCGTGCTGAAATCGATCAGTTATGCGCTCGCCACCGTTTGGAGCTATCGAAACTTGATGGGATTCGAGGCGGTGGTGGCGCTGGGTCCGGAGCATGTCCGCACCATCCATCGCGACGGCTTCAGCAAACAGAATGTCCGCGATTTTCTTTTCGAAAACACGGGCGTCCCGTTGCGCTGTTACGACCACGGCGAGCCGGGCGAAGGCGTCCAGCAGCGCGCGATGTATAAAGAAATCAGCATCGACGGCGAGCCGTGCTATCAGAAGTTTCGCGCGGCGGAAGCGATCAAGATTGTGGTGGCGGGCGGCACGGCCGGGAAGTTCTCGGCGGTGCTGGGGAGCTGGTCCACCGGCCCGCGCGGCAGCCAGATGATTACGTACCCGATTGGAAAACCCACATGTCCATCCGACTGGTAAATCCGTTGAATGAAACCGCGACGCATGCCGCTCCGGCCGCGCCTCGCTTGGCGACTCTGGAAGGCAAGACGATCGCGTTGCTCGATATCAGCAAGCCCGGCGGCAGCATCTTCCTGGATCGCCTGGAGCGACGGCTGAAGGAACGCTACGGAGTGGCTGTCGTCATTCGCGCGATGAAGCCGACCTTCGCCAAGCCTGCGCCCGCCGGCGTGATCGAGAAGATCCGGGGCGCCGACGCGGTGATTGAGGCGCTGGCCGATTGAGGGTCCTGCACAACGTGCAGTTTGCACGACACGGTGGGACTGGAGAATATGGGGATCGCGTCGGCGCCGGTGGCGACGCACGAGTTCATGACCGCCGCTCGCGCGCAGGCGGCCGCGCTGGGGCGTCCCGAGTTCGACGCGGTGTACGTGCCGCATCCGATCCAGGATCAGACGCCCGCCGAGATCGAGGCTAAGGCCGATGCGGTGGTGGAAGAACTGGTGCGGCGTTTGACCTGACATTTATTTCGGCGCGCTCGCGAGCATCGCCATCAGCGGATCGAGCAGCGCCGGCGATCCTTGGAAGATTGAGACCGGCGGATGGCGATACTGAAGCATCTTGCGGTATAGGGGATCCTCGATTTCGGAATTGATTCCCCATCCAGCCAGGTACGACAGGCGCAAATCCTTATCGGTGTTGATCGGCGCGCCCTGTATCCACGGCCGCATGTCGGAGGCGCTACCCGCGTACGTGGAAAAAAGATCGTTCACTGAGAGGATGTCCACGTCGGCTAACGACTGCTGGACCGGCGCGTAGCCGGGGCTTTTGATTCGGCCCAGCACCTCGTCCAAATTGATTCGCAGCGGCTCGAGCTGGCCGAGGAAAACCATGTCGTAGCCTTGCCCCTCGCGTGTGTTGGCCCAGAGCGTGCCGTTCGGAAAGGCGTCAAAAAACGTCGCCAATTCGCTGCGGATCGTGGTCTCGTCGGTCTCATAGAGAGGCACGTAGAGCGTGAACATCCCGCCCGGATTCAAGTGCCGCTTGACGGCTTCGAAATATTCTTTCGAGTAGAGCGCGGCGGTCCCTTTGACGAACACATCCAGGGGATCGGAGGCGATGATGTCGAACTTTTCGGTGGTGGTTAACAGATAGTGGCGGGCGTCGTCGAACACGATGTGGGTTTTCGGATTGCGCGCGACCTCGTAATTTTGCGCGGCGAAGAAGCGCGTGGAAGCGGGCGGGATCAGCGGCTCGATCTCGCAAATCGTGATTTTTTGGATGCTCGGATAGCGCGTGAACGTGCCCGCGGAAACTCCGGCGCCGAAGCCGATGCCGAGCACGGATCGCGGATCGGGGTGCAGCAGCGCGGGGAGATGCCCGACCATGCGCTGTAGCGTCATGTCGAAAAGCTCGGTGGTCGCTTCCACGTGCCCGTTGACGTTGATATAGATGGTGCTGCTGCCCCAGCGCGAGATCGCGACCGAAGAATTCCTGCCTTCAGCGGCGTAAAGAATGGTAGAAGAACCAGCGTTGACGGCCATGCGTCGGCCGTAGGCGATGAGGTCGCCCGGAATGGGATCGACACGCCAGACGAGCAGCGCGACCACTGCTAGGGATGCCAGCATCGCCAGCGCGGTCAGCTTGGAGTTTCGAATTAGCGGCGCTAGCATTAAGCATCCGGCGACGGCCGACACGACAATCAGGCAGCGTTGCGACTGCTGGGAACCGATCCATGGGATCAGCACCAGGCTCATCAATAACGCGCCCGCGATTCCGCCCGCGGTATTCGTCGCGTAGACTTGGCCGGCCACGATGCCGGGTTCTCCTCCACGTCGCGAAACAGCCGCGCACGCTAGCGGAAAGCTCGCGCCCCACAACAGCGGCGCGGGCAGAATCGCGAGCAGGCAGCGGTTCAAGTCGAGCGCGTACATACTCCAGGCATTCGGAGTGACCAGGACGGCGTCGTGCCAGTACGGCAGGACGTGAACGATGCTGTACGCTGTCCAGGCGATGGTCAGGGTCAGCAGGATCTGGCACCAACCGAGGGCGGCGCGCGAATCCAAACGTTTGAGGAGCCACGAACCGATGAGGCTTCCGATCGCGAGTCCGACCAAGAAGACCGCGAGAATGATGGAGAAAACGTAGACAGTGCCGAGCAAGAGCATGCTCAGCAAGCGCGTCCAAACCACTTCAGCGCCCAGGGCGCATGCGCCGGATAGAGCGATGGTCAGATAGACGGTCCAGTTCGCCGCTGGCGCGGCCGGCGAATCCATTTCAGGGATTGTTTCCTTTGGGTCGTGAGCGCGTCGGGCCAGCACGAGGCTCGCGACGGCTACGGCCAAATTGATCGCCGCGGCGATGTAGGTGGCCGTCGGCATATTGTAGAGGCGCAGCAAGTAAAAACCGGCGAATAGGCAGCCGAATACCGCACCGGCCGTGTTCGCGCCATACAGGAATCCCCACCAGCTCACATGGCTCCGCGTCTCTTCGACCCAGCGGATCATAACCGGAAAAGAAGCGCCCATCAGGATGGTCGGCGGAAGCAGACAGATTCCGGCGAGCGACCCGCGTAGCAGCATTCCAGGCAGTCCGTGTTCAGCGCCCGCGATGTAAATACGATTGAGAGATGGAAGAGCGAACAGAACCCCTATCGCGCAGAGGGCGATTCCGAGATCGAGCAAGGCGTAGATGCGTAACGGATGCCACGCGGGAAGGACACGCGGCAACCACAGGCTGCCGATGCACAGGCCACCCATGAAAGCGGCCAGCAGGAAGCCGAGCGAGACGGACGTGGATCCGATGGCGAGCGGGAGCAACTGGTACCAGACGACTTCGTAGATGAGCGCGGAACAACCGCTCGCCGCTACCAGAAGTAACAACCAAGGCAGACGCTCGCGGCCCTTCGACAAGGGCCTTACTTGAGCTCCGTCATCATGCCCGGCAAGCTCCATTGCATTTGCAGGCTGTTCGCGCCCCAGCCGTACTCGGCCATCATGACCTTGCCGACTTCATCCTGAGTCTTGCCCTCGCGAATCAGACTGGTGACGCGCGCGCGTTCCTTGTCGACGTTGTTGCGGTAGGTGGTGAGGCCGGCTTTCGTGGTGACGGGGCCGTGGCCGGGGATGACGGTGTCGAAATCGAGCTTGAGGGCGCGGTCAAGTGTGTTGGTCCATTCGGCCAGGCTGCCGCCGCCGGGATAATCGATGAGCGGAGTGGTCCCGGCCATCAAGTCGCCGGTGTGGAGGGTGCGCAGCGCGGGAAAGTAAATGATCGCATCGCCGTTGGTGTGGCCGCGTCCGAAGTAATAGGCGCGCACTTCCTTGCCTCCGAGGAAGACGGCCGTTTGGTCGGTGAAGGTGATGCGAGCCGGCTCCATGCCGGGCGGCGCGTTGGCTTGTTTGTGCTCGACGATATTGGCGCGCGCGTTGGCGGTGGAGATGATCTCGGCGGTGGGAAGGAACTTGGCGTTGCCGCCGCTATGGTCGGCGTGATGGTGCGTGGTGAGAATGTACTTGATCGGCTGGCTGGTGACGCTCTTCACTTTCGCGACGATGTTTTCGTGGTCCTGATCGTACTTGTCGTCGATCAGGATGACGCCCTCGTTCGTGATGTAGACCGCGACGTTGCCGCCGTCGCCTTCGATTTCGTACAGATCGTCCTTGACCTGGTTGATTTTCAGCTCGGGCGGGGCCTTGCCCTGGTTCTGGGTGTACGCGATCCAGCAGCCGAGGAAGAAAAGGGTGGCGGCGGAAATGCGGGCGAGGAATGTCCGGCTCATGGCTGGTTACTATATCAGATTTTCATTGGCGAGGACGGGTTGTCGGCCCGCGTCGTTGGGTTCGTTTTGTAAAAATTCTTATCGCGCGGAATTCGTGCGAGGCCGTTTACATTTTGTGGGCTGGTCATCAAGACAATGGTACGCGCGGCGGATGGAGATGGCGGGGAAGGAAGGATGTGACTCGTTGTGTACGAAGGGAAAATAGTCGATCGAGGGGCCGTGACTTGACGAAGACCTCCTACTGCGCCGTCAGCCGCTTCCGAATGTGATCGTTGATCCAGTGCTCGTCCCACCACTCCACCGGGTTCACTTGGACGCCGGAGACTTGCATCGAGAAATGCAGATGATCGCCGCCGGCCAGGCCCGTCGATCCGCTCTTGCCCATGCTGTCGCCGCGCTTCACCATGTCGCCCTCCTTCACCGCGATTTCGCTTAAATGGCCGTAGATCGACTGCAACCCGTAGCCGTGATCCACCACGATGCAGTTGCCATAGATTCCAAGCGGCGCCGCCCACACTACCTTGCCGTCGTTCGAGGCCACCACCGGCGTGTGCGCGGTAACCGCCAGATCGAACCCCAGGTGAACTTGCTGGTCCACCTTCTTGCCCTTGTAAATATAGCTGCGGACATCGGCGAATTCGGATTCCACTTTGGAGTTCGCGAGTTGCATGAACGGCTGCGTCCACAGAAATTTATCGGCGGTTTTGAGACGCAAATCGGCTAGCGTCTTATTGTTCTTGCGCCGCAGCTCGCCGTTGATTTTCAGGAAACGCGTGAGCAGGTCGCCGGAGCCGTTCGGCTCGATCTGGTTGACCACCTTTTCGAGAAACTGGTCGTCGATGACGAGATCGCGAGAGCGGAATTTCTTGGGAAACACCTTGACCCAAAAGGTCGCGGTGGCGAGCATGCCCGCGGGACTCTTGGCATAAACGATGGGAATCGTGTCGGCGGGCGTGTCCCAGGGGAAGGCGAAGAGAGCCAGGCGCTCGGTTTTGCCGGCGGCCGCGCGGAAGCTGGGAAACGAGAGGCTCGCGAGGCGAACTCCAGCCTCCGCCCACAAGCCCGACGCCGTGAAGAGCACCATCTCGGAGCCGCCCTGATTGATGTAGTGCTGGAACGAATCGGCCGCGACCGCGGGAGGGCGCAGGATGACATCGACGTCGGTGGAGATGGTGTCTTTCGCGGCGCGAAGATCGTTCGATTCGGCCTCGACGATCAAGCGCGCCTTGCCGTCCTTCAGTTTGGCCGCGAGATCCCTGCCCGCGGAAAAATGGACGATTTGCGGTTGTTGGTTCTTCCGCCAGAAGGTGAACTTGTCGGGTGGGTTGCGGCTTTCGAGCGTGGCCGTCGAAGCGCCGTTTTGCTCGATGGTGAGCGAGATATGACGGAAGCCATGCGGATTGGCCACGCGGACGCCGATGGGTGTAGCGATGCCGATCGCTTCAGGCGCCGGCGAAAAGGCCAGCGTCGAATGGGTGGAAAGAAACCACAGCGCCGCTCCAGGCAGCACCACCAAGATCAGCAACAGAACGAGGACCACTGCCAGGATTCTGTTCAGCACTGCTTCGGATCATAACGCATCGTCGGGCGGAAAACCCGCAAGCTAAAGCATGCGCCACTCTGGAGCGTAGTCTACTTCGATTGCGCTTTGGCGGCCGCAGCCTGCTCTTCCGCGCGGGCACCCGCCAGGATGCCGACCATTCCGGTGTTGCCCTCGTGGCAGGCATATTCGAAGATTCGATCGGAAGTCTGCCGCAGGGGGATCATCAAGCTCCAGGGCTTCGTCCAAGTGTCGGGATCGTCGATCGTGATTTCGTACTTCAGCGTCTCGGGACCGCCGCGGGAGAAGCGCTCGACCACGTGCAATTTATCGCTCGAGTTCATGAAACTTCCAGGCTTGTAGTTGGTGGTATCGACGACCAGCGTGTCGCCTTCCCAGTGGCCGCGGGAATCACCGTGCCAGCTCTGGATGTTGGATGGGACATGCGGACCGCCGTTGAGCGGGATGACGCGAGCGTCGTGAATCATTTCGGTCAAGATGACCACGGAGTCGTGCGTTTGGAAAATCTGATAATAACTTTGATAACCGGCGACGAGCTGGGGCGAGCCGTAGGTGATGCAGCGTTCCGACAACCCTCGATCCTTGGCGCTGCGAGCCGGGCGCAGGAAGGCCGCGATCATGGCCGCGCTCCGCTTCTTGCCCTCCGGCGTCATGGTCGGAATTTTGCCCTCCGGCGGATCGGTGATGAGCGAGGTTCGGTTGTCCCAGTCCCGGGCGACGATCCAGACCGAGCTGTAGTCGCCTGTGCCGCCGTCGAACTCAGTGGCGGCCTTTTTGTGCGGA
>Ga0302324_100009345_pt1 | contig 20521 bp, 20 predicted proteins | sample Palsa_T0_1_FD_201949 | JGI IMG/M metagenome (GOLD analysis project Ga0302324, IMG submission 201949) | Peat permafrost microbial communities from Stordalen Mire near Abisko, Sweden - Palsa_T0_1 | ecosystem: Environmental > Terrestrial > Soil > Palsa > Peat permafrost | place: Sweden: Abisko...
AGCGGCTCTCCTCTCAAAGTAGAGTTTGCAACCCGAACTCTATCCGAGTTCGGGTCGAGAGCCGCTGCTTTCTCTTTCAGATTTCAACTAAAGGCGGGACAACTTCGCAATAACAACCGTGGGAGCTTGGGGTTTCACAATTCCTTAAGGCGCTCCGGATCTGACTAACTGCCGGCCCGTACGGGAATGGAACTTTCCTGGGCACGCAGATAGAAGAACGGAATAAGCGCGAAATTCACCAGCCTGTTATTGCCTTGACCGCGCATGCCGTAACCAGTGATTGGGAGGGGTGACTGGAGGCAGGCATGGACGGCTGTTTAACCAAGCCGATCCGTCGCCAAGAACCCGACGCACTTCTGAAAGGTTACATTGTGCTTCGTACTGCGGCTGCAAGGGCGCTGGAAACCTGCGGACCGGAATAATGAGCACGCGGCCGTACCGCGCACAAATTCAGTCCGTGCTGAATGCCGACTCCCCTAAGAGAAGGGCCGCTGGATTTCTAATTCTTCAGAGGTGTGGCAGAGTTGATTTCTGGCGTTCCCAGCCGCTCACGACTCACTCCACTGCTTACCGGAAGCCGGCCAACGGCGCCACCCCGCCAAATTAGTTGCATCCGGCGGGGCAGAAGCGTACGATGCGCGAACCTGTGGTCCGAATATTATCGGACGCGACAGGCGGGGTCGCGGCCTTGCTACCCCTCTGAATTTCGAAAATACACACGTCCTGAAAAGGAGCGTCTCATGAAGACACTTTTTGCGGTAGGTATGATTTTTGTGTTGCTCTTGAGTGTGTCACCCATCCAGGCCCAGTCCGGCCAGGCCAAGGTGGCAAACACGAGCGCTGTAGCGGAAGTTTTGGCAAGGGTAACAAAGGTGAAGGGGTCGAAATTCGTCTCGAACAATTCCCTGCAGCCACCCACGGATACTTCTTGTCTTGTTATCTATGCCATCTCCTGCTACAGCCCTCAGCAAATTCGAAATGCCTATGGATTGACGCCCATCCTGGAGGCTGGCTATACCGGCGTAGGGGAGACCATCGTCATCATCGATTCCTATGGCAGCCCGACCATCGCGCAGGATTTGAAGACGTTTGACGCGGCCTTTGGTTTGCCTGACCCGCCTTCCTTCACCGTGCTGGCGCCTCTGGGCACGGTTCCCTTCGACCCCACCAATAGTGACATCGTTGGTTGGGCGGAAGAAGTGTCCCTCGATGTTGAGTGGTCGCACGCCATGGCTCCCGGCGCCAATATCGTGTTACTCACCAGCCCGGTGGACGAAACGCAAGGCGTGCAAGGGATGCCGCAATTCCTGGCCCTCGAGCAATATGCCCTGAAGCACAAACTGGGCAAGATTATCTCCCAAAGCTGGGCAACGACGGAGAACGACTTATTTACTCCGGAGGGACAGCAGGTGTTTTCCAGCTTTGAGGCCTTTTACAAACAAGCGGCCCGGGAGAACGTCACCGTTCTGGCCTCGGCGGGAGACACTGGAAACACCGGCTACGAACTCGATAACGCTACCCTTTATTCCTACCCCGTGGTTAACTACCCGGCATCGTCTCCCAATGTGACTGCCGTCGGCGGCACCCTTTTGTACGCGGACCCGGCGGGGAAATATCAATTCGAAACTGTCTGGAACGACCCTTATGGTGCAGGCGGCGGTGGCGTAAGCCAGGAGTTCACGGAGCCTTATTACCAATATTCGTTGCCCGCCTCGGTTCAGGGAACACTGAATAACTATCGTGGCATTCCCGATGTGTCTTACAACGCGGGTGTGAATACATCGGTTCTGGTTTACCTCGGCTTCCTGGGAGCCGCGGATAACGGCTTCTATCTTTTTGGTGGTACCAGCGAGGGTTCTCCCCAGTGGGCCGGCATCATCGCCGACGGCAATCAATTAGCCGGGCACCCGTTGGGCTTCTTAAATCCAAAGCTCTACGCCATTGGCGAGGGAAGCGGCCTTTTCCATGACATCACGTATGGGAGCAACACCTATAATGGAGTGCCAGGCTATGTTGCAACTCCGGGCTGGGATCTTGCAACAGGTTGGGGAACGCCCGATCTGGGGTCGCTCCTTTGGGAAATGGCCAAGCAATAGCACTGGCAGGAATGCGCGGGCTCTGAAACTTTCAGAGGTTGGGGAATCTGGTTCACTGCCCCTATTGTACAGAAGTGGTACTATCGCGGGCTAAAAGATATGGTACCCAGAAGCCCCGAATCCCCGTCGGGGTAGTTGGAAGCACTCCTGCTCTACATGGAGTGTTGCGCATCGTTTAAGAAAGTTCTAATTAGTAAGACCTAAAAGAAAAACGCCTGATTCACGGTCGGGCGCTAGAGCACACTCCAAAATCTCAAAGTAACCCAGGAGTGTGCCGTGGGGAAGCTCATAATTATGGGGAATGATCCTCTAGCGGCAGCACGCCTCGGCGCGCCAAACTCCGGCACAGGTCTCCCTGCGGGCTATCTCGAAGATGTAATTAGAGTCGCTCGTATTTTTGAAACACTGGGAGTATTGCAGGAAGCGACCGCTGGCTTAAAATCCACAACCGGCTCCCACACCCAGGAGATCAAAGAACTAACGCAGCGAGTTTACGCTATTGCCCACATTAAAAGAGATGTCGCAAAAAACGCTAAATACCTGAATAGACTTGGGGAACAGCACACAAGGGAACTGAGAGAACTTGAACGGCAAGTCAACGGACTGGGCAGAAGGCACACCACGGGCCTGAATGACCTCGGAATAGCGCTACGCAGGGAAATTGGCGATCTAAGGAGCAAACTGGACACTGGAGAAAATATTTTCAGACTTTTCCTCGGCGCTCTTGTCGTGGCCGTACCCATCCTGTGGGCCATTGTGTCCCATCACGTGTCCCTAGTTTTTCACTAAAACCAAATGACACCACTACCGGCGCTCCCCGGCAGTGGAACTTTCCGTTGCGCGCGGATAGAATGAAGGAATGCATGTCCGCGTTCTATTCTTCGGGCGGCTGAAAGACATCGTGGGCAGGGCGGAGGAGCAGGCGGAGCTTTCCGAAGGCGCGCGCGTCGAGGATTTGTTCGAGCGCTACGGACGGAGCTTTCCGGAGCTGGCCAAGTTTCGCGCTTCGGTGGTGGCTTCGGTGAATCAGGAATTCGCGGAGTGGCGCGCGCCGCTGGCTGCGGGCGACGAAGTGGCGTTTCTTCCTCCCGTCAGCGGCGGCGCGTTTTCCGCCGGGGCGGCGCTCGAGGAGAATCTGTGCGCCCTGGTGCGGAAGCCGATCGAGACTTCGGAAATTGTGGCGCGAATGAAGGCGCCGGCCGACGGAGCCGTGGTCGTCTTTGAAGGGATCGTGCGCAATCATTCCGGCGGGCGCTCGACGCTGTATCTCGAGTATGAGGCGTACGAGTCCATGGCCATCGGGAAAATGCGCGAAATTGGCGCGGAGATGCGCGAGAAATTTTCGATCCGGCGTTTCGCCATGATCCACCGGCTGGGGCGGCTGGAAATCGGCGAGACTTCCGTGTTGATCGTGGTCTGCTCGGCGCATCGAGGCGCTGCTTTCGATGCCTGCCGATTCGGCATCGACACCCTCAAACTCAACGTGCCCATCTGGAAAAAGGAATTCTTCCGCGACGGCCCCGTTTGGGCCGAGGGAGAAATCCCTTCCGCCTGAGCAATCCTTTTCGCGGGCGCGGGAATCGTATCTCTGTGCCCATGCCCTGCTTTCCCAGCGTATTCCAACTCAAATTTTTGGCGAGAACGGCTGGCGCCGGCGGGACACGCCTCAGCGCCTCAATGGCGCTCGGGGCCTGTGGCGCCCTCCTGGCGCTGTTTGCGGCGGCAGCACTGAAGCCGGTCGCGGCACGCGAGGGAAATGAACAGGACCAGCGCGGGCGCATCCGCGCCGACGTCACCCTGGTCAGCCTGCTGGCCAGCGTGCTGGACAAGGACGGGCGTCCCGCGCTCGGACTCACGGCGGACCAGTTTGAGATTTACGAGGAAGGCGTGAAACAGAAGATCGAAGTGTTCGAGCCGGAGACACAACAGCCCTTGGATCTCGCCCTGATGATCGATTCCAGCCTGAGCGAAATCAAGGAGCTCGAGTTTGAGGGAGACGCGGCTTCCCGATTCATTCAGAAGCTGGTGCGCCCCGCCGATCGGCTGTCCGTGTACGAATTTGCCGACGCCGTGACGCAGCTCGCGCCGTTTACCTCGAACGTGACTTCGCTGCAGGCGGCCTTGCACCGCATCACCCCGGGCGATGGCACGGCCCTGTATGACGCGATTTTTCTCGGTTCTCAGGGACTGACGAAAAACCCTGCGGGCCGGCGGCGCGCCATCGTGCTGGTCACCGACGCCGGCGAGACGACCAGCCGCGCCGATTTTGAGACGGCCCGGCGCGCCGCGCTTCGCGCCGATACACTCCTGTACACCATCGTCGTGCGCGCGGTGAAGAACGAGGGTGGACGCAACACCGCCGGCGAGCACGCGCTCGAAACCATTGCGGACTCGACCGGGGGAGCCACCTATTTTCCGGATACCATCGCGCAGCTCGGCGACATGTTCGACCGCATCGACCGCGAACTCCGCACCCAGTACCGCATCGCCTACTATCCCGATCCGCGTCCGCCGGCGGCCACGTTTCGCACGCTCGAAGTCCGCGTGCATTGCGAATGCAAGGTGCGCAGCAGGAAGGCGTATTATTCGGGGGGTCGGCTGGACTGAGAAAACCGTGACAGGAGCTTGGTGAATCGTGATTCGTGAACCGTGGCCAGTGACTCATGAATTGCGATTTGCGATTCGTGCATACCCGCTTTCAGGGATGAACGAATGATTCGATCTGAACTCTTGAATTTCAAATCTCAAATTTGAAATTTCAAAATCTAAAAACCCGGACCTCCTCGAAATATAAGACCTGCACCTTCAAACTTGTGCCTCTTTCAAACCTCCAACTTCCAGCCTCCAACCTCCAGTTCCTCAATCACGCCTATTTTACCTCCGCGAAATCTGGCATGATTTGACGTGAGGACCTGACCATCGCATGAATTCCTTTCTCGATGTGGCTGTGGAAACGGCGCGCGAAGCTGGAGGGATTCTGCTTGCGGAATTCGACCGCCCGGTCAAGATCAGCTACAAGGGGGAAGTGGACATCGTAACGCAGGCGGATAAGCGCTCCGAGCAGGCCATCGTCTCCCGGCTGCGCTCCCATTTTCCCAAACACGCCATTGTGGCCGAGGAAGGCGGCGGGACGGAAAGCGAATCTCCCTTCCGCTGGCACGTGGACCCACTCGACGGCACGACCAATTTTGCGCACGGGTACCCGTGTTTCGCGGTTTCGCTCGGCCTTGTGGAAGCGGGCGAACCGATCGTGGGCGTCATCTTCCAGCCGGTCAGCGGAGAGATGTTCACGGCCGTCAAGGGAGAAGGGGCCTACCTGAATCAGAAGAAAATCGAGGTATCCCGAATTGAAAAGCTGGCGACGAGTCTGCTGTGCACCGGTTTCCCCAGCGTAAAGCGCGCCCAGAACCCCAACATCCACTACTATTGGGATTTCACATTGCGCTCTCACGGCGTGCGCCGGGACGGTTCGGCCGCCATGGACCTCGCCTCCGTCGCTTGCGGCAGATTTGAAGGCTTCTGGGAATCCGGCCTGCATACCTGGGACGTTGCGGCCGGCATTTTGCTGGTGCGCGAAGCCGGCGGCACGGTGACTCGCTTCGACGGACAGCCCTATGGGCTGGGGGACCGGGAACTTCTGGCGTCCAACGGCCGAGTCCACGAAGAGATGAAAGAAGTAGCGGCCAGTATTGCCGACCGCAGCGCATCATAGGCTCCGCTTCCGTAACTGAATAATTATTGTAGGTGCGCTCCGGCCTCTTCGAACTTGCCATTTTCGTTTTGCACACGGCTCGGTAAAACGCTGGATTGACTCCACTTCCAGCGGGTGCTACGCTCACGAATGTTGCGCGTTATTTACTGAGGGATGATGGGGAATAGCCTCACGTTTCCGGTTCCGGGGAATCCGGGCGCCGGTGAAAAATTGTCTCGATGGCTGCTGCGATGGCGCCGGGGCGGCATCGAACAATATTCGGGCGGCGCCGATCTGAAGCACTCCGAGGCCTGGCGTCCCGGCGAGCGCTTCCATGTAAACGATGAGCGCATCTGGCTGGACGCTCTCCCGAGCTCCTTCCACGGCCTGCGCGTGGTGCAAATTTCCGACATTCACCACGGTCTTTTCCTCCCGAAAGAATGGCTTTCCGAAGCAGTGCGCCAGGCCAACCGGCTGCATCCGGACATCATTGCCCTCACCGGGGATTTCGTCACGTATTCGCGGCGAAATATCGGGCCGGCGGCGGAACTGCTGGGGCGCCTGCGGGCGCGCTACGGCGTTTTCGCGGTGCTGGGGAATCACGATTTCCGCGTAGACGCCGATGCCATCACGTTGGCATTGCGCCGGCAGCACATCGATGTTCTGCGCAATCGTCACATTGCTCTGTGGTTCGGCGGGGAGTCCGTGTACCTGGCTGGGGTCGACGATTATGGGTACGGCGCGGATTTGCGGCGGGCGATGCGCGGGGTTCCGCACGAGGCCGCCACTGTTTTGCTCGCGCACAATCCCCGGGTGATCCATCTGGCCTCGCGCCACAACGTGAGCCTGGTTCTTTCCGGGCACACCCATGGCGGACAGGTAAACTTGCCCATCCTTGGCACTGTGTACGGGCGCTCACCGGAGCGGCTGCGATACAAGATCGGCTGGGATCGGATGGGAAACACGCAAATTTACGTGAGCCGCGGCATCGGCACGATCGTCCTGCCGTGGAGGCTGCGCTGCCCGGCGGAGATCACGCATCTCGAACTGCTCCAGGGCATCTCTGGCGTTTCCCGATCGGTAGCGGCGGATTGATCCCCCAAGCGCATGCGCGCCGTTGACCTGATTCGCCGTAAGCGGGATTCGGGCGAACTCACCTCCGAGGAGATTCAGCAACTCATCGCCGCTTACACCCGCGGCGACGTTCCCGATTATCAAATGTCCGCGTGGCTGATGGCGGTCGTGCTGTGCGGAATGAGCCGGCCGGAAATCGCCGCGCTCACGGAGGCCATGCTGCACTCGGGCTCCGTCCTGGATTTCTCTGATCTGGCCACGCGGAAGGTGGACAAGCATTCCACCGGAGGCGTGGGCGACAAGACTTCGCTGGTGATCGCTCCCATCGTGGCGGCCGGCGGCTTGAAAGTCCCCATGATCAGCGGGCGCGGCCTGGGACACAGCGGCGGCACGCTCGATAAGCTGGAATCCATTCCTGGCTTCAACGTCAATCTAACGCTCGCGGAATTCCGTCATGTCCTCGAAACATGCGGGTGCTCCTTGATCGGCCAGACCCCCGAAATCGCTCCTGCCGACAAGAAAATTTACGCGCTGCGCGACGTGACCGGAACCGTGGAAAGTCCTGCGCTGATCTGCGCTTCCATCATGAGCAAGAAACTGGCCGAGGGGATCGACGCTCTGGTGCTCGACGTGAAGACCGGTTCGGGCGCGTTCATGAAAACCGTGGCAGATGCCGCAAATCTGGCGGAATTGCTGGTCGAAACCGGGAAGCGCATGGGCAAAAAAGTGGTTGCGCTGCTGACCGACATGAATCAGCCTCTCGGGCGCAAGGCCGGAAACGCCATGGAAGTGGCCGAGTCGATCGAAGTGCTGTCCGGCGGAGGGCCCGCGGACTTGCGCGAGCTTTGCCTGGAGCTTGCCGCCTGGATGTTTCTACTCGGCGCGCGCGTGAAGACACTAGACGAGGGGAAGAAGCTTTCCTCGGACTTGATTGCCTCCGGCCAGGCGCGCGAAAAATTCCGCGAAATCGTAGGGCTGCAAGGGGGCGATGTGGGAGTGGTGGACGATCCGCACCGCCTGGCGCATGCGCGGCGGACGATCGACGTCGCCAGCGCGGCTCGCGGATACATCGCCTCCATTCAATGCGAGCAACTTGGCGTCGCCTGCGTCGTGCTCGGCGGCGGACGCGAAAAGAAGGAAGACAAGATCGACCCGGCCGTTGGCCTCGAATTTCACAAGCGCATCGGCGACGCCGTGGAACGCGGCGAGCCGCTGTGCACTCTGCATTACAACTCCGACGCGCGCCTCGCCGAAGCTCGGAAGCTTGCCGAGACTGCTTACATTATCGAGCCCGAAAAACTGAAATCTCTTCCTCCGCTCATCTATCGAGTCATTGGCACATAGTTCGTCAGGATTTGCGTGCCTCACCCTTTGTCCGCCGCGGCGGGAAGAGTGCGGGTTTAGATTCTGCTTCGACCGGGAATGCGGAGTATACGTGGAGAAAACCCGCACCCAACCTACCGGCGCCCACAATGGTGCAAAACGGTGCAAGATGGTGTAAGATTGAATTATGGCGACCTTTGAGAAGCCAGTCCGTCAAAGCGTGTCGCTTCCTGCCCGCCTCGCGCGGCGTGTGCGAACGCTTGCGAAGAATCGCAAGACCAGCACGAACCGGGTCTTGGTGGAACTGATCGAAACAGGAATCGAATCGAAGGAAGCGGAAAAGTCGAGGTTTTTCGATCTGGCGGACCGACTGAGCGCAACCTCCGACCCCGCCGAGCGAAAGCGGTTAAAAGAATTATTGGCCCGCATGACCTTTGGTGAATGAATGCCGAAGATTCAGTGGGCCGATTTACCTCCCGCTCTGCGCGATCACCTTTTTGAAAGACTGGCCGAACGGAAAATCACCCTCGAGGACCTGTATCGGCTAAAGGAATGGCGTGAATCGGAACCCGACGCACCCGAGGGCGCTTGGTACAAGGATTTCGGGTCATTCAAAATCTGCGGCGAAGGAAAATATCCGAAGACTTTCCTGCTTCGCGGACAAGTTGCCCGAGGCGAAAAGCTGTGAGCCGTAGACCTGGTTCCAAAGGCGTTCCTCCTGACATCAGGAAAGGCTGGCCAGTCTCTTTTCTAACTACTGCGCAGTTGCCCCACGATGCGGGTGGTCGCGTAAAGGCGGTTGAAAGCCCTCGTGGATTGACCCGAAATGTCCTTTTCAAAGATTATCTTCTGAGGGGAATTGTAGCAGCACGTTTGTAGGTATTCGGGCGGGAGTGGATTGCCCATCGCCACCGCAAAATGGATGCCGCACACCAGAAAGCCGACAACGGGACAACGCGCCCCTGCCGCCCAGGAAGGTGTGTAGGCGCTACGTTGCGATTGGGTGTCCGACGCTACTTGCACGTTTACGGTAATGTTCGGCGGGAACGGGGACGTCCCCAAGAGATACTTGCGCATCCGCTCCAGGAATGGTCCCAAATCAATGGAGTACGTTGGCTCGTCGGAATATAAATTTTTCCATTTGTGCGCACCGGCCCGCCACACAACGCTCAGAGCAAAGTATGCGAGCTTTTCCGTGTCAACACCGATTGCAGCACCGTTGTATGAGCACACCGTTCCCGCAGATGCCATTGGCAGCGCGACGCGCAATCGCTGCAACACCGGGAATCCCCGCTTTCCGCGCATTTGGCCGATCGTATAGTGCTCGCCATTTTTGTTTAACAATTGTTCGCAATCGCTGCACAGGACATAGCCGTGAATCTGGCGGGAAGTCGTCAGGGCAACTTTCCCCGTCATGAGAATCGGGTGACGGAGCTTCTGGCTTGTCTCATTCAACAGCCGCCACACCGCACTGGGCAACATGTGGCTGTCGCGGAGGTCCTTAGTAAGGAGGCACAGCTTGCACACATCTGTCGGGATAATCCACCGCCAAAATAAATGTCGGTTATCCCCCCAAAGGACACGAGCTGCAAATCGGCCTGAAGTGAGAAATAGGCCCCACCTTCCTGCTATGAGTCAAATCCTGCGCATCGTAATTTCCACATCCCGGCTCGTTCTCCGGCGTGCTAATGTGACGGGCATTTCCCGGGGGCGACCGGGATGCGAGGTGACGTCGGATGGGGCGATTTACGGGCGTGCTGGGGTTGCTGACGATGCTGGGGCTGGCCTATGTGTTTTCGACCAACCGGCGCGCCATCAAGCTGAAAATGATTGTTTGGGGATTGTCGCTACAGATCGGCTTTGCGTTTCTCGTGTTTTATTGGACGTTTGGGCAGGAGCTTTTTTTTCGCGCAGGGGATGGCGTGAATCGGCTGCTCGCGTACGCGTTTGTGGGATCGGAATTTGTGTTTGGCGAACTGGGAAAACAGCGCTCCTCCATCGGTTTCATTTTTGCGTTTCAGGTTTTGCCGGCGATTATTTTTATCGCGTCGCTGTTTGCGCTGTTGTACTACCTCGGCGTGATGCAGGTGGTGATTCGCGGGGCGGCGTGGGTGATGCAGCGCGTCATGGGCGCGAGCGGCGCGGAGTCGCTCAACGTCGCCGCCAGCATTTTCATGGGGCAGACCGAGGCTCCGCTGACGATACGGCCGTTTTTGCCTGATTTAACGCAGTCCGAGTTGATGACTGTCATGACCAGCGGAATGGCGCACGTATCGGGCGGAATCATGGCGGCGTACATCGCGTTTGGAGTGGAGGCGCGGCACCTGCTCACGGCGGTGATTATGACCGCGCCGGGCACACTGCTGATTTCCAAAATGCTGGTGCCGGAGACTCAGCAGCCGAAAACGATGGGCGTGGTGCACATGGAAAATGTGGAGCACGACTCGAATTTCCTGGCGGCCATTGCACGCGGGACGGGCGAGGGGCTGGGCATGGCCGTCAACGTGGGGGCCATGCTGGTAGCGTTCCTGGCGCTGATTGCGCTGACCAACGGCATGCTGGACGGGATTCACAATTTTTTGGGCGGGCACGGGATGATGTGGTTTCCGACGAGCCTCCAACAAATTTTCGGATGGGCGTTTGCGCCAGTGGCCTTCATTATCGGCGTGCCGTGGCATGATTGCTCGCAGATTGGAAATCTTCTTGGAACTCGGATGGTGCTGAATGAGCTGGTCGCGTTTTCGTTTCTCGGGCCGATGAAAGGCGTACTCGATCCGCGCTCGTTCACGATCGCGACGTTCGCGCTGTGCGGGTTTGCAAATTTCAGCTCCATTGGAATGCAAATCGGGGGGATCGGCGCGCTCGCGCCCAATCAGAGATCGCAGCTAGCGAAGTTCGGCATCCGCGCAATGCTTGCCGGGACCATGGCCAATCTGATGTCCGCCTCGATCGTTGGGATTTTCTTGAAATGAGCGCCTCGGGAGCGGCCAAAACAAAACCAAGCCAGGAATTCCTGCGCGCGGAGATCGCGGCAAAATTTATCCTGGCCAAGACAAAACTGCGCCCGCGCATTGGCCTGGTGCTGGGCAGCGGGTTGGGTGCGTTCGCGGACAGCGTTGCGGGCGCGGCGCGCATCGAGTATAGAAACATCCCCAATTTCCCGCGCTCGACGGCGATCGGGCATGCCGGGCGCATGGTCATCGGCGATGTCTCGGACGTGCCGGTGGCCATCATGCAGGGACGCGTGCATTTCTACGAGGGCTACTCGATGCGCGAAGTGATTTTTCCGATGCGCGTGATGGCCCGCATGGGAATCCGCGCCGTAGTGCTGACCAACGCCGCGGGCGGGATCAATACCAATTTCAAGCAGGGCTGCCTGGTCGTTCTGCGCGATCACATCAATCTGCAGGGCACGAATCCCTTGATCGGGCCGAATGACGAGCGTTTCGGCCCGCGATTTCCCGACATGACACAAGTGTACTGGAAGCCCTACCAGGCCATCGCGCTGCAAGACGGGAAACGCCTGGGCATCGAAATCGCCGAGGGAGTGTACGCGGCGCTGACCGGCCCGAGCTACGAAACGCCGGCCGAAATTCGTTACTTGCGCACGATCGGCGCGGATCTCATCGGAATGTCCACCGTGCCGGAAGCGATCGCCGCCGCGCATCTGGGAATTCGCGTGCTGGGAATTTCCTGCGTGACGAACATGGCGGCCGGAATTCTCGATCAGCCGATTACGACCGAGGAAGTCATGGAAACCGGCGAGCACGTGAAGGCGGATTTCGTGGCCCTGTTGCGCGCCGTGATTCCACGCTTGAATAAGGACTTGCCATGAGCGAGCAGGACAGCCGCAAGGACAAGCATCGTGAGGCCCATTCTGATACCGGTCTGGAAGCCCACCTTCAGGGATTGATTGCCGTGGCGCGAACGGCGCGCGAGCACGCACACGCGCCGTATTCCAATTTTCGCGTGGGCGCCGCCGTGCGCGCCAAGTCCGGAAGAGTTTTTACCGGCTGCAATGTGGAGAATGCCACATTTGGGCTGACGCTGTGCGCCGAGCGGGTCGCGGTCTTCAAGGCGATTTCCGAGGGGGAACGCGGATTCGACGCCGTCGCCGTGGTCGCGGATACGGATACGCTCACGCCGCCGTGCGGGGCGTGCCGGCAGATCCTGTGGGAATTTTGCGGCGACGCGGAAGTGGTCCTGGCGAACCTGAGAGGCAAAGTCGAACGCTACCGCATGTCCGCACTTTTGCCGAAGCCGTTCGATCAGTCGTTCCTGTGAGCCCTGGATCGTGATTTGAAATTTGAGATTTCAGAACCGAGATTTGAAATTTCAGAGTTGAGAGTGGTGTTTGGAAAGCTGAAAAGCCAAATCGAAAGCCTCGCGTTTCAAATCTCAGTTCTCAAATCTCAAATTGGCAATCCACCCTAAAATCACGATTCGCGTTCGGAACTGCGGCGGCGCTGCAGGCGCGACGCCGACGTCCGCAGCGTGTCGGCGACGTTCTTATTGGTCGACAGAAATTTGAGGTCCAGCGGCTTCAGGTGTGGCAACAGGTGCAGAGTAACTTCCAGCGGCGTTTTGGGATTGAACATCAGCCCGCGCATGATTCCGTAGTTTTTCATAAACTTGCGGCTGCCCGCGATGAGGCGAAGCGTTTCGTCGCTGAGCGTGGCCATGTTGGCGAACGATTCCACTTCCTGCTCGGAGAGCTGCGGCGATTGCAGGACGGCGCGCTGCACGACTTTGCAAGGATCGCGGATCAGCAAGACGCGCTCGTCGCGGCCTCCCTTCAGGGCCATCTGCACGCGCTCGACCACGCGCATGCGCGACAATTTTTGCAGCAGCGTTTCGCGCTTGGCCTTGTCCGTAAGGGCTGCTTCGGCGACTTCCACGAAGGCCTCGATGGGTTCCGGCTCGGCCCGCTGCAACTCCAGCAGTTGGCCGCGCTGCTCCGCGTTGATGACCGCGGAGGCGATGAGTTCCACCACCAGTTGGGGAGAAGTGCTCAGGCGGTCCAGATCCTCGAAGAGCTCTTGAACCGCGGTAACGGAAAGATAACGGATGACGGGACGAAGAACTTCGATGGGGCAAGTGGTATTGTGGGCCAGCGCGTCAGCCACGCCGGGCCGGCGCGGAAACTCGGCGGCGCAGTAGGCGAACATCTCCGGAGCGGCGCCACGCTGGGCGAGCGCGGCGAGCACCGTCTTCAGCGGCTGCGTCCCCAAAATTCCGGCGGCCGCCTCGCGCACCGCGGGATCCGCATCCGCGGCAAGAATACAAAGCGTCTCGACCCGCTCTTCCGGCGCCAGCGCGGCCGCCTCACCGCACAGGGCCAGTTTTCGTTCCAGGGTCGCGCCCCCAAGACGAATCTCTTCGCTCAATGCGGCGCTAATGACGGCCTCCCACGGCTCCCTTCAGCATCTCTCGAGTGAGCGTGACCTTGCCTTCCTTCCCGGATGGACCGAGGGGAGCGAGCGCTTTTCCGTTCAACTCCAGGCGCACCGCCCCAGCATTATCGGCGGACACCTGGAAATGGTCCGTGGCTGAAAACGTTTGATTTTCGCCAGACTTCATCTTTCCGTCAAACGCCACGTCATTGTCGACGACAACCGTGACATTGGTTTTCTTTCTTGCCTCGACATTCAATTCGAACCGCTGGGCAGCCAGCGAAACTGGAGCGGGCGCGGATTGCGCGGATACGGTGGCGATTCCGGAAGCCGCACCCAGCGCATCCGTGGCTTGATTGATGTACTTTGTGGGAGCAATGTCTGCGGCGGTTTGCTGCGCGGCTCGCTTTGCGGCGCGCCGCTCTCGAAAGCGCCGCACGCCATACCAGCCTCCAGCGAGCAGCACGAGGATCAAGATGGCAGCGATAATCCAGGCAAGCCACGGCTGCTCGGGGGTTACTGCGGGGGGGCTACCGGTCCACACCGGAACGGTTTGGCGGTCCCCGACAGCCAAGGTATATTCCGCGACAATGTTTTCCTCATCAAGGCCGAGATAGCGGGCCACGGCGCGCACAAATCCTCGATTGAAGACTCCGCCGGGGAGCTGGTCCCACTGCTCGCCTTCAATGGCCTGCAGAAAGCGCGTGGAAATGCGCGTGGCGGCGGATATTTCGTCCAGGGTGACGCCGCGCATCTCCCGTTCGCGTTTTAGGCTTTCGCCGAAAGAGTCTTTGGTCATGTATCTTCAAAAACAGCCGATCTTAGCGAATATAGGCGGGCAGCGCGGGGGTGTCAATCTGCGAAGCCGGATAGTGTCCTAATTAAGAATATCATCTTGATAGACCTGACGTGGTGGCGAAAAGAAGATCGGTTTCTAGGTTGGATTTTTGATTTTCGCGCCCAATGTAGCGCCCGTCCGCCGCGGCGTACGGGCATCTGCTCGCATCCGGTTTGCCCGCCGGAAGGCGGGCGCTACGGAAAAGATCGTGTCCGAGCGCCGTTGGCCGTCCGAAGCCAAGCGGGTGTTCCGCTTCGGGACACTCTTCACTTTCCAGAAACATTTTCAGACGTGGCCGTTGCACGGATCGACAAGAGTTGACTATAATTTCTAGTGCCCCAACACCTTCCGCGGACCGGCGGGTGACCCGCGATAGAATCTGGCACAAGGCTTCCAGTGGACACAACTGAGAATTTTTCCGGGATCGAGCGCCGCCGCAGCACGACGGTTCAGGGAGAACGACGCGAGGCCGGCGAAATCGCGATTTTCCACGAGCTGGGCAAGGCCCTTACTTCCTCCCTGCAACTCGATCAAGTGCTCCGCACCATCATGGAAAAAATCGACGAATTTCTACGCCCGGATACCTGGTCACTGCTCCTGGTGGATGAAGCCAAGCAGGACCTGTATTTCGAGCTGGCGGTGGGCAAGGGGGCGCAGGCGCTGAAGGACGTGCGCATCAAAATGGGCCAGGGAATCGCGGGGTGGGTGGCGCAAAACGACGAAGCGGTGATCGTGCCGGATGTGAGCAAGGACAAGCGCTTTTTCTCCAAGGTGGATGAAAAAACAAAAGAGGAAACGCGCTCGATTGTCGCCGTTCCCGTGCGCTACCGCGATCATTGCCTCGGCGTAATCGAATTAATTAATTGCGTGGAAAGAAATAGCTTCATGGAGCGGGACCTAGCGCTGCTCGAAGCCCTTGCGGATTTCGCCGCCATCGCCCTGGAAAACGCGCGCCACGTCAAGCGCATTCACGAGCTCACCATCACGGACGATTGCACCAGCCTCTACAATGCGCGGCACATGGATTTCATTCTGGAGACGGAAATTTACCGCTCGCAGCGCTACGGCTACGAATTTTCGGTGGTGTTTATCGACCTCGATCACTTCAAGGGCATCAACGACACGTTCGGCCACCTGGTCGGATCGAAGCTCCTCGCCGAAGTGGGGCAGATCGTGAAGAGCGCCTGCCGCAGGATCGATTTCGCGTTTCGCTACGGCGGTGATGAATTTGTGATCGTGTTGCCGCAGGCCACCAAGGAAAACGCCTTCGTCGTCGCGAGGCGCCTTCACAAATTGATCGGAGAAACGCACTGGCTGATCTCGGAAGGCCTGGACATCCGCTTCACGGCCAGCATCGGCGTGGCGTCGTATCCGTCGGACGCCAAAACCAAGGTGGAATTGCTGCACCTGGCCGATGAGGCCATGTACGCGATCAAGAACTCGACACGCAACGGCGTGGCCGCGGCGAAACTCGGAGTCCTGCCGCCCGGTTGAGCACCGCTCTACGACACGATTTCCAGAGGATTGGCAAGGCCGTCTTCCTGCATCTTCCGAACCTTTGCCCGCCCGCCGCGTTGGCCGGGTGCCACATAAAACAAGAACAACTTCTCACGAAGACTTTCAGGCTGGGACGCGCAGGCGCGGGCGCTTTCGCTTCCATTCGTAGTCTTTGCGCAGCAGGGACTGATGCTTCTTGCACTGCGCGCAGATTTCCGCGAACGCCACTTTCACGCTGGCAAGAACGTCGGATCCTTCTCCGGTGGCGTGCAGCGTGCCGGTGGGAAGCGAAAGATTGAGCGTGAACGTATAGCTTTCCTTTCGCGCGTGCTTTTCGATATCCGCGTGCAAATTCACCAAGTCCGGGGAATAACGCTTGAGCAGTTTTTCCAGCTTCGCCGCTTGCCGATGCGTTTCCTTCTCGACGGGCTCGCGCCATTCTTCATGAGCGTTGCGAATGGTCAGTTTCATGGCAGAACCTTTCCGGGAGTGATGTGAAAGGGGATTGCGATTCGCGGCTCGATCCGCAAGCGCATGGGCAATTTCAGAATAACAATTCGCCAACGCGCTTGCAAACTGCAGATGCCGTGGCGTGTCCAAATCCATCGCAAGACGGAAACGGAAATTCGCGGGTTACTTCTTGAAGAGATTTTCAAATGCTTGGCGCGCGTCGAGGGGCCGTGAAACGCGTTCCGGGGAAGCCGCGGGGCTCGATGGCGGAGCCGACGGCGCGGTATCCTTCTCGATCGTGGTGCGAAATTCGTAGAACGTGCAATCGTTGACTTGGTCCTTCCGCGCGATCCGCTCGGGAACCGGCTTCATGCACTCGAAGCGCGCGGCGGTGTCAAAGTAAGCGCACTGTTTGCAGCAGTGCAATTCGAAGGCGCAACGCGGGCACTTTCCTTTTGGGTCAAAGCCCGGCTGGAGCACGGCGCCGCAATTGGAACAGCGCGCGCGCGTAATCGTGCCCACCATGCGTGGCGTGCGCGGTCCGATCTGCTCCTGTCGTGGATGGCCTTCGTGGTGCTGACGTTTTTCTTTTTTTTGGGGCTCGTCGGCACTCTGGTAGCCCCTGTGCTTATACTTCCGGTCCAAGGAAACCTCCGGGGGGAAACCCAATCATACTCTGAATCGGATCGTGCAAGTCGATTATTAAGCGAACTTGCGAATTATCTCTTGTTGCGGGTCAAAACCATTCACTGGCTGTGGCTCACGATTCGAGCGCCCACAGACGCGCCAAACCTTCCGCCTTTAAATCCGGCTGCAAGAATTTCAGTGGCGTTCCGGCATCGGAGAGGATCGCTTCGGCGGCCAGGTAACCGCTGCGGACGGCTCCTTCCATTGTGGACGGCCAGCCCGTGGATGTCCAGTCCCCTGCGAGAAATAGTCCCAAAAGCGGGCTTCTCTGGCCGGGGCGCCACCGGTCCGAACCGGGCGCCGGCGAAAAGGTCGCGGACATTTCCTTGACCACGGTTCCCTTCACGAGCGTCGCTTCGCGAATCGCGGGAAGCACCTGGCGCAGCTCATCGAGGCACAGCGCAATAATTTCCTGCCGTGAGCGAGAAGCCAGACCGTACGACGCGCTGATGACCAGTTGCAAATACTGCCCGCCGCCTTCCGCGCCGCCGCTCCTGGAAAGCTGCGTTTTGTTGAACACCCACTGCGTCGTGCTGTCGAGCAGCGTGAGAAACGGCTCGCTCATCACCGCGCGATCGAACCATAGGTGCACTCCGGTGATGGGCGAAGCCCGTAAGTTACGCAAGTTCAAGAACACCGGCTCGCGCTCCACCACCTCCGCGGGCAAGAGTTCCGGCAGGACGTCCTGCGGCACGGCGGAAAGATAATAATCCGCCGTCTCCACCGAGCCGTCTTCCCTCTCCACGCCATCGACGCGGCCATCTACAACCAGAAAGCCGCGCGCTCCGGCGCGCAATTGGACTTCCCCGCCCCGGTCGGCAAGCGCCTTGCGGCAGCCTTCGTACAATTCGCCCAGGGGGACGCGCGGAATGCCGACGCGATATCCGCCGCGCGTCGAAAGAAACGCCTTCCAAAACACCTCGATGCCATAGCGAGCGTCGATGCGATCGAGTTCTTCATCGAGCGCGCTGACCAGGATCACTTCCCAGAAGCGGCGAATCGCGCGCACGGTCTGGCGATGTTTCTGCAGCCACGCCAGCATCGTAATGTTCTCGCCCGCCTTATCGCTCGAAAGGACTGCGGGACGTCCTCCGCTGCGCGCGATCGCAAGCAGCGCTTGTGCAATGGCGCGCTTGTCCGCCCAGCCCAGCAGCGGAAAAAACGCGAACGAAACGGCCATATGCAATGGCGGAGGCAGCGCCACGGACGCGATCGCGCCGCGTTGCCCGTCGGGCGCGGCAAACAGCAGCCGGTCAAAAAATCGAATCTGATCGGCGGCTCCGACCCGGCGATAGAAATCCTCCAGGTTCGTGCAGCATCCCAACGTAACGTGCTGGCAGTTGTCCACGTGCTCGCCGCCGGGCAGGACGTAAGACGCGGCGCGCCCCCCCAGGTGGGGCCGCTTTTCGAGCAAACGCACGCGGAAGCCGGCTTCAGCCAGCGCGACGGCCGAGGAAAGCCCCGCCAGTCCGCCGCCGATCACGATCACGGTTTTCAATGACATTCTTCCGATCATGCTGCCCGAATCGCGCGCGGGCGATGAGGATCATTTTTTCCGCTTTGCTCAGGCGCACGCGCCCGCCGAAAACCGCGAAATCCACCGATTCAATGCGGGCGAGCAGCGCGCTATACGTGCGCACGAGGAGCCAGAGCGCACCGCGGCTATCCGCATCGACGAGATCGAGCAACTCGGAGCATTCCTCGTAAATCCGCCAGGCCCGGTCGGCTTCGAAGCGCAGAACCTCGCGCACGCCCAGTGTGGCTTCGTTGCGGGAAAAATCCTCGGGAGCGACCCCGTAGCGCGCGAGATCCTCTTCGGGGATGTACACGCGGCCGAGCGCGGCATCTTCGTGTACATCACGAATAATGTTTGTGAGCTGAAACGCCAAGCCGAGCCTTTCGGCGAGATCCAGCGCCCGCGGATCGCTGTACCCAAAAACGTGCGTGCACGTGAGGCCGACCGTTCCTGCGACGCGATAACAATATTCGCGCAGACGGTCAAACGTGGGATAGCTCTTGACGGTGAGGTCCATTTCCGCGCCGGAAATCAGGTCATGCAGATACCGGGCCGGCATGTTGTAGCGGCGCATGGTGTCGATTAGCGCGGGCAGCACTTCCCTTTCACCGTAAAGAAATTCTCCAAGGGGCTTCACGCCCGTCGCATGGAAAAATTGCGAACGGCCGGTGACCGCTTCATCGAAAGCCGCGCGCCATTTGGCTATGCCCCGCTGCGCGCCCTCCACATTTTCGGCATCATCGGCGACGTCATCGATGAGGCGCATAAATGCGTAAAGCGCGGCGAGGCCGTCGCGCTTGGGCTTTGGAAGAAGATAAAACGCGTAGTAAAAATTGCTGCGGGCAGCCCGTGCGATCCGGTGGCATTCCGCGTAGGACCACATAACGGCTCCCGTGGCTGCCTCGGCCATCATTTCGACGGTGGGTTGGGCGCAGCCGCCCTCTACAATCGACAGCCGTGAAGAGGCTGCGGGAGCAACAGTTTCAGAATGTTGCGCGAATGAGAGCAGGCGCGGAACGAGCGCGCGCACCAGCAACGAGACTTGCTTCGATTTCGGAATCGAGGGCCGCCGCTCGAGCGTGTTGTACCCGATTGCTTCGATGGCATCGAGCACGGCGAGGCCGCCGCGGCTGAACATTTCGATGTCCACGCGCAGCGCGGGATCGACGCTCGCGGCCAGCGGCATTCCCTCCGCGAACAATTGCCGCGTGTGCGCAACAAGCTCCTTCATCAGCGCAACGTAGCGCGCGTCAAACCGGCGCTCGACGATGTCGTCCTCCGCGAGGCCGTGCACGGCCAGCGCATCGAGCGGAATGTAGATGCGCCCTTTCTCAAGGTCGCGCGAGACGTCCTGCCAGAAATTCGCGAGCTGCAGCGCCGTGCAGGTCGCATCGGAAAGCCGCTGCCGCTCCGCGTCGCGATACCCGCACAAATACAGCACCAGGCGCCCCACCGGATTCGCGGAATATTGGCAATAATGAAAAACGTCGTCCCAGGTTGCGTAGCGCTTCACGGTTTGGTCGTGCCGAAACGCGATGAGCAAATCGGAAAACGGCTCGATGGGGATATCTAGTGCGGTAATCGTTTCGTGCAACGCGATGAAAACGGGGTGGGAAGGTTTTCCCGCGTAGCAATCGCGCAACTCCAGGTCCCAATCGTTGAGCAAGGCGAGGGCTTTTCCTGGGTCCGAAATTTCGTCTCCTAGATCGTCGGCCCAGCGGCAATAGGCGTACAGGTTGTAAAAATGCTGGTGGAGGCGGCGCGGAAGGAGCCAGGAGACAACGTTGAAATTTTCGTAGTGATGCGTGGCGAGGCGGCGCGTGTAGCGTTCCGCTTCCGCGACTGTGCAGCCGGACGGCGGCAGTCCTCGCGCAATCTCGAGTTCAGCGGGTATTTGCATGATGCTGGACGAGTGGCGCGGGCTTCAGCCTGCGGCTTTTGTTCTTAGCAGAGCCA
>Ga0302324_100009349_pt1 | contig 20518 bp, 22 predicted proteins | sample Palsa_T0_1_FD_201949 | JGI IMG/M metagenome (GOLD analysis project Ga0302324, IMG submission 201949) | Peat permafrost microbial communities from Stordalen Mire near Abisko, Sweden - Palsa_T0_1 | ecosystem: Environmental > Terrestrial > Soil > Palsa > Peat permafrost | place: Sweden: Abisko...
GCCAACTTTCGCGGTGGAGGTGTTGATTTCGGTGGTCAGCCGGATCTGGATTTGAGCGCCCGACGGGATTCGCGCGGCCGCCCCCGCCCAAGTCACCGCGAATAGAAGCGCAGCCGTCTTGAGGCCTGAATTCACATCCACATGCTACCGCGCCGCCGCCGGCGCCGTCACCCGAAACCGGGTCAGGTTCCGTAATGGGCCCACGCTGACCTTCACAGAGGTAGTTCACAAGAGTGTCAACGCCGCGGGCTAAGGCCCTCCAAGCGCCAGTCCTGTTACCAGTGCTACAGTAATTAGCCAAGAGCGGGACGGGAAAGGAATATACCCTCCATGAAAGCCTTCGTAACGGCATTCATTTGTCTTCTTGGTATTTATATTGGGACAGCCGGGGGCGCCGATGATTTCACGGCCCACGCCTGGCAAATGGAAACCAAAGGCGAGGCCGCCGAAGCCCGCGATTACTTGCAGCGCGCCTCGCAAACCGGCGGCGTGGATGCGCAACTGGCTTACGCGCAATTTCTAGATCGGCACCGCGACCCTGCTGCCCGTGACGCTTACGAAAAAGTCTGGCAGGCGGCGCGGGGCGAACAGCGGGAATTGGCGGCGCGCCGCATGGTGGTCCTCGATTTGATCGCGGGCGATCGGGAGAGCGCACAACGCCATGTCGAGCAATACCGGACTGCCGGTGGCCGCGACTTCAATCTTCCGGCGGTCGCCGCTATCCCCGAAGAAAAGCTTTTAACCATCGCCATCCCCGGCCCGCTGCGTTCCTTCGCGCGCATGGCCGCCCTGGCCCCGGAAACCGCCCCCGAGGATGTGCTCCCCGCCCTGGCGCGCAATATCGTTACGAACGGCTATCAGGCCGCCGGCAGTAACGACGTGCTCGAACAGACGGAATATCTGAAGCTGGTGGTTCGCTATCTCTCGCAGGCTCGCGAGCTCGTAAAACTGGCCGACTCGACCGGCATGATCAAAATCGAGACTTGCGATTCCACGCAAACCGGCGAGCTGCTGCGTGTGCTCGGATATCGGATGCGCGGCGGTTGCGGCAGCGAAGTGGTGCTGGAAACCCTGAATGCCTCGCGCGCCTTCCTGACCATCGATTCGGGCTTTCCGCTCGCCGATCTGGAACAGGACCTCCGCACCAACCGGCCCTTTGCGTACGACTTCAAGCCGACCCAAGTCCCGATCCTCTACACGCAGGACTATTGGCTGTCCTCGAAAGATCGCCAGGGCGCCGAGTTCATCGATTCTTTCCTCGGCGATCCCTCGCTGTGCCGCCTGTATCTGGCTTTGTCTAAGTTGGACCCCACAGTGTCCGACGAACTGCGCAAGGGGACCACGGTTCAAAGGATCCGCGCCTACGCGCACGTTCTGGATTTCTACGGCGGGATGTTCCAGGTTCGAAACGGCCGGGCGGTGGTGCCGGGCGGAGCCCGTTCGGAAAAAGCCTGGGCCGAGCTGGCGGGAGCTTCGCCCGACAAGCCGGGCGCCTTCTTCGAACGCCTGATTATCCGGGATGACGGCTGGCTGGCCAGCTACTTCGACGCGCTTTCGCGAATCGGCAACAGCCCCCTGAACGTGCCGGTTCAGAATTATTTGACGGACCCCGATCGCCTGAAGCGGTTTTATGCCGCGATCCGCGGAAAGGTGACCAGCCCTGGTCCGGCCCGCCCGGTATTCCGCTCCAACACCGACATGATGCTCCTCACCGCGCGCCTGCGGCTGGATGCGAACGGCAAGCCGCACATCCCGGGAAGCCTGGAAGTGTGGCGGACTTTGTTCATCGAACATCCCGCCGGAAGCGGCAAGTACGACAGCAAGCTGAGCCACGACGCAGCTGGCTGGAAGGATCCCGACGACGTCATCGAGGCGCTTTTCGGGCTCTGCCGCAAGGCCGGGGAGAATGAGCCGTTGAAGATTTTCATGGCGCTGAGCGACGTGGATCGTCACCGCCAAACGCCGCTCGATGGCAGGACCGCGGATCGGCTGGCGCGCGATTACCGTGCCTTCGGCCCTCAATATCCCATCTTCGCGGAAGTGTCCGATGTTTCCAACGGAACCATCAATCAGTTCCTGGACACCGCCGGCGGCGTCAACCAGATCCACGATCTCGGCCTGCGGTCCGACGTGGCCGGCACGCTGCAATCGCTGGTGGGGCTTTGGCAGATCTTCTGCCGGCAAGGCTCTATCGCGCCCGCCGATCGGGATCGCACGCTGGCCGCGATTCTTGCCCGATTCGCCAAAGTGAAGAACGAAGGCGACGTTTTCGACGGAGGCCGGGACGGCGTCCAGACGCTGCTCGCTGCCGCCAACTCGCCCGCTGGAGGCTCCGCGCAGGATCGCATGCTCGACCTGCTGGCCGGCACCTCGCTGCCAGACACGTCGGACGCACACAATCAACTGGTCGAAGATATGATTCGCATCTTCGAGGCCCAGCGCCTGATCGCGCTGTCTTCGATCTTCGATCTGGTGGATCAATTGGAAAGCCTGGCCAAGGGTGAGAAGGTCAACAACGCACTGATCACTAAAACCGCCGCGCGGATCTCCGAGATCCAGCTTCCACGCAACTCGCTGAGCGGCTCGGAGCGAAACGCCCTCAGTTTTGGATACTGGCCGGAGAAACATATCGAAGCGGAAAGAAAGCTGACTCTGCGCGCGTTCATCGATCGAGCGGGTAACGATCCCAAGAAGCTGGATGAGATCCGGGCTCTGATGGCTCCCTTTCTGCGCGACACCTTAATGGGCCTGAATTACGTGCATTACGCACCACCGGGCGCGCAGGTTCTCTACACCAATCCGCTCTTCGTCCGAAGCCACGATTTCGTCGGCGCGCAGGGAGGCGCCGAGGGCACCTGGAAAGAGACGGAAGTGCTGGGAAGCGGCTGGCCCTCCAGCGCCGGCGGAAAGCTGGTCGGATCGCTGGTGAGCCTGCCCTACGCTCTGGCGGAGGCTGAACAAAATTTCTTGATTCCATCGCGCGAGCAGGCGCTCATCTGGGGCGATCTGGTGCCGCAGCTCATTCTGACCGCCACCATCCCGCGTTGGTGGAATGTCACTCCCGGCCAATTACACTGGGTGGCGCTGCACATGGATTACGGCGAAACGCTGCTGGCCGAAGCGGCTGTCAACGCGGATTGGAGGCAGATCGTTTTGGATGCGCTCGGCCAATATGCCATGCCCGCCCGCGTGGCCCAGGTGCGCCAGTTGCTGGAGCAAGGCCGCGTGAAGGCCGTGCTCGACAGCGTGATGCCTTCGGAAGTATTCGCCATCGCCAAGGATGTTCTGGCCAGCGCTAAAGTCGACACGCCGCTGGCGCTTGAAATTCGCCGGGAAGCCGCCGAGTCGCCAGGGCAGTTGAACTACGAAACCGTCTCGCGCGCCTTCGGCACACCCAAGCCGACTCTGGCGAATTCCTACTCGCCGGAATTGTTAAGCATGCGAACGTTTCCGACCTTAATGGGTTATTCCAGCCGGATTCTGGCCGAGAGCTGGGAGTCGAATCTGCTGTACTACGCCGCTCTGGCGGACCAGTTGCATCTTTCTCCAGCGGAGCTGAATGTTTTAGTCCCGGATTGGACGCGCCAAACGGTGGAGCGAATTTTCGCCACCAACCTGGAAGACTGGCCCGCGCTGCTGCGTTCGCTGCGGCTGGTAGGCGAGGAAGCACGCGAGAAATCGCGCAAACATGTAACAGCATCGAACGGATTATAGTCGTAATACTTTTCGGAGGGCATTCTTGCAGCTCAATCGTCGGATATTCATTGGCGCTTCGGCCGCCTTGCTGTCGGTTTCCCTGGCGTTGTGGGCCCAGGAGCAGCGTCCCACCTTCCGGGTGAAGGTGGACATGGTGGTTCTCAGTTTCACGGTCACCGACAGCAAGGGGCACTACATCAACGGTCTGAAGCCGAGCGATTTTCGTCTGACAGAAGACGCCATCGCGCAAAAGATCAATACCTTCGGAGAAGGTAACAAGCCGCCCGTGCAGGTTCTGGACAACGGAACCACTCGCCCGCTAACGGCGTCGGAGGAAGCCTCGGTCGCGGCGGCGGATGGCGGGGCCACCGAAGTCCGCTCGGATTCTTTCGTGGGCACCAACGTGTTCGTGCTCTTCGATACCAGCAATTACATGTATCGTGGATTTGTTTACGCCTCCGACGCGATCGCCGATTTCGTCCGGGGCCTGGACAAATCGGATTCGGTGGCGGTCTATACTTTCAGCCGCAATCTTTCGCGCCCCGCGCCGCTCACGCACGACCGCAACGACGCCATTTTCGGCCTGCGCAAAGCGGTGGCCGGCGACGACGCGGCGCTCTATAACGGCTTGCTCCTCACGTTGCGCGACGCCTCCAAGGTGCCCGGACGCAAGGTGATCATCGTGTTTTCGAACGGTCCCGACAATGCGAGCCTGATTGCCCCGGACGATGTTCGCGCCGTGGCCGAGGACGACGGCATCCCCATTTACGTGATCTCCACCAACGACGTCAGCAAGGATCCCATGTCGAGCAACGTCTTCAAGCGGATCTCGACCCGAACCGGCGGCAAAGCCTATTTTGCGAAAACCTGGCAGAAGCAGGTGGAGGCCTTCGAATCCATTCGCGAGGATCTTGGCAACAGCTACACGATTACTTACTATCCGCAGCCCAATCCCAACGAAGGCTTCCGCAAAGTCAACGTTGAAATTGTCACCGACGTTGGCAAGAAGTATCGAGTGCGAGCGCGGCCCGGTTATCGTCCGCAGGGCGGATTTTAACGCTGGTTGGGACTGGATTTCTCCATCACGCGGCGAAGGATCGAATTGATTCGCGTCTGATATCCGTTTCCCTGTCCCTTAAGCCAATGGAGCACGTCGGCGTCTAACCTGATGGTGACGGGTTTCTTGATGGGCCGGTAGAAACGGCCGACAACGGCTTTGCTCCAATCGGCCGTCGGTGGAATATCTGTGGTGTCGATCTCGCGCTCTTTCATCCGCTTGAGAGCGCGGATCTCGCTAGCCTGGCTCGTTTTTGTTTTCCGCATACACCCGCCTCTCTCGCGCGGTTGCTTTCCGCGCGGAAATCAACCGCATCACCTGCGCGCTATCGTCTTCGTCCCAAGTGTGGGCCACCAGAACGACGATGCCAGAGACTATTCCCAGCGTTTGCCATCTTTCCTCTCCGTCTACGACGCGATCCTGAACGCTGAGTTGCCACGGATCATCGAATACCGATTTGGCCGTTTCAAAACTAATCTTGTGTCTGGCCAGATTGCGTTGGTTCTTTGCCTCGTCCCACTCGAATTGCATTGCGCATCATAGCCCAATACTGTATTTACATCTTAGTACATACAAGAACTCAAGGCAAAGCATACGCCAGCACCGAATCGCCGGCGTCGATAACGACATACTGTTTGCCGTTCTTGCCCAGATACGTGATTGGATTCGCGATCGCGGGCGCGGCGAGTTTCACCTCCCATAGCAGCTTTCCGGTCTTCGATTCGTAAGCGTGAAAGCGCTGGTCGTAACTGGCGCCGATGAACAGCAATCCGCTCGCCGTAGCCACCGATCCACCTTTGTTGAATGCGCCAGTGTTCATCACGCCTTTGGCTTCGAGCGCATCCACGCGCCCGAACGGAACGCGCCACGCGATGTCCCCGGTGTTGTAATTGACGGCTGTGAGTTCGCCCCACGGAGGTTGTTCGCACGGCCATCCGGTGTTGGGATTCGAAAACGATCCGATCGCGCGGTTCGATCCCGCCAGGTGAACGCCGGCGCGAATATACGCATTGGCGCTGACGTCTTCGCCCAGACCGTCTTTCGTTGCCGGAGGATTCACATCGCCCGGCTTGATCATACGCGCGATAGCGCCGTCCGCTTTGGAATTGATGAAGAAATATCCCAGCTTCGGGTCCACCGATCCGCTGCCCCAGTTCCCCCCGCCGTCGCCGCCCGGAAAGACGATGGTCGGCTTCATCCCCACTGGCGTAAATGGGCCATCGTTATGCGCGCCGCCTTCGGCATCGAACAACTGCTCGCAGAACTTTTGATGCTCCGGCGTCACCTTGGCGATTTCGTCGCGCGTGATGGCGAGGCGCGTCACTGGCGGAGGCTTCACGGGGAACGGTTGCGTCGGCGAATACCATTCGCCGGGAACATCGCCCTTCGGAACGGGCCGCTCGTCCACCGGATAAATCGGCTTGCCGGTGCGCCGGTCCAGAATGAACACTAGTCCGGTTTTGCCGGTCTGGATCACAGCCGGGATGCGCTGCCCGTCGCGAACCACATCCACCAGGGTAGGCGTAGCGGGCGCATCGTAATCCCAAATGTCGTGATGGATCGTTTGGAAATACCACTTCATCTTGCCGGTGCCCGCATCCAGCGCGACCAGTGCATTGCCGAACAGATCGTTGCCGGGGCGGTCACCGCCATAGAGATCGTAGGACGGCGAGTCAAACGTCATGTAGAGCGTTCCAGTCTGCGCGTCGATGGTGGAAGTTGTCCAGGCGTTAACGCCCGAGCGATCCCGCCAGCCGTCGTTCAACCAGGTCTCGTGACCCTTCTCGCCTGGCTGCGGCACGGAATGAAACGTCCAGACCAGCTTGCCGGTGCGTACATCCCAGGCGCGCGCGTCTCCTCGGGCGCCTAGCCCCGGACTATCCTGCGTATGCGAGCCGGTGATCGCCAGGTTCTTATAGATGACAGGCGCGCCCGAAAGGCCGTAATGAACGTCGGGGAACTTGTCCTTCACCGAAACCTTCAGATCGATTTCGCCCTGCTTTCCAAAACCAGGAACGGCTTTCCCTGTTTTAGCGTCCACCGCGATCAGGAAACCATCCCAGGTTCCAAACAGGATCTCCGGAGGATTGGCGTTGTCGCCCGGCCAGTAAGCGACCCCGCGCGGGGGCCGTCCCGTGTGTTTGTGCGTAAACACCCAGATGGGCTTCCCGGTTTCCGGCTGCAACGCGACCAGACTTTGATAGGCCGTCACCATATACATGACGTCGTTCACTACCAGTGGCGTGGCTTGCGCCGGCCGGTTTGACTTACCGCTTCCAAGCGTGCGCATGTCGTACGCCCAGGCCTGAGTCAGCTTTGTAATGTTTTGTATGTTGATCTGATCGAGCGCGGAGTACCGTGTGTTGCCCAGGTCGCCGCCGTAAGCGGGCCAATCGCTTTGTCCACGCAGCGTCGCTAGCACGGTTAAATACCAGAACAAAAGCATCGCAACTCGCATGAAAGGCCCCCTCGAACGTAAATCAGAAATAAACTTTATCACGAACCGAGTTATGCTCCGCCAGCAAACTGAAACCTGTGCTCAATTGGCACGTCTAGAGGGCATATGTCGATTGCAAAGTGGAGTCTCACTGGCGCTGCCGTTTTATTGTTTGGAGCGTCTTTAGTCAGCGCCCAGACCTCGTTTGATGTAAACCTCGGATTTGGCGGCGCATGGGACAGCGCCAATGGTGGCGGGATTGATAATGCAGCGTCGCTGAACGCGTTCGGATCGTGCACCGTCGGATCGGGCGACGCCAATTGTCAGTCGCTGCCCAAACTGAACGGCTTCTTCCTGGGATTCGGCGGCGACCTGATGTTCAACAAACATCTGGGAGCTGGTTTCGAGGCCAGCTTGGAACCGTCACAGCAGACCTATGGCCCGCTGAACTCCCGCCAGACCTTCTATGACGTCAACGCCATCTACGCGCCAGTGACCACGAAACGGGCATCTCTGCTGTTAGAGGGCGGCGTGGGAGGCGCACGCACCAGTTTTTCTCTCACCCAAAGCGGCTGCGTTGGAACCGCGGTCTGCAGTACAACTACGGAACCGGTCGGCGCCGCCAATCATTTTCAGGTGCATGTGGGCGTGGGCGTCCAGATCTTCGTGACGGAGCACATTTTCATCAAACCTGAGTTCGACCTGCACTACGTTCCCGGTCTCACCAACCAGTTCGGCAGCGACGCGGTGCCGGAAGGCATGCTTTGGGTTGGTTATAGCTTCGGCGAGCGGTAGGCTCGAAGCGTCACATTTCGTGAAACTCGATTTGCACGCTGACGCGGACAGCGATGGCTTTCGCGTCTTTCTGCGCCGGAGCGAAGCGCCATTCCTTGACCGCTTCCACGGCGCTCTCGTCGAGTTCCTTCTCGATCCCTTTCACTACCCGGGGATCTTTCGGGACGCCCTTGGAACTAACCACCAGAGCGATGAGCACCGAGCCAACGGCACGCACCCCGCGCTCGGTTGAGTAGTGCGGGTTCACTTGCTTGATCACTCGCGGAGGGGTGATGCCAGGGCCGAGATCGTAAGTCGGTTCGTCGTCCGTTTGCGCGAGCAACAGACACGCCGCGCAACAACCCATGAGCACTCTCCACGTCAAAATTGCGCCTCGCTCCCGGCCAAAGATGGCTGGTGAGACGCGGCGCAAATCGGCGCGGTTTCATTCTTCTGCGATTCATCTCGGCCAAAAAGCGCGCGTAATTCTTTGGAACTTTTCGGTCACCGCGGGCGAATCAACGGAGGATGGAGGCTTACGTTCTGCGCTAACATTACAGCAGGGCCGTTGCTGCATGTTGAAGGCGTTTAGCATCGTTGTCGCAATAGTCGTCGTCCTGCCGGCGCTACTGCTGGCTCAAGGCGGATACTATCCCCGAACGCGTCGAGGCGTTATGCCCGGCACGCCTAACCCGGGCGCCTATAACGTCGCCGGTTCCTTCCACGGCAAGCTGAAGGAACTCACCGGCAAAGAGATCATGATCGAAACCGACGACAGTCAAATCGTTACCATCCATCGTTCACGCAAAACCAAATTTCTGAAGGGTACGCAGTCGATCAAGGCTTCCGATATCGACATCGAGACGCCGGTTACCGTGGATGCTAGCGAAGAGGTGGATCTGTCGCTCACAGCGGTCAGCGTGACGGTGGATCCGCCGAAGAAGACCGCCGACAGCAAGTAGTGGCCAAGCGTGCGCGTTACGACACGCGATAGGTGTAGGCGTCCTCGAGAAATCGGTTTCCGATCGATTTACCGCCAAGACGCATCCCCTCGGTAGTCTTGGGCTTCCCGTAAGTCTTCCGCAAGTCCCGAATAAAAGGATCATTGGCTTGCAAGATGACCACGGGTGGCGTCTCTTCCAGCGTAAAACCAGCGGCATCCAACGTATCGTGAAGGAGCCCATAGCCCCCCGTCGGACCCGCCGCATCGAATTTACGAGAAGACAAGACCAGGCGCCAGTCCTCATAATCCGCGAGAACGGCCCAAAGCGCGACCTTGACCTGAAGGCCGGCATCGTCAAGAATTTGGAGAATTCTCGAACCCTTTTCGAGATCGACGCTTACCAGTGCAGCTTTATCCATCGGAGTATTCCATGATTTCGATCTCCCACCGCCTCAACCAGCTTCTTGGCCGTCTCGGAGGAGGTTGTGCTATAACGGCTATGCTCTGACCACGATTGTACAAGATCCCAATAGTTTCGAAAAACGGCATCGCGCTTTGATTCCTGAACCAAAGCTTTTTCCAGATCTGCAACGCCAAGCAAGCCCCTAAGACTGTGCGTGTAGCTGAGGTCTACCTTCTTCTTGTCCGGAAATTCGTGTCGAACGGTGGCTTTTGAGATACATGCCTTAAGGGCGCATTCAATGCAGTAGCCGGCCAGATAGTAAGCTCCGTCGTTCATTCCTAACCTGGCGAGGGCTCGCGCCTCGCGCAGCCTGGTTCGGGATAGAACCTGGAACTCCTTCCGATTCACACAGACATCGTACCGAAGATCGTCTTGCTAAACTGGTTCTTGACCCTTGCAACCAAACCCCGCGTCTCGGTAGTCAGCTATCTCAACACCGTCCCCCTTGTGTGGGGCATGCTGCACGGCGAGCAGCGCGGCATCTTCGATCTTTCCTTCGCCATTCCGGCCGAATGCGCCGACCGCTTGGAGTCCGGGCTAGCCGATATCGGCATTGTCCCGGCGGTGGAACTGAACCGGCAGAAGCTCGAAATCATTCGGGGCGCCGGCATCGCCTGCCACGGTCCGGTGCGGAGCATTTTCCTGATCTCGAAGGTGCCGTACGGCGAGATCCGCAGGCTGGCGACCGATTCCACTTCACGCACCTCGGTGGCGCTCAGCCGCGTGATTCTGGCGCGGAAATATGGCGTCCAACCGCAAGTTCGATCGCATGCGCCTCACCTGCCTTCCATGCTGGAGAATGCCGACGCGGCGCTGATCATCGGCGATGCCGCTTTGGTCCTGGATCCAGCCCAGCTGCTGCCCTTCCGTGTTCTTGACCTCGGCGCCGAATGGGTGCAAATGACGGGCCTGCCGATGGTGTTCGCGGTGTGGGCCGCGCGCGCCGAGCTGCCCGGGCAGGATCCCAAGCCATTCCTCGAATCCATGCGCTTTGGACGCGCCCACATCGACGACATCGCGCGTTCCGAGTACACCAAGGTAGGAGTTTCCGAAGACCTGGCGCGTTCGTATCTGACAGACAATATCGTGTTCGAGCTGGGCGACCGCGAGTACGCGGGCCTCAAAATGTTTCTACAATATGCTTCAGAGCTGGGTGCTCCACTGAGTGCACCACTGGAAGAGCAACCGGTGAAGGGGAGAAAAGTTTCCGTATGATGACTCGGCAGGAAGCCATCGACTTATACAATAGCGACGACCTGATCGGCATCGGCATGGCCGCCGACGCGGTCCGGCGCAAGCTGCATCCGCACGGCGTGGTGAGCTACATCGTCGATCGCAACATCAACTACACCAATTTCTGCACCGAGTATTGCAGCTTCTGCGCGTTCTACCGGCCCATGGGCCACCAGGAAGGCTACGTGCATTCCAAGGACGTGATCTTCGACAAGATTCAGGAGACCATCGATCTGGGCGGCACCGGCATTCTGATGCAAGGCGGCCTGCATCCCGATCTCAAAATCGAATGGTACGAGGACCTGCTGCGATCGATCAAGGATCGTTTTGGCGATAAGATTTGGAACCATTGTTTTTCCGCGCCCGAGATCGTGAACATCGCAGAGGTCAGTGGATTGAATCTGCACGACACCATCGAGCGGCTGCGTGACGCCGGTTTGGAATCCATCCCCGGCGGCGGCGCCGAGATTCTGGACGATGAGGTGCGGCGCCGAATCAGCCGGCTCAAGTCGTCGTCGCAAGATTGGATCGACGTACACCGTACCGCTCACGCGCTCGGCATGCGCACCACCGCCACCATGATGTTCGGCTGCGGCGAAACCATCGAGCAGCGCATGAATCATTTCGACATTGTGCGGCAGATTCAGCAAGACACCGGCGGATTCACGGCGTTCATTCCGTGGTCGTTCCAACGCGAGAATACCTCGCTCGGCAAGTTCGTCAAGCAGGAAGCGACGGCTGTGGAATATCTCAAGATGCTCGCGCTCTCGCGGCTCTATTTCGAAAACATCGAGAATATTCAATCGTCGTGGGTGACGCCGGGGTTGAAGACCTGCCAACTGGGCTTGCGCTTTGGCGGCAACGACGTCGGCAGCATCATGATCGAAGAGAACGTAGTCTCGGCGGCGGGTGCCCACAATCGCGCCAGTGAAGAAGAACTGCGGCGTTTGATTCGCGACGCCGGCTTCATCCCGAAGCAGCGCGATACATTGTACCGGACATATTTTCTGAACTAACGTTGCAGCCAGTCGCCCGATACGATCAGGAGTCCGGTAGCGGGGCCAACGTACCAGTAAATCCAGCAATCCACTGCATCATCGGTCATTACCATGGCTCGTTCGAAATCCGCGCCTTCGTAATCGTCGAGGATCGCGAGAACCGCGTCGGGTTCCTCCAGATAGAAGATCTCGCCGCATATCCATTGGTTGGGCTGATTCGTAGGCCGCGCGCCGGGATACGGCCCACAATCGTAGAGCCGGCCCGGAACTCGATCTGCGCCGATGAATTGTCCCCGCTCGGAAAGCAGTTGCGCGAATTGATTGTCGCAGCCACGCCGCAGAGTACCGTAAACGAAGAGATGGCGATCGGACAACTTACTTGCGGACGAGCGACGCTTCCAACTCCCGCGCGTAGCGATCGATTTCCTCGGGCTGCATCGCCACCAGCGTCTTCTCCATGTCCTCGCCGGTCTCAAGCATATGCTGCAGATGCAGCGCCGCAAGCTTCATGCACCAGGTGTCGGTCAGTGGATGGCCGTACTTTTCGCTCAACGCCAGCATCACCGGATGCGAGAGCGCAATCACGCGTTCTTCAAACGGCTCGCCTTCCGTGCCGATTCCGAACTTCACGTCCACGGTGTCGGCATGGCGGATCGAAATGCCGGTCTGCAGCCATCGAAAGTACACCTGCCAGGTGCGGCCAAACGGATCGGGGCCTGCTTTGAAGTTGCGGAAATTCTCAATCATTCAAGTTGATTGTAGCGAAACGGTGATGCTTTGTATTGTGGCGCACGCACTCCTGCGTGCAGCGTTCACACTCGTGTGAACGCCGGCCTTCGAGATCGGCGCACCGTTGGCGCAGCATGCTGCTGATGACGATCGAACATAAGTACTTTAAAATGTTTGCGCATTAAAAACTAGGTGACACAACCCAGAAGTCGTTCACACGAGTGTGAACGCTGCACGCAGGAGTGCGTGCGCCACACCTCAGTAAAATGGATGATTCCGATGCGACACCAGCGACAGGAACTCGTCGCGTGTCTCCTTGCGCGCCCGGAACGCTCCCAACATGGCGCTGGTCACCGCGCCCGAATGCTGCTTCTCCACGCCCCGCATCATCATGCAAAAATGCCGGGCTTCGCAGATCACGCCGACGCCCTTGGGCTTCAACACCTCTTGCAGCGTCTCGGCCACCTGGTGTGTCAAACGCTCCTGCAACTGCAACCGGCGCGCAAACATGTCCACGATGCGGGGGATTTTGCTCAGCCCGATCAGCTTGTTGTTCGGCAAATAAGCCACATGCATGGTTCCAAAGAAGGGCAACAGGTGGTGCTCGCACATGCTGTAAAACTCGATGTCTTTCACCACCACCATCTCGTCGCACTTCTCTTCGAACAGCGCCCCATTGACGATGCTTTGGACGTCCGTCTCATAGCCGCTGGTTAGAAAGCGCAGCGCTTTGTCGGCCCGCTGCGGCGTGCGGACCAATCCCTGACGCTCGGGATCTTCGCCAATCTTCAACAGCAGTTTCCGCATCAGATCGGCTATCGAATCGTCGGTATGCTGCTTCGGCATCACCTTCACTACGGATTTGGTCTTCATGATTTTAGTTCGAACACATTTCGCTTGGTTTCGCGCAGCCGGATTCCCTCCAGCCGCGGCCATTCGCCGGGGAACGCTTCGGACCAACGGGCGTTGAGACGGTCCTCAATCACGCGGATAATGTTCTCCGACGTCGGAACCAAAGTCTTGAATTCGGCCAGGTCGGCGTTGAAGTAGCGATGATCGAAGTCTCTGAGCACTTGCTCGCTCACCAACCGATCGAGCGTCGGCACATGGACCACTTGACCGGAAGACGAATCCACCGGACCAGTCGCCGTCACGTCCAGTACGTAATCGTGGCCATGCCCGTAAGGGTTGCTACATTTTCCGTACAACTCGCGATTGGCATCTTCGCTGAACGCGGCGGAGTGGAGCCGATGCGAGGCAGCGAAGCGATAGCGCCGAGTGACGCGCATTAGCGTGCCTCGCCTCCGTAATCCACATATAGATCGTCCGTCTCATAGAGGCGAACGTTATTCAATCGAGCGCGGCCCGCGTCAAAATGCGGCTCCAGGCGCTTCCAGATCTCCACGGCGACGTTTTCCGTGGTCGGGACGAGCTGGTCGAACGGCGGCACCTCATGGTTGAGGAAGCGATGATCCATCGGATCCAGCACGCTTTGTTGGATCAGCTCTTTCAGCGTCTTCAAATCGAAAACCATGCCCGTCACCGGATCGGGCTCGCCTTCCAGGGTCACTTCCAAAACGTAGTTATGTCCGTGGCCGCTGGGATTGGCCGCGGCTCCGTAAAGCTCCCTGTTTCGCTCCGCGGACAGCGCAGGCTGCGCGCACACGTGCGATGCGGAGAATTCTGCTCGGCGAGTGATCAGCATGGCGCCCCTATTTGATGCGAACCTTCCCCAACGGGATGCTTTAATATTATAGAAGAAGGGCCGAGGCTGGCTGCTGAAATGACTCATTCCAAAGTAGATCTAATCATCAAAGGAACCATCGGGGCCCTAGGGATCGCGCTCGGCTTCGTGGTTGTGTGGTCTATGCAGGAGCACATCGTCGGGGTTGGCGACACGGCTCCGAACTTCAACCTCACCACCAGCGCCGGCGATCAGGTGACGCCGCGCAACTTCGGCGGCAAGGTTCTGGTGCTGAATTTTTGGGCCAGCTGGTGTGCGCCATGCGTGGAAGAAGCGCCCTCGCTCAACGAATTCGCTAAAACATTCAAGGACTCGGGCGTCGTCGTGCTCGGCGTCAGCGTCGACCGCAACGACCAGTTGTATCAGAATTTCGTGAAGCGCTTTGGCGTGGCGTACCCCACCGCGCGCGATCCGCAAGAGAATCTGAGTTACCGCTACGGCACGTACAAAATTCCCGAGAGCTACATTATCGATCGCAACGGCAAAGTGGTGCGGAAGTACGCGGGCCTACCCGAGAGCGACGGCCATGCCATTTCGTGGATGGACCCGGAGCTGGTGGGCTTCGTGAAGTCGCTGCTGTAATGCAATTGGCCGCGGATAAACACGGATGAACGCAGATTCAGGACAAATGCGTTATCGGTGTTCATCTGCGTTCATCTGTGGCTGACTGAAATGATTACTCCTGACGCCCTCCACCGGGTCGACAAGATCCTCGGTCCACGCGGTTATCTTGACCGTCCCGAAGACCTGAAGCTCTACGAATACGATGGAAGCGTCGACAAAGCTCAGCCGGAACTTGTCGTCTTCCCACAAACTCCCGAAGACGTGGCGTCGCTGGTTCGGATTGCACGGGAACACCGTATTCCGATCGTCGGCCGCGGCGCGGGCACCGGACTCAGCGGCGGCGCGATCGCCCGCGCCGGCGGCATGGTGATATCGTTTGCGCGGATGAATCGCATTGTCGAGATCGATCTGGCGAACGAACGCGCCGTGCTGGAACCAGGTGTAGTGAATCTCGAAATCACGCAGGCCGTGGAGCTCGATGGATATTTCTACGCCCCCGATCCTTCCAGCCAGAAAGCCTGCACCATCGGCGGCAATGTGTCGGAGAACGCCGGTGGCCCACACACCCTGGCGTATGGCGTCACCACCAATCATGTGCTCGGTATCGAAACCGTTCTGCCGGATGGAACCCCCATGACCGTCGGCGGCAAAGCGCTCGATATGCCGGGTTATGACCTCACGGGCCTTCTCACTGGATCGGAGGGCACCATGGCGCTGGTTACCAGAATCACCGTGCGCCTGATGCGCCAACCAGAGCTGGTGAAGACGCTGCTCGCCATCTACGACACTGTCGACGATTGTGCCGATTCAGTGGCCGAGATCACCGCGCGGGCCATCACTCCGGCCGCTGTCGAAATGCTGGATGGTGTCATGCTCCGCATGGTGGAAGAAGCCACGCACGCCGGTTATCCGATGGACGCGGCAGCGGTGTTGCTGATCGAGTTGGAAGGGCTGAAGGAGACGGTCGAAGAGCAGCTGGAACAGATTGAGGATGCCTGTAAGCGCTGCCGCGCGCGCGAGGTTCGTATTGCGCGAACGGCTATGGAGCGGGATCTGTTGTGGAAGGGCCGCAAGAACGCCTTCGGCGCGGTTGGCCGTGTGAGCCCGGCGTACTACGTGCAAGACGGCGTGGTGCCGCGCACCAAAATCGCGCCCACGCTGCGCAAGATTCACCAGGTCGCCGAAAAGTACGGCCTCACCATCAGCAACATTTTCCATGCCGGCGACGGCAACATGCATCCGATCATTTTGTTTAATCACCACAAGCCCGGTGAACTGGAGCGCGCAAAAGCCGCGGGTGACGAAATTTTGCGCTACTGCATCGAGCAAGGCGGGTCCATTACCGGCGAGCACGGCGTGGGCATGGAGAAAATGGAGCTGGTCGGCGAGCAGTTCTCCGGCGAAACGCTGGATCTGATTGCGCGGTTTAAGAAGCTGTTCGATCCGGAGTGCTCGTTGAACCCTGGCAAGATGCTGCCCACTGGTAAAGGCTGCATGGAAATTCGCCAGCCCGCGAGCATGCAAATCTAGTGTGCGAGTGGGGCAGGCCCCCTGGCCTGCACCGGACCCGCGCTCGCTGCGGCCCCTGGTCCGGCTGCGCTTACCCACGAGAAACGGAGGCCGACGAGGGCGTCGGCCGCGGGCGAGGGCGCCCGCCCCACCATGAGTAGATAGTCGTTATTCGATGGCGAGCGTTGCGGTGTTGCTGGTGCGATTGCCGGATGTAATTACCACCAGCGCCGATACGCTCGATGCTACGCCCGCCGGAATCGTGCAGTTGATCTGATCCAGCCCGTTAAAATTCGGCGCGGCGCCCGCAAAACTCACCGGGCAATCGACACCACCGACCGTCACCGTCGGTTGTTGAACGGCGATATCAAGTCCATTGGTCGATTTCGTCAGTCCCAGACCCGTCGCATAGAGTTCCACCGTGTCGCCAGTGTGCAGCGGATTATCGGCCGTCACCAGGCTCTGATCGCTGGCCTTCAGCGCGGATGCGGGCCCAGTCCCCGAGAAATCCTGCGTAAATATCGCCGGCGCCGACGCATCCACATAAACGTTCACGGTGTTCTTCCCGGTGCTGGTTTGAACCGTGATCGTGGTCAAGCCTGAGGCGGTTTCTGGAAGCAGCGCATTGATCTGATTCGTCGAGGTGTAGTACAGCGTGGCTGTCGCGCCATTGACGAGGACAGTTCCCGATTCGAGATCCGTACCGTAGATTGAAATCAACATGCGCGGCGCAAGTTCGAGCGGGAAGTTGGCTGCGGCCGCCGGAAAGACGCGCGCAATCAGCGGACCAGGCTTCACTGTGTAAGGCTCCGTCCCACCCGCCGGCAGCGTTATCGAACTGTCGATATTCACCGATCCAGATGTGACGTTCAATCCGTGTTCCCCAGCGGGAAGCTGATCGATAAAGGCCAGGCCATCGGAAGACACATCGATCTTCAGGGCCAGCGCCGTTAAGGGGAAAGTGACGAAAGCCGAATCGATGGTCAGGCTGGAATCGTCCGCGGCGCGCGCGGCAACGATCAATCCGCCATCCACAGACAGAAAAGGATCGCTCTCCGCCGCCGTGCCAACGCTCTGCCAATCATCCGTTCCGTTGAAGAATGAAACGATAATCCGCGCTGAATCGTGCATCGCGGAGTCGATATCGGCGATGCCCTTGGCGTTCCCCGGACATAGGTCGAACACCGTGATGATTCCGCCACCGTCGATGTGGCAGTAGGGCACCACGCGGGTGCGGCCAGGCAAATAAAACCGAAGCGCGGCGCTGGTGAGCGGAACAACGCCGTCGTCGAATCCAGCGGTGTTGCCCAAACCCCCGCTGCCTGCATTTCCCGCGGCGGCCACTGCGTCCACACCGCGCAGATCGTCGGTTCCCTGGTTCCAGGTGTCCAGCCCGAAGAGAAAGCTGCTCCCACTCGCCATCTCGCTAACTTGGTTCGAGACTGGCAAGACCGACGCGACAGGCGTCCCGAAATTCGGGCTCGCGAGAAAAACCGCCTTGCGAACATGCGTGGACGCTGGTGGTTGAAACACACCCGGTTTATCCTGTTTGCCGCTCAGGTAAGCCCGCAACACCAAACCACCCATACTGTGGGACACTACATCCACTGTCTCCACGAGCTGGCCGCTGGTATATTTCAAGCCCGCTAAGAACGTGGCGAACGCCGCCGCCAGATCCTCAATGGTGGCCGTGGACGGAAGACTGCACGTGTTGAAGAAGACGCTGACCTCGCCATTGCTCTGGAGCACCTGATCGGCGATGCCGAAGGTGCCGGCAAACGTCGCGGGGCAGCCCTCAAACTGGTATCCATTGATAAACACCACCGGCGGAAGCGTGGTGACTGGCAGCGGTGTTCCAGAAGGGATCATCTGGGCCCGCGCGACACTCCCGAGGAGCGGCGCCAGCAGCAGGCCCGAGAATAAAGCAGCGACCACTCGCGCGGCAGCCATCCAGGCGATCTTAACGCGTTGGAACCGGTTGCAGCGCGCGGCTCTCGATGATGCGGTCGATGAGGCCGTACTGCAGCGCCTGGTCGGGCTCCAGAATGTAATCGCGATCCACATCGCGCGCGATGCGATCCACCGGCTGTCCGGTGGCGTCGGCGAGAATCTGATTCAGCGATTCGCGCATACGCAGGATCTCGCGGGCGTAGATATCGATATCGGTCGCCTGTCCGCCCAGGCCGCTCATGGAAGGCTGGTGAATCAGGATGCGCGAGTGCGGCAGGCTGTAGCGCTTGCCCTTGGAGCCGCAGGCCAGCAGCACCGCCGCCATGGACGCCGCTTGTCCAATGCAATACGTCACGATGTCCGGCTCCACAAGGTTCATGGTGTCCAGAATGGCGAGACCCGCGGTGATGGACCCCCCGGGCGAATTGATGTACAGCGAAATGTCCTTTTCCGGATCTTCGGCGGCAAGGAACAGCATCTGCGCCATGATCAAGTTGGCGACGTTGTCGTCAATGGGAGTGCCCAGGAAAATGATGTTCTCCTTAAGCAGGCGTGAGTAGATATCGAAGGCGCGCTCGCCGCGCGAAGTCTGCTCCACAACCATGGGCACTAAAACTGAATTCTGCATGGAACCGGGCTCCTTGTAAAAACAACCGTCTGAAGTCCCATGATAGCGCGCTCCGTGCCCGATCACGCGGTTCGGTTGGAGAGCCGGTCAAGCAGTACGTAATAGTGCCCCTGCGGCGTGTGTGGCGTACGCACTCCTGCGTGCCGTGTTGGCAATCGTGCCAACACCGAATTCGTTCACACGAGTGTGAACGCTGCACGCGTGAGCGCGTGCGCCACAATGCACCCATTCATGGACAAACGCGAGACAATAAGGACAGCCATGCATCTGGTCCCAACCCAAGAGGAAGTAGTCGCCTTGTTGCGACGCACCGGCGCCATCCGAGACGGCCATTTCGAATATCCCAACGGATTGCACGCCACCGAATACACCCAAGTTCAGCTGGCGATGCGCTATTACCAGCACGCCAAAGTGCTCAGCGTGGGGCTGAGCCGCCTGCTGCGAGCCAACGCGGAACTTCGCGCCATGATTCCCGAACTATCCATCGTGTCGCCCGATACCGGCGGCCTGCCCGTGGCATACGGCGTGTGCGAAGCCCTGCGCGCGCCTCAAGTTTATTGGGCCGACCGCAAGCAAGAGGGTGGACAGATGGCGTTCCGGCAGTATCTGGAGCAGAGGCCTGGCGAGAAAGTGCTGCTGGTGGATGACATCCTGCGATCGGGCCGCAATCTCGCGGAATTAAAACGGCTGGTGGAATCCACAGGCGCCCAAGTGGTCGGGCTGGCCGTGATCCTTTATCAGCCCACGCCGAAAACGGTCGACTTCAGTCCCCTGCCCCTCTACTACCTCGCGCAGCTCGACGCCACGTATTACAAAGATGCGGGATCGTGCGAAATGTGCCGGCGCGGCGTTCCCGCCGAAAAGGTTTGGATTTAGACAAGCCTGGATCTAAGGCTTCAGCGTTCCCTTTTGTTTCGCGATCCCCATCAGCACCGGATAAAACTGTACAAAGGTGTTGTCGACGGCCGCATGTTCTAAATGGCAGCTGTAGCAATCTTCGCTGCGTGGTAGCAGCTTGCCGGTGGCCGATTTTCCGAAAGCGAAAAACGCCCAGCCGTTGCCCGGGAACTTTGCGCTGTCCTTCACTTCGCCTTCAATCCCAAGCACCTCGCTCTGATACGACCCACCTTTATTGATCGACCCCTGACTCGCCGATGCCCTTACCTCCAGCACCAGCATGGTCTTGTCCGGCCATTTGCCGGTCGAAAGGAAGGAACGATACGCGACGGGATTCACGAACACGTTGGTGAACGCCGGCGCCATCTGCATGCCCGTGGTATTCGGCGGATTGTAAGTCATCCCCAAGCCCGAACTCAGGAAGACCCATTCGCGATAATCGCTCGGAAGCGTCAATTGACCATCGGCGGTGTAGCGCGGCTGCGCCGTTAAACAGGTCAACGACCCAGCCACGAGCAGAACTGCGAATGGCGACATGAGGCCAAGTCTATCATTAAGAATTCGATGACCATTCGTACCATTGCGTTAGCCGCCTTCATTTGTGCTGCCGCCGCCGGACAGTCGCCCGCGCCCTACTCGGCTGTTGAAGTGGACCCATTCGTCGCCGACCGAAGCGTTGCGTTTCCCCTCGACTATCAAAGCGCGCTGGTGGAAGACATCGCCCGCGAAATCAGCGTCGTCTTCAATACGGCCCTCCTATTGAGAGCGGGAGACGCAGCTCCCTTCGGCCATGCCGTATTGCGCATTTCCGGCACCGTAATCAGATTCAAGCCCGGAAACAAGCCGAAGCGACCTTTGCTCGGCTTTGGCGCCACCGTAACCACGGTGCGGGCGCA
>Ga0302324_100009350_pt1 | contig 20517 bp, 19 predicted proteins | sample Palsa_T0_1_FD_201949 | JGI IMG/M metagenome (GOLD analysis project Ga0302324, IMG submission 201949) | Peat permafrost microbial communities from Stordalen Mire near Abisko, Sweden - Palsa_T0_1 | ecosystem: Environmental > Terrestrial > Soil > Palsa > Peat permafrost | place: Sweden: Abisko...
GGCCTGCCGGTGGCCGGGAAACCGTAGCGGTTCAAGGCCGCTCGCGATTCGCAAACGCCCGGCGGCTCCGGCTGCCGTCGCGGGGCACTGACGTGCTCCAGGCAATCAACACCAGCAATGCGGCTTGCAGCGGCAACCGCAGTACCAGCAGCCAGTACGGGACGGCAAATAAGTCGTAACGCTGCAGCATGTAGATATGAACCGGCGTCACGGCGATGGTCAGCGCAAACAGGCCGACGCCGGCGGCCCAGCGCGTCGGCGGGTATAGCAGACCCGCTGCGCCGAGCAGCTCGAACACGCCGCTGATCAACACTGTGATTCGCGGCCATGGGATATACGGCGGGACAATGCGCATCTCCGTGTCGGTGGCGACAAAGTGAGCGATGCCGCCGATGAAGAACCAAAGAAAGACAATGGTTAATCCGACGCGCCTGGCCCGGCCTGCGACCCGGTGGGCGCCTGGCAGTTCACCAGGCAGCCGTTCAGTCATCGCCCGCTGCCGGTTCGGCCGCGGGCGGGCTGAAGCGCGCACGCGCCGTCAGGATCTGGAGCATGTGATCGCGGATCCATTGCATCAGGCTTTCAATCTGCGCGCTCAGCGAACGGCCAAGCTCGGTCAGCGCATATTCAACCCCCGGCGGGTGGGTAGTGGCGATCACATGCCGTTCGATCAGGCCGTCGCGCTCGAGCGTGCGCAGCCGCAACGTCAGCATGCGCTGCGAGATGCGTCCTTCGGCGCCGACCGTGCTGACCAGCCGCCGCAGCAGCGCGTGCCGGTAGTTGCCGGTGCGCAGCAGCAGCAGCAGCAGCGTGCTCCACTTGTCGCCGATGCGCGCGAACACCTCGCGCATCGGCTGATCGCGCTGCACGCCGTCCCTGGCCACCGAGCGCACCAGCTTTTCCAACGCCGCCATCTCGCTGCTGTGATGGCCCGAGGTCGCATCGTGCGCCAGCACCAGCCGCAGGTGGCGCAGCACTGCATCAACATCGAGCGCGGGGCGCGCACTGTCAGTCTCGAAAGCCATGGGGCGAGCCTAGCGGGGCGGCCGCAGGAACACAAAAGTGCCTTCTTTACGCGTGCGCGGGCAATGGCGGCCCGGTCGAAGCGCGCGAGTTCGCCTGGAGCGGCGCCGACACGCTGCAGCTCGACATCGCGCCGGTCGACGATGCCGACATCTTCATCGTCGGTTCCGGGGATGTGCGCCTGCACACGCATCCGAAGCACCTTAACTCCAGGGTCGCCGGCTCCGGCCAGGTGATCGAGCTGGCACGCGGGCAGGCCACCTGAAGCGCCGCTACTGAGCCTGGCGCATGCCCACCAGGCTCAGCGCATGGTCACCATTTCCTCGGCGCTGGTCGGGTGGATCGCGACGGTATCGTCGAAATCGCGCTTGGTCGCGCCCATGCGCAGCGCCACCGCGAAGCCCTGCAGCATTTCATCGGCGCCCTCGCCAATCACGTGGATGCCGACGATGCGCTGCGTCGGCCCGACCGTGACCAGTTTCATCTGCTCGCGCGGCTTGCGTGGCGTGAGCACGTGATACAGCGGCAGGAACGATGAGGTGAACACACGCACCGCGTCGCCATAGCGCGCACGAGCATCGGCCTCGCTCAAACCGACGGTGCCAATGGGCGGATGACTGAACACCACCGACGGGATGTTCTGGTAATCCATCTTGCGGCCTTTTTGCCCGCCGTACAGGCGATCCGCCAGCCGCCGGCCGGCCGCGATCGCCACCGGCGTCAGTCCCGCTTGCGGTGTGGAATCGCCGAGCGCGTACACATGTTCGACGCTGCTCTGCTGCCATTCATCGGTAACCACGTGCCCGAGCCAGTCGAGCTTCACCCCGAGCCGGTCCAGCCCCATGTCCTGGGTCAGCGGCTCGCGGCCCACCGCCCAGATCAACGCATCGAAGCCGCCCAGCACGCGGCCGTCTTCGACCGTGAGCTCGAGCAGCCCCGAGTCGCCGCGCGCCAGCGACTTCGGCACCGCGTCGGTCGCGAATTCCACCCCATCGTCGCGCATGATCGGCAGCAGCGCGTCGCCGAGCATCGCATCGAAGTGTCGCAGCAGGCCCTGGTGCCGCAGCACCACCGTAGTACGCGAACCGAGCGCCGAGAAAATGCCGCTCAGCTCGGCGGCGATGTAGCCGGCGCCGACCACGGCGACGCTGTCGGGGCGGGTCCCGAGCTGGAAAAAGCCGTCCGAGCTGATGCCAAGCTCGGCGCCCGGCAGCCGCGGGATGATCGGCCGGCCGCCGATCGCCAGCACGATAGTTTGCGCCGACACGACGCGCTCGCCGACCTGCACCGACTGCGCCGACAGCAGCCGGGCGTGGCCGCGCAGCAGTTCAACCTGCTTTTCACGCAGCTTGCGCTCGTATACCGCGTTGATGCGCGCGATGAACTCATCGCGCAGCTGCCTGAGCAGTGCCCAGTCATGGCGCCACAGTGAGATATCAAATCCGTAGCCGGCCGCGTCGCGCAGCCCGTGCGCCAGCTCGCCGGCGTTCCACATGACCTTCTTCGGCACGCAACCGACATTGACGCAGGTGCCTCCCAGGCGGCCCATCTCCACCAGCAGCGTGCGGGCGCCGTACTCGGCCGCGCGCTGGGCGCAGGCCAGGCCGCCGCTGCCGCCGCCGATGACGATCAGCTCATAGTCGGATGCCATGTCAGGAAACCTCGGATCTTTGCTTATTGCTGCAGAATGACCATGTTACACCGGCGAGTCATTGCTAAAATGATGGACTGTCCTGCCTCAAGGCCGCATACCATGTCCGCAGCATCTTGTGATAATCCGCTCCTTGAAGACACGCCGCTGCCGCGCTTTGACGCCATCCGGCCCGAGCATGTCGAGCCGGCGATCTCGCGGCTGATTGCCCAGCAGCGCGCCCGCGTGGCACAGATCGAGGCGGTGTCCGATCCGACCTTCAAGACCGTGGTCGAGCCGCTCGAGGAACTGCGGCATCGCCTGAGCCGGGTGTGGTCGCCGATCGGGCACCTCAATGCGGTGATGAACTCCGAGCCGTTGCGCGCGGCCTACAACGCCTGCCTGCCGATGCTGTCCGACTATCACACCGACCTGTCGCAGAGCGAACCGCTGTATCGTGCCTACGCGCAGATTTCCGAGCGTGAGGGCCCGACACTCGATGCCGTACAGCGCGAGGTGATCGAGCACGCGCTGCGCGAGTTTCGCCTGGCCGGCGTCGCGCTGGACGCCGCGCGCAAGGCGCGCTTCAAGGCCGTGATGATGGAGCTGTCGCGGCTGTCGGCGAAGTTCGAGGAGAACGTGCTCGATGCCACCAATGCCTGGTCGCATCATGTCACCGACCGCACACTGCTCGCCGGCCTCAACGATTCGATCGTCGAGCAGGCGCAGCGGCGTGCGCGCGAGAAAGGCGTCGAAGGCTGGCTGTTCGGGCTGGACCAGCCCAGCTACGTGGCGGTGGTCACCGATTGTGCGTCGGAGCCGCTGCGGCGCGTGTTCTACGAAGCCTGGTCCACGCGCGCCTCTGACCAGGGGCCGGGGGCCTGCAATTTCGACAACACCGCGGTGATGAGCGACATCCTGCGGCTGCGGCACGAAGCCGCGCAGCTGGTGGGCTTTGGCAGCTACGCCGACTATGCGCTCGCCAACCGCATGGCGCGCACCGTGCCCGAAGTGATCGGCTTTCTGCGCGAGCTGGTGCGCACCGCCAAGCCGGCCGGCGGCGCCGAATTCGCCGAGCTGGAACAGTTCGCTGGCCGCAAGCTCAACTCCTGGGACGTCACGTTCTATTCCGAGCGCCTGCAGCAGAGCCGCTACTCGGTGACGCAGGAGGAGCTGCGCGACTACCTGCCGCTGCCGCGGGTGCTCGACGGCCTGTTCGAAGTGGCCGAGAAGCTGTTCGATGTGCGCATCCGCGAGCGCACCGGCGTGCCGGTGTGGCATCCGGATGTGCGCTACTTCGAGGTGCAGACGCCCGCCGACACGCCGGTGGCCAGTTTCTATCTGGATGCGTATGCGCGGCCGCACAAGCGCAGCGGCGCCTGGATGGACGACTGCGTCGGCCGCAAGGGCCTGAGCGGACAAACCATCCTGCCGGTCGCCTACCTGGTGTGCAACTCGATGCCCCCCGGCGATGACCGGGCGGCACAGCTCACGCACGACGATGTGGTGACACTGTTCCATGAGTTCGGCCACGGCCTGCACCACATGCTCACGCGCGTCAACTACCCGAGCCTGGCCGGTATCAACGGCGTGTCCTGGGACGCGGTCGAATTGCCCAGCCAGTTCATGGAGAACTATGCGTGGCAGAACGAGGTGCTCAATCGCATCTCGGCGCATGTGCGCGACGGCAGGCCGATTCCGGCCGACAAGCAGCGCCAGTTGATCGCGACCCGCAGTTTCCAGGCCGGGCTGCAGACGCTGCGGCAAGTGGAGTTCGCGCTGTTCGATATGCGCCTGCACGCCGAGTTCGATCCGGCGCGCGGCGGCCGCGTGTACGAGATTCTGAACGAAGTACGGCACGAAGTGGCCGTGGTGCCGGTGCCGGAGTGGAACCGCTATCCGCATGGCTTCGGCCACATCTTTTCCGGCGGCTATGCCGCCGGCTATTACAGCTACAAGTGGGCCGAGGTGCTGGCGGCGGACGCGTTTGCGGCGTTCGTCGAGCGCGGCGCCTTCGATCGCGCCACCGCACGGCGTTTTCTCGACAGCATCCTGTCGCGCGGCGGCAGCCGCGATGCACTCGAGGCTTTCGTCGAGTTTCGCGGCCGCAAGCCGCAGGTGGCGGCGCTGCTCAAGCAGTACGGCATCGCGGCCTGACGCGCACGCGATGAGCGCTGACGCCGGCAAGGCGCTGGCCAGGATGCTCGGCAGCGTGCTGCTGGCGGGCGCCACCCTGACGGGAGCCACCCTGGCGTGCGCCGCCGGGGTGCCGGCGGCCCCCGCGGCCCCCGCGGCCCCCGCGACGGCTCCTGCGCCCGACTGGCCGGACAGCTTCGTGGCCCGGCTCGAGGCGCTGGCGTTGTTGCAGACTCTGAACGCGGAGCTGCTGAGCCACGACAGCGCCACGCTGACGCTGGAGCGCTGGTGCGACGGCCACCGCCTGGCGTCCCCGGCGCGCATCGTCGCTGAACGCGTCGCCGGCAGCGAACAGCCGCCGACCGAGCAGCAGCGTGTCGAACTGCGCGTCACGGCGAGCGACACGGTGCGCTACCGCCGGGTGCGATTGCGCTGCGGCGAGCTGGTGCTATCGGAAGCGGATAACTGGTACGTACCCGGGCGGCTGACGGCAGACATGAACCGTTCGCTGGAAACCAGCGATACGCCGTTCGGTCGCGTGGTGCAGGCATTACATTTCCAGCGCCATACGATCGCGGCGACACTGCTGTGGCGGCCGCTGCCCGAAGGCTGGGAAATGAGCGCGGCTGCCGCTAGCGACGACCCTGGCAGGCTGATCGCTCCGACCGGCGTGCTGCAGCATCGTGCCTTGCTGAGCCTGCCCGATGGCACGCCGTTCAGCGAGGTGGTGGAAACCTATAGCGGCAATGTGCTGGCTTTTGCGCTGCCCCAGCCCGTGCCGCCGGCACAGCCCGTACCGCCGGCCCGGCCGTAGGCCACCGCGGCCGTTGGCCATCCCGGCCGTCAGCTATCGGTCACCAGATGCGGGCGCGCTGGGCGGGCGCCAGATAGAGCTTGTCGGTGGCCCGAACGCCAAAGGCCTGATACCAGGCGTCGATGTTTCGCACCGCCCCGTTGACCCGAAAACTGCGGTAGGAATGCGGATTGCTGACGGTCAGCTGGCGGATGTAGTCCTCGCGCGCGGTGCCGCGCCAGATCTGCGCGAAGGCAAGGAAGAAGCGCTGATCGCCGGTCAGACCGTCGATGTCCTGGTCGGGTTGGTTGTGCAGCGACGCGTGATAGGCATCCAGTGCGATCACGGCGCCGCCGAGGTCGGCGATATTCTCGCCCATCGTCAGCTCGGCATTGATATGCAGTCCGGGAACCGGCTCGTAGGCCGCGTACTGCGCGCCGAGTACCGCCGCGCGAGCGATGAACGCGCCGGCGTCGGCCTCGGTCCACCAGTCGCGCAGTGCGCCACCGGCATCGAGCGCGCGCCCCTGGTCGTCGAAGCCGTGCGTGAGTTCGTGGCCGATGACGGTGCCGATGCCGCCGAAGTTGACGGCCGCGTCGGCGTTGGGATCAAACTCCGGTGCCTGCAGGATCGCTGCCGGGAACACGATGTCGCGCAATGACCCGTTGTAGGCGTCCACCGTCTGCGGAGTCATATCCCAGTTGCTTTTGTCGACCTGCCCGTCGCTGCGATGCAGCTGCAAGGCATATTCCGCGGCGGCGGCGCGCCGCACGTTGCCGATCAGATCGTCGTCCCGGATGGTGACGCCGGAATAGTCGCGCGGCGTGTCCGGATATCCCACCTTGACCACGTAGCTGTCGAGCTTGCGCAGCGCCTCGGCGCGGGTCGCCTCGCCCATCCAATCGAGCCGTTCGATGCGGCCGCGAAACGCGCGCATCACCTCGGTAACCAGCGCTTCGATCGCGGCCTTGGTTTCCGCCGGAAAATAGCGGGCGGTGTACAGCTGGCCGACGGCCCAGTCCAGCGTGCCAAAACAGCTGCCTGGATCCAACGCACAATCCCCGCCCGCAACCGCGTTGATGCCTTGCTTCCATCGAGGCTGCCGTTCGCCGATACCGAGCAGCACATGATCGCGAAACTCGAAGCGGGCATCGACAAACGAACGCGACAGGTAGGGTGCAGCCGTGTCGGCAACCGTGAACGCCAGCCACGCCCTCAGTGTCGCGAGCGGCGTAGCGGCGAAAATCGCGGCGATTTTTGGAAAGGCGGTCTTCTCGCCGACCACGACGCGGCTCCTGGACGCCATTCCGGCGCCCTGAAGGAATGAGGCCCAGGGAAATCCCGGCGCGAATACCGACAGCTGCGCCGGCGTGTACGGGTTATAGAGCCGCGACAGATCGCGCTGCTCGACATGGGTCCAGCTGGCTTCGGCAATGCGGGTCTCGAGCGCCACCACGGCGGCGGCCCGCTCGCGTGCCGCGGGCCACTCGCTCAGCGTCAGCAGCCGCTCGACATAGTCGCCGAACTGGCGTTTCTTGTCGGCCAGTTCGGGCTTCAGATAATAGTCACGGTCCGGCATCGTCAGCCCGCTTTGCTGCAGGTAGATCGCGTAGTGCGCGGTATCCTTCAGATCCACGTCGATCGACAGCCGGAAGAAACTCCCCTCGAAGCCTGCGGTCGACTGCCCCATCAGCTCTGCCAGCTGCTCGCGCGTGCGACTGCTGCGAATAGCGCGCAGCTCGGCTGCGAGCGGCCGCAGGCCGAGCGACTCGAGCCGTTGCTGGTCCATGAAGGCGTTGTAGAACGCGCCGACCTTGCCTTGCAGCGTGCTCGGTTGGTGGCCGGCGCGGGCGGCAGCCTGTGGGGTGGCGGCCTGTTCGACGGCAGCCTGTTCGATAATAGTGCGCAGCTGTGCCTCGGTGCGCTCGCGCATCAGCTGTGCCTCGGTGATGTACGGCCGGTCAGGCGGAATGGTCGAACGCGCAATCCAGGCGCCATTGCAATGCTGGAAGAAGTCGTCGCCCGGATTGACCGATGAGTCCATCGCCGACATGTCCAGACCCACCGGCGGATACAGCGGACCGCCAAAGGTCGCCGGCGCGGCTGGTGCGGCCAGCACAGCCGATGCCGCCAGCGCAACCGATGCGCGCAGCAGAACGCCTGTGGCGGTCAGGCAGCGTGCAGCCATCAATGCCGATGTTCCTTGCAACTGCGGTCAGGGCGACGATAACACGAGCCTCTGACGATACAATGTCGTGGTCGACCAAGGGAGGATGACGATGGACGAGAATCTCGACACGATCAACCACGTCAAGAACGAGCTGATCGACCTGGCCATGCGCTTCGGACCGAAGGTGCTGGTGGCCGTGCTGGTGCTGATCGCCGGCGTGATGGCGGGACGCTGGGTCGGGCGCGCGACCGCGCGCGGACTGGCGCGCATGGAGTTCGAGCCGCCGGTGCGGCTGCTGATCGTACGGCTGGTACGCGTGCTGGTGTTCGCACTGTTCGCGATCCTGGCGCTGCAGAACCTGGGCGTCGAGCTGCTGCCGCTGATCGCCGGGCTGAGCATCGCCGGCGCCGGCATCGCGCTGGCGACGCAGGGCATCCTCAGCAATGTATTCGCCGGCCTGACCATCATCTTCACCAAGCCGTACCGCGTTGGCGACTACATCGAGATCGTGGGCGTGCAGGGTCAGGTGCAGCTCATCACGATATTCAGTACCACGCTGCTGCACCCGGATCAATCGCGCGTGGTGGTGCCCAATCGCAAGGTGGTCGGGGAGATCCTGCACAACTACGGTCGCATCCGCCAGGCCGAGATCAAGCTCGGTGTCGGCTACGAGGTCGATCTGCCGCAGGCGCTCGCGGCGATCCAGGAACTGGTCGTCGCCAATACGCGAGTGCTGACCGAGCCGGTGCCGCAGGTGCAGATCGTCGCGCTGGCTGAATCAGCGGTGCAGATTGCCGTCAGACCGTGGGTAGCGGTGGCCGATTACCCAGCGGTGCTCGGGGAACTCAATCTGGCGGTGGTGGAGACCTGCCGCCGCCGCGGCATATCGATGCCATTTCCACAGCGCACGGTACACCTGATCGGCGCGCGCTGAGCGCTGCCTCCTCAGACCGTCTCGGCCTCCTCCCGGCCGCGCTGGCGCGCCTCGGCTTCGCGCCGGGCTTGCTCGATCTGGTCGAGCACCGCGCCCAGATCCGCCGCGGCCAGCTCCTCGCTGAAGCGGCCGGTGAGCTTGCTCTCAGGCGTCAACGCGCCGGCCTGATACAGCTTCCAGATCTCCTGCGCGTACTCGGTCTGCAGCAATTCCGGGGCCGCGCGCGCAAAGGCCGAACGCATGTTGTTGACGTCGCGCTCGAACATGCTGAACGCATTGTTGTTGCTGGCCGCGGCTACCGCCTGCGGCAGGTCAATGATCACCGGGCCGTTGGCATCCAGCAGCACGTTGTATTCGGACAGGTCGCCGTGAATCACGCCGGCGCACAGCATGCGCACGATCTGCGTGATCATGAACGCATGCCACAGCCGCGCCTGCTCGGCGGTCATTTCCACGTCATTCAGGCGGGCGGCCGGGTGGCCCTGAGCGTCCACCACCAGTTCCATCAACAGCACCCGATCATAGACGCCGTACGGGGTGGGTACGCGCACGCCGGCGTGGGCGAGGCGGTACAGCGCTGTGACCTCGGCGTTGGTCCACTCGCTCTCCTGCATCCGCTTGCCGTGGCGACCGCGCCGGCTGATCGCGCGGGCGTCGCGGCTGCCGCGCGTCTTGCGGCCCTCCTGATAGGCCGCGAGCTTGTGGAAGCCGCGGTGCTCGGCATCCTTGTAGACCTTGGCGCAGCGAATCTGCTCGCCGCAGGCCACCACGAAGACCGACGCTTCCTTGCCGCTCTTGAGCTGTCGCAGGACCGCATCGATCCTGCCGTCGTCAATCAGCGCCTGCAGGCCGTTGGGGGTTTTCACCCTGCGCGCGCGATCGTCATTACCGGTTCTTCTTCTTTTCCGCCTTTGCGGCCCTCTTCTGCATGAGGTTTAAGGCCGGTTTCTTCTTGGTTTCCTTCTTGCGATCGATTCCCTTGCTCATCTGGTGTGCTCCTGCTGGCCGGTGGTGGTACGGGTGGTGCGGCCCAAGGCCTGTAGTTTAAGGGTAAACCGCAGCCAACGGTCCGGAACTTTTTACCACGGCGGCGCGATCGAAGCGCGGCGCGATGCATCAGGCGCGGCAGGATGACGGCACGAACTTGCTGTCGATGCTGGTGCGGTTGGCGCCCACCGCCTGCATGCCGTGGGGTACCGGTCGCAGGCCGCAGCGCCACGACATCGGGCTGGCGGGGCTACCCGGCACGATCAGCGGTTGCAGCGTGAGCACGCTGCCGGCAATGGCCGCGTTGGCGAAATTACCAAAGGTGATGTTAAGGCTGCCATCGGCAACATCGACCCGTGTCACGTAATTGCCGATCAGCAGTTCCGGGGCCGGTACCCCGGCGGCGGCGTTGTCGCGCGGCATCACGCCGCGGTCCTTGCGGTACTCCTGGATCGAACTCTTCAGCTCGCTTGCCAGCGAGAATGCCTCGACCACCTGCGCGCGGATGGTATAGGTCTGGTACGCCGGAATCGCTATCGATGCCAGGATGCCGATGATGGCCACGACGATCATCAGTTCGATCAGCGTAAAGCCGCGTGCTGCGTGCATGGAGCGCTCCTAGACCACGGAACCAAGCTGGAAAATCGGCTGGTACATTGCAAGGACGAATATCGCAATGAAGCTGTAGACGATCAATCGCAGCAGCAGGGTCAGGCGGCGGCCGAGCGTATCCGCCGCGATCGCCAGCCGTTGCGACTGCTCATCGAGCTGGGTGTTGATCTCATCGGTTAACAGGCCCAATTGCGCGGCGCCATCGAGAAACCCCGCCAGCGGCTCAGCCGGACGATAGCCGCCGTGCGGGTCGATGGTTTGCGCGGCCGTCCGCTGGGCCGTTTCCGATGCGACCGCGCCGTCCAGCAACGCCGCCAGATACTGCAGGTACAGCAGATCATCCAGCTGCCGGGCAAGATTGCGCGCTAGCGCAGTCGCGCGCAGCCACGGCGGCAGAGGCGCGACGTTCCTGGCGGCACGTGTCAGACCCGACGCCAGCGCGACCGAGAACATCCACAGCGTCATGCCGATCAGCACCGCGGCGACCAGCGGCCATGGCGAACCGACGACGGCAACAGCGAGCGGCGGCAGCTGCGCGTCCATGCTTCGGTACAACAACGCGATGGAGGGCACGACAAACATCTCCATCAGGCCTGCCACCACCAGCAGCACCGCCAGCAGGGCGCCAGAATAGCTGGTGGAGGCGCGCAGTCCCCGCACCACATCGCGCAGCGCCCCATGCGCAAGCTGCGCGTGGCGCACGAAGCTGAGGACGCATTGGTCGACCCTTGCGGGTGCGCTAGTGCGCACGGTCGCCAGCAACTGCCACAGCGTGCTGAGCGGGCTATCGGCGGGGGCGGCATCGCCTGCCAGGGCACCGCGGAACTGCTCGTACGCCGCGCGCCGGCCTTCCGGTTCCAAGCGTTCCATCAGCTCCAGTGCCGCCGCGGATGTCAGGCCATCACGCGCCATCAGGCGCGCCACCTGGCGGGCGACATAGTCGAGTTGCCCGACCTGGTCAACGCGGCGAAACATGATGGATGGCGGCACGACAGGGCGAGGGCAGCGCGAGCGCCGGTAACGTCGTGTGATCAGACCCGAGCGCGCTCATCCCGGGCGCCGGCAATACCGGGCCGCAGCGCCACGACCAGGTCGCGGGGAACTCGCCCGGACCGGCGGTCAGCCAGACATCGAGGTGCTTGCCGTCCAGCATCGGCAGCTGCTTGCCGAACAGGTACTCGAACGACGGCGCGGCACCCGGTGCGACTACGGCCGACACGTAGTTCCCCGACGCACGCGCGCCGGGCGCGCGGGGCGCGCCGTCGATGCAGTCGGACGCGGCGGGGAATCGCCCTGCGACCGCCCAGCTTTCCTGCATGCACAGCTTCTGCGATACCGACAGCGCCAGCGCTTCAACGGCTGCGCTGCGGGCCGCCAGCGTGCTGGCACCGTACAGTCGCGCCGCCAGCCCATACAGCAGGCCCAGCAGCATGAATACAAAGATCAGTTCGAGCGTGTCGACCGACCAGGCCTGCCAGGCAGGCGTGCGGATCAGACCAGGACTGTGCATCGCCACCGTCGCAACTATCGGCCGCGGCCGCAGCACTGTCCAGTGCGAACTATGACTGGCGTCGCTAGTCGCGCTGCGCCAGCCGGTAGCCGACACCGGTCTCGGTGAGCAACCAGCGCGGCCGCGCCGGATCGGGCTCCAGCTTGGCGCGCAGCTGCTTCATGTAGACGCGCAGATAATGCGTCTGCTGCGCGCTGCCCGGTCCCCAGACCTGCTGCAGCAGCGTGCGGTGAGTCACCACCAGGCCGATGTGCTGTGCCAGCACCTCCAGCAGCCGGAATTCGGTCGGCGTCAGGTGCAGCTCGGCGCCAGCGTCATCGTGCGCGCTGCGTGCGGTCAGGTCGATGCGCCAGGCGCCGATCAGCAGCACCGCGCCGGCGGCGCCGGCGCTGGCGGTATGGCGCAGCGCGACCTGCACCCGGGCCATCAGTTCACGGGCGCCGAAGGGCTTGGTGATGTAATCGTCCGCACCGGCCTCCAGCGCCGTGACCTTGTCGGCCTCGTCCGAGCGCGCCGACAGCACGATGATCGGCACCCGCGACCAGCCGCGCACGCCGGTGATCACCTCGGTGCCGTCGCGATCCGGCAGGCCGAGGTCGACGATCAGCAGGTCGGGCTTGTGGGCGCGGGCTTCCACCAGTGCGCGCGCGGCGCTGTCGGCTTCGAACACGCGGAAATTCTCCAGCTCCAGCAGCGTGCGCAGTACCCGGCGCAGCTGCGGCTCGTCCTCGACCACCAGCACCGCGCGACTGGCCAGCGTCATGTGGCGGGCGTCATGCGCCGGGCGTCATGGCGACGCCAGGAACTCGGACGACAGCCGCGGCTCGAGCGTCGCTGGCGGGTTTACGGGCAGCGGCAGCGTGAAGCGGAATGCGGCGCCATGCGGGGCGCGGTTCTCGGCCCAGATGCGCCCCTTATGCAGCGCCAGGATGGTGCGGCAGATCGCCAGCCCCAGGCCGATGCCGCCGACCGTGCCTTCGGGCGCGCCGCGCTGGAACTTCTCGAACAGTATCTCGGGATCGGCTACCGCCAGTCCCGGTCCGTCGTCCTCGATGCTCACTTCCAGCTGGCGCGACAGGCGCTGCGCACTGATGCGGATCAGGCTGCCCGGCGGCGTGTACTTGCTGGCATTGTCGAGCAGGTTCTCCAGCACCTGTTCGATCAGGCGCCCATCGATCGCCAGCAGCGGCAGGGAGTCGGGCAGCTCGATGCTTACCCGATGGCGGCGCAGCCGCTGCTCCAGCCGATGCAGCACCGAGCCGACCAGCTCCTCCAGTGCGTACAGGTCGACACGCGGCTGAATCGCGCCGGTCTCCAGCCGCACCAGCTCCAGCAGCGTGGTGATGCGATCGCTCATGCGCGTCGCCTCCTCGCTCACCGAAGCGGCGAGCGCGCCGCGATCGGCGGCGCTCAGCACTTCGAGATTGCCGGCCAGCGTCGCCGCGCCGGCCGCGATCGTGGCCAGCGGCGTGCGCAGGTCGTGCGAGATCGACGCCAGCAGTGCATTGCGGATCGCCTCGGTCTCGGCCCGCACCTCGGCTGCCTGCGCGTGGGCGGCAAAATCGGCGCGCTCCAGCGCCAGGCCGATCTGGGCGGCGAACGTCTCGAGCAGCCGATACTGCTCCGGCAGCGTGACGCGGCGCGGATTCTGCGGCAGCAGCGCGAGCACGCCGAACGCCCGATCGCCGCCGGCCAGCGGCAGGTACAGGCCGGCGGAGCCACTGAGCGTATCGGTACCGAGCCCCGCGGGTTTCCGATGATCGAACACCCATTGCGCGACGCCGAGGTCGGCGCCGGTATACGACACGTCCAGCAGGCCGGCGCGCGGATAGACCACCTGTCCCTGCTCATCGGCCAGCAGCAGCACTGCGCGGCTGGTGAACACCTGGCTCACGTGGCGCACCGCCACTTCCGCCATGCCGTCGCGGCCGCGCGCCATCGCCAGCTGGCGGCTCATTTCATACAGCAGCGCGGTGCGCCGTTCGCGATAGCCGGCGATGCGCGCCTGCTGGCGCACGTTGGCATTGAGTGTGCCGATAATCAGCGCAACCGCCAGCATGATCGCGAACGTGATGAGGTACTGCACGTCGCTGACCGCGAAACTGAAGCGTGGTGGCACGAACACGAAATCGAATGCCGCGACGCCGAGCACCGAGTTCAGGATCGCGGCGCGGCGGCCGCCGTAGACTGCGACCAGCGCGGTGGTCAGCAGGTAGAACATCACCAGGTTGGCCTGCCCCAGCCCCGGATACAGGCCGTAGAACACCCAGCACACCCCGGTCGCGGCCAGCGTCGACAGCACCGCCAGCAGGTAGCGCGGCCAGCGGCGCTTGCCGGAATCACCCGCCAGCACGCTGTCGGGAGCGCTGACCGCTGCGCTGCCGCTATCCGCGACCCCATGCTGGGCGATCACGATCACGTCGATGTCGCGGCTGTCATCGAGCAGATAGTCGGTGGTCGAGCGGCGCAGCAGGCGGCGCCAGCGCGGGCGGCGCGCGGCGCCCACCATGATGCGGCTGACGTTGCGGGTGCGTGCGTAGGCCAGCAACTCGGCGCCGGCCGATGAACCGCCCAGCGTGATGGCTTCGGCGCCCAGCGATTCCGCCAGCCGCAGCACCTCGATGCGCCGATTGCGCTCGAATTCGGACAGGCGCTGCAGCCGCGGCGTCTCGACGAATACCACCAGCCACTCGGCGTCGAGGCGATCGGCCGCGCGCTTGCCGGCGCGCACCAGTTGCTCGGCGTGGGCATCCGGTCCGACCGCGACCAGCAGCCGCTCGCGCGCCGCCCACGAGCCACGCACCGATTTCTCCCGGCGGTAATCACGCATCGCCAGGTCGACGCGATCCGCGGTCTTGCGCAGCGCCAGCTCACGCAGCGCGATCAGGTTGCCTTTGCGGAAGAAATTCTCCAGCGCGCGCTGCGCCTGCTGAGAAACGTACACGCGGCCTTCGCGCATGCGCTGCAGCAGCTCATCGGGCGGTATGTCGACCAGCTTGACCTCGTCCGCCTGGTCGAACACGCGATCGGGCAATGTCTCGAGTTGGCGCACGCCGGTGATCTGCCAGACGACGTCGCTCAGGGACTCCAGGTGCTGGACGTTGACGGTGGTGAAGACGTCGATGCCGGCATCGAGCAGCTCCTCGATGTCCTGCCAGCGCTTCTGGTGCCGCGGCGGCGGATCGCCACCGCTGATGTTGGTATGCGCGAGCTCGTCGACCAGCAGCAGCCGCGGCTTGCGCGCCAGCGCGCCGTCGAGATCGAATTCGCGGCGCGTGGTATTGCCGAAATGCATCTGCAGCGGCGGCAGCGCTTCCAGTCCCGCGAGCAGCCGTTCGGTCTCCTCGCGGCCGTGCAGCTCGACGTAGCCGACCACGACGTCGACTCCTTGCGCGCGCCGCCGCTGCGCCGCCTCCAGCATCGAGTAGGTCTTGCCGACACCGGCGTTGGCGCCGAAGAAAATAGTCAGCCGCCCGCGCGCGGCGCGCGCCTCGGTCTGCCGCACCTGGGCGAGCAACAGGTCCGGATCGGGCCGGTTATCGTTCATCCGAGGATCAGTGTACCGCCCGTCTCACTGCATCGCATCCAGCGCCAGGTTCAATTCCAGCACATTGACGCGCGGTTCGCCGAGCACGCCCCACTGCCTCGATTGCGTATGCGCGTCGACAATAGCTGCGAGCCTGGCGGCATCGATGCCGCGGGCGCGCGCCACGCGCGCCAGCTGGTAGCGCGCGCCGGCCGGACTGATATGCGGATCCAGTCCGCTGCCGGAAGCGGTGACCAGCTCGACCGGCACCGGCAGGGTGTTGCCGGGATCGGCCTGCTGCAGCGTCGCCAGCCGCGCCTTGACGGCATCGAGCAGCAGTGGGTTGGTAGGACCGAGGTTCGATCCGGTCGAGCCGATGCCGTTGTACGGCTGCGGTGTGGTGGCCGACGGCCGCGGCCAGAAGTACTTCGGGTCATCGAACGGCTGGCCGAGCAGTGCCGATCCGACCATGCGCCCACCGTGCACGATCAGCGAACTGCCGGCGGTGCGCGCGCAGCACAGGCTGGCGATGCCGGTCACCGCCAGCGGATAGACGATGCCGGTCAGCACACTGAAGGCCAGCCACAGCAGCAGCGCAGGGGTGAGGACTTTTGACATGGCGGTTTCCAGGCTATGTGGTGGGGGTTACGGCGGCGGCGCAGTTGTTGCGGGCGGCGTTCAGATCCGGTGCAGCGCGGCCAGCAGCAGGTCGATCAGCTTGATGCCGGCAAACGGCACGATGATGCCGCCCAGGCCGTAGATGAGCAGATTGCGCCGCAGGAGCGCCTCGGCGCCGACCGGGCGGTAACGCACGCCGCGCAGCGCCAGCGGGATTAGCGCCACGATGATTAGCGCATTGAAGATCACCGCCGACAGGATCGCGCTGTCGGGACTCGATAGGTGCATGATATTGAGCGTGTTGAGCTGCGGGTAGGTGGTGGCAAAGGCCGCCGGGATGATCGCGAAATATTTCGCGATATCGTTGGCGATGCTGAACGTGGTCAGCGACCCGCGCGTGATCAACATCTGCTTGCCGACCTCGACCACCTCGATCAGCTTGGTCGGGTTGGAGTCCAGGTCAACCATGTTGCCGGCTTCCTTGGCCGCCTGGGTGCCGGTGTTCATCGCCACCGCGACATCTGCCTGCGCCAGCGCCGGCGCATCGTTGGTGCCATCGCCGCACATCGCGACCATACGACCCTGCTGCTGGTGCTCGCGTATCAGCGCCAGCTTGGCCTCGGGGGTCGCCTCGGCCAGAAAGTCATCGACGCCGGCTTCGGCGGCGATCGCCGCGGCGGTGAGCCTGTTGTCACCGGTGATCATCACGGTGCGAATGCCCATGCGGCGCAGCTCCGCGAAGCGCTCGCGAATGCCACCCTTGACGATGTCCTTGAGCTCAATGACGCCCAGCGCGCGCGCACCGTCGGCCACCACCAGCGGCGTGGCGCCCTGGCGCGCCACTGCTTCCACCGCGCGCTGCAGTTCCGGCGGCAGCATGCCGCCCTGCTGCGCCAGCCACTGGCCGATCGCATCGGCGGCGCCCTTGCGGATGCGCCGGCCATCGAAATCCACCCCGCTCATGCGCGTCTGGGCACTGAATGCAATGAACTTTGCGCCCAGCGTCTGGATGTCGCGTGCGCGAATGCCGTGCTGCTGCTTGGCGAGTACGACGATCGAGCGGCCCTCCGGCGTTTCATCCGCCAGCGACGACAGCTGCGCCGCATCCGCCAGATCCTCGGGGCTGATCTCGGCGGCCGGGATGAAACGCGACGCCAGGCGGTTGCCGAGCGTGATGGTGCCGGTCTTGTCGAGCAGCAGCACATCGACATCGCCAGCCGCCTCGACCGCGCGCCCGGAGGTCGCGATCACGTTGGCCTGGATCATGCGGTCCATGCCGGCGATGCCGATCGCCGATAGCAGGCCGCCGATGGTGGTCGGTATCAGACACACCAGCAGCGCCACCAGTACGGTGATGGTGATCGGCGCGCCGTGGCCGGCCGCCGCCACGCTGTAGAGCGAAAACGGCAGCAGCGTCGCGCTGGTCTTCAGGAAGATCAGCGTCAGCCCGGCGAGCAGGATCGCCAGCGCGATCTCGTTGGGCGTGCGCTGGCGCTTGGCGCCCTCGACCATCGCGATCATGCGATCGAGAAATGCCTCGCCCGGGTTGGCGGTGATGCGCACGTGCAGCGTGTCCGACAGCAGACGCGTGCCGCCGGTCACCGCCGAGCGATCGCCGCCGGCTTCACGGATCACCGGCGCGGACTCGCCGGTGATCGCGCTCTCATCCACGGAAGCGGTGCCCCAGACGACTTCGCCGTCGCCCGGGATGATGTCGCCGGCCGCCACCAGCACGATGTCGCCACGCCGCAGGCTCGCCGAGGCGACGTTCTGCGCCGGCTGCTCGGTGTGCGCGTCCGGGAAGCGGCGCGCGGGCACGTCACGCTTGCTGGATCGCAACGATGCCGCCTGCGCCTTGCCACGCCCCTCCGCCAGGCTCTCGGCAAAATTCGCGAACAGCAGCGTCGCCCACAGCCACAGTGCGATCGCCAGCACGAAGCCCGGATCGCCCTCGGCGGCGAGTCCACCGCCGAGCATCGCCAGCCACAGCCCGCTGATCAGCACACTGCCCACCAGCACCACGAACATCACCGGGTTGCGCCACTGCACCCAAGGCGCCAGCTTGATGAACGAGTCCCTGATCGCGATCTTCACCAGCGGCGGATCGAACAGCGGGCGGGCACGGGCGAGCGTCGTCATGCAGGTCTATCGGCGGCGGCGCTCAGTGCGCGCGAAACTGCAGCTCTTCGACGATCGGCCCGAGCGCCAGCGCCGGGAAGAACGCCAGCGCGCCGACAATCAGCACCGTGGCGGCCAGCAGCAGCACGAACAGCGGCGTATGCGTGGGCAGCGTGCCGGCGCCGGCGGGCACATGTTTCTTGGCCGCAAGACTGCCGGCGATCGCCAGCACCGGAACGATCAGCCAGTAGCGCGACACCCACATCACGATGCCGAGCAGCGTGTTATAGAACGGGGTGTTGGCGGACAGGCCGGCAAATGCGCTGCCGTTATTGTTGGACGCCGATGAGAACGCGTACAGGATCTCCGAGAAGCCATGCGCGCCGGGGTTGGCGATCGCGGCGCGGCCGGCGACCACCGATACCGCAATGGCGGTGCCTACCAGCGAGAAGAACGGCGGGATCAGGATCACCAGCGACGCCATTTTCATCTCGAACGATTCCAGCTTCTTGCCCAGGTACTCCGGCGTGCGCCCGACCATCAGCCCAGCGATGAATACGGCGATGATCGCGAACACCAGCATGCCGTACAGGCCGGCGCCCACACCGCCGAAGATCACCTCGCCGAGCTGGATCAGCCACATCGGAATCAGCCCGCCGATCGGTGTGAACGAGTCGTGCATTGCATTGACCGAGCCGTTGGAGGCCGCGGTGGTGGCGGCAGCCCAGAGCGCCGAACTGGCCACGCCAAAGCGTGTCTCCTTGCCTTCCATGTTGCCGCCCGACTGCAGGCTCGAGCTGTCCTGCGCGATCGCGGCCGGATAGGCCGGGTTGCCGCGGCCTTCGGCCCAGGCGGTCAGTCCCAGCAGCGGCACCCACAGCACCAGCATCGCCGCCAGCAGCGCCCAGCCCTGGCGCGTGTCGCCGACCATGCGGCCAAAGCTGTAGCACAGCGCCGCCGGTATCAGCAGGATCGCCAGCAGCTCGAGGAAATTGCTCAGCGGCGTCGGATTCTCGAACGGATGCGCCGAGTTGGCATTGAAGAAGCCGCCGCCGTTGGTGCCGAGCTGCTTGATCGCGACCTGACTGGCGGCCGGGCCGGCAGGAATGGTCTGGGTATCGACCCGCACCGCGTGCGTCTGCGCGTGACCCTGCGCATCCATCACGGGTAAGCCGGCGGCATCGATCACCGGCTCATCGACCATGATGGGATTGACCAGCGCCACGCTCTGGTAGGGCTTGAAACTCTGCACCACGCCCTGGCCGGCCAGCACCACGGCCAGCAGCAGCGACAGCGGCAGCAGCAGGTACAGCGTGCTGCGCGTCACGTCAACCCAGAAGTTGCCGATGTGCTGCGACTGTCGCCGCGTGAAGCCACGGATCAGCGCCACCAGCACCGCGATCCCGGTCGCCGCCGACAGGAAGTTCTGCACCGACAGTCCGAGCATCTGCGTCAGGTAGCTCATGGTCGACTCGCCGCCATAGCCCTGCCAGTTGGTGTTGGTGACGAAGCTGACAGCGGTATTGAACGCCGAATCCGCCGTCAGCGCGCTCATCTGCTGCGGATTCCATGGCAGCTGCGCCTGCCAGCGCTGCAGCGCATACAGCGCGAGCGCGCCCAGCGCGTTGAATGCCAGCATCGACAGCGCATACTGCTGCCAGCTCATCGACGCCGCCGGGTCGACGCGGCACAGCCGGTAGAGCGCGCGCTCGATCGGGGCGAAGCAGCGCGTTGCGGCACTGGTGCCATCGAACACCGCAGCCATGTACAGGCCCAGCGGCTTCACCAACAACAGCAGCACGATCAGGTAGATCGCCAGCTGCAGCCAACCCGAGGCGCTCACGTCTAGAATCTCTCCGCTTTGAGCATCGCGTACAGCAGATAGCCGAGCAGCCCCAGCGTCAGCAGCAGCGCTATCCAGTGCAGGGCGCTCATCGCAGGCACACGCTGCTCAGGGCTGCTGGCGCAGCCGCTCGCACAGCGCGATGCCGCCCAGAGTCAGCAGTGCCAGCACGACGATCAGTCCGATGAACCACAGATCCATGCCCGGCTCCCGCGCGGCGCAACCGCGAACGGCGGTGAGGTGCGCGAATGCTGGTGGCCGGCGCATAAAAATGTCGTAAAGATACCTGCGCGCGGCGTTATTGTTGGCCGATGCAGATCGTCACCTGGAACGTCAATTCGCTGCGCGTGCGCCTGCCGCAGCTGCTCGAATGGCTCTGCGCCAACCAGCCCGACATCGTCGCGCTGCAGGAAACCAAAGTGCCGGACGCCGACTTTCCGGTGGCGCCGATCGCGGCCGCGGGCTACCAGGTGGCATTCAACGGGCAGAAGACCTACAACGGAGTCGCGCTGCTGGCGCGTGAGCCGCTGTCCGAATCGGTGCTCGAGATCCCGAGCTTCGACGACCAGCAGCGGCGCGTGCTGGCGGTGAGCTGCCGCTGGCTGCGGGTGGTGAAT
>Ga0302324_100009351_pt1 | contig 20517 bp, 17 predicted proteins | sample Palsa_T0_1_FD_201949 | JGI IMG/M metagenome (GOLD analysis project Ga0302324, IMG submission 201949) | Peat permafrost microbial communities from Stordalen Mire near Abisko, Sweden - Palsa_T0_1 | ecosystem: Environmental > Terrestrial > Soil > Palsa > Peat permafrost | place: Sweden: Abisko...
AGCGACACGAGGGTCGACGCGCGTCCGGCGCCGGCCGCCGTCGCCACCGCAATGGCCAAACGCGTCTTTCCGATGCCGCCCGGCCCGGTGAGCGTGAGCAAGCGTACTTCGGACCGGCCGAGCAACTCGTGGATCCGCTCGAGATCGGACTCGCGACCGATCAGTCGCGTCAGCGGAGCGCGCAGCTCGTCGGAGCTCGGGGCGTCGACGACGGGTGACGATTCGCGGGGTCCCCGACGGCGTTCGCTGGCGCCCTCGAGCTGTTTTCGCTCGGCCGGCGAGAGTCGCAATGCCTCGGCCAGCAGCGCGATCGTGTGCCGGTAGGGTGCGCGGCGCATACCACGCTCGAGCGTGCTCACGGTGATTGCGCTGAGGCCGGCGCGCTCCGCCAGCGCCTCCTGCGACAACCCTGCGGAGGTTCGAAACTGCCGTAGGACCGCCCCGAACCCGGTTCCTCCATCGGAGGCTGGTCGCGCATCGCCCAAGTGCTCGCTCCAGACAACGCCGTCGAATCGATTGCCCGGGTCAGGTGTACGACGCCTCGGTAGCCGGAGCCCGGTCGCCTCGGTAGCCGGAGCCCGGTCGCCTCGGTAGCCGGAGCCCGGTCGCCTCGGCGGGCGGCCTGCTCCCCGGACTCGGATCGGACTCGTACTCTAGGGCCACGCAGTGAGTGTACGAGCCAGGCGTACTAGTCGACATGGTGGCGGCCAGACGGCCGCGGTAGCGTCGATGCATCCCGGCGGTCGCCGACGGCGGCCCCGGTTGACACCAACGCTACCGCTTCCGAGGAGACCATCATGACGAACCACACCTCGACTCCGGCAGGCCGCATCGCCTGCGGACTCACCCTCGCTGCCGCGCTTGCAGCGGTCACTGGGACGGCCCCGTCACAGGCCGCCACACTGCAGGCCGCCGGAATTACGTTCCCGGCCAGTATCCCCACCGTCCATAAGCCGATGCCGCTCTTCCGCCTCGTGCGCACCGCCGCGCCGGCCTCGTTCGTCGAGCAGGCGCTCGGCAACGCGCATGCGATGTCGGTGGAGGGCACACGGCTCGTGGCCCGCGACGACAACGGGACGATGCACGCCTACGCAGACTCGCGCACCGGCGAAGCGCAGATCTTCCCCGATTTCAGCTCGAGCGGCGCAGCGGCTCGACCGGCCGCTCTGGCGCAGGTCGCGGCCACCGTCTTCGCCCGCGCCGACGTGATCCCCAAGGATTCGACGCAGACGCGCCTCGGCGATCCGACCCCCGTCCTCTCCGCGACCGCGTCGCGCACGAGCCAGGGATCGATCGCCGGCAAGGCCGCTCCGCAGCTTCTCTTCACGTACGTCCCTGCAGTTCGCTACGCAGCAGGCCTCCCGGTCGTCGGAACCGGCTCGCGTGCGACGGTGGGCGTCGGCAATGACGGTTCGATTCGCGCCCTCGTACGCGACTGGCAAGCCGCTGCTCCGGCCGGCTCCGTCACGCCGACGATGAGCTCCGCGCAGATCGAGCATGCGATCGCGGCTCAGCTGCTGTCGCTTGCCGGCCGGTATGGCTCGGCCACTGTCGACAGCGTGACGCCGGCCTACTACGACGGCGACGCGCACTACCTGCAGCCGGTCTATCAGTTCGTAGCGACCCTCGGTTCGCGTGGTTCGCTCCGCGACCACGTTCGCGGCTACGTTCCGGTCGGCCGCCTCGCGGAGCCGCTGCCCGTAATCGGGCAGAACACCGGCGGTTCGCCACCGAGCGGGCAGCTCCAAGGGGGGCGCCACGCGGATGGGAACGTCAGCCAGATCGCCCTCGGGCAGTACGTCAATCGCGAATGCACCTCGGGGCCGCCGAACTGCCTCGACATGGCCAACGCGTATCTCAACGGCTTCGACTCGGTCGCGCCGTGGGTATACGGTCCGCCGATCAACCGCACGCAGTGGGACTATGCCTACTCGTATCAAGTGCTGGCGGATGCGAATAGCTACCTGAACTCGGTGAACGTCGCCTACACCAATCCGCACGGCGACTGGTGGCTGAACACCACGATCAGCAACTACATCCCGACCGGCGATCCGTGGTATGTCGATGAAATCGGCGTGGGCGGCAATCCGGGCTACGGCGCGGCGTCCGGCGGGCAACTCGCGACGTGGATCATCGACTCATGCGAAGTAATCCCATCGTACTACGATCTTCAGTACACGACCGGCAACGGCAACAGCGCCTTCACCTACTGGTTCCCGGTGTTCCAGGGTCTCCATCGCGCACTCGGTTTCCGCACCCAGATGCTCCTGGGCGAGGACACGATGAACCAGTTGATCGCAACGTACATGGCCGAGGGAGCAGCTGCTGACGCAGCCTTCTTCAACGGCGTCGCCGGTGCGGGCACGTTCCCAACCTATCTCGACACGCATCTCGGGCTGACCGTCCACTACGACCGCGCGTCGGATATTCACGACCCGCGCAACAGCGGCAGCACGGAGACGATCTACCAGATCCAAGGCCAGAGCGCTTCGACGAAGCTCAACAACGTCTGGATGGGTAATTAGGCTGGTCGCACGACAAGCGACAAACGACGAACGACAAGCGAGTGGCGAGAACGCCACGCAGCCACGCGAGGCGCCGGGATACACCCCGGTGCCTCACGTGCATTTCCGCACACGTCGTCCCGCCTGCGGCAACGCGAAGATGCGGTGCGTCGGATCGCGATGCGACCCTTGTATGCGACGCGGTAGTCAGCGGGGGCGAAGTCTCTTTGGACAGGCGAAGGGGCGGGCACGGACCACCTCGCTGTCCGTGCCCGCCGTGGACCTTCAAACTGACCCGCTAGTATTGACCGGTTGGATACGTCGCGACGCCGACCGTCGCACTCAACGGATTGTATGTCGTTACGGCGCCGCCGGGGCGGCCCGCTCCCCCGACGGGAGCCTCGTTGATGGTCGAGTTGCCGTAGTCTGCGATGTAGATGGTGGCGGCTGCTGCGGCGCCCTTGCTGGGCGCTGCCTGATAGAAGGGGTCCGAACCGACAGGATAGCCGGCGAGCGCCGTGATCGTGGGTATGCCCCCCGGCACGCCGCCGGCGATCGCGAAGTTCTGGATCTCGTAGTTGCCGCCGACGCTCAGAGAATTGGTGAAGCCTTCCTCTACGTACATGCCCGACCAGTACGTCCCCGTGCCGAGGCCCGAGTCGACGACCGTTTGAGCAGGTAGGTTCACGTAGGCCTTCTTGAGGTACACGATCTTCTGACCACCGTTGTTATAATTGATGCTGCCGTCCGCGAAGAAGTTGCCGGCTCCGTCGAAGGCGCACCATTCGAAGGTGTTCAGAACGCCACTCGCGCTGCCGGTCATGGCAGAGAACGTGTAGTTCGTAAAGAACTCGACATCGCCCGTGCCCGATGAGCCAGATGGGCGATCGACGACACCAACCACGCCGTGCTTCGAAACGCAGACGCTGTACGGCTGCTCGCCTGCAGCCATGTACAGGGTCGCCACATATCCACCGTGCTTTGTGAACACGACGACCCGCGAGTTGTTGACGTCGGCGACGTACAGATTTCCCAGGTGGTCCGTGGCGAGCCCGAACGGCGCGTAGAACGCTAGGCCTGACGTCGCACCATTCAACGTTATGCACGGTGCTGAACCCGCGGCGAGATAGCCACTAACGACTTGCCCCGCCAGGTCAGACGCCCAAACTCTGGGCGTGCAGATTGCCGGGTGGAACCCATGGGAGCCTGCGACCGTGCTTCGCACGAACGAATGGGGCGAGGCGTCCGCGTAGCCGGCGGACGAAGCGATCAGCGCTGCGGCAACCGTAACCCGCGCGAATAGCGAGAGAGCTGCCGTAGGGGAACCGGAGTTGCTGTTCATGGTTTTCTCCAATCGGATAAGCAGTCCGCTCCCGGTTCAGAGTCCGAACCGACGCGGATGCCCTGATGCTAGAGAGCCTTCCGTCCGATTGGCGTCCGACTACGTCCGTTCGCAGGCGCAGGGCCCACGGCACCGTTTGGACGCGTCAGCCGATGGGGTTCGCCCGCGATGGCGCAGGCAATCTGTACGTTGCGAGCGGGGGGAAAGCAAGCATCCATCCCAAACGTGGCGTGAGACGTCCGGTTGATCCTGAGTTGAAAGGGGATCGGAAATGCATTCAGTCCGTATGCTCGTCGTCGCAGTGGTCGCATCGATGGCCTTGGTCGGCTGCGGTGGTGGGAAGTCGTCGTCGACCACGCAGTCCGCCACGCAGACGATGAAGAGCGGCGCGAGCGAGGCGCAGCGCGAAGTCGCCGCGCTCCCGCAAAAGGCGATGGCGATGGCGCCGGGCAACCTACGTTGCGGTGGCACGAAGCCGGTGTGGGTCAACATGCACAGCAAGGCCTATCACGAAGTCGGCGATCCATATTACGGCCGCACCAAGAACGGCCAATACATGTGCCTCGCCGACGCGCAGGCCAAAGGGTTCCATCCGGCCGGCGCGGCGCATCATCACAGGCAGCGCTCGACGTCGAGCGGTAGCGGCGCTCCCGATGCGGAGCCGACGTAGGGAGACGAGCGGGGACGCTCCGCAAGCACCAGTTCGGGAGCTTGCGTCCGCGAGCGTGGCGTCAATCTATGGAGTGGCTGGCCGGCGGAGCGCGATGCTGTTCGGGGGGCTCGCCGAGCCGGTCGCGATCGTATTCATCAATTGAAACGCGGGGTAGCTGTAGACTCGTACCTGTCCGTCTCCATTGGCGCCGACGAATATCGTCTTATCGGTCGGTTCGAGCGCCGCACCAATAGGGTAACCGGAAGGAAGGCTGAGCGTGTGCGATGGCGTCACCTTGCCCGGAGCGAAGACGTACGCCGCGGCCTTGCTTGGGTCACTATCCGCGCTATCGCACACAATCAAGTTCTGATCCTTGTCGATCGCAAGGCCGCTGGCAGATACGAGGGTGATGCCGAGATTGATCGGAGTCGTCGAACCCGCCAGGAACTCATCGACCTGGCCGGTACCGTGACCGCCGGTCTGTGTATCGAACGAGACGTAGAGATCGTTCTTTGCGTCGACGGCGATCCCGAGTACGTCGGCCGAGGGAACCGAGAGGTACGACGTCGGCGAGGTGCTCCCACTCGCATACACCGCGACGTCCTGTTGGTTGACGTTCCCTGCGTAGATCGTACCGTTGCTGTCGCCCGTGAGCTCGCGCGGCTGACCAACATCGCTCAGCGTTTCGAACGAGTTCGAGGCTCCCTTCTTGTAGACGAGGATGCGGTCGTTGTTCGTGTCGCCGACGTACACCATTCCGTTCTTGGCGACATAGATGCCTTGCGGCTGCGCGAATGAGCCGTTCAGTGCGCCGCTGGGCGGTTGGTTGTGGCCCTTTTCCGAATAGACATCAACGTCGTTCTCATTATATGACGTGACGTAGAGCTCACTGGAGACCTTGGCGTCGGGAAGCACCCTGACAAACGACGGCGGCAACAGCGCCAACTGCGTGGTGTGCAACCCGATACTCGGCACCGGGGCCGTCGCCGTCGACGCAATTTGGGATCCGCCCACCGCAGACGCAACGAGTATGACCAGCGCGGGGCCGGACACGAAGGCCGGCAGAAGAAGGAGGGGTCGCACGATGATACCTCTCTCGTCGGATGTCTGCAGCGCAGACCAGCGCTCAGCTTGCGCGCTTCGCGACCGAATCAACATCGTGAAAACGAGGGATGGCCCTCTCGTTCTCTGTGAAGCGTCCCGGCGAGGCTAGCGCCTGCTACGAGACACGAGGGTCCTATGCAGGTCGTGGCCTCAACTGACGGGCCCGTGCTACCGCTAGCCGCCACCAATTGTATACGGACGCGCTACTTCATCGTCGCCCGGTGCGACGGCGGTCCCCTCGGATGCCGAAGGGGCATGTGCGAGGTTCGGGCGAAGGCGTCCGTCGTTGCTCCACGCGGAGGTGCCTCATGTCCCCGACTGCGCGCGTGCTCGCCGGCATGGCCATCGTTGCCCTCACGAACGGATGCTCCGCGAGCCTTCCATCCGGCACTGCCGCCGCGAGCCTGCCGTCCGGGATGACCGGTGCCGGCGTACCGCTCGGGACGGCCGCGGCGTCGTCGACGCGCATGACGACCATCGTCCCGTCGTGGATGCGGCTCGCGCCGCCACGAGCGTCGGGACCCGGTTGGATCTCGCCCGCAGCGCGTGGAAAGCGGCTTCTCTTCGTCGCGAACTACAACGACAATGTGGTCGAGATCTACAAAGCAGAGGGATCGAATCAGAGCCCGATCGGTCAAATCACGAGCGGGATCAGCGGCCCGGAAGGGATGACCGTCGCAAAGAAGTTCCTGTACGTCTCGAACACCAGCAGCAACACCGTCTCCGTCTATCGCGTCGGAAAGACGACACCCGTCAAGACCTACTCGCAAGATCTCTCCGGCCCGGCCGACGTCGCCGTCGGTACCGATGGCACGGTCTACGTTTCGAACCTGTTCGGCAACGACGTGATCGCCTACGCGAACGGTAGCATGTCGCCCACGGCAACCTACTCCGGATTGGACTTCCCCATCGGCGTGACGCTCGACGCCGCGAACGATCTCTACGTTACGTACACGGCCGGGATCGAGGAGTTCCCGTCGGGCTCGACGAGTGGGAAGAACCTCGGGATTTCTCTCGCAACCGCCAGCGGGATCGCGATCGATCCGGAGGACGACATCGTGGTCGCGAATCAGATGCCGGCGGGCGTCTACGTCTATCCGCAGGGCACGACGCAGCCCTCTACGATTTTCGGGCAGGAGGGCGATCCGAACCCCATCGCGTTCCTGAAGGATCGTCAGGAACTGTTCGTCGGCGAACCGCTCTCGAACACTGTAAACGTCTACGCCTATCCAAGCGGAACGAAGGTCAACTCGGTGACGACTGGGGTGAATTTTCCAGCAGGGGTCGCCGTCAGCCCGGCCGCACCGTTTTAGGGCACCTGCGCCGGTGTGACCCCCACTCCGGCTGGCTCGACGAATCCGTTCAGCGTGTCGATCGGCGCCCCGCCGGCGGGGTACCTGTACTCGACTGCCGTCGCTGAACCACCACTCGTGGTCCAGAGCTGCTTGCCGGAACCCGAGAATACGAAGCCGGCAGCCGAGCCATCCTGCAGTGGCACGACGAACTTCGGCTTGCTGAAGTTCCCCGGCGCGAACACGTCGATTTGGTTCCGCTCCTCGTCGCCGATGGCGACGTTTCCGGCGGCATCGACCCCGATACCCCCTGGAGCCGCGATGCCCGGAACGCTCAGCGTCGCGATGGTCGTCGCCTTGCAGCCGCCGGTGACTTCGCCGACATGCAACCCGCCGCTCGCGTCGGAGCCGCTCACATAAAGGTCATCGTTTGCATCGAACGCGCCGAAGAACGGCTTGGCGAACTGTTGTGACGACGCAGTAGCGCACGGCGCCGTCGCACCCTTGCGATACAACGCGACGTTGCCGGGACCGCAGCTCGGGCTGCTGCAAATGTTGATGGCCGCCAAGAGTCCGCTCGTCGACACGGCAACGTCGATCGGATACTCCGTCGGCATAGGTATCGTGCGAACCACTCGTCCCGGCGGATACGGGCCAGCAAACTCGAGGATGTTCGAATCGTTCGTGTTCGCGACGAAGACGTGGCCGGGCGCTCCTCCGGCCAAGCCTTGCGGACCGCTGAGCCCCGACGAGATCTGCGCACACATTTCCTGGTCGGTTCCCCTACCCGCAAACACGTCGATGGCGTTCGTCCCCGCATCGGTTACGAAGACCGCGTTTCTCGGGCACGGCCCCGACGGCGCCGTGACCAGCGTTCGAGAGAACGATGCGGTGCCGGGGGGCATCGACCCGGACGCGGTGGGCATTCCTCCGCCACCCGAGGCGCACGCGCAGAGGCATAGGATCGCGGCCGCACTCCCAGCGGCGCAAGGGTGACTCGACCAGATGCGCACGGCACAATCCTCCAGAAGGAGACGCGTCGCGCTACCGCTTGGAGCGAGATACTCCCTGCCCGAACGGAAGGTCGCAGCGCATTCGTGTGGGTTCTCGGGCGCCGGGCCGTATAACTCGAGTGTATGACGCCTTCACGCACGTGCCCCGTTCGGTGGGGGGACCATCGCGTCGCGGTCGCACCGGGCAGAACACGCCACGGCGCCGATCGTTCCAAACCTACATCAAGCAGCGACGAAGCAGCGATTCGCGCCGGTTTTCCGGCGCAGATTCCAGCGTACGAGCGGTGCGCGCGTGCCATGAAAAATCCATGAGACCGGTTGAAGGATTGGGGTACCCGGGAACAATATTGAGTTGTTCGGTCACGCGATCAGGTTCGTGTGGATCCCCCGCTCGGCAAGTGTCCCACCTCTGACGCCCTGCCCGCTCGGCGCTTCGTCGGGTAGGCAGCGAGAGTATCTCCATGCGCCTCAACGTGGCCTTTATTGGCGCAGTCCAACTCTTTCTGAGGAGAAACCAACCATGCGCTTTCCTGCCCTCATAGGGTGCACCCTCACGGCAGCAGTGATGCTCGCCGGTTGTTCGGGCGGCGGCTCTCAGGGACCCACGAACATTCCCTCGTCGATGAACGCCGGTAGCGGCGCCCAGTCGATGAGCCGTCACGGCAGCCCCAGCCTCGCGGGCACCCTGACAGCGGCGCACCCCGGCGCAATTCTCACCCGCCACAACCCAATCCCGGATAAAGGTGGCAAGGGTGACGTCTATGTCTCCGACTACGGCGCGAACGTGCTGTACGGCTACAAGTCGAGCGGTGGATCACCGATCTTCACCGCATCCTCCGGCATCAGCGGTCCTCAGGGCCTCGCAGCGACCAAGACGAACGTCTACGTCGCGAACACGAACGACTCGCAGATCCTCGTGTACACGCCTCCCTCGACGACCGCAACTTCGACGATCACCGACACGGGTTTCTATCCCGCCGGCGTCGCGGTCAACAAGAAAGGCACGAACATCTGGGTTTCGAACATCTGCAGCGCGCCGTCGTGCACGATGGGTAACCTGGAAGAGTATAGCAAGTCCGGTGCGCTCTTGCAGAGCATCACCTGCTCGGACCTGTACCGCTATTACTTCGTCGCCGTCGACAAGAAGGGCAACGTTGCAGTCGATGGTGAGGACGAGAGTGGCCTTCCCCACGTCGATCTGGTTCCGGCCGGGTCGACCTCCTGCACCGCTCTGACTGCCATCAGCATTGAGTTCCCGGGCGGCGTCCAGTTCACCGACAAGGGTGACCTCGGCGTCGACGACCAAGAAGGACTGACCGTCACCACCTGGACGGCGCCTGGCTTCACGAGCAAGTCCTCGACGACGACGCTCGGCGGCGGGATCAGCGACCCGGTGACCTTCGCCTTCGTGAAGCGTGACCCGTCTCTCTGGACTGCAAACGCGGGCAGCGGCGATGCCACCGAGTTCGCCTATCCGGCGGGCGGTTCGCCATCGACCACGATCACCGGTATCGAGGAGCCCATCGGCGTGGCGGTCGTTCCGCCAGCCAAGACCTAACTCGAGACAGTCAACCATCAACACTGGGCCGGGCGCGCGAGCGCCCGGCCCTTCGCTTTTCGACGATCGATCCGTTGGGACTCGACCTTGCCGCGAGCGGAGACGTCGTCGTCTGCGATTCCGCGGTCGGCGTAGAGACCTATCGGCCCGGGCACACGCGCCCGTCGTCCACCATCGAGGTCGCGTGCGGTGACATCTCGCTCGCGGAGCACGATACTCTGATCTACGTGGTCACCGGGGGAAGCGTCGTGACGCGATACACGTATCCCGGCGGTGCTCCGTCGCAGACGCTCACGGGCTTCGAGATGGCCGCCGCGGTCGCGGTCGACAAGTCGATTTCGGACTAGCCGCATGGCGACGCCGTCCCACGACGGTCGTTGCAGGCCGGCGCTCGGCGTGAGGAAAGTCGCAGGCCGAGTCTCGGCGTGACAGAAGTCGCCGGCGTGACAGAAGTCGCCGGTGTGGTCGAGATCGGACTGCTTGGCCGGCCCCGCTTCGCCATGGATGGGCGCGACTGGACCTTTCGGTCACTTCCGAGGACCCTTGCGATCCTTGGCTACATCGTCGTGCATCGCGCGGCTCCCGTCTCGCGCGACTTCCTCGCCGCGCTCGCGTGGCCGGACGACGACGTCGAAGTCGGGCGAGGGCGGCTGCGGCGCCACCTCCACGACCTCGTTCGCGCGCTGCCGCCGGTTCCGCCGCCTGCTCCCTATCTCCTGAACACCCGTCACTCCACGCGGTGGAACCCGGAGGCTCCAGCGACCGTCGATGTGATCGCGTTCGAGGAGGCGAGCCGAGACGAGGGCCGGTTGGCGCAAGCAGCCGATCTGTACGGCGGCGATTTCCTCGCGGAGTCGTGGGAGGAATGGGTGGTCACCGAGCGCGAGCGGTTGCGTACCATGCAACTGGAGAATCTGCGCAAGCTGATCCGCCGGAAGCGAAGCTCGCGCGACTTTGCGGGCGCGCTCGGTGACGTGGCGCGGATGCTGGCGATCGATCCCTGGCGTGAGGACGCGATCCGCACAGAGATGCTCGTGCGCGGCGAGCTCGGCGACAGAAGCGGAGCGCTCGCGGCGTACCACCGATTCGAAGAGCGGCTACGCGCCGAGCTCGATGCCGAGCCGATGCCGGAGACACGCGCCGTGTACGCGTCGATCCGCCAGGACGAACCGCGCCGCGACCACGCGACGGTAATGCATGCAACGCGCGCGAGCAGTGTGCCGATCGATCGGATGCCGTTTCACGGTCGTGCCGGACCGCTCGCCGACCTCGTGTCGGCGTGGGATGCGGCCGCCGGGGGCGACGGACAGTTCGTGTTGGTCGCCGGCGAGGCCGGCATCGGGAAGTCGCGCCTCGTCGCAGAACTCGTCCTCCACGCAGAGTCGCAGGGCGCGCGCACGCTGCTCGGCACGACGTCGCCGAATGAGGCGCGACCCTACGAGTGCGTCGGGGAAGCCCTACGCGGCGGCCTGCCGCTGCTGGCGAAACTGCTGCAGGATGGACGCACCGCGACGGCGCTGGCAAAGATCGCACCCGGCGTGGCGGAGTTCGCGCAGCTCGTCGAGCTGCCGGACTTGAGCGAGACGTCGGAGCGAGCCCGCCTATTCGATGCGACCCTCGCCGCGTTCACCGCGATCGCGGAGCCGCGCCCGTTGCTCCTCGTCCTCGAGGATCTGCACTGGGCGGGTGCCACGTCCATCGCCCTCATCGAGCACCTCGCGCGCGGGCTCGCTCGTGCGCGCGTCGCCATCGTCGCCACCTACCGCGACGACGAGTTGGAGCGCGCGCACGTGCTTCGAGCAATGCGCCGGCGACTGGAGCGGGAAGACTGGACGCGCCACGTCGCACTCGGCCGCCTTTCGCTGGAATCGGTTCTGGACATCGTTCGCGACGCTACCGGTGACGCGCCGCGCTCGGGCGAGCTCGCGCGGACGTTGCTCGAACACAGCGAAGGCGTCCCGCTCTTCCTGGAGGAGGCGCTGCGCGACCCGTCGTCGCCCGGTTCCCGGCTGAACCTCACCCGCCGCCTCGAGCGCTTGGACGACGACGCGCGGACGCTGGCAGAGATCGCCGCAGTAATCGGGACCGGGTTCGACGTTGAAGTGTTGCGCGAACTCTCCGGGTGGGCTGAGTCCGAACTGATCTCGGCACTCGATGGCCTCGTCGCGGCCCGATTCGTGCGCGAGCCGCGCCGCCGGCGCACCGACTACGTGTTCGCGCACCACCTGCTACAGCAGGCCGTCTACGACCAGATCGACGAGCGCGAGCGCCGGCGGCGGCACGAGATCGTGGCGCGCATCCTGATCGACCTCTACCCGGAGCGGGTCGAGGATCTCTCGGCGGACGTGGCTCGTCATTTCGAGCGCGCAGGGCGGACGGCAGAGGCGTCGCGGTTCTTCGGTATCGCCGCCCAGCGTTCGATAGCGCTCTACGCGCTCGAGGAGGCGTTCGCGTTCGCGGCGCGCGCGCTCGCGCTGGGTGAAGATCCGGCTGCGGCCGTCGAGATGCGCCTGCTGCGCGTACGTTTGGCGTGGCAGCTCGGACGCGTTGAAGAAGAGGACGCCGAACTACAGGCGCTCTCGCGCTTGCCGCTCGCTGCCGCGCAGCGCGGCGAGTATCTGCTCGCGTGCGCCAAGCGTGAATACATCCGCGGCGGATGGAACGACGGCGACGTTGCGGCCGCCGCCGCCGCTACGGCCTTCGAGTCGATCGGTGACGTGGAGCGGACGATCGGTGCGCTGATCATGCGCGCGGAGCTTCGCGTGATGCGGGGCACGCCCGACCGCGCGCTCCCGCTCCTCGAGCGGGCGCACGCACTCGCGGGCGACACGGGAAGCCGTGACTCCATGGCGCTCGTCCTGCGGACCGCGAACGCCGTGACCCTGCGGCGCGGCGACTACGAGGGGACCTTCGCGGGAGCGCTGGACCTGCTGGAACGCGCTAGGGAGTCCGGCGATCTCGAACTCGAAGCGGAGTCGGAGAACCGGCTCGGGATGTCGGCGATGTTCATGGGGCGCATCGAGGAAGCGTTGCCGCACGTTCAGCGAGCCGCCGCCATCTTCGAACGCATCGGCAATCGGCGCAACCACAGCAAGATGCTCGTCAATCTCGGCAGCATCGAGGTGGAGCGTGGACACTACGAGCATGCATGTGAGAGCTTCGCAGCAGCGGAGCGGACGCACGAGGAGACGCTCGACCGCGGCAGCCTCGCGGTCACGAAGACGAACCACGCACTGGCCCTCGTGTACCTTGGCTGCCACGCGGCTGCGATCGATCTGTGCCGCGAGGCGTTCGAGCTCTTGCGCGGCCACAGCGGTCAGGAGATGGCTGCGATCTATGCCACGCTCGCACAGGCGCAGCGCGGGTCTGGCGATCCCGTGGCGGCGCGCGAGTCGTTCGAGCGGGCCGCCGCAATACACGGCTCGCTCGGCCCCTCGCGCGAGCTCGCAGACGACCTCGCGCTCTTGCTCGATACGTGCGTCGAAATCGGCGAGCTGGATGCCGCCGCCCAGGTGGATCAACAGCTCGAGGGGCTCGACGCGAACTCGATCGACGGCGGCTCATTCCCGCACCTTTCGCCGCTCGCGCGTTCGCGATTTGCTCGGGCGCAGGGGCGGCCCGCGGCGGCGGACGCACTCCTGGTGGAGGCGCACCGGCGCTTCTTGGTGCGCTCGGCCGAGCTGCCGGAGACCGGCCAAGCGGCGTATGCGCGCAGTCCGCTGAGCGCGCTGCTCCTCGCCGAGTGCGAGCGCGCCGGCGTGAGTTCGGATAGCGAGCGCGCCGTCGCGTCGTAACCGTTCCCGTGCAACCCGCGGCTCGCCGCATCGCATTGTATGAGCCATGCAGACACCGCAGGAACTTGCTCGCACGGCCTCCGTGAAGTGGATCGGCGACGTCGCCAAGGGGCATGGCGCCATCACTACCGGCAGCGGTAAGGTCGACGCGACCTATTCGTTCGGCACCCGATTTTCGGGTGACCCGGGGACGAATCCCGAGGAGCTTCTCGCGGCATCGCACGCGTCGTGCTTCACGATGGCCCTCAGCCTCGCGCTGACGCGGGCCGGACATCCGCCGGCGTCGATCGAGACGACCGCGACCGTTCACCTGCGTCGCACCGACACCGGGTTCGAGGTCCCGAAGATCGAACTCGTGACGACTGCCGTCGCCCCAGGCCTCACGGACGGCGACTTCCAGACCCTGGCAGGACAGGCGAAGGAGAACTGTCCGATCAGCCTTGCACTCAAGGCGGTGCCCATCTCGCTGCAAGCGACGCTGGCGTCAGTCTGAAGACGGCGCGCCGCCAGGCGCGGGTAGGCGCCGGAGGCTAGTGGTCGTCGCTCGGGTTAGATTCCTCGCTGGGATCCGAGATATAGTTCAAGCGCTCCTGCGAGGTATCTAGGGCGCGCTGCAACCGCCGCAGGATCGTGTTGTCGATCTCGCCGCGCTCGCGCAGGTCGATGAGGGCCGTTCGCTCGGCGGCGATCACCTCGAGCTCGGCGTCCTTCACGCCCCGCTCCGCGTCGTCATGCCCTTCCACGTGGTCGCGGCGATGTTCGTGGCGCCGGCGGAGGCGCAGTGCGTCGCCCGGACTGAGGCGCCCATCCTGCTCGAGCTGCTCGATTCGTCCGAGCGCGGCGGCCGACATACCGAGGATGCCGCGGCGCAGATCGGCCTCTTCCTCCGCGCTCCCGTCGGGGATCTGCAGCCGGCGCACGACGTACGGTAGCGTCAGGCCGCCGCCGACCAGCGTCACGAGGATCACGGAGAACGTGAGGAAGATGATGAGGTTGCGATGCTCGAGATGTGCGCCGCTGGCGACGGTCATCGGAATCGCGAGTGCGGCCGCGAGCGAGACGGCACCGCGCAGTCCCGACCACGACGCGACCAGCGCGTGCTTCCAGTCGCCATCGGGATGCTCCGACGCTCCGCCGATGACGGGGATGTATTCCTGTCCCATCAGCCACGCGAAGCGAGTCCCGACCACCGTTGCGTTCACGAGCAACGCGTACCAGAGAACGGCCTGCCACGAGTACTCGGAAGACGACATGCGCGAGTTCGTGGAGCTGCAGCCCAACCAGCAGAAAGAGCAGGGCGTTCGCCAGGAAGACCAGCGTCTCCCAAAAGCCGGTCACCTGCAAGCGCGCCGCCGGTGTGATGACGCGCGGCGTGAATCGGTTCGCGGAGATCCCGGCATAGACCACAGCGAGTACGCTCGAAAGCCCGATCTGCTGCGCCAGGATGTAGGTGAGATAGGGAAGGTTCAGTGAGATCACGCCCTGCAGCTGCGTGTCGGTCACGCGCCGCCAACCCTCGACGGCGACACGCGCGACAACCATGCCGAGAACGACGCCGCCACCCGCCGCGAGAACGAAGAGCAGGGCGTCGCGCCCGACGCTGAACCGTCCCGTGGTGACGACCGTGAGCGCTGCGCCGTAGAGGATCAGCGACGCCGCATCGTTCAGCAGGCTCTCGCCCTGCACGATCGCGATCAAATGACGAGGCATCTTCAACCGCTCGAGAACCGGGGCCGACGCGAGCTCGTCGGTCGGCGCCACGATCGCGCCGAGCACGAACGCCATCGGCCACGCCAGATTGGCGATCGCCGCGTGCGCGACGACGGCGACGGTTACCGTCGTTGCGATGACGAGGCCAGTCGCGAGCAGCCAGATCTGTCCCGCGTTGGCCTGCATCACATCGGTCGGTGCGGTGATCGCCTCCCAATACAGGAGCGGGGGCAGGAAGATGACGAGAACGAGATTCGGATCGAGTTCGATCCGCGGCAGCCCGGGGATGAATCCCAAGACGAGGCCGCCGAGCACGAGCACGACGGGGTACGGAATGTTCACACGCCGAGCGAGCGCCACGAGCGGGACCGTGGCGGTGAAGAGGCCGACGACGAGCCAAACTTCGTCCTGAACCATGCGCTGTGTGTGCCCCCCAGCCGGATCGCGGGACGCGCTACCCGCTAGCTATGGTGCATGCGAACGATCGCCTTCACGACCTTGCCACTTTCGGAGTCGCGGATCGCATCGCTCAGCTGCTCGAACGGATAGAACGATACGAGCCGATCGAACGGGAAGCGCCCCTGTTCGAAGAGCGTGATCAGCGCCGGGATGAAGGCCGCCGGCGTCGAGTCCCCCTCGACGATGCCGCGTACGGTCCGCCCAGCCGTCATGAGGTGGAGAATGTCCAACGTCATCTCGCTGCCGGCCTCGACGGCGCCGACGATCCCGCACGTACCTCTCGGCGCAAGGCTCTCGACGGCCTGACGGATCACGCTCGGTCGTCCGGCCGCCTCCAGCGCAAAATCGACCCCGGCTCCGGTCAGCGCGACGATCGCGGCCGATGGATTCTCCGCTGTGGGATTCACGGTGTGGGTTGCGCCGAGTTCGCGGGCGAGCGCCAACCGATGGTCGCTCGGGTCGACCCCGACGATCGTGGTCGCGCCCGCGACGCGTGCGGCCATGATCGCGCTCAAGCCGACCGACCCGGTCCCGAACACCGCGATGGAGCGCCCGGGGGTGACCTTCAATGCGTTGATGACGGCCCCGGCGCCAGTCTGAACGCCGCAGGCGAGTGGTCCAAGGAGTTCGAGCGCGATGTCGTTCGTCACCTTGACGACGTTTCGGTCGTGGCAGAGCGCGAACGTCGCGAACGACGACTGGCCAAAGAAATTCCCGTGGACGGGCACCCCATCGCGCGAGAGCGGCGTCGAACCGTCGGGCCGTGCCCCCGAGAAGTTGCGACCGAAGAAATCGTAGCAATACGTGGCCTGGTGCTCGATACAACTCGGGCAGCGCCCGCACGAGTTGTAGCTCATCACGACATGGTCTCCCGGGACGACGTTCGTGACGGCCCGGCCAACCCGCTCGACGATGCCCGCGCCCTCGTGACCGAGCACGACCGGCTGCGGAACGGGGAACGCCTGGTCGCGCATTGCAAGGTCGGTGTGACAGACGCCGGTCGCGACGACACGCACGAGGATTTCGTCGTCGCGCGGGTCCTCCAATTCGAGCGTCTCGAGCGACATCGACGAGCGCGGCTGACGTGTCACCGCGGCAAGAATTTTCATCGTGCATTCCTCCTGCTCTCGTGGCCGCCGCGTCCCGCGAGAACGTTCAGCCGGTAGCCGACCGGCATCACGCGAACGCCGAAGCGTTCGGTGAGCGTCCCCCAGAGGCCGCGTGGAACGAACAGTGAGAAAACCAGTGCCGCGGCGCCCAACCCCACGAGATACCACACGCCGCTCGTGCCGAAAATCGTCTCGATCAAGAAGAAGATGACCGCGCCGAGTACCGGACCCTCGAACGTCCCAAGTCCACCGACCAGCGTCATGAACACCATGTACGCGGTCCACTGGATGCTGAAGTAGGTCTTGGGCTGAAACGTGATCAGCGTTGCCAGCGTCAGCGAACCCGCGGCCGCGCATCCGATTGCGGCGAGGACGAAGATGAGCCGCTTGGTGCCAAACACGCGAACACCGACCGACGCGGCGGCGTCCTCGTTGTCACGGATTGCTTGGATCGCGGCGCCGGTGCGGCTCCGGAGCAACAGGAACACGAGCACCATCAGCGCGGTCATCACCGCGAGGGCGGTCCAGTAGTTGAACGCTCGGCGCGCGTCGGGCGCGAACGCATTCAGCGCGATCAGCGACGTACCGGTTTCGCCTTGGACGAGTCCGTCCAAGTTGACGAGGAGGTGGGCAAGTTCGGCCATGACCCACATGCCAATGGCGAATTCGCCGCCGCGTAGGCGCAGGGCAAACGACGAGAGCGGAACGGAGAGCGCTCCGACGAAGAGCGGCGCGATGACGAGGGCGGCATAGACCTCCACACCGGCGTTCGATAGGCGGATCGCAGCATACGCGCCGAGCCCGAAGAAGGCTTGCTGCCCGACCGACACGAGGCCGCCGTATCCCGCCAGCGCGTTCCACATGGCGGCCAGGATGACGTAGATGAACAGCGTCGTCAATCGATCCGTCAGGTATGCGCCGAGGTAGGACGGCCCGAAGGCGAGGACGACGATCAGCGCCACACCGCTACACACCGCCGCGACCGACACGGCGTTCCAGCGCTGGACGGAGATCGACGGCGCCTCGTTCACGCCGACTTCCGCCGAAGCGCGTGCACGAGCGCGCGCGGGTCGCGCCCTGCGAGCAAGAATCGCGCGCCGAGAATCGCCAGAAAAACCGTATGACCGGCGATGAGGAAGCCCTGCGGGCTGATCTGCGAGCCGAGGTTTTGCGCGACGCCGAGGACGATGCCACCGACGAGCGTACCCCAGAGCGATCCGGCGCCGCCGATGACGATGGCCTCGAACGCGAAGATCAGTTGCGTCGATCCGGCGTACGGGTCGAAGGTCGCGCGCATCGCGAGGAACGTGCCCGCGATGGCAACGGTCATGAGCGCGATCGCCGTGGCGGCGGCGTAGACCCTGCGCGAATCGACGCCGACGAGTTCGGCGGTGTCCGCGTCTTCCGCCGTCGCGCGGATCGAGCGTCCGAGCTTGGTGCGATCCAGGAAGAGCGCGAGTCCTCCGAGCAGCGCGACCGCAACGACGAACGTCAACAGCGCGAGATATCCGACCGTGATGCCGCCGGGGAGGCTCCAGCTGTTGAACGCGAGGTCTCCGATGTTCGGCGCGAGCGAGCGCGTGTCGGCCCCGAAGCGCTCGAACATCAGGTTGTCGAGCACGATCGCGAGCCCGAAGGTGCTGAGCAGCGGCGTCAGCGCGCCAGAGCGCAAGCTGCGCTCGAGCACGGTCCGCTGCAGCAGCCAGCCCGCCGCCGCCATGACGGGCAGCACCGCGACGAGCGCGAGGAAGGGCGATATCTTCCACTGCTCGGCTACCATCCAGACGAGATACGCGGCCAGTACTGCAATGCTACCGTGTGCGAGGTTGATGATGCGCATAACCCCGAACATGAACGAGAGGCCGCACGCGATGAGCGCGTAATAGCCGCCCAGCAAGACCCCCTGGAGGATCTGGTCGACCCACATCACGTCGGGGAACTCCCGCTCTCACCCGCGCGCCGCAATCCGAAATATGCTTGCGTCACTTGTTCGCGCGTCACCCCTGCGGCGGTGCCCTCCAGCACGACCCGTCCCTCGAGCATGCAGACGACTCGCGTCGCGATGCGCAGGGCACGCCCCAGATCCTGCTCGACGAGCACGATCGTGGCGCCGGCCGCGATGACGGCTTGCAACGAGTCGTAGACTCGATCGACGACGATCGGAGCCAGCCCCAGCGACACCTCATCGAGGAGCAGAACGCGCGGATTGGTCATCAGCGCACGTCCGATGGCGGTCGCTTGCTGCTCGCCGCCGGAGAGCTTTCCGCTGCTCAGCTTCAGGCGCGGACGCAACATCGGGAAGACCTCGAGCACTCTGTCGACGGTCCAGCGGCCAGCTCGCCCGCTCGCGCCCGCGACGAGGAGGTTCTCCTCGACGGTCATTCCGCCGAACAGGCGCCGGCCTTCGGGGACGAGCGCGATGCCCAATCCAACGCGCCGGTTCGCGCGCACCGCGCTGACGTCGCTTCCGTCGAACAGCACCCGGCCAGCGGTTTGCCGGTGCGCCCCCGCAATCGTGCGCAGCAGCGTCGTCTTCCCCGCTCCGTTGGCGCCGACAAGCGCAAGAATCTCGCCCTCGGGAACGGCGAACGACACGTCTCGCACCGCTTGGAGCAGCCCGTGACGCGCGTCGAGATGCTCCACGGCCAAGAGGCTCACGTGACGCCGCTGCCGAGATACGCCTGGGTCACGACCGGGTTCGCCATCACCGCTTCGGGTGTTCCCTGCGCGAGGATACGGCCCGCATCCATGCACACGAGCCGCTCCACCACCGCGAGCAAGACGTGGAGGATATGCTCGATCCAGACGATCGCAATACCCCGCGCGCGCAGCACGCGAATGATCTCCACGAGCTCGCCGGCCTCCGCGTCGGTGAGGCCTCCCCCGATTTCATCGAGCAACAGGACCTTCGGATCGGTGGCGAGGGCTCGCGCCAATTCGAGACGCTTGCGGTCGAGCAGACCCAGCGCCTCCGCCTTGCGATTTGCAACATCGAGCATTCCGCAGAGGCGCAACGCTTCGATGCTGCCCTCGTACGCGCGAGCGCCTCTGTGGCCGCCGCCCATCGACGCGGCGACCAGCACGTTCTCGAAGACGGTCATGCCCCCGAACGGGCGCGGAACCTGGTGCGAGCGCGCGACGCCGAGGCGGCAGCGGGCCGCCGCGTCGAGGCGCGACACGTCCGCGCCGAGGAACGATACGGTGCCGGCCGTCGGCGCATATGCGCCCGCGAGCACGTTGAGTAGCGTCGTCTTGCCCGCGCCGTTCGGGCCGACGATGCCGACGGCTTCGTTGGCCTCGAGCCGAAAATCGACGCTGTCGACGGCGACGTACGCGCCGAAGCTCTTGACGATCCCAGCCGCGACGAGGATTCCGATAGGACTAGGAGCCTGAAACAACCATTCCGCTATCGGTCTCACGACGACTTTTCGCCCAGCTCATCGGCGCTCGTCGCTCAAATGACCGGTCATTCCTCGCTCCTCGCTCCTCGCTCTGGACAACAATCCGCCGCGATCCCGGTAACGAAATGGCTGTTTGCGGCCACTAGCTGTAGGGCAGTAGCTTGGCGCCGACCGGAACCTTGGGGTCGTTCGCGTTCTCCGTGATCACGAGTTCGAACGGATATTTGCTACCCGCTTTTGTCGCCAGCCATTGCGTGCCGATGATGCTGGCGGGGGAGACGTTCGGGAACGGACCGCTGGTGAAGTCCACTTTGCCGACCATGGTCGTTGTCTTCAGGGACGCCAGCGCCTTGGCGACTGCGGCCTTGTCCTTCGGCGCACCGCTGTTCTTCAGTGCCTGGAACCCGGCGTCGAAGAGGGACATCGTCGCGCCGAGCTGCTGCGTCCACTGTTTGCCGGTCGCGTGCTCGTAGCCGTCAGCGAGTGCCGGCGAGCTGATGCCGGTGACGGACGACTTGTAGGGGAACGTTCGATGCCAGTAGCAAGCGCTCGCGATCTTGTCTCCGAGCGACGTTCCGA
>Ga0302324_100009352_pt1 | contig 20517 bp, 24 predicted proteins | sample Palsa_T0_1_FD_201949 | JGI IMG/M metagenome (GOLD analysis project Ga0302324, IMG submission 201949) | Peat permafrost microbial communities from Stordalen Mire near Abisko, Sweden - Palsa_T0_1 | ecosystem: Environmental > Terrestrial > Soil > Palsa > Peat permafrost | place: Sweden: Abisko...
ATAATTTACTGTCTGACAAACCCATTTCGTCAAAAAACAATCCAGAATATACTTACCTAACAATCTGGGGCGATCACGCTATAATTGGGGTTTATTTTCGCAATGATCGTGTCGAAATGATCTATGTTGAGAAAAAAGGTGGAGATATTTCGCTCCAAAAGATCGCTGAAGACATGCTGAGAGTCTTTGGAGATCGGTTTCACTTTGAGCAGGTTTCTGCAAACTTGTGGGTTGATAGTACAGCGAACGTGCAAGTTGTTATCCAGCCGAATGAAGTCGATCTTACGACATTGTATGCGACGCAGCATCCTCCCAAATAGGTAAGAATGATCCGGCGAACAGGGCGTAATGCGAGCGAAAATCGTGTTATAAAACTGTGAAGAAGCCCTAAAGGTCATCTTCATCCCGGCAGCTCTGCCGGGGCCAATCAAACGAAGGCGAATATGGCATGAGCCATGAGCCAAATACTTTTCGCCTCAACGCGCCCGCACGTTCCAATACTCAGATCAAGCCCGGCCACACGCTGTGCTTTTGCGTTTCAACCAACCAAGAAAGGAATCACACACAATGGCAATCGTATTCGAGGCGGCCTACAGCAAGAAGCTCGGCCTGCCCAATTACAGCAGTCACAGCTATGTCGTCAGCATCCGCACTGAGTTGACCGACATCAACCAGGTGCAGGAGGAGAGCGGCAAGCTCTACAAAATGCTTCAGGAGGCAGTCGACAAGGAGATCCAGGTGGTCGGCTTCATGCCCGACGCCACCAGTTACGGGATGAAGGATGGCCAAGAGACCCAGGAGACGAATGGCGCCGGGAGGAACGGCGACGACTGGCAGTGCTCTGAGAAGCAGAAGGATCTGATCCTCCGGATCGTCGAGGAGAACAACCTGGACAAAAACTACGTCGAAGATCTCGCGAAGGAACTGTTCGGCCACGGCGTCAAGAGCCTCAACCGATTGTCCGCATCCGGCCTTATCGACGAACTGTTCGAGAAATTCCCTCGGAAGGATAGAGGGAATGGCCACGGGGGGAAGTATCAGCGGCGGGAGCAGAGCCGGCGATGAACGCCATAGCGCTACCCGCGGAGGAAACGAAAAGCGGGGCGCGGAGCATTGAGGATTTGATCGCCAATGTTTCGGCCTCGCGCCTGTCCACGTGGGCGCAGTGCAGGCTAAAGTTCTACTTCAAGTACGTGCTGGGCCTGCACAAACCCAAATCAGCCTCCTTGCATGTCGGCAGCAGCGTGCATGCTGTCTTGAAATTCTGGAACAAAGCCCGATGGAGAGGCGAGGCCCCCAGTCTCAAGCAGCTCCATGACGTGTATTCCCAGGCATGGGGCGATGAGCAGGCCGAGTCGCCCGTGGAGTGGGAGAATGGCGAGGAAGATGGGGAGAAGACAACGGGCTGGCGACTATTGGAAACCTATTTCCGAGAGTCGCCCATCAAGCCGGATGAAAAGCCGGAGGCGGTGGAAGTATCCGTGGAGGCCGATCTTGCCAGGCATGCCCTACCCCGCCTGGTGGGGATCATCGATCTTGTCCGCGCGGGCGGCAGGATCGTGGATTTCAAAAGCAGCGGCAAAACGCCGGACCCAGAGCAGGTTGCTCACCTGAACGAAATCCAGACGACGGCCTATGCCGTGCTTTACCGGGAGTCGACTTCAAAAACCGAGTCCGGGATCGAGATCCATCATCTCGTCAAAACCAAAAACCCGAAGCTCATCGTCACGACCCTGGGTCCGGCCAGGGAGAGCCAAAAGACGCGGCTGTTTCACGTCATGGAATCCCATGTGAACGGGTTGCAGCGGGGCGACTGGATTCCCTCGCCGGGATTCCAATGCGCCGGATGCGAGTTCTTTACCGAATGCAGGCGCTGGTCTTGAACCTCAAAACAATAACAGCCCGTCGCCGTTCAAACCGGCGCGGGTATCAACAAAGAAAGGAAAACCCTACATGAAGACACTCGATACGATCCTCAACCTGATCTCGTTTTTGATACTTGCACTCGTCCTCTGGGCGATCATGCCGCTTCTTCTGAAGCTTTTGGCTCTCTGCAATGGCGTTAATCATCTCCTCGGCCGCTAGGCAAGGCTGCGGTTTCACACGCAAGCGAGGCATCTGCATGAACGAAATGTCCGAGGCCGACTTCAAGGCTTTGGCGCCGGGCGTCTCCTGGTATTACAACTGGGATTGCAGACCCCACCATAACGGGGAATCAGCCGGCCCGCAATTCATCCCCATGGTGTGGGGAAGCCACCCCAATGCGCTCCGTGGTCTCGATCAATACCTTGCCTCCGCCGCTCCCAAGCCTCCGGTCGTGTTCGCCATCAACGAGCCAAATATGAGAGGGCAGGCTTTCCTGACTCCGTTGGAAACCGCGGATCTTTACCGCCGGGTGAAAAGCGTCACCGACCAATACCAGATTCCGCTGGTAGGGCCTCACATGGCTTTGGGATCCGCTCCCGGCGATAGCATCACCGCGCTTGACCCTCTTGAGAACAAGACGACCACCTACGCATTCATGGTCCCGTTCCTGCACGCTGTGCTGTTTTATTTGGAGCGATGGGGCATTACGCCGCCTGCTTTGGGGATTCACAGCTATGGCGGGTTGGGAGAACTGAAGTGGGCGGTGGAACTCGTTCATTCAACGTTCGGTTGTCCTGTCTGGGTGACGGAATTCGGCTTTTGGAACAGCCCCAATTCCGAGGACGCGCGCAAATACATGATCGAGGCCACCGAGTTCCTCGAACGGACCCCATACGTCGCGGGATACGCATGGTTCAAGGATCGCGTGCAGGACAATCCGAATATCTCCCTGCTGGAGCCGGAGTCCGGGAAGCTCAGCCGACTGGGCGAGACGTACGTCTCCCTTTGCGTCGGCGGAAACACCCACTCCGATCCAGCGCCTCCAGCCTCTGCCTGAACCGGATCACGTTCGCCCGGCGGGGGAGCAGAAGGCGCGCCGCTAGGCACACGACACCTATCACCCTGAAGCCGGACCGCTCGTCCGGCTTCGTCATCTACAACCTCAACAGAAAGGAAAATCCATGGAGAGCACAACGCTCTATTTCCGTCAGGGCAACTCTGACAAAATCTACCAAGCGGCCATCGAGCCAAAGGACGGCGGATTCGTCGTCAACTTCGCTTACGGCCGCCGGGGCTCAACCCTGAGCACCGGAACGAAAACCCCGTCGGCGGTCCCATACGACGAAGCCAAAGTCATTTACGACAAACTCGTCCGGGAGAAAACAGCCAAAGGCTACACACCCGGAGTGAACGGCACCCCATACCAGCAGACGGATAAGGAGAGCCAGGCGACGGGCGTCAACTGCCAACTCCTGAATCCCATCGAGGATTCGGAGGCGCACCGGCTCATTATTGATCCGGCGTTCGCCATGCAGGAGAAGTTCGATGGGCGCCGGCAATTGATTCGAAAAAATGGCGATGCCATCAACGGCATCAACCGGAACGGCCTCATCATCTCGCTGGCGAAAACCATCGTCGAGGAAGCTCGGGACATCCCGGGCGACTACATCATCGACGGCGAATCCGTTGGCGATGTGTTCTTCGCTTTCGATCTGCTCGAGATCCACGGCTCCGATGCACGCAGTTGGCCCTACAGGGACAGACTGTTCGCATTGACGCAGATCATCTCCACGGACTTCGGGTTCATCAAGCTGGCGGAGACCGCGTTCAACACCATTGAAAAGGCCGCTCTTCTGGAACGGCTGAAGAAGGAGAACCGGGAGGGCGCGGTATTCAAGAAACTGGCCGCGCCGTACACGGCTGGCCGTCCAGCAAGCGGCGGCGACCAGTTCAAGCATAAGTTCTACGAGACGGCGTCATTCCTGGTTGGAAAAGTGAACGGCAAGCGCAGCGTCTTGTTGAATCTCCTGAACGGGAAATCCTTCGTAACGGCAGGCAATGTCACCATCCCGCCCAACCATGTGATCCCAAAGGTGGGCGCGGTGGTCGAGGTCCGTTACCTCTACGCCTTCAGGCGGAGCGGCTGGATTTACCAACCGGTGTACCTGGGCGAGAGGGACGACATCAACCCGGCCTCGTGCATGGCGAGCCAGCTCAAATACAAAGCCGAGCCGGAGGAAGAGCAGGCAGCCTGATGCTCATCAACCGGAAGGCGGTAAAGCAGTTCGCCTTGGAAGCGGCTGAAAACCGGAGCCACAAGTTCACCAGGGTTGGCTCGAAGTTCTTCATCCGCTGCGAGGCGAGTTTGAAAAGCTTCATCCGCCTGGAAGTGAAGCGCCTGCCATCCAAGGGGAAGACCATCGAATAAATCAACAACATCAGCCTGTGGAAAATCTTCCACCGGCGGCGATCACGGCCCATGTGTCCCTCACCGGGTGCATGGGCCGTTTTCGTTTCAACAACAGAAAGGAAATAACCCATGACCAAAATCAATCTGCCGGTAAGCGAGCTGAAAAACGCTCTCGCCGGCCTTGGGAAAATCATCGGCAAGAGAACCACTCTGCCGGTCCTTGGCGCCGTGTACATCAATCGCGACCAGGATGGCTGGACAACCCTGACGAGCACCGACCTCGATTCGTTCGCCACGGTGCGTCTGGAACAGCCAGACAACGGTGCGCCCGGAACAGTCCTTGTGCCATTCAACGATCTGGTGAAGGTCGTCAAAGGCTGTTCAGCAGCCGACACGATCACCGTTGAGGGTGCATCGAAAGATCAAGCCGTCCTCCGGTATCCCATCGGGAACCAGACGGGCGAGCAGCACACCGGGTCGTTTCCGCCAGAGGAATTCCCGTTGATCCCGCGGATCGAGGGGAGCCCAGTGGCGGTTCAGGATGAAGTGCGCCGGGCGATTCAAGAGGCGATGCAATGCGCCAGCGGCGATGAAACCCGGGCAATTCTGCAAGGTGCGTTCATCGACGTCACGAACAGGGGCGGGCATTACGTGGTCGCCACTGATGGCAGACACCTCTACAGCAGCAATTCCTTCAACCTGCCGCTGAAGGATTCCGTCCTGATCCCGGACCACAAATTTCTGGGCTGGAAGGAATTCAACAACGACGGCGAGTGGAGGTTGCAAGTGCGGCCGAGCCCGAAAAAAGAGAAAGGGGAAATGGAGCAGCCTAGCCTGTTGCAGATCAGCAGCCGCCGCTGGTGTTTCATCACGCGGCAATTCGACGGCAACTATCCCAACTGGAGGCAGGTCGTACCCGATCCCGATTCGGCGAAAACCCACGTCGAAATCCCCGAGGATGCGCTGGAGGCGGTGGGGAAGCTGATCCCGAAGATCCCCGATGACGACGACACCAACCATCGGCTGGCGCTGAAGATCACCGGAAAGAAATTGTTCCTGTGCGGCCGGAGCCGTGGCAGCAACAGCCTGGTGGAGTTGGAGATTAGCGAAGCCACCGTGAAGGGCAAGGAAGTCACAGTCTGGCTCAACCGGCTCTTCCTGGCGAAGGCTCTTCGCTTTGGACTGAACCAGATCGAAATCATCGACGAACTGACGCCGCTACGCATCCTCAACCAGGGGCGTCAGATGATCGTCATGCCAATCCGTGGCGATGCGCCCGTCCCCACGTCAACAAGGGCGACGGCGCCAACAGCACAACCGGCAGATGGGAACGGAGTCGAAACCTCCAGCCCCGAACCGGAAACATCAACTCCACCACAGGTGGAAGAAAGGAGAACGATGCCTAGAACATCATCTGCGCAGACAAATGGCCATGGCAACGGCGATACCCATCAATCCGCCAACGCCGCGGCCAATGGAAAATCGACGCTGGAATCCGCGATCGATCAAATCGACACGATCAAAAGCTCGTATCGTCAGGCTCTCAGCGCCTTGAACGATCTCGCCGATACCTTGAAACAGGTCCAGCGCGAGCAGAAGAGCACCGAAAAGGAAGTCCAATCGGTGCGGGCGACGCTGGAAAAGCTCCACGCCGTCAAAATCTGACACCGGAGAACCTTGGCGACGGAAACACAGGCCGGGCTCTCGACTTAACAAACCGAGTGCCCGGCCGTCTTCCCGCCCGAAATCCAATGCCTAACAACAAAATCATCTGCGCCGCACTGCTCGCAGTCGTTGCCGTGGTGCTGCTCTTTCACTTCTGGCCGGTGGTGGTCGGACTGCTCGCCCTGATCGGGCTTGCGGTTCTCATCATCGCGTTGTGCCGGTTCTGGTGAATCCAAAAACAAAAAAAACGAAAGGAGGCTCTGCCATGCAGACCAACAACAATCCACAACTCCTCGACGTGCTGACGCGCGAGGGGGTTCTGATCAGTGTCAGCGTCCGCTACTGGCGCGGATGCAAAAAACTGAAGGCCGAAGACCTGGGCCTCAATCCCGGCGATTTGTCAGACCGGTTGATCAGCCTGGGGCACAAGCGGCTGATCCCCAAGGATGCGATCTCCGAACTCGCCCTCATCGAGGGCCGCGCACACAGCTTGATCGATACCAGCACATTCCCGTTCCTGAACGGGCTGGGACATTTCCTGCCCAATCCCAAGCTGGCCGAGGTAACCCAAAAGCTCGCTGAACTGGAAACGGAATTCTGGAGGGCCAAGGAAAACTTCATCGAACATTACGCCAGGCATCGGGAGTCGGCGCTTACCGAATGGCGCCAGGTGGCCGGGAAACTGGCCTCCAATCCGGCCCGTCTGATCACCGCGATCGAAGCCGCGTTTCCCCGATCACTCGGTAAACAGTTCGGGTTCGACATGCAGTTGTTCCAGATCGCGATGCCGGAGCGGCTCTCGGTAGATCTGATCACGCTGGCCGACCAGCAGCAGGTCGTCGAGGCCCGGCAGCAGGCGGCACAATCGGCTTCAGCGAAGATCCGCCAGGATGTCGAGACGTTCGTCGCCGATTGCGTGGCGTCCTTGCGCGAACAGACTGCCCAGCTCTGCGAAGAGATGCTGCAATCAATGGGTGAGGGAAAGACCGATGGCGTCCATCAAAAGACGCTCAACCGGCTGATCCGGTTCATCGAGCAGTTCAAGCAGATGAACTTCGCCAACGACACCGTGATGGAGGCCCAGCTTGAGCAGGTCCGAAAGGAATTCCTTTCGCGCACAGCCGAAGAATACCGGGACAGCAAGCAGGCCCAGGCGAGGTTGAAGCAGGGGTTGGGCGCTCTGGCCGGGAAAGCCCGGGAGCTTGCCCGCGCCGATTCCGCAGAACTTGTGAAAAGCTTCGGGCAAATGGGGCGCAGGAAATTCAGCCTGGCAGCATGAAACCGGCCATTTCGAAGTGCTGGACGTTCCGTTCCTCAACCGGGAGCGGACGTTACCAGACGATCCTCTACGCCGATGGCTCGACGAGTTGCGACTGCTTTGGCTGGTGCCGGCGTGTTGCCGGTGACGGCTCCCGCAGTTGCAAACATACCCGTGCCGTCATGATGAATACCGCGGACCGTGAATGCGAGAGCCTGCACGACTCCCAGATAGGGGTGAGTGCGCCCGTCACGGCGACAATGTCGGCGGCTCATGTCATCGAACGCTTCGGCCAGCTCGGCAAGCGGAAGCTCAACCTTGTGACATAAACCGACGCCCGGTCTCTGATCTCGAATCAAGGCCGGGCGTTTTCACCAACAATCAACGAAAGGAGATATGGCAGACTACTACACCAACTTCAGCCTCGTCCTGGATCTCCCGGATGAAGCCGCCCAGAAGTATGCGCTGAACCTCGCCCAGGAGGCCGCCGATGTGCGGTTTGGCGAGGATACGCCCGAACCTCCGCCGGACTTCCCGGCTTCCCTGGTTGACGTCCTCGAGATCTGGGTCTTCGAAACCGAAGCCGATAATTCACCAGAGGAGAATCGATATGGACTCTGGCTGCATTCCAGCAATGGCGGCATCGATGCGGCGTGTTGCTTCATCCAGCACCTGCTCGGGAAGTTCAAGCCCGATGGGTCCGTAAGTTTCGAGTGGTCACACGACTGCTCCAAACCTCGGGTAGATGCCTACGGAGGCGGCGCCGCTATCATTACGGCCTGCGAGATCAAAACCATCACCACCGGAGAATGGCTGGCCAAACACGGCTGCTGACCCCGGTGCCCTCAACCCTCAAAGAAAGGAGAAACCGATGAGTCATTTCACGACCATCACAACCCAAATCAAAGACATCGCGGCGGTGCGTTCAGCCTGCCGCGAACTCGGAGTCGAGGTGCTCGAGAAAACGACTGCACGCGGCTACCACACCAACACCATGCAGGGCGATTACGTCATCCGGCTGAAAGGCCCGTACGACATCGCGCTCAAGAAACAACCCGATGGCACCTATGGCCTCACCACCGACTGGTGGGATGGCCACGTCGAAAGGGAGGTCGGCAAGAACTTCGGCAAGTTGCTCCAGCTTTACGGGGTTTACAAAGCCACCGCCGAAGCCCGCAAGCGCGGACATCTCGTCCAGCGCAAACAGCAGCGCGACGGGTCCATCAAACTCGTGATCGGAGGTGTCTAGCCATGAGCAAACGCACCATCGAAATCACCATCGGCCCGGACGGGCAAATCGCCATCGAAGCCGTCTGCTTCAAGGGCGCCGACTGCGAACAGGCGACCAAATTCCTGGAGGAAGCCTTGGGTGTTGTCGGGCAGAAAACTAAAAAGCCCGAATACTACCAGCGCCAGCACGGAGGGCAGAAACAAAGGTTAGGATCATGAGCGCCGTCCTGACCTTCAAACCATCGGGGATGGTCTTCGGCATTTACACCGAGGCCATCCCGCTCACAGAAATTGGTGCTCTCAAAATCAACCGGCTGACCGAGATCGAGTTCAACGACTCCACCCAGGAATGGGAGGCGAAGGACATGGCGGGAACGCTGCTGTTCTCCCATCGATCCCGGCAGCGATGCCTGAAATGGGAGCACCAACACTTCAGCCAATAAACCAAACAATCAAAAAAGGAGGAAAATGATTCTAAAAATCATCAATTACATCCGGGCCGGGTACGCCGGCCTGTACCTCGTTTCTCATGAAGAGCAGCGAGTCGAGGCGGAGTTGAAAGCCGTCGTGGAAGCCCTGAACACCGGGCGATCCAAGGATAAGTATTCCCTGCACGCCTGGTCTATCACGCAGGGGATGGTCGACACGACGAAGGGGACATCGAGGGATTGCAACGATCCGCTGGAGGTGCTGGCGGCCGTATCGGAACTGCCGGAGAACTCAATCCTGCTGCTGCGGGATTTCCACCAGTTCTTCGAGGATCCAAATCCTGTCCTGATCAGGAAACTGAAGGATGAAGTCACCACGGGTAAGACCAAGGGGAAGGCACTCGTCATTCTCGGGTGCCGGTTGATCCTGCCACCGGAACTGGAACGGGAATTCGCCGTCATCGACTTCGCGCTCCCGAATTCCGATCAACTCGGCGTCGTCATGGATGGGATTGCCGGCTCGGCTGGGTTGACAAAGCCCAGCGGTGACGCTCGAACGGCCCTAATCGACGCCGGCCGCGGCATGACTACCGTGGAGGCTGAAAACGCCTTCGCGCTCTCCATCGTGGAGAACGGAAAATTGGAAACCGGCACCATCGCCAGGGAGAAAGCTCAGGCGGTGAAGAAGAACGGGCTGCTGGAGATCATCGACTCCAAGGAAACCCTGGAAAGCATCGGCGGGTTGGACCTGCTCAAGGAGTGGTTGGTGAAGAGGAAGGCGGCGTTTAGCAAAAGGGCCGTCGAGTATGGACTCCCGGCGCCCAAGGGTTTGCTGATTACCGGCATCGCCGGCACCGGGAAAAGTCTGACGGCCAAAGCGACTGCTGCGGTCTTCGGGCTGCCCTTGCTCCGATTGGATGCGGGGAAGATATTCGCCGGTCTGGTCGGTCAGTCCGAATCCAATCTGCGATCCGTGATCCAGACCGCCGAAGCCATCGCTCCGTGCTGTCTCTGGATCGATGAAATCGAGAAAGGATTCTCAGGGAGCAAAAGCTCCGGATCAACAGATGGCGGGACCTCAGCGCGAGTGTTCGGCAGCTTCCTCCAATGGATGCAGGAGAAGACGGCTCCGGTGTTCGTCGTGGCTACCGCCAATGATATCTCCCAGTTGCCACCGGAAATGCTCAGGAAAGGCAGGTTTGATGAATTGTGGTTTGTCGATCTGCCGACTCGTGAGGAACGAGCGCTGATCTGGCGGATTCAAATCGCACGATATCGTCGTGATCCCTTGGATTTCGACATCGAGCAACTGGCGAAGAGCACCGAGGGATTCACTGGCGCCGAGATCGAGCAGGTGTTCGTCTCCTCCCTCTTCGACGCATTCGACGAGGAGCAGGAGCCAACCGAGCTGACCATTGGCAACGTCCTGGTGGATTTCGTCCCACTGTCGAAGTTGATGGCGGAGCAGGTCACCGGGTTGCGGCAATGGGCGAAGGGGAGAGCACGGCCTGCGACCAAACCGGAAACCGAGCGCCGGATGAGGAAGATCGCGGCATGAGCGCCCCGACGAGAACTGAGCGGGAGCACTACGCCAAGCTTGTGGGGAGGCACATCACAGGAATCCTCTGGGAGGAACTTGATGCTCAGGCGCTGCCCATCCTCCTGCTCGACGGGAAGGACCGTGACGGTAACGCCGTCACGGTCACCGTGCTCGCCGACCCCGAGGGCAATGCACCCGGGCATCTCGATCATAACTTGTAAGCCGGGCGGATCAGTGCCCACGGGCAACATTCGCCCTTTGCCTTTCACGCCCTCAGCATCACCCCGGTGATGCCGAGCCCTCAACGCCGCATTCCGCGGCCAATCAGGAAACAACCTGGTGGCCGCACGGACTCTCCGGGTGGTCACCTTTCAACCCAAGAAAGGAAACCACACAAATATGAGTCCGGAATCAGGATTCGTTTTGATGGAAGAAATCGCGCCACGCCTGAAAGCGGTCATTCCGCATATAAAGAAAGTGGGCGCTGAAGATTCGGAGGAGTTGTTCCAGGATGGCCTGGCTCTTGCCGCAAAGATGCTTCACGACCTCGAAGCCAGAGGGAAGCAGGTTACGCCCGGAAACGTCGCGTATTACACGCTCCTGCATCTGAAATCGGGTCGCCGAAGTCACAGTTCCGGGAGAACCGACGCCATGTCCTCGGGTGGTCAACTCGATGGCAAATCCTGCGTTCTGTCACTAGAAACAGAGGTCGGCTATGACCCGGAACTCGACGAGCCGGTGAGGCTCGAGGAGATGTTGACCTGTTCAACGGATGATCCATCAATGACGGCGGCCAGAAACCTCGACTGGGATGCCTTCCTCGGGTCCCACGATTACCGCTACGGCGTCATCGTCAGGGCGCTGGTCGAGGGCAAGTCCAAGCTGGAAATGGCCCGAGCCTGCCGGGTCGATTATCGGAAAATCGGGGAGCTGAGGATTCAGATGGCCAGCGACATCCTGGATTTCATGGAAACACCGATTGAGGATTCGATGGAGGTCCCCTCGTGGAGATCCAACCTGGTCGTGGATCGGGAGAAGATGGCGTGCCGGGCGGATCGTCGGCGCGGTTGATCACCCGGCGGCTGCCGGACGAGAAGGGATTCCGTTCATCGGGATCTCTTTTTTAGCTCGGAGGATCTCCACATGGGACAGTTCCCTTCCCGCAGGCATCCTTGGCATCGAGTTTGCAGCCGTGATGTAGGAGAATCTCTTGCGGGTTCGCCTCTTTCATTTTCTCTGTAACCCACCTTATCTTACCGCCATCCTTATGAATGCCGTTAACCTTCCCATTCCAAAAGACTCCAGGACCGCCACTTCTTATTTCCATAAGCCCATTTTCGGCGTTGCGTTGGCGACGGTTGTTTGGCTCTCGATATTAATTCCCTCGCGATTGCAGTCTGCGGTCGATGCTTCCCCAGCCGCGTCTCCAGCAACGAACGAGTTCCTCTTCCGGGATGTCCCAAAGCCGGTTCTCTTTTATGGCGACGATGCGACCCAGCAAAGGATGTTTACGACGCTGATTGAGACCTATACTTTGACCCGGTTTCCCACCTGGAAGCTCGCGTTTCGTAATACCGGCTGGGAAGGCGATAAGATGTTGCTCGGCGGCCGCAGCCTCACGCGGGATCAAGCAATCCGCCGCGACATCGAGAGCTTCAGGCCGCAGGTCGTTCTGGTTAATTATGGCATGAACGACGCCCGGGACGGCGAGGCATCCTATCAACAGTTCCTGGTGAGGGTTAACATATTGTCCAGGGACCTGCCGAGGGTGGGCGTGAACCGGGCAGCTTTTATCTCGGCAAATCCCGAGGAAGGATATGAGGAAGGCATGCCGGCCGGAAGCCGTTATAATCTCATGCTTCAAAAATACTCGGATGGGATGAAGGAGCGCTTCGCCATCGGTTGGCAGGATGGCGTCGCCTTTATGCAGGCGCACCCGAAGGGGCCGGAGGCGCCGATGTTACAAAACGGGATATTTATCGATTTGCTCAATCCGATGATTCACTTCATCGAGGCAGGACGAAAGGCCGGGGTCCTGAGTCGCGACAATGCATTGGGGGATAAGACCGTAAGACTGATGCCGGATGGAGTTCACCCGAATTGGAGCGGACACCTGATCATGGCCGCCATCATTCTTCAAGGGCTCCACGCGCCCGATCTCGTCAGCTCCGCCACTCTGGACGCCGCCCACGGTTCGACGACTTCCACCGATGGATGCGCGATCACGTGGCAGAATGCCCCGCCCGGCGTTGTCCAGTTCCAGAGGAAGGATAACGCGCTCCCTTGGCCCCTACCACCTGAAACCGATCTCGCCTTGAAGATTCCCGGCTTCGATCCGGCGACCACCTTGAACCGTTATGAGTTGAAGGTCACCGGTCTCAAGGAAGCCTCCTACAAGCTCTCCGTCGATGGCCGGGAACTGGGCATCTATTCCAAAGCCGGACTTGCCAATGGGATCAACCTGGGCTTTGTGCGCCAAGGACCCATTTATGATCAGGGCCAGAAACTCCTCAAGGCCGTCCTCGATAAGAACGACACCTTCTTCCATCGCTGGCGCGATGTCCAGATCGGGCAGCAACCATCTCCGGGAACAAACCTCGCGGATGTGCGCAAAGCCGAGTTGGCACATTCGGACGAGGTTAAACCCGAGTTGGCGAGATTGGACAAGGTCATCGCCGATGACGAACAAGCCATCAATTTGCTGCGTCAGCCGATCCCGCACGTTTTCAAACTTGCACCGGCAGGGGGTAACCATCCTCCGTGATTGCGATCCTCCAGATCAAGCTCATAGATCACGTCATCGTGGGAGCCAACGGGGCGCGGTTCAGTTTCAAGGAGAGCGGACTGTTGTAACCTCGGTTGAACCGATCCATGGCGACGACGATTGGTTCCCAGAAAGAAGTCCGCGTCCGCAAAGTGGGCTTTCTAGCTGCGAGGTCTTGCCACGATTCCTCGGAAACATTACCCCGGAACGATGGAAGCGGCATCGCGTGTTAAAAAAGAGAGTCTTGCGAAAGATTCTCTTGTTTTTAGCCCCCAGCCTTCCGCGCAAAGCGGATTTTGCCGACGGAAATGCCCCCTAATTGGCTCACACAACCATCCATTCGTGAACACCGCAGGGATATTCTCGGTCGGACGGTTGGACCGAGGATTAAGAGGAAATGAGTTCTCCACCGGCTCTTGAAATGGGGTCGGTGGAGAGCCTTTTGTCTGCGCGACCAAGGGTGCCATACACCCCTCTAAATATTCTATGGAATTCCCTACGCCTTGTGACGCGGAGCCATCGCTGAATTAACGGATGTTGGAGGATTATTTGCCGAAGACCTTCTTCACGTCACCGACTTTCCGTTCCACTTTCCCGGCAACCCTTTCTACGGTTCCACGATCCTGCAAGTCGGGATTTCCGATTGCTCTGCCGGTTGCCTCTTTCACTTTACCGGCAGCCTCTTTTACCGAGCCGATCACTTTATTTTTCGCGCTTGAGTTCATACATTCTGGTTCGGTTTTCCCATCTCATGCGGTCGGGTCTTTTTCTGTGTTCTCCGCTGGATGTTGACAGAATCCGTGCCCATCCACGATGACGAATGCTTTTTTAAAGACGACCGTCAGGGAATAAATCGACCCTCATTTGCAATCCCGGGTTCTTGTACAATCGCCTCGACACGAGGAAATACCAATCTCCAGCGGGGATTTGTGATTGGCGTCGCTGGATGGGGATGCCGAGGTATTCGGAAAGAACTCGATGATCAGAGAATCGCTCTGTTCTGGAACGCCATGACCGGTTCAAAGAACCAGGGAGAGCGTTTCTTGAAAAGGAGCCGACACTGGCGCGACACTCGTCACCTTCTAGGTTGCAAGCGCGGTCGCACCTTGTTTTTTGAAAATCCGCGCCTTGACATTGATCGGCTCAAAGGCGTTTTGCTGCTCTCCAACTGTCTCGCTAGAGCCGAGAAACAGATAGCCTTCGCTCCGCAGTGCGAGATGAAGAAGCGACAGAACTTGGCGTTGCCAGGGCGATTGCAGATAGATCAACAAGTTGCGGCATGAAGCCAAATCTAGCCGCGTGAAAGGCGGATCTTTCAAAATGTTGTGCCGTTTGAAAACGACCTGTTCCCGGATGCGCCGGCAAATTTGAAAACCATTTTTCCGTTTCACAAAATAGCGTGCGAGCAAGTTTGCGGAAACATCTGCGGCAATGCTGTCCGGATAAATGCCGATGCCCGCGAACTCGATCACTTTCTTGTTCACGTCCGTAGCAAAGATCTTCACCTCATATTTCTCGCCAAGCGTGGCGGCGTGTTCCTGCATTAGGATCGCGATGGAGTAGGCCTCCTCGCCGGTGGCGCAGCCCGGCACCCAGATGCGGATCGATCTTTTCTTGGATGCGTTGGCAAAAATGGCCGGAACGGTTTCTTCGCGCAAATATTTGAAGGCTTCGCGGTCGCGGAAAAAGCTCGTGACGCTGATGAGCAAATCGTTGACCAACGCCGTGACCTCCTGCGGCGATTGCCGGAGATACTCAAAATACTGCCCCGGTTTCTGGACTTGAGAAATGATGATCCGCCGTTCGAGACGGAGCACCACCGTGCTCTGTTTGTAACCTGAAAAATCGATGTCGGTTTTCGCACGGATCAGCCTCTCGATCTTCTTCATGATGGTCCCGGTCGGATGCAGTTGCCTGCCGTCGGCCTCCGCGAGAAGGGGATGCTTGATGAACTTGAGCAGCGCGAGCGGCATGTCCGAGACCGGAAGAATGAAATCCGCCAACCCAGTCGCAATCGCGCTGTGCGGCATCCCGCTGAATTGTGCCGAGTGCTCTTCCTGAATCATCACGAGCCCACCCGCTTCCTTGATCCTCCGGATGCCGCGAGTCCCATCGCTGCCCGTGCCCGAAAGCACGATGGCAATCGCACGCTCGCCACGCTCCCCGGCGAGTGAAGAAAAGAAGAGATCGATCGGCAGACTGGGACCTTCTCTTGAATCCCGATCAGTGAGCAATAGTTTGCCGTTGAAAATGGTCAGACACTTTTTCGGCGGAATCACATAAACGTGGTTCGGCTTGATCATCGTTCTGTCATCCGCTTTAAAAACCGGCATCCGGGTGTTCCGGCCAAGCAACTCCGCCATCCGGCTTTTATAATCCGGCGCCAAATGTTGGATCACGACAAAGGCGATCCCGCTATCGTCTGACATTGCCTCGAAAAAACTTCCTAGCGCCTGCAGCCCGCCCGCCGACGCACCCACGCCTGCTACAAAAAATGACGACGCGGCGGCCACGTTCTCTCCTGCGATGGCGGACTCTTTGATTGCACTCGCCGCGCACTTCCGGTTTCCCTTTTTACCACGCTCGTATTTGAGTTTCATTCTCCATGCTACGACCAAAGCCCGCAGCGCATTGTGGTATCAGAAAATGTCGGATAATCAACGCAAGAACGGCGGGTCCGCCGCTTCTCTTTTCGTCCGAGAGAACATTGGCTCACTTTGTCGCTATGGGTTTGCGACACACGTTTGACGCATGAAACCGCCCTTGCCCGAGTCGCTGCTGCTGATGGGACTCTCGCCGTCCTTTCTGCCCGGACGGGCTTTTATTCCGCTTTCGGCAGGTTGGCAGGCAATATCGGGGCTTTGGGCTTTTGGAGCTGCGCGTCGATGTCGACGGGTTTGTAATTCACCAGGGCGTATCCTGACCAAACTATAATAGAAGCCCCAACGACACGGCAATGCTGAGTTTCTTGACCCGACCGAGCCATTTTACCCACACCTTCTGCTTCTCACTCATCGCCATTTGCGGAAATTAGCAGAGCCCAACGATTTTCCAAGCAAGAAATTTCGTTGATTCTGCTCGGAGAGGCAGCAGGATCACCGCAGTCGGCCTCGACGATCGCGATGGGGCCAAGTTGCTTCTGGAACCTTGGACTGGCTGCCTGAAACGGCCGGATTCCGGCTGCGCCGTAATTGTTGACGCCAAGCCGGGGACTTGTAACACTGCCGAACGGAATTTCTAATCGGAGGAAGGAATCAATAGGGATATCGGTGTATGCAGGGTGGGGAGACGCTCGGACTATTCAAAACGGGTGTGGGGTTTATGTCAGAAGGAATCAAAGCGTGGTTGCTTGAAGAAAAGATTCGGCTTTTTATCTTGGTCGGCCCTCTTTTCTTTCTGATTTGTTCGCTCACGGCCTTTCTGAGTTCCCCAGATTCGGCCATAGGTAGCGACTTTCACTTTCTGCCAGTTATTTCGCTTTTGTCCCACATTTGCTCCTGGCGTGCCTTTACGAGGATTCCAGGTCTGTTGCTGGGAATTTGGCTAATGACCGCCATCTTCTCTTTAATTGCTCTTATAGTAGTCGGCGTAGCTGGATTGAAGTGATGGATGCGGTCTCCTGCCACATTCAATTGAAAACTGCCGCTAAAAAACCAGTTAAGGCGATCCTCGAGAACGGGCCGATTCGACCTGAAGGAATTGGAGAGGATTCAGAAAACAGCCACACGGAGATTTTCGTTGAGGCACCCGGGATTGCGCGTCGGGAGCTAAATGATGGTCAACTGGACGCTGCTTTCAATGATTTGGTAGGGAAACACCCCATAGCACAGGTTGCAACGGAGGTGTATCCTACGATCATGAGTCCAATATTGCTTATACTTGTTCTTCTTCTCTTGTTCGGCGGCGGCGGTCTTTACCTTGGCGGGCCTGTCATCGGCGGAGGAGGATTCGGTCTGATTCTGCTGGTGTGTCTTGTCGTCTATTTTATGGGCGGATTGCGCACGAAAAGCTAATTCCACCCATCAAAAAGAAGGATTATCAGTCCCAAACCGCGGCTCGGAAAGTAACCCACCGACGGATTCGGCATCCTTGATAGCCTGAAGGTAACCAAGACTACCTGGCGGGCGCGTGAATCGTGAACACGTGATGAAAGCGAAATTAAGCAGATTGTCGGAGCGATACATGGCAGCGTTGCGAACACACCTCAAGCACGAACCACGCGCTACCTCACAGCCGGCGCTGAGATTGGGACGTCAGGCGGTCGTCCTCGGGCTGGAGACGCTGGAACTTGCCCGGATTCACGAGCGAGCACTCGCCGCACTGGAATTATCCAGCAGTAAAAATGGGCAGACCAAACGTGCCGGTATTTTTTTTACCGAGGCCAACACTCCGATCGAGGAAACTCATCGCGCCGCGAGGCTGACCGAAGCTCAATTGAGCCGGCTGAAGGAAACGTTGTGCCGGCGCACGGAGAAACTGGCTGCCACCCACCGTCAGTTGCAACGGGGTGTCGTCCGGCGCAAGATCATGGAGCATGCCGCGGAGAAAAGCGGGAGGGACCACAAGAAATGTTTGGAGGAATCGCTCCAGCTGCAGAAACGATTGCGGCAACTGACGCGCCAGGTGCTGACGGCGCACGAAGAGGAACGCACGAAGATCAGCCGTGAACTTCAGGATGAAATCGTCCAGACTCTGTTGGGGATCAATCTCCGGCTACTCTCGCTGAAACAGGAGGCCCGGAGCACCACCAAGGGAATCAAGAATGAGATCGCCAGCACACAGCGATTGGTGGTAAAATCGGCTCGGTCCCTGCATCGGGTCGCCCGTAAATTCACGAACGCATGAAATGCGAACTCTTCAACCTGTTTCGACGCTATCACCGAGATCGGCGTCCGGTTAACCATCACCAATCCAGTATCACCAGTCGAGCGGTTGCCTCCATCTAACCCGTAGCGCCTTCCACTTTCCGGCTTAGAGCCTTTCATGCCCCAAGAAGGTGTTTTCGTGTTGTGATCAACGCAGATTCCAATTTAAAACCATGAAGTCCTATCCAATCGTCATCCTGGGCGGGGGCGTGGTTGCTGGATACGCTGCAAAGGAGTTCGTCGCAGAGAGCGGCAAAAAAGGGGGGCTGGCAATCGTCACGGCAGAAAATGCGCTGCCCTATGAGCGCCCTCCTCTGTCGAAGGGTTTTCTGGCCGGCAAGGAAGACGCCGGTGACATTCAAATTTCTGACGCCGATTTTTATCGCAAACATGGCATCGCCGTTTACCGCAACTTCCCGGTGGGGAAAGTGGACTTTCGCCGTCGCCGTCTCCAGAGCACTTCGGGTAAAGTCATTGGCTTTGATCAATTACTCATCGCAACGGGTTCAACGGTTCGACAGTTAAAGGTGCCAGGAGCCAACCGCTCCGAGATCTTTTATCTGCGGCAGATGAAGGATTCGCAGGCCATCCAGGCACAGATCAAACGAGGAAAGCGGGCCATAGTGATCGGCTCAGGCTTTATTGGAATGGAGGTTGCCTCCGTTTTGTCAAGTCGCGGAGTGCATACAACCATGGTCTTTCCCGACGATCGTGTCTGGAAACGGCTGTTCACACCTCAGGTTTCAACTTTCTTTGAGCGCCAATTTGCCGGGCAGGGCATCACCTTCGTAAAAAGCGACCAGGTGGTTGCTCTGACTCATAAGAATCGCGAATGCCAGGTTGTATTGGAATCGGGAAAGCAAGTGCCCACGGATTTCGTGGTGGCGGGAATTGGAGTGACCCCGAGCGTGGAACTGTTTCAACGGACAGCGCTGGACACAAGCGACGGCATCAAGGTCAATGAATTCCTTGAGACCAGTGTGCCGGAGGTATGGGCTGCTGGTGATATCGCCAACTATCCAGATCCAATTTTCCATCGCCGAATGCGAGTGGAGCACTGGGACAACGCCGTGGAGCAGGGGCGGGTGGCGATGCGCAACATGATGGGAAAATTCCAGCCCTTTATCCACGTTCCTTATTTCTTCTCGGATGTCTTTGACCTTTCTTATGAATTTTGGGGCGATGCGGATGGCAACGACCATGTCGTCTATCGCGGCAACATGGATCAAAAGCAGCTCAGCGTCTGGTGGCTTAGAAAGCAAACACTTTGCGCCGCTTTGATCATGAACCGTCCGAAGGAAGAGCGGACAATCGCTCCCCGTTGGATATTGCGACGTCAACGGTTGGACGCCAAGATGCTCCAAAACGCCCGCAACCTGAAGTCACTGGATACCACCTTTGGGCGCCAGGACTAGTTCCAAAATTCAAATTCAAAAGATTCGCTGCCACATTGAGGCTGGAGATTACGACCGAAGAGCGCTTACTGGTGCTCGATCACGTTGCCCGGAAGGGAAAAATGGCGAGGGATCACCCTGGGTCAGGTCGAGGAATCTGTTTGCGATTTGTTCGGAAACAGATTTATCGATCCCGAAGAGTGAACCGTTTCGTCGAACCAATCATGGCGACGATTGATCGGTTCTCAAGAAGAAATCCACGACCTCAAAGCGGGCATCTTTTAGCTTTGACGGGAGGAACGAGAACCGGACAGAATTCGTTCATGGAAGAACCCTCGGGAACTCCATTGCGTATTCACCGGTCAGATAGCCCCGATCTTCTGAATAATATCCGACGCAAATGCCGGATATTTCCGGAAATCCATGGTTTTTGAACATTGTGATTGAGTTGCTACAGAGCGTTCCGATTTTTGCCGGGCTGGGGAAGGAAGCCCTGGAATTGCTTCTGGAGCATACCAAAAAGCAAGAATATCCTGAAGGGGGCGTGATCGCTTGTGAAGGGGAAGCCTGCAACGCGCTCTTTGTTATTGGAAGCGGCGGTGTGCGCCTCATCAAGCACTTTGGAAAAGCCGATCAGGTTGAACTTGCGACTCTTCGCTCAAAAGACTTCTTTGGTGAAAGTTGCATCCTCGACACGCTGCCACGCATGGCCACGATTCAAGCCGCCTTTCCGACCACCGTGTTCAGCATCTCTTCGAGAGCCTTTTATCACCTCTATCAAGGCATGCCTGCACAACATTGCGTCCTGCTGATGAACATCGGGCGGGATCTGTCGCGCCGAATTCGCGCTATGGATGAGGTGTTTGCAGCCCGCCATTAGCGTATCCGCAATAATGGGAAAACTGGCGATGAATAAAACCGACTTTGCCTTTTGGTTGACTTTGACCGGAACCTTTTGCTGGGTTGTTTGTTTTTGGTGGATGCATCAGATTTCAACCAAACAAAATGCCTTTTTGGATCAACTTCGTGCGCAGGGCGAACGCATCGAAAAGCTGTCCAAGGTCGAACATGACCTCATTAAGGACGTGCATCCGCAG
>Ga0302324_100009356_pt1 | contig 20508 bp, 19 predicted proteins | sample Palsa_T0_1_FD_201949 | JGI IMG/M metagenome (GOLD analysis project Ga0302324, IMG submission 201949) | Peat permafrost microbial communities from Stordalen Mire near Abisko, Sweden - Palsa_T0_1 | ecosystem: Environmental > Terrestrial > Soil > Palsa > Peat permafrost | place: Sweden: Abisko...
TGAGTCAATTGTACGGACCGCAGTGGCAAGCAACTCAGATCGTCGTTCCCACAGCCGCCATTCCGTGGATACGCGAGTCAATCTTCTCGTCGTGAACGGCGGAATCACTATGGCCGGGCGCATCTTGAATCTCAGCCAGGGTGGCTGCAGGTTGCGAACCGACGATCGATTCAACCTGGGTATCTATGTTCGGGTTGAAGCGGAATTTTATCTGCACGGACTGCCGTTCCGAGTGGCTGGAGTCAGCCAGGCGGTTCTGGACAAGAACACGATCGGGGTCCGATTTCTGGACATGAGCGAGCGCAGGCGGGAGCAGTTGACGGAGCTGATCGCCGAGATTCAAGAGGCTGAGCAGTGCGGTGTAGCCATTCCAGGCAGTATCGAGTTCACAGGTAGATCCCGCATGGATGGATCACGGGAGCCTTGAAGCCGAATGCTTTAACACCTTTATCGAAGACGAGTGCCTTGGCTCTTGGCCCGCTCGCGCTGCAACTCGCGGTAAACATCGCTCTTGCTCAGGCCCGATTCGCGGGCCACGCGCTTGAGGGCGTCCTTTTCGGAGAGGCCTTCAGTAGCTTCGAGATGCTGAATTTGGGCGCCCACGCTGAGCGGTGCGACATGTTCACCGTCGGCGTGGCTTGCAGCGCGGCTTACGGCTTCGACCACCAGTGTGATTTCGCCCCGTATCCTGTCCCGCGCCGCCAAATCGTTTCTCACTTCAAGAACTGTCCCGCGGTGGAACTCCTCATGCAGCTTGGTGAGTTCGCGGGCCACGACGATACGCAAGGATGGCCCCCAGACGGATTCCAGGTCGGCCAGCGTTTCAAGAATGCGATGCGGGGCTTCGTAGAAGATCAGCGTGCGCGTGGATTCGCTTCTTGAGAGCTGCTTTAGCTCTTCGAGCACGGTTCGCCGCGCGCCAGCTTTCTCCGGCAGAAAGCCGAGAAATTGGAAGTCGGCCGTAGAAAGGCCCGACGCAACAAGCGCGCTAATGGCTGCATTGGCTCCAGGGATGGGGTAGACCGGGATGCCCGCTGCAATAGCCGCCTGAGTGAGCCAGCCGCCGGGGTCGCTGATTCCGGGCATGCCTGCGTCCGAAACCACGGCGATGCGTTGGCCTGCTTCCAGCGCCGCGATCAACTCCACGGCGCGCTCGCGCTCGTTGTGCTGGTGCAGGCTGACAGTTGGCGTGGTGATCTGGAAATGGTTCAGGAGCTTTTGAGTCTGCCGCGTGTCCTCGCAGGCGATACGATCAGCCTGGCGCAATACGCGCAGGGCGCGGAGGGTAATGTCTTCGAGATTGCCGATGGGAGTGCCAACCAGATAGAGGCCGGGCGCCAGCGTCTTGCCGGAAATGTCGGACTTGCCGAGCTTGTCGGAGCTGTCCGACCTGTCCGATTGGCCAGGTTCGGTTTGCGGCCCTGGTTCCGAGTCTTTCATGGCCCTTAGTTTCCGGATTCCAGGCGCTCAATCTTGCGCTGCTCAGCCAGAAGCGACATCGAGGTCATCAAATTCTGGACGCTGACCATGCCTACGATCTTTTCGCCCTCGGCTACAGGAATCAACGTCAGGCCCCGCCCCGCAGTGATGCGGCGAATGATAGCTCCGAGCGTGTCTTCCGGCTTGGCGACCTGGAAGCTGCGCGACATGACGCCCTGAATGTAGCCGTTGCCGTCCATGCGCAGTGTTTCGACAATGCGCTGACGGTTGACGATTCCGACCAGCTGCGATCCCCGCACAACGGGGAAATCCTCTTGCAGAGAGTGCACGCAGCGGATGAGAGCGTCGGCGAGGGTGTCCGAGGGCGACAGCGTGGCAAAATCGGTGAGCATGACCTCGCGCATCTGAACCGTGTCGACAACGGACTGGAAGAAGATGCCCTGATCTTCAAGCTGGGCTCCGATAAAGATGAAAAAGCCGGCAGCGGGCAGAATCGGGTCGCGGAGGAAAAATCCGACAAAGATGGCCCCGAGGGCGAGCAACTGGCCCAGTCCCGCCAAAGCGCGGCTGGCCGGAGTTGGCCCGTGAGTGCGGGCCAGCGAAGTGCGCAGCAGCCGGCCGGTGTCGAGCGGGTAGGCCGGCAACAGGTGTAAGACGCCCAGAAACGCCTGCAACCAGACCATACTGCGCAAGAGAGCAGCCGGGGTGACAAATGGCATGGTAAGAAGATGAAAGCTTCCGCTCGCGCCCGTAAGCGTCGCGGCGAGCACCAGGGCTGTGCCAATATTCGCGACCGGTCCGGCGAGGGCAAGAGCGTATTGAGCCTGCCCGCTGTTGGCTTGCTCCTGGCTTTCCGGGTTGGCGTAGGCGAACAGACCTCCAATAGGCAGTAGGAGGATAGTGCGCAGCCTCAGACCAAGCCACGCGGCGACGATCAGCCGCCCTGTCTCACGGACAACAACGGCCGCGGCGATAAGCACCCAAAGGCCCAGGCCGGCAGCAGCGCCGGTGCCGACAGCATTGCCAAAGAGCAGGCAGACGACGGCCAGCATCACAAAAAAGGTGTGGATGCGGATTTCCACCCCCATCCAACGGCCCAACGGGATTGACCAGCCACGCATACACATTGATTGTAGCTACTGTGCTTGCTTCGGTCCTCTTGACGCGGTGCCGCTCAAGTGTGGAACGTGTCAAATAGGATCAATTAGGCTCAGTTAGGGACGTGAGATGCGGGTAATTGCAGGGAAATTTCGATCTCGACCATTGTTGGCTCCGGCTGGACAAGATACACGGCCCACAGCAGACCGTCTGCGGGAAACGCTCTTCAATGTGCTGACGCAAGGGGCTGTGAATCGCATCGATGGGGCAGCTTTTCTGGATTTGTATGCAGGGTCGGGAGCAGTGGGCATTGAAGCATTGAGCCGAGGAGCGGCATCAGTGACGTTTGTCGAGCAGGGATCTGCCGCGCTGGCAGTGCTGCAGAAAAATCTCGACAATCTAGGTCTGCTCGGTGCGCCGGCCCGATCGGCAGTCCGAATTGAAAAGCGCAGCGTAGGGAAGTTTCTTCGCAATGCTCAGGAGAAGACCGCGTCAATGAGGTTTGACGTCATCTTTCTCGATCCACCGTACGCACTGGCTGATGAATATGCGCTCGTGCTGGGGTTGCTGGGCGGGGAGTGCGCAGCGTTGCTGGCAGAAGACGCGATGGTGGTTGCGGAGCACGGTAGAAAGAATGCGCTTGAGCCGAGTTGCGGGAAGTTAGTGCGAGCGCGGCTTCTGGAGCAGGGAGATGCAGGATTGAGTTTCTATCAACTCTCGCCATTACTGGAACAGGTTGAACAGAATAACTAAAGCTAAAAGAGTTACACCGGTGATCATCCCATCTTAGGCACGGCAACTGTGCCTAAGATGGGATACTTCGCAGTTATCGAAAAGCTGGGGTTGGCGGTTCCAGCGGCTTGTTCTGCAGGTTGTGGACGTGAATGAATCCCCATATGCTTAGGCCTGCGACCGCGCCAATTCCCGCAACCATGAAAATGGTCTGTCCCTTTGTAAATCCGCCTGTTCGAAGATCAACTACATCTGTATAGAAGATCTCCGTTGTCTGCGGATCGTTGTGTAGTTGGAGCGTGAACGATTGATCACCAATCGCGATAATCCTGCCGAATAACTGAACGCCGTTATTCTCCTGGAGAGCAACCCAGTTATTCACGCCGCGCTTCATGATTCGCACATGAACTGTGCCGGGATCTAAAGGTTTCGGAGCTGCATTGGCTATAGATGGAGCCAGCAGCGCGCATATCAGAAGCATGGTGATGATCTGATACAGCCTGAGGACAGAACTTTTCATAACTTACCCCCGGAACTCATGTCCTGGTCGCTACGACTAAGTTGTACATGGAGACGCATGCGACGGGAAATAGTTGCGTTGGGAGGGAATAAGTGCTAATTCATCTGACTTGATTTAGACTTCAGATATTTTTCAAAGGGAATCTCAAAATAGAAAAATTCCTTACCGTCGGCATCCTTGATGGTGTGCAGGTTTAGAAGCGCGCCCTGTAAGGGATGAGTGAGACCGCTGACGTCGTAAAAGAGGAAGCCGGCGCGGGTCGTGTGTGGTTCGACAACCAGGGCCTGAAACTCAAAGGTGTCGAAGTCCTGCTCAATCTCCTTATTGCTCGCTTTGGGCTTGAGGTGAATCGACGGGATGGGGCCGGGCATCGGAACCTTCCCGCCTTCCCGTTCCTTTCGTGTCATAAGCCGCTCGACATCTTCAGGCTCGGCCGCCTGGATTCGATCTCCAAGCGCTGTGACAAAGAGGATCCGGGCATCGCGAAGAGAGATGGGCCGGTCGGAATTGTTGGTCACGATCAGACGGACGGGAAGGACCCCGTGGGAGATGTAATCCACTCGAAAGAGCGCCATCTTCTCTTTGGAATCGTAAGGCTCGGCGGCGATGGCTAGCTTTTCGTCGAGGTGAACTTCGACAGCGGCGAAATCAGTGGCAGGCTGAACGGGCGGCGGCGTGTGGTCAGTGGCGTGGCTGGATGGGCAAGCCAAAGTAGCCAGGAGTACGGTCATACCCAGCACAAGCAGGTGTCTGCGCGGAATCCTCATTGGCCTCGACTGTATCATTTCAGAGGTTAGACCGAGGGCTACTTATTCCGTCACGCATGATTCTATTTCTATACAACCTGGCGCTGCTCGTAGTCCTGGTGCTGGGCGCGCCGTGGTGGTTGTTTCGGATGGCGACTACGCAGAAATACCGCGAGGGAATGCTGGAGCGGCTGGGATTTGTACGCCAGTTCCAGAGAGATTCAGAGCGGCGTCCGCTGATCTGGGTTCATGCGGTGTCCGTTGGCGAGGTGCTGGCAGTCAGCCGTCTAGTCGCCGAACTCGACGCATCGCTCCCAGCATATCAAGTGGTAGTTTCGACAACCACAAAGACCGGACAGGCATTGGCGTGGGAGCGATTCGGGAAACACAGAGTTTTCTACTGCCCGCTGGATTTGCCCTGGGCGGTGCGAGCCTATCTCAAGGTGCTGAAGCCCGCGATGCTGGTGCTGGCGGAGACGGAGTTCTGGCCGAATCTGTTGAGCGGGTGTTTTCGTCGCGAGATTCCCGTCGTGGTGGTGAATGCGCGGATTTCGGATCGTTCGTGGCCTCGTTATCGGCGCTTGCGCCGGCTGTGGCAGCCGTTCTTGGTCCCGTTGAAAGCAGTGCTTGCGCAAACCTCGACAGATGCCGAACGGTTGAAGTTTTTAGGTTGTTTGCCGGATCGAGTTGCCGTAAGCGGAAACCTGAAATTTGACGTGAAAGTCAGCGCAGAGGCGGAGGCAACAAGGCTTCTGAAAAAATCGGCCAGCGGCCTGCGCCTGGTTGTCGCAGGGAGCACGCTCGAAGGTGAGGAGGCTGCGTTGCTAGCGGCGTGGCCCGAACTGCTCAAGGCTGACGGTGCGCTCGCGATGGTGATTGCGCCGCGCCATCCGGAGCGGTTCAAGGCGGTCGCAGAACTGCTGGCGCGGTCTGGCTTTCGCTGGCGTCTCCGGTCGGAGTTGGAGCAGGTTTCGGCGACGCTGTCTCCGGGCGAGATTGTGCTGCTGGATTCGATTGGCGAGCTGGCATCGGTGTATTCGCTGGCCTCCGTGGCGTTTGTGGGTGGCAGCCTCGTCCCGGCTGGTGGTCATAATCCGCTGGAGCCGGCACAGTTTGGAGTACCCACCGTGATGGGGGCACACTATGAAAACTTTCAGACCATAGTGGACGGGATGCTCGACGATGAGGCGTTGGCAGTCGTGCATCCAACAGAACTCGCCGAAGCATTGACAAAGCTATTGCGGGATCAAGATGCAGCCTCGGCGATGGGTGAGCGCGGGCGAAAGGTATTCGAGAAGCAAGCTGGAGCCACCGCGCGAACGGTTGCAGCGATCCGAGAGATCCTGAGTCGGCGAGGTGAGGCTTGAAGCGCCCGTGGCTCTTGCCGCTGGTCCCGTTATACGCCGCAGGAGCGGCGTTGCGCCAAACCTGGCTCAAGCCGAAGCGCCTGAATTGGCCGGTCATCAGCGTGGGAAATCTTTCCACGGGCGGAACAGGCAAGACACCGTTCGTCATCGCCCTGGCGCGCCTGCTCTCGCACAGCGGATTCCATGTGGATGTGCTGTCGCGGGGCTACGGGCGTCTAGGCGCGAGTGTAGAACGGGTGGATACGGCAGGAACGTCGGAGCGGTTCGGAGATGAGCCTCTGTTGATTGCTCGTGAAGCTGGAGTGCCGGTGTATGTCGGGGCACGGCGTTGGGAGGCCGGACGACTGGCTGAGCTTGTGAGTTCCCAGACTGCGGTGCATCTGCTGGATGATGGGTTTCAGCATCGCCAACTGCTGCGCGACATTGATGTTGTACTCATAAATTCCGAGGATCTGAAGGACAGGTCGCTGCCGGCAGGCAATCTACGCGAGGGAGTGCGGTCTTTGCATCGCGCTACGGTGCTGGCGATACCGGTAGGCGACGACGCGGCCGTAACCCAGTTGCGCAAGTGGGGCCGCAAGTGGGATTTCGATCAGCCGGTTTGGCGCTTTCGCCGGGAGATGGACACCCCCACCGTTTCCGGGCCGGTAGTGGCGTTTTGCGGAATCGCACGGCCAGAGCAGTTCTTGTCAGGCCTGGAGCTGAATGGGGTTCGAATCGCGGCGCGGCATGTCTTCCCTGATCATCATCGGTTCAGAGCGGCGGATTTGGAGCTTTTGCGGAGACTGGCTAAAGATTCAGGAGCAGTCGGATTGGTCACGACCGCAAAAGATCGAGTCCGGCTCGGGAATCTTGGGGTGGAACTGGAGCGGTTGGCGCCGCTCCACACAGCCGGATTACGAGTTGTGATTGAGGACGAGGCGGCTGTGACGGCCTGGCTCGTCAACCGGCTCACAGATCGGAAGGACAGGCTCACAGCGCGCTGAATTCGGCCTCGATTCCACGCTCAAAGGCGAAACCAGAGATCCGCACCACAGATTCCCGCAATCGAGGGTATGAGAAAATTGGGTTTTGCTGACCCAGGTACAGTTTCGATTGCTAGTGGTGCGATTGGGAGCGATGGGAGACGTTCTCCATGCGCTGCCGGCGGTTACAGCTCTGCGCAAGGCACACCCGACGTGGAAGATCGGCTGGGCCGTCGAACCGCGCTGGCGCCCTCTACTGACATCGGAGTCCTCTGACGCGGCGCCAGGTGGCGAGCGGAATCCAGCGAGGCCGGTCGTGGACCAGATTCACATGGTGCCGAGCAAGGCGTGGGCGCGGAAGCCCTTTCGCCGGGAAACGCGCGAGGGTCTTCGCGGCCTGTGGACGGAGTTGCAGGCGGCCGAGTATGACGCCGTACTGGATTTGCAGGGAGCGATACGCTCGGCGGTGGTAGCGCGGCTCTCCTCATCTCGGCGGGTGATCGGCAGCGCGCACCCGTGGGAGGCTCCCGCCCGCTTGCTGTATTCGGAGCGGGTGGAGACGGTGGGCGAGCACGTGATTGAGCAGAACGTGGAGTTGGCCAGCGCGGTAGCCGGAGACTTGCTCACGCCGACCACGCCATGGCTGCCGACAAGTGCTGAGGCGGAGACTTGGTGCGATGAGCTTCCTGAGTTGCGTTCGGCGACCATGGCGGGCAAGCTGGTCGTGCTGTTGCATCCCGGAGGCGGGTGGGGCGCGAAGCGCTGGCCCGCGGAAAGATACGGCGCGTTGGCCGAAGAGTTTACCCTGCGTGGAGCACTGGTTTTGATAAATTCCGCGCCGGGTGAGGAATCGCTGGCGGCAGAGGTGGTGAGGACGGCCAATGGACACGGCACGGTGGTGGAGTGTTCGCTGGAGCAACTCATGGCGCTGACGCGGAGGGTCTCGCTCGTCATTGGCGGGGATACCGGTCCGGTGCATCTGGCGTGTGCCGTGGACAAACCCGTTGTTGGAATTTATGGCCCGACGGACCCCAAGCGGAACGGCCCCTACGGCAGCCCGTTTCGGATTCTTCGGAACCCGGAGAGCCGGCGCGATCACACCCGGCGTGAGCAACCTGAGGCTGGTCTGTTAACGATTCTGCCCCAGGCGGTCATGGCAGCTTCTATAGAGTTGATGCTGGAAGAACGGCGGAGCCGGCAGAGTGGGAACTCGGAATGGAGTCGGGCATGACCGGAGGATTTCTTTCACGGTGGCAGCGCTTGGCGCGGCGCATTCGAGTGCCCTTGGGTTTTGTGGCGGCGGCTGTGTATCTTTGGCAGCTCGTTGTACACAGGCCCCAGGCAGCTCCGATCGCATGGAGTCTCCTGCTGGTCCTTCCCGGCCTATGCCTGCGCGCATATGCCGCCGGTTATGTGAAGAAAAATAGCGAGCTGACCATCACCGGACCGTACGCGCATGTGCGTAATCCGCTGTATCTGGGGTCGATTTTGATAGCCTCCGGGTTTGCCGTGGCGCTCATGAGCTGGCCGTTCGCTGCGGTGCTGGTAGTGTTTTTCCTGATGATTTACGTGCCGGTTATCGCCTCGGAAGAAGCGTTCCTGCGCGATACGTTTCTTGAGTTTGAGTGGTATTGCGCGCGCGTTCCACGGCTGATTCCGCGCATCACTCCAGCCCGCGCGCCAGACAGGCGCATCGACGGGGGCGGAAGGTTTTCTTTCGAGCTGTACCGGAAGCATCGCGAGTACAATTCAGCGATAGGGGCCACATTGCTATATTGCAGCTTGTTGCTGGGGATGCTGGCGCATTCGATGCTCGGGCATTTAATTCCGGGCCGTTGACGATTGCGGTCAAAAGCTTTGACGGCATCGAGTGCTCAATTTCTCCAGTGCCAACGGGATTCGTCTAACCTCTGGACCGTCGTTGCGCTGACGGTACGCAGGCGCAAAATGCGAGTCCAGAACCCAGATCGGCGCTGGCCGACGTGAATGATTGGATGAGGAGCAGGCCCTGATTTCGAAGCCGAGTACATCGTATTTCCTTCTGCTGGTTGCGCTGACCGCCATATTAGCTCCGGCGGCCGTTGCGCCGGGCCAGCAGAATGCAGCTCAGCCGGCGCAAGCGCAGAAGATTCCGCTGCTGCCCGCGCCTCGACCGGGCTATAGTTTTCCTGTCAAACAGACCTTGACCTACGCAGTGGACTGGCGGGTGTTTCCGGCTGCAACAGCCGTATTGCACCTGGAGGCGGATGGCGCCAAGGAACATCTCACAGCGAACGCCGAGACCATTGGGGCAATCAACCTGCTGTTCCATGTGAGCGACAAATTTCAGGCCACCTTTGACCGGGAAAAAGGCTGCACGGCAGAGTTAGACAAGCAGACCGTCGAGGGCCGTCGTCAGATCAACTCCACGCTCAAGCTGGATTACCAGCAGGGTGAGTCGATCTTGGACGAGAAAAACCTGACCACCGGGCAGACCAAACGCCTCGAATCGGGGATTCCAGGGTGTCTGACGGATTTGCTGACCGGGGTGTTCTACGCCTCTTCGCAGGTAATGGAAGTTGGCAAGAGCTTCGATATGCCCGTCGTTGACCCGCTTCGGACAGTCGTCGTCACCATGAAAGTGGAGGGCCGCGAGGAGCTGAAGACGCCTGCCGGAACCTTCAAGACCATTCGCGTCGAACCGACGGCAGAAGCCGGCGTGGTCAAAAATCGTGGCCAAATCTGGATCTGGTATTCGGACGACGAGCGGCACCTGCCTGTGCAGATCCGAGCGCGCTCATTCTGGGGCACGATTACCTTCCGGCTGGCCTCGGCCGAAAATAAATAGACTCACTGCATCCGGTAGCGCTCGCGCATCAGGCGCTGCAGGCGTGGCCAAAAGATCAGGTCAAAGGCCAGGGCCTTGTCAGGAAACATAGCCAGCGCGGCACGCCGCGCGTCGGCCACCATCGCCGAGGCCTGCTCCACAGGCAATCCGCGATCCTGCTGAATGACCTGCATCACCATGTTCATCATCAGCTGGAGACGCCGAATCCTGCGCGCCTCGTCGGCCTTCTCTTCAGACGTCTGGGACTCTGGCAGGAAGGATGGCAACGTGCTCGACATATCTCCTGCCCGATCTTCTACCCGATCTCCTGTCTGATTTCCTGATAGTTGATTCCCGTGTTGCTCGGCTAGCCGGCTCATGCTCGTGAGTGCCTCCGATGCGGTGCGGATGCTTGCCCGATGGCTGCATAGTACACCGCTTCCCAGCCGAAAATCACTGATTTTTCACACACTGGATCTGTCGCAGTTACCTGTTTTATTCTCAAAAACCGCCAAGGCCCAAAGTTGTCGCAGCCGTTTTGCGACGAAATCAGCGCAGCGGATCACTGCGAATCGCGGCATAGCGGCTGTGGTGTGACAGATTTGCCGTCGAGCAGAAAACAGGCCGCTCCATCCAAGTCGGTTCGATACGTAAGTGCATGAGCCGCCTGAAGTTCAGCCAGGATTTCCGGGCGGGGATGTCCGAAGCGGTTGCGGCGTCCGCACGAAATCACGGCCCATGCCGGATGTATCGCCGCAAGGAACTCCGGCCGCGTGGAGGTGAGACTGCCGTGATGACCCACCTTCAATACAGTGCTGTTGAGGCCGGATAAGGAAAGCATGGAGTGTTCTTCGGGTGCCTCGGCGTCGCCTTCAAGCAGAATGGAAGTGTCACGGTAGCGCGCTTGCAGGACCAGCGAGTCGTTATTGGCCGGCTCCGGGCCGGGGTGGTAATCGGAGCCTGGCGCGAGAACGCGGAGGCTGGTCTGGCCAAGGTCGAGCGTGTCTCCAGCATGGAAGCTGCGGACCCGCACTCCAAGGGATTGAGCCTGCTGAAGCAGCGCGGTGTACGCAGGGACAGCCGGATTGTTACCTATCCAAAGCTCGCGCGGACGGAAGTTGCGCAGAATGGCGGCCACCCCGCCCATGTGGTCGTGGTGGGCATGCGTGAGAGCAACAGCATCCAACCGGCGGATGCCCCGAGACCACAGAGTCGCCGAAACCACCTCTTCTCCCACGTCAAACTCAGAACGCGCCGTACGCGAGCCTGGCGCAAGAAAGCCCAAACCGAGGCCTCCAGCATCCACAAGAAGTGTCTTGCCGTCTGGACCGATGAGCAGCAGGGAATCGCCCTGACCCACATCAATCGCTTCGAAGAGCAACGCGCCTGCAGGGTGGTCGACAGGTCGAGGCGCCATAGCCACAGCCGCCATCACCAGCAGCGCCACAAAGGCGAGTCGTCGGCCCAGATTGAGGCTCAGGCTGGAGCCGAGGTTGGGCCCACGTTCAAAAGACATCCGGGCCAGTTGAAGCGCGAGGACAAAGGCCAGCAATGACGCAGCGATCTGAAGCGTCGTCGGATTAGGGATACGGAAATCCCCAAGCGTAAACGCGCCGAGTTTGCGCACGAGGAAGATGCTCAGATGAAGGATAGACAGGCAAACCGCCGCGGGCACGATAGCGGCAGCAGGCCACAGGCTCAGGATGAGCAGCAACAGCATGGCTGTCGGTACAAGAATGCCGAGCAAAGGCAGAATGCACAGGTTCACCGGCAAAGCGTAGACAGTGATGCGGTGAAAATAGATGGCCATGGGCAGCGCGAGGGCCAGTTCAACGACCAAAGTCACGAACATGACTTCGCAGATCCGCAGACAGGAGCGTACCACCAATGGCAGCAATTGCCAGGCGACGCGATGGTTGGTGACTGGCTCAAGATGCCTTGCGATAAGCCGCAGCGTTACGCGAAACTGAGCGATCCTGGGCGGCAGCTTTGGGTCAAGCGAGATGACGCTAAGATCTCTTGTCGCTTGCACTCGGGCGTGAAGTGTGTCTTCCAGGAGCGGCAGAGCGATGCCTGCAATTGCGGTAACCGCGAGCAAAGTCATCTGCAAACTTGCGTCAAAGATACTGCGCGGGCTGGCAGCGGCCAGGCAAAGCGTGGCGAATCCGATGACGTTGAGTGGACTGCGACCGCGGTAGAACAGACGGCCAATCAGGTAGAGGGTAATCATCCAGAAAGAACGCTGAGCAGGTATGGCGAAGCCGGTGAAGAGCGCATAGCTCAGCGAAATTGCGATGGTAAGGGCGGTCGCTGCGAGGCGCGCCATGCGCAGGCGGCGGCTGAGAGCAAAAACGCATCCAGCCAGGATTGCCAGATGCAGCCCGGAAACCACGATGAGGTGGAAGGAACCGGTGCGCTCAAAGCCGGCGCGTAACGAGCGCGTGAGATAACTACGGTCGCCGGTCAGCATGGCTGTGAGCATCGCCGCATCTTCCGGCGTGGCGCGAAGAAGGCGCGGCAGGTTGTGCGTAATGGCGGGTAGTGTCTGGAGACGGGTGCTGGCCGCGCTGCGCCAGCGATTGAGCATGCAGGCAACAGAGGTTCGGCCGTGGTATTGGCTTTGGTTTTGGGCGAGCAGGGTTAGTCTAGGTTGATTTCCATCGAGTTGGTTCGCCTTGATCGAGGCCGTAGCGGAGATCTGCTGAGATTCAAGGTACGCGGTTCGGTTCCAGACGCCGGGGTCGTGAAAGGTCTCTGAGGGCAGAATACGCACAACAGCACGTAGCTGCTGACCACAGTGAACTTCCTGGGCTCCCTGGTCTTGACCAGCGGGCCACTCGATCGTCAGACGAAGCCTGGTTGTATCATGTTGCGCGAGCGGGACGAGAGTATCCGCGTCGTCGGTGACCACTTCGGCGGCTGCGAGCTGCAGGTCAACTTGCTGAATCAGTCCGCTCCTCAGTCCGCTCCTTTGTTCAATGGACGGTTGCAAGGCGTCAGCATCCCGGTCGGTCATTTCGTCCGTCGTTTCGTCGGCCACCGAAGCCCGGACAGGGCCAGCATCGGTCACAGTTCCCTCAACCGTGCGCAGCAGGCCGTCGGATAGCTCTGTGATGGCTGGGTCAGGAGCCGGCTGCACCTCCGTCTCCGCAGACCAGGCGCCAAGAACAATCCAGATCGCAGCCAAAGGCAGCCACGCCAGACGTGGAGCCTTCGCTATGGCGACAGCAGCCACGAGAGCCAAGGGCAGAAGACCCGCCAGCAACAAGCCGGGGCGCAGATACAAGTACCGGGCAACCACAATTCCAGCCATGTAGAGCAGCGCTGCGTAAAACAGCGGGACTAAGGCTAGCGAGACCAGACCTGAGGCGGAGATAGCCGGCTGATGTAACCGGGGCTTGCGAATTTGTTTCAGCGCAGGATTGGCCACAGGCACGGCCAGCGGTTCCAACCTGATTAGGCTGACGGACGGGCCGGATCCCTCGCGCATGGACTCCTCCTGAGACCCTGGCTGCATCTGTCTGCCGGGACGACTGCCTGCAATCTGAGGAAGAGAAGAATCGACGTCTGCTGCCCTGCTCCGTGTGAAGTCGTGGGACAAGGTCTTTTAATTTGGCTTGGAAAGCTGGCCCAACTGTATCAGTTACGGAGCAATCAGGTACGGCAAAGGCGAACCACAGTTTCCATATGAAAGGTCTGAGGAAACATGTCTACCAGGGTGATGCTCTCAATCCGGTAGCGCTCCTCGGTGAGCTGGCGGAGATCGCGAGCAAGCGTTGCAGAGTCGCACGATACATACACCATCTCCGGCGCATGGATAGCGTTGAGCAGCTGGGTGGTTTCATCGCCGAGTCCTGCGCGGGGCGGGTCAAGCACGATCAGGTCCGGTCGAGGCTCGCGCTCCTGACGGTTGCGCCGCAGGAACTCAAGCGTGGTGCTGGCGATTGCGCGGCCATTTATATCCGCAAGGTTCTGCTCCAGAGCAGCAAACGAAGCAGGCGCGGATTCCACCGCCAGAGTCAAGGCAAAATGCGGAGTCAGCTGACGCGCAAATAGACCAACGCCCGCAAACAGATCCCAAGCCAATTCCCCCGAGTGATTAGGAGCAGCCAGCGCGACGAAGTCGTCCGTCAACCATCGATTCACCTGGAAGAAGGCACCATGATCGACCCGATACGCAAAGCCTGCGGCCGTATAGATAAGAGATGACTGGCCGGTGGCGGCGAATATCTTCGGGGTGAGTGCGCCGTCCGAGAGTTGGAGGCGAATTCCAGCCGTCTCAGGCGGCGACGCGGCTTGAAGCGCTGTCAACCAGCTTTGCGGATCGGTTGCGGGGGCGTTTTCGCAGAAGAGTGTTAAAAGTAGTTGGGATTGGTCCTGATTGGCGAAGAGTTCAAGTTCAGAAATGGGAGTTGGGCTCGGCCTTTGGATCAGAAATTCGGCGACGCGTTGGGCAGTTTGAAACAGTATCGGGGCAGCGATAGGACACTCGTCGACTGGGATGAGGTCGTGGGAACGGCGGCCACGATAGCTCAGTTGCCCATCGCGGGTAAGAGCGAGCCGGATGCGGTTGCGATAGGCCCATGTGTCGGCCGCGAGCTGGCCGATCTCAGCGAAAAAGGCAACCCCGGCACGAGTCAGAGTTTCGCGCAGGATTTGCTGTTTCATGGCGAGCTGAGTGGGGTAATCGGCGTGCTGATAATGACAGCCGCCGCAGGCGCCGAAGTAGGGGCATTTGGCCTCGATCCGACTGGGCGATGCAGTGAGAATGGCGTCGATCTCAGCCTTGGCGAAGCTGCGCTTTTCTTCCGTGAGATGCGCTTGGATTATTTCTCCCGGAAGGGTCAACGGGACAAAAATAGCCTTCCCTGCCCTGTCCTCTGAGTTTGAGACGCGTCCGAGACAGTCGCCTCCGTAGACGGGTTTTTCTAGCGTGATCTTCATGCCTGCCTCATATAAAACAGGCTGAGGCGAGGCAGTTGGTAGTGCTCCAGCAGACGCTTGTGCACAAATTGCTGCTCGATCTGGCGAAGCTGAACAGCGCTCATGCGGCTGCGATAAGCAGCCAGGTCGCGAGCAGCTTCAGTCTTGAAGCGCAGAAGCAGCTCTTCAGGCACATGCGTGGTTAGCGTGGCAAAGAGCTTTTCTTCAAGCGTGCTCAGGTGTCGTTCCAGTTCTTCGATCTTCAAAGCTGGACGCTCAGCCGTCGGGTTGAGCGTCTCTTCACCAAGCGTACGCAAGCTCAGCGCCAGGGCGGCAAGTCCTCCTGACCAGGATTGATACGCAGTCTCGTGCGTCGATTCCTCGTTGATGCAAGCCGCGTCAAGCGCTTGGGCGGCTGATTCGAGATGGTCGGCGATGCGCTGGACTTCAAAGCCTGCCGCAGCTTCAGTCGAAGCAGCGGAGGCAACTCCGGTAGCTGCTTCTTTCTGCTGCTCAGCGGCCTCCATCACAGCCTGCGAGGTCCAGGCCAGGCCATTGACCTGGCGAAGGCGACGCTGCGGTGCACTGCGCTGACGCGCTTCGTACTTGTCGAACGCTTCGTCAATTCCGCGCAGCACCACTTCGAGTGGAATGCCGACCTCGCGCCATGTTTCAATCAGCGCCCAGTCAAGTGTGGAGAGCAGCAGCAGTGAGCCCCGGCGGCGCTGGAAGTGCTCTTCGATCTCGGTGAAGTAATTGAAGTAGTTCAGCACGATAAACAGGTCGGTTGGCAAAGAGTTACATTGGCGTAAACTGTGTGCAAAAGGCATTTCCTCTCTTGCGTGTTTCGAATGGAGTGCTTACAGCGTGGCGTGGCCGTGAAGAACCAGCAAATCGATATCCGCCTGCCGGAGACGCTGGGGACGACCGGGAGCAGATACAAGTAAAGCTCTCGTTCCCTGACTGCTCCGGCGGAAGAGTTTCGAGGAGCACCGGTTGTACTGTCCGACTTCGTCCCCACTGACTATCCAGTTTACCTGTAGGAGTGTTGCCCTGGGCGCCATCTTCATCAGTTACCGGCGAAGTGATACCGCAGGCGAATCCGGACGCCTGTCCGATGACCTGATTGCGCGCTTCGGCGCAGCGCAGGTTTTTATGGATGTGGATGCCATTCAGCCCGGCCGCGACTTCCGCAAAGCCATCTACGAGAATATCGGCGCGAGCAGCGTTGTGCTGGCGATGATCGGCCCGGACTGGGAGGACGCCCGAGGCACGACCGGCACGCGTCGGCTGGATAACGAAAACGACTATGTACGCCTGGAGATTGCAACCGCTCTGCAGCGCGATATTCCGGTGGTTCCAGTGCTGGTGCGCGGCGCCCGTCCTCCCAAGACCGACCAATTACCGGAGCAGATCCGGGATCTTGCCTATCGCAATTCGGTTGAGTTGACCCACGCCCGCTGGAAATCCGATGTGCAGGTTCTGATCCGCGCGCTGGCGCCGTATCTCGAAGCTGGAGCGGAATCCCATGCCGAGACCGTGACACCCGCGAAAGGCGTCACCGAAATCAGGCCTGCGTCTGATTCTGGAGTTGTTGCGCCGGCTTCTGCACCTCCCCATGGTGTGGATGGCGCGGTAATTGAACGGATCTCCCACGAACTCGCCTTCTACATAGGCCCGATCGCCGAGCTGGTGGTGAAGCGGGCAGCCAAACGCTGCGCCTCTCTGACGGACCTCTGCAATGTGGCTGCACAGGAGATCGAGGGCAGCTCCGAGAGAGCCAGATTTCTGGCCGCCTGCCGGCGGTAGAGCTTCTCGCGGACGATGGTAAAGAAATCCCGGCTCACTCCCCCAGCATATTGAGCGCCTTGATCAGGCTGAGCTGCATGCGATTGAAGGATGCAGTCACCGAGGCTATCTCATCCTTGCCTCTCACCGTCAGCGGGTCGATGTTCTTTTCTCCACGGCTGACGCGGTCTGCGGTATCGGAAACGCGCTTGAGCGGAAGAATGACCAGCCAGTACACCCCTGCATCGAGCGCCAGGATGGTGGCAATCAGGGTGCCGATAAGAATCAGGAGCAACTGATGGTAAGCCTGGTCGGCAATCGCGATGGGCACAGAGAGCGGCACGGAGATGATCTGCGCCCCGATGATCTCATTTGGCTTCCAACCGAAGCCATTGGAAGACCCGTAAACGGTGATCATCGCCTTCGGAGCCGCGGAGGGAACGCTGTGGCACTCCAGGCAGCGCGGCGCGGCTGTGAGCGGCTCAGCCAGGTAGATCGCCGGACCGGCCGGAGTTTGCCGGTCTCCGGAGACTTCTTTCAAATCCGGGTGATCGCGTAGATCATGAATGACATCAGCCTCCCAATCCGTGGCGCGATCTTCCAGGTTGGTGGGGTTGAGAGTGGCTTCCTTGTACGTGTAGGACATGTAGTCAGGAAAACTCTTGCGCAGATTGCTGAAGGTGGTGGTAGCAGCAAAGGCAGGCACCGTTTCCGCAAGGAACCTCACCCTGTGCTGAGGATTCTTCTCCAGCAGCGGCTTGAGGTCGTCATTGGTGTAGTTGCGCACAGATGTGGCGCTGTGCATCATGAGCTGGGCTTGCGCCAGCACCTCACGACGGGCGTTTCCGATGAGAAAGTCGTAGGCCAGATGAGCGATGAGAAAACCCGCCGCTCCAAAGACGACAACCAGGATCAGATTGAACTTAGTCAGCAGTTTCATTGGCGTTCCAGTAACTCTTTGACTGCGAGGCAGATGCAGACACATCGTATCGCAAAGCCTGCTCGTTCAATATGCAATCTGAGTTTTTGCCATGATCCAGCAACTCTTGAGTCACCCTATGCAGGGGTCAACGCCTGCGCGCCCGCACCGGCTTCTGCTGCGCAGGGTGGTTGCGCTCAAAGACCAGGCGCAGGCCGTCGAGGGTGAGCATGTCGTCGATGGTGCTGATGTAGCGCGAGTCTTCGGCGATCAATCCAGCCAGGCCTCCCGTAGCGATGATCTTCGGATTGACCTTTGCAGAGCCGCCATCCATCTCGGCAATCATGCGTTCGAGGATGCCGTCAACAAGCCCGATGTAGCCGTAGTAAAGGCCGCTTTGGATGTGGGTGACGGTGGTGGTGCCGATCACCTTGGGTGGGCGCTTTATGTCCACACGGCCCAGGCGCGCGGCGCGGCTAAAAAGCGCGTCAGCGCTGATGCCCAAACCGGGGCTGATCACGCCGCCCAGGTATTCTCCTTTGGCTGAAATCACATCAAAAGTCGTCGCCGTGCCGAAATCTACCACGATTGCCGGGCCGCCATACTTTTCAAAGGCCGCGATGGCGTTCACCAGCCGGTCTGCTCCAAGTTCGGCAGGGCTGTCGACCAGCACCGGCATTCCGGTCTTGATGCCCGGCTCGACGAAGAGCGGCTTCAAGTGGAAGTAGCTCTCGCAGACCTGGAGCAGCGTGCTCTCGACCGGTGGCACCACGGAAGAGATGATGATGTGCTGAACCTGCGTTGTAGAAAGACCATGCAGGTTGAAAAGGTTGGTGAAGAGGACGCCGTATTCATCCGCCGTCTGCGTACGATGCGTCGAGACGCGCCAGTGGGCTGTAAGGCTTGCAGGTGCATGGCTTGTGGCAAGCGTGTACAGGCCGAGCACGGTGTTGGTGTTGCCGACGTCGAGAGCCAGAAGCATGGGCGTATCCCTCTTTGAATTCACTTTAGTCTACTGCGGCCCGTACTCCGCCGGTGGTCACAGTGACCAGCCCGTTTGCGGTGCGGACGCGCAGAAAGCCGCGCTCGTCGAGGCCGGCCGTGACGCCGGCACATGCTTGCGGTCCATGCACCTCAACGCGACGCCCCTGCACCCAGGTGGAAATGGCGGCGATACGCGCCGGAATAGAAGCCACGGCTGATTTTGATTGCATAGCGGCAAGCTCGGTATTTAGAGGTAGCAGCAGTGCGATGAGAAGTTGCTGGCGGTTGATATAGCGTCCGGTTTCAAGGTCCAGCGAGGTCGGTTCTGTCGACAGGCCACTGGGAAAGCGCTGCTGGTGCAGGTTGATACCGATGCCGATGACGGCGGCTGTCGTCTGTCCTGAATCTGTCTGGGCTTCAACCTGGGCTTCAACGAGAATCCCGCCGACTTTACGGGATTCAATAAGCAGATCATTGGGCCAGCGCAGGTCAGGGTTCAAAGCAGTTACTTCGTGGATGGCTTTGTGAGCAGCCAGGCCGGTGAGCAGTGGCAGCCAGATCAGATCGGCTGGGTCAAGCTTCGGGCGCAGTAGGACGCTCAGGTAGAGTCCCTGGCTGGCTGCCGAATGCCACTCGTGGTCGCTGCGTCCTCGTCCGGCGGTCTGCTCGTCAGCTACGTAGAAATAGCCATGCGGCGCGCCCTGGCGAGCTTGTTCAAGCGCGTGCGTGTTTGTGCTGTCGATGGTGCGAAAGTGATGCAGCCCCTTAGCAAACGGCGTGCCTGCGAGGGCGGTTTCTATTGCCTTCGCGTCGAGTTGATCGGAATCTTGCATCGTTGCGGATTGATTTAGAAGCAGATTCCCTCGCCGGGAATGACAGACAGAAAAGCAAAGTTCAAGATGAATGAATTCTTTAGCGAAATTCTGCGGTGATTCTCATGCTGATGTCGGCGGCTTTGGCGGAGTGGGTGAGTGCTCCGACTGAGATAAAGTCCACGCCGGCGAGGGCGTAGGCGCGGATGTTTTCGAGCACGATGCCGCCTGAGGCTTCAATGGGAATCCAGCTCTTCTTGTCTCCGGCTTTGGTTGGGTTGGCCGCCTCATGCGCGGCTTCTTCCTGCTTGATTCTGGTGGCGGCGGTTTTCACCTGGTCGGGAGTCATGTTGTCGAGCAGGATGGCCTCTGCGCCGTATTTGAGCGCATCTTCGAGTTCCTTAGTTGTCCGGACTTCAATCTGTACTCGTTGGCCGGGCTTGCGTCCTGCCAAGGCGCGGGTGAGCGTTTGCTGCACTCCGCCGCCGAGGGCGATGTGATTGTTCTTGATGAGAATGCCGTCCGAAAGATCGAGGCGGTGATTGGTGCCTCCGCCGCAGAGGACGGCGTATTTGTCGAGGGCGCGCAGGCCGGGGACGGTCTTGCGGGTGTCGAGCACATGCGCCCTGGTGCCGTGCAACTCGTCCTGGTACTGGCGCGTCAGAGTGGCGATGCCGCTCATGCGCTGCATGAGGTTGAGGATGACGCGTTCGCAACTGAGCAGGGCGCGGGCGTTGTGGCGAATGACGGCGAGCGACTGGCCATCATGGACGCGTACGCCGTCGAAGATCTCCGGATGGCTGACGACTTCGTAGCGAGTCTGGGACTGGTGCTTGGCACTTTGGGATTCGAGCCGGGCAAAGATTTCAAAGATGCGCGGGACGCAGCCGAGGCCGGAGACGATGAGTTCCTGGCGGGCGAGGATGGTGGCAGTGGCGCGGAGGTTGGCGTCGACGGTGAGATGCGTGGTGGTGTCGCTGGCGGCTTTGTCTTCGATGAGCGCCTGCTCAAGCAGCGCGTCGATGCGGCGATTTTTCCAGTCCATCCGAAAGGCTCCGCCGGTGATTCATGGAATCACATTGGCTAAGGCGAAGAGAAGGAGAATGACACCCACGGGGGGAGGGGTATTTATTTTCTCTTCCGCTTCGTTGCCGCGCACTGGATAACGAATAACCATTATACGCGGTTTGCGATTAATTCTGTGCAACTCACTTAGCCTTGTGGCAACGCGGCGAGTGCGGCTTTGGCTTTTTCGAGGAGCTGGCGGTTTTCGGATTCCTGCTTCTTGAGGCCTTCTACGATGTTGGATGGCGCCTTGGCGAGGAAGGCGTCGTTGCCCAGCTGGCGTTCGGCGGATGCGAGGGCTTTCTCGAGTTTGGCGATTTCTTTGGTCAGGCGTTCGCGCTCG
>Ga0302324_100009358_pt1 | contig 20505 bp, 15 predicted proteins | sample Palsa_T0_1_FD_201949 | JGI IMG/M metagenome (GOLD analysis project Ga0302324, IMG submission 201949) | Peat permafrost microbial communities from Stordalen Mire near Abisko, Sweden - Palsa_T0_1 | ecosystem: Environmental > Terrestrial > Soil > Palsa > Peat permafrost | place: Sweden: Abisko...
GCTCATCGTAGACACGCTGCGCAATATCCTCGGTGGGCGTGCTGAGGAGCGAGTGCGCAAGATTCTCAGTGTGATGCGAATACTCGCGCAGGCGCAGGTCAAGGGCGGCGCGCGACAGCACCAGAGCGTCTTGCAGGCCCTGCTTGACCTCAACATGAAACCAGCTGTCGATGCCGCGGTTCAGGAACTGCAGCGAGAAGAGATAGACGATGAGAAGCGGCGCCACCACGAGCGCGCCGAAGATTGCGACGGTGCGCGCCGTCAGGCGCGAGCCCGGCACGTGAGCGCGGTAGGCGCGTACGAGCTGAGTGATCTTGCGCGCGAGTAGCGTGATGAGCGCGATGACGCCGATGATGTTGAGCAGCAGGATCCAGGGCTGCAGGCGCGAGAACTCGCCCGAGTTCTGCACGCTCTTCGCGAGCAGCAGCAAAGCGCCCGCGCCGATCGCCGCCCACAGCAGCACGAGCGCGACCACATGCCAGCGCGGTTTTTCCGCAGGAGGTGCCGTCAGCTCGGGAGCGACCACGTGTACCACTCGCTGACGCGGTGCCAGTCGTCAGTCCAGAACATGAGCGCGCGCATCGAGGCGGGCAGGCGCCCGCGCCGCACTCCAGCGCGCACGCTGATGCGGTAATGGCCGGGCGTCAATTGCGGTTCGACGAGAACCGGCCAGCCATCGACGGTGCCGAGGTCCGTGAGCGCCTCCTCCAGAGTTGCAAAGCTCCTCTGCTCCCCGCTGCGCGCATCGCGTACGAGGTAGCGGTCCGAGACCGCATGGTATTCAAGCTCGCGGCGCAGCGTGAGTTCGACGACGTCGGCGTTGAACCAGAAGCGCCGCTCGCGCTCGATGCGCGTATCCAGGTCGACACTCAGGGTTACCCCGTCGTGCAGGGCATCGCGCATCGCCGGGTTTACGGGATACTCGATCCGGGCGTGGAGCAGGAAGACACCCCCCTCCATGCTGACATACGCGGAACGCACCTCCAGCACGCCATCGAGCGCATCCGCATACGCGGCCGCGGCGCACGCGCCCAGCACGACTGCGATGAGCATGGATCGCAGATGGAATGGCTCGACCCGTAGCATGGATACAACGATTGACTGCGCCGCGCGCCTCTAGGTTCCGGAAGCTGTCTTTTCGAGACAAGCATAATAGAACCCATCCGTGCCTGCCCGGCCGCCCGGTAAAAGTTGCATGCCCACAACGCGCTCCTGCGCCCCCGGAGGCCATTGGAGCGCAGGCGCGAACGGCGCCACGCGGACCGCCGCCTCGCTCTTGAGCAGGCGCTGCACCACCTCTTCGTTCTCTGCCGGCAGTACCGAGCAGGTGGAATACAGGAGCCGGCCGCCCTCGGCGAGCATCCCTAAGGCGCTTCGCAGCATCTGAAGCTGCACCCGCGCGAAGTTGCCGATGTCCTCGGGGCGACGCAGCAGCTTGATGTCCGGGTGGCGGCGGATGACTCCCGTGGCCGAACAGGGCGCATCGACGAGGATGCGATCAAAGGGGCGCCCGTCCCAGAAAGTGTGCGGATGGCGCATATCGGCCACGCACACCGTCGCCTCACGCGCCAGGCGCTCAGTGGTTTCCCGCAGCCGCCCAGCGCGCGCGGCGTCGATCTCGACCGCGACGAGCTCAGCGAGGCCGGGAACGAGCTCCAGGATATGGCCCGTCTTGCCGCCCGGTGCCGCGCAGGCATCGAGGATGCGCATCCCCGGATGAGCATCGAGGAGCGCCGCGGCAAGCTGAGCGCCTGCGTCCTGCACCGATACCCGCCCTTCAGAAAAGCCGGGCAGCGCGCCGACGACCTCGGGATGCTCAAGTCGCACCGCAGCGGCAGCCCAGTCGATGCGCTCGGCAGCAATTCCGGCGCCGGCGAGCTCCTCCAGATACCGCTCGATGCTCGTGCGCGTGAGATCCACACGCAGAATCATCGGCGGCGGCTCATTGCCAGCGGCGAGAATGCGCTCCACGGCCGCAGGCCAGGCACGGGAGAGTTCGGCCGCGAGCCACCCCGGATGGGCGCTGCGCGCCGCGCTCGTGGCATCAACCTTCGCGAGCAGTGCTCCGCGCTCGGCAACGAAGCGCCGCAGCACCGCGTTCACAAGCCCCGCCGCATGGGCGGCGCCCATGAGACGTGCCGCCTCGACCGCCCGATCCACGGCCACCTCGGGCGCATGTCGGGAGTACTCGATCTGATGAGCCCCCACGATCAGGAGGCAGCGCACCTCACCCGTCAGTTTGGCGGGATGCTTCAGAAGAGCCTCGAGCGCGGGCGCAAGACGCAAATACCAGCGCAGGCTTCCCAATGCGATGGCCCGAATCGCGGCGCGATTGGCTGAGTGGTGAAACGCCGCGAGCGCCTTATCGGCGGACTGTCCTTCTATTGCAACAGCACGCACGGCGCGTGCGGCATCGGCCAGTGCCGCGGCTCCGGGTGGCAACGCTGCCCGGGTGGGCCGACGGTGGTCGCTCACCACGGCGCGCTCAGCCCAGGAGGCGGCCGAGGAGGTCCGCGCCTGCGGCAAACTCGCTTCCCCGCACGACCTTTCTCCCGGGGCGCTGCACCTGGCTCAGGATGAGCGCGCCCTCGCCACACTGAACGACCGGTCCTGCGGCGTGCACGGCGATGACGCTGCCGGGAGCGGCGGCCGGATTATCCGACCCCTCGTAAACGCGCCCCGCGAAAATGCGCAGACGGCTCTCTGCCAGAACCGTCTCGGCAATGGGCTGCGGATTGAAGGCGCGCACGCGCCGCTCGATATCCGATGCGCTCAGGCGCCAATCAATGCGTGCCTCGGCCTTGGTGATCTTGGCCGCGTAGGTCACCCCGGCCTGCGGTTGCGGAATCCCATCCATGCGCCCTGCCGCCAGGTGGTCCAATCCTTCGAGGAGTGTGCGACGGCCCAGCAGCGCGAGTGCATCGTGCAGCGTACCTGCCGTGTCGGTCGGCTGAATGGCCCACGGGTGCTGCAAAAGGATGGGTCCGGTATCCAGGGTCGCTTGCATGCGCATCAGAGTGATGCCGCTCTGGCGATCCCCGGCGAGTATCGCGCGCTGAATGGGCGCGGCGCCGCGCCAGCGCGGCAGCAGCGACGCATGCACGTTGATGCTGCCGAGCCGCGGGGCATCAAGCACGGCTTGCGGCAGGATGAGTCCATAGGCGACGACCACCAGCACATCCGCTCGCCAGGCGCAAAGCTCCCCAAGCGCCGCCCCGTCCTGCATCGTCGCCGGCTGCGATAGCGCGAGCTGCGCCTCAAGCGCCGCCTCCTTCACGGGACTTGCGCAAAGCTTTTGGCCGCGCCCGCGCCGCCGATCCGGCTGGGTGAACACGCCGACGACGCAATGCGCCGAAGCAAGGATCGCCTGCAGCGCCACGCGCGCAAACTCCGGCGTCCCCGCGAATGCCACCCGCAGTGCGCTCACGGCGCTCATCCGCGAGTGAATCAGTACGCCCGGGCGCGCGTGCCGGCGCGGCTGCGCGCGCCCTTCTCCTTGCGCTCCTTTTCGAGCTTCTTGCGTATGCGCTCGCGGCGCAGGTCCGAGAGATAGTCGACGAAGAGCTTGCCTTCGAGGTGATCGAGCTCGTGCTGCACACACACCGCAAGGATCTCGTCGCAGTCGCGCTCGTAGGTCTTGCCGTCGCGCTCCTGAGCGCGCAGGCGCACGTGTGTGGCGCGCTCGACCTCCTCGAAAATCTCGGGCACCGACAGGCAACCTTCCTCGACGGTGCTCGCCCCCTCTCGACTGAGAATTTCGGGGTTCACGAGCACGAGCGGCTGGTCACGCTCCTCCGACACGTCGATCACAATGACTCTCTTGTGAACGTCGATCTGGGTGGCCGCAAGCCCGATGCCGGGAGCGGCGTACATCGTCTCCAGAAGATCGTCCACGAGCCGCCCGAGTTCGACTCCGAACTCGGTGACCGGCTGCGCCCGGGTGCGCAGGCGCGGGTCGGGATATTCCAGGATGGTGCGGACAGCCATGGTGATGCTCGTGTATTTGACTTGGAAATGCTGCTAATGTTCTGAAGTGTGAAGAGAAAATCGGTCCGGAGCCGGGGATTTTCAACCTCTGGCGGCCGCCGTGATCCAGTGCACAAAGTGAACATTAATCCGTGTGCGCCGGTGCCGACGCGATTATAACAAGCGGGGTTGCCGGCCCCTCCCGGATGTAAGGAGTGGAGGATGTTTCTGAATCAATTACTTAAGGCTCGTGTTGGCGCGGGCCTAGCCTTGTTGTTCGTCCTTGCCGCATGCGCCTCGCATCACTCGCGTGACGCGAGTGGACCTGTCGCGAACATGCCGCCGCCACCGCCTGCGGCGAGCAGCGACACTGGGGCCCAAGCTTCCGAGATGACCGCGACCGAAGCGGCAGTGGCGCAGGCCGGTGCGCCTGCGATGGGTGCCGCGCCGCCCTCGAGCGCTCCGGCAGTGGTCATGAATCCGAACGCGCCCAAGAGCTACACGGTCAAGCGTGGCGATACGCTCTGGGGCATCGCCACGATGTACCTGCGTGATCCGTGGCTGTGGCCGGAAATTTGGTACGTCAATCCGCGCATTGAAAATCCGCATTTGATCTACCCGGGTGATGTGCTCGCGCTTGCCTACGGCGCCGATGGACGCCCGCAGGTGCAGCTCGCCGAGGGCGGCCCCGCGCGACTTGATCCGCGGCTGCGCAGCTCGCCGCTCGACGGTGCGATTCCCACGATTCCCTACGCAACGATTGCCGCTTTTCTCTCGCGCCCCACGGTGCTGTCGGTCGACCAGGTGAGGCACCTGCCGCACGTCGTGATATTCCGTGAGGAACACAACGTCGGCGGCACCGGACAGGAATTCTATGTCAATGATCTGAACGCGGCGCCGAACGCACGCTTTGCGGTCATGCACGTCGGCGAGCCGCTGCGCGATCCGGACACCGGCCATATGGTCGGCTATCAGGGTATCTACACCGCGACCGCCGTCATCACGCGGCCCGGCAATCCCGCGAAGGGCTTGCTCACCGATTCGGCGCGCGAAACATTGCGCGGCGATCTGATATTGGCGACGAACGGCGACACGCCCTCGACGCTGACGCTGCGTGCCCCGAAGAGCGACGTCCACGGTCGGATTATGTCCGTGATTGAAGGCGTTCAGCTCATCGGCCAGTACGACATCGTCGTCATCAACCGCGGCACGGCGGACGGCCTCGATGCGGGCGACGTGCTCGCGATCGATCGGCTGGGCGAGGAAGCGCGCGACGTCGGCACGGGCGAAGATTCTGCTTACGGCTTTGGCATTGGCAAATCCATACGTCTACCCAACGAGCGCGCCGGCACGCTGCTCGTCTTCAAATGCTTCGATCACCTGAGCTACGGTCTCGTGGTCGCGGAGTCGACCTTCGTGCGGGTGGCGGACCTCGTCCACAATCCGTAAAACTCCAGCACCCGCGCGGGCTTAGCACTGCCCGCGCGGGCGCTTCCCATAAGCTGTCCATTGGACACGGCATGGGAAATGCTGTTAGATGCGCGCTCTTTGGAAGCCGCGGCCACTGCTCGGCGGCGCGTTGCTCATTGATGTTTGATGTCAAATTGCGCGACGCGCCTCTCTTTGGCGACCACTACGGGCGCGAACCACAGATGATGACTGGCAGCATTTTAGACATCCTGATTTACGTATTTGATCGCTACATGCTCGATGAGGCACCCGAGGTGCCCGCGCGCGAGGCCCTCGCGCGCGATCTGGCGTGCGTCGGCTTTGAACACGACAACGTCGAGCGCGCGCTCGACTGGCTTGCGGAACTTGCCAGCGTGCGCGAGCGGGCGCTACTTGGTCCGGCGGTCGACAAGAGCGGCGGTGCGGTGCGCGTCTTTTCCGACGCCGAGCTTGCGCGTCTGTCGACCGAGTGCCGCGGCTTTCTCTTCACGCTCGAGCGCTTGGGTGTGCTGCAACCTCTGCAGCGCGAGATCGTCATTGATCGCATGATCGCGCTCGATGCCGATGAGCTCGATACCGAGCAACTGAAGTGGGTAGTGCTGATGGTACTCTCGAGTCAGCCCGGACAGGATCTGGCGTTCCAGCGCCTCGAGGCGTGGGTGTCCACTACCAACGCGAGCGGCCCGCATTGAGGCACGCTCTGCTGCGACGCGTATGAGCGAAAATCTCGTCATCGTCGAGTCGCCCGCCAAAGCCCGCACGATCAAGAAGTACCTGGGCAAGGACTTCGAGGTGCTCGCCTCCTACGGGCACGTGCGCGATCTTGTGCCCAAGGAAGGCGCGGTCGATCCCGATAACGGCTTTGCGATGCAGTACCAGCCGCTCGAAAAGAGCGCCAAGCACGTCGATGCCATCGCGCGCGCGCTGAAAAAATCCAAGGCCCTGTATCTTGCGACCGACCCGGACCGCGAGGGCGAGGCAATCGCCTGGCACCTCCTGGAGTTGCTGAAGGAACAGGGACAACTTGCCGGCAAAACGGTGCATCGGGTGGTGTTCTACGAGATCACCAAAAACGCAGTGCGCGAAGCGGTGGCGCAACCGCGTGCGGTGTCCCTCGAGCTTGTCAACGCGCAGCAGGCGCGCCGCGCGCTCGACTATCTCGTCGGCTTTAATCTCTCGCCGCTGCTGTGGAAGAAGGTACGCCGCGGTCTGTCGGCGGGACGCGTGCAAAGTCCCGCGCTGCGCATGATCTGCGAGCGCGAGGCTGAGATCGCAGCATTCAAGGCGCAGGAATACTGGAGCATTGATGGCGAGGCCGAGCACAGCGAGCAGCGCTTTCCCGTCAAGCTGATCGAGTATCGCGGCGAGAAGACCGAGCAGTTCAGTTTCGTCAACGAGACCCAGGCGCGCGAGGTCGAGCGCACCATCAAGGCCGCCGCCGGCGCCAGCGAGGCGCGCGCCGGGCAGCTGCAGGTGCTCGCGATCGACAAGAAGCAGCGGCGGCGCAACCCCGCACCGCCGTTCACTACCTCAACACTGCAGCAGGAGGCCGCGCGCAAACTCGGTTTCAACGCGCGCCGCACCATGCGCCTTGCGCAGCAGCTCTACGAGGGCGTCGACATCGGCACCGACGGTGCCGTCGGCCTCATCTCCTATATGCGCACCGATTCGGTATCGCTTGCCGCCGAAGCGGTGAGCGAGCTGCGCGCGGTCGCGGCGCAGCTCTACGGCCCACAAAGCGTCGCCGAGGAAGTGCGCGTCTATAAGAACAAATCAAAGAACGCGCAGGAAGCGCACGAGGCGATCCGCCCCACTTCCGCCGCGATCACGCCGACGGACATCGAAGGCAAAATTGACGCCGATCTGCACCGGCTCTACACGCTCATCTGGAAGCGCGCGGTCGCATGCCAGATGAGCCATGCGGTATTTGACACCGTCGCGGTCGATTTGCTGGCAGGCGAAGATGGTCCCAAGCGCCACCTGTTGCGCGCCAACGGCTCAACCCTGGTCACGCCCGGCTACATCGCCGTCTACCAGGAAGGCACCGATGATCTGAAGGGTGATGACGACGATCACGTGCTGCCGCCGATGAACGTCGGCGACCGCGTCGCGCTCAATACGCTGCTCGCCGCGCAGCACTTCACCGAGCCGCCGCCGCGCTACTCGGAAGCCTCACTCGTGAAGGCGCTCGAGGAGCATGGTATCGGCCGGCCGTCGACCTACGCGACCATCATCTCGACGCTCCAGGATCGCGAATACGTGGAGATGGACAGCCGGCGCTTCATCCCGACCGACATCGGCAAGATCGTGAACCGTTTTCTCACGCAATACTTCCATCGCTACGTGGAGTACAGCTTCACCGCCGATATGGAAGACGAGCTCGACGCGGTCTCGCGCGGTGAGGAGGACTGGAAGATCCCGCTGCGCAAGTTCTGGAAGCCATTCGTCGAGCAGGTCAAGAGCACCGATAAGAATGTGACCCGCGAGCAGGTCGCCCAAGCGCGCGAGCTTGGCAAGGATGAAAAAACCGGCAAGCCGATCACGGTGCGCATGGGGCGCTACGGGCCTTTCGTACAGATCGGCACCAAGGACGATGCGGACAAGCCGCGCTTTGCGGGGCTGCGACCGGGCCAGAAGATGGACTTGATCACGCTCGCCGACGCGCTCGAGCTGTTCAAGCTGCCGCGCACGCTCGGCTCGACCGCCGATGGCGCGCCCATCATCGCCAACGTCGGCCGCTTCGGCCCCTACATCAAATATGGCGCCAAGTACGCATCGATGAAGGTGGATGACCCGTACACCGTGACGCTGGAACGCGCGCTCGAGATCATCCGTCTGAAGCAGGAAGCGGACGCGAACCGCATCATCGCGGATTTCACGGACGCCGGGATCCAGGTCTTAAATGGCCGCTACGGTCCGTACATCACTGACGGCAAGAAGAACGCCAAGGTGCCCAAAGAGCGCGCGCCACAGTCACTCACCGTGGAGGAGTGCCGCACGCTGCTCGAAGCGGCGCCGGCGCGCGGTGCCCGCTTCGGCAGGCGCGGCGCCGCGGCCAAACCTCAAGCAGCGCCGGCCGCCCCCGCCACGCAGGAAGCCGCAGCTCCGGCAGCGACGCGTCGCAAGCGCGCGGCCGGCAACGGCGCTGCCGCGCACCCCGCGGCGGCGGCCCGCACCCCGGCCGCAAGGCCGACCGGCGCGCGCGTGGCGGCAGCGCGCACGGCAAATGCACAGGCACGGTCACGCGCATCATCTTTGAAGGCCAAGAGCCCGGCGCGCGTATTGAAATCAGCCGCGAAGCGCGCGCGCGTCAAATAGACACCCGGCAGCGCGCGGCCTTCTCGGGCGGCGCCGCGGCAATGCCATGCAGTACCGCCACAGCTTTCATGCCGGCAACTTTGCCGACGTGCACAAGCACGTCACGCTGCTCGCGCTGCTCGCGGCCTTGCAGAAAAAAGACGGCGGCTTTTTGTACCTCGAGACACACGCGGGCGCCGGTCTCTATGACCTCGCGCATCCCAAAACGGATGCCGCGCGCGCGGCGCAGAGCAGCCTCGCCCGCTTGAGCGCCGCCGCGCCTGCCGCGGCGGAGCTGCAACATTACCTCGCAGAACTCGCGCGACTGCGCGGCGCGCTCAACAATTCCGCAGCCTATCCGGGCTCGCCGCTGTGGGCCGCCGCGCAGCTGCGCTCCCAGGACCGCGCGGTGCTGCTCGAGGTGGTGCCGAGCGAGGCGCGCGCACTGGCGCGCGCGCTGCACGGCTACGCGCGCACGCATGTTGAAGCGGCCGATGGTTTTGCGCGGCTGCGCGCTTTCCTGCCGCCGCCCGAGCGGCGCTGCCTCCTGCTCATTGACCCACCGTACGAGGAATCGACTGATTTCGAGTCCGTCGCGGCGGCGTGCCAGGAGGCGCTGCGGCGGCTTGGCTCCGCGGTCATCGCAGCGTGGTATCCGATCAAGGATGCACGCGCGACGAATGCGTGGCTCGCACGCCTGGCGGGCATTTTTGATTGCGCCAATGCCGTGGCCGAGTGGTGGCTCTATCCACGCGATTCGCGCGTGGCGCTGAACGGCTCGGGATTGCTGATCCTAAATCCGCCGTACCAGTTTGCCGCGCGCATGGGCTCCTGGCTCAACGAGCTGCACGAGAAATTCCCAAGCCCCGGCAGCGGCGGCGTCAGTGTGCGCACACTCGCCGACGGGGTCTAAAGGGGCTGTCGGACGAGCGTCACAGTGTCGCGCCGCGGCGCTGGTGGGAGGCTGTCGCACTGCTGTATAAGGGGCGCATTTAGGATCCCCATGACTGCAGATAATGCGCGCGGAGTCACATGAAGCGAGGCTTGCGGTCGTTGCCGGCGCCGAGGCGGTGGTCAATTCCATGACCACTGCACCGGATCAGTACGGCGTCATCGGCCACCCGATTGCACACAGCTGGTCGCCGTTCATACACGGCCTGTTCGCGCGCCAAACCGAGCAGGCAATGGTGTACAAGCGCTTCGATGTGCCACCGGCAAAATTCCGCCGGCACGTGGTGCATTTCTTCCTGCACGGCGGTCGCGGACTGAATGTCACTTTGCCGCACAAGGTTGCCGCAGCCGAGCTTGCCAATGAACTCACTCCGCGCGCCGAGCGCGCCGGAGCGGTCAATACGCTCATGATGCAGGGCGAGAACGAGATCATCGGCGACAACACCGATGGCGAAGGCCTGGTGCGTGACTTACAGGACAATTGCGGCGTGGCGGTGAGCGGCATGCGCCTCCTCATTCTCGGCGCCGGCGGCGCGGCGCGCGGCGTGCTGGCACCGCTGCTCGCCCTGCTGCCAAGCGAGATCGTGATCGCGAATCGCACGGCGGCGCGCGCAAGCTCGCTCGCGCGCGAATTTGCCTCTCTCGGCAATCTCATCGGCTGCGGGTTTGACTCTCAGCTGCTTACAAATTTTGACGTCATCATCAACGCAACCTCGGCAAGTACCGAGGGCGAGAGGCCGCCGATTACCTCGGCGCTGCTGCACGAGGGCACGGTGTGCTACGACATGGCCTACGGCAAGGAGAAGACGCCGTTCGTGCACTGGGCCGAGAGCAATGGCTGCAAGCGCGCGCTGCAGGGCTGGGGGATGTTGGTTGAGCAGGCGGCCGAGTCCTTCAGCATCTGGCGCGGCATCCGTCCGGAAACGGCGCCGGTGCTGCAGGCGCTCATCGCATCGTGACGAATTCTTCCGCGCTCGTCGGGTGAATCGCCACCGTATCGTCGAAATCGCGCTTGCGCGCTCCCATACGCACCGCGACCGCAAATCCCTGCATCATCTCGTCCGCCCCTAGCCCAATGACATGGGCGCCGACGATGCGCTCCTCTTCACCAACGGTGATGAGCTTCATGTGAGTGTGAGGCTTGCGCACGGTCATCGAGTGATAAAGCGGCACGAAGCTTGAGGTGTAGATGCGCACGGCCGCGCCATAGCGCTCGCGCGCCTGCCGCTCGGACAGGCCCACCGAGCCAATCGGCGGATGGCCGAAGATCACCGTGGGAATGAACTCATATTCGAGATGGCGCTCGGGCTCGCCGCCGAAGAGCCGGTCGGCGAGGCGCCGGCCCGCGGCAATCGCCACTGGGGTGAGCGGCATGCGCCCGGTGACATCGCCGAGCGCGTAGATCCCCGCCACATTGGTATTCTGCAAGTCGTCGGTGCGAATGAAACCTTTGATGAGATTCACGCCGGCGCGCTCGAGGGCGAGCTCTTCCACGTTAGGCACGCGCCCGATCGCCCAGATCACGCTGTCGAGCGGGCCGAGTGTGCGCCCGTCGCCGAGCGTGAGCTCGAGGGCATCGTCGGCGCGGCGCACGAGTGCGCTGCTGTGGCAGTCAGTCTCGATGGCGACGCCCATCTCGCGCAGCATCATGAGCGCGCTCGCGCCGAGGAGTGCATCAAACTGGCGCAGAATGTCCTTGCTGCGGATCACGAGCACAACCTTTGACCCAAGGCCTGCGAGGATCCCGGCAAGCTCGACCGCGATGTAGCCGCTGCCGGCGACGGCCACGCGCGCCGGGCGCTCGGCAAGCTCAAAGAAGCCATCCGAGGTGATTCCAAGCGGCGCGCCCGGAATGCTCGGCACGAGCGGTCGGCCGCCGCTGGCAATCACAATGTGTGGCGCGCCCAAGGCGCGGCCGGCCGCATGGATCTCGTGCGGGCCGCTAAAGCCGCCACGCCCTTCGATGACCTCGATCTTGCGGCTGGCAAGGTTGCGCGCGTACATGCCGACGAGTCGCAGCACGTAGGCATCGCGCTTCGCCCGCAAGGATGGCCAGTCGTGCGCGGCGTGCGCTGCCACGTCAAACCCGTAATCGGCCGCATCGATGAGCGCCTCATGGATCTCCGAGGCGTTCCACATGATCTTCTTCGGCACGCAGCCGACGTTTACGCACGTGCCCCCGAGTCGGCCCGACTCGACGAGCGCCACGCGCGCGCCGTGCTCGGCCGCGCGCTGCGCACAGGCAAGGCCGCCGCTGCCACCGCCGATCACGATAAGATCGAATTGCTCCAATTGGTTCGCCCACGCACCACCCCGGGAAGCGGGCATGTTACATGCCCTCGCGTGGGGCATGACTCCTGCATGCAGCGGAGGCGCGCAGGCCTTAGAATGCGCCCCCTATAAAGATGAGCGAGATGACCCAAAACCCGCTGCTCGCCGAGGAATCACTGCCGGCTTTCACCAGCATCCGGCCCGAGCACGTCGAGCCTGCGATCCGCGAACTGCTCTTGGCAAGCCGCGCGCGTATCGAGGAGCTGGCGGGGCTTGCCGAACCGAGCTTCGCAACCCTGGTCGACCCGCTCGAGGAGCTCGATCACCGCGTAACGCGCACCTGGTCGCCGGTGAGCCACCTGAATGCGGTGCTCAACTGCGAGCCGCTGCGCACGAGCTACAACGCCTGCCTGCCGCTGCTGTCCGCCTATCACACCGATGTGGCGCAGAACGAGGCGCTCTACAAGGCATACCGCGCGATCAGCGAGCGCGAAGAGCACCTCCTGGGTCCGGTCGAGCGGCGCGTCCTCCAGCACCAGCTGCGCGACTTTCATCTTGCCGGCGTAGGCCTCCCCCCCGAGCGCAAGCAACGCTTCAAGAATCTCCTGCTGGAGCTCACGCAACTGCAGTCCAAATTCGAAGAGAACGTGCTCGATGCGACCAACGCCTGGAGCCATCACGTCACCGACGAAGGCGAGCTTGCGGGCCTGAATGAGTCGATCGTCGAGCAGGGCCGCCGCCGCGCCCACGAGGAGCGCCGCGAGGGCTGGGTGCTTACCCTCGACCAGCCGACCTATGTGGCGGTGGTGACGGATGCCGAATCGCGCGCGCTGCGCCGCGCGTTCTACGAAGCGTGGTCCACGCGCGCCTCGGACCAGGGCCCCAGCGCGGGCCGCTGGGATAACTCGCAGGTCATGGAAGACATCTTGAGCCGCCGCCACGAGGCGGCGCTGCTGCTCGGTTTCAAGAACTACGCCGAATATGCGCTCGCCACGCGCATGGCGCGCAGCGTCGAGGAAGTATTGGCGTTTCTCGAGGAGCTTGCGCGTACCGCGCGCGCGGCCGCGGCGCGTGAATTCGCCGAGCTTGCCGAATTTGCCGGCCAGAAACTCGAAGCCTGGGACGTCGGCTTCTACGCCGAGCGGCTGCAGAGGAGCCGCTATGCGGTGTCGCAGGAGGAGCTGCGGCCGTACTTCTGCTTGCCGCGGGTGCTCGCCGGCCTCTTCGGCGTCGCCGAACGGCTATTTGATATTCGCATCCGCGCGCGCGACGGAGTTGCGCTGTGGCATCCGGACGTGCGCTTCTTTGAGATCGCGGATGCGGCGGGCCACGCCATCGGCAGCTTCTATCTCGATGCCTACGCGCGTGCCAACAAGCGCAGCGGCGCCTGGATGGATGAGTGCATCGGCCGCAAACATCTCACCGCAGGCTCGACGCTGCCGGTGGCCTATCTCGTCTGCAATTTCCTGCCGCCGAGCGGCGCTCATCCGGCGCTCCTCACGCACGACGACGTGCTGACGCTGTTCCACGAGTTCGGCCACGGCTTGCACCACCTGCTGACGCGCGTCGACTACCCGAGCCTTGCCGGAATCAATGGTGTTGCCTGGGATGCGGTCGAGCTGCCGAGCCAGTTTTTCGAGAACTACGCGTGGCAGCCCGATGTGCTGCAGAAGATCTCCAGCCACGTCAACACCGGCGCCACGCTGCCCGCACCGCTGCAAGAGCGGCTCATCCAGACGCGCAGCTTTCATGCCGGGCTGCAGATGGTGCGCCAGCTCGAGTTCGCGCTCTTTGATTTTCGCCTGCACGCCGGCTACGACCCGGGCCGCGGCGGCCGCATCGCCGAGGTGCTCGCCGAGGTGCGCGCGGCGGTCGCGGTGACGCCGGTGCCGCCGTGGAATCGCTTTGCGCACAGCTTCGGCCACGTTTTTGCCGGCGGCTACGCGGCGGGCTATTACAGCTACAAGTGGGCGGAGGTGCTTGCGGCGGATGCCTTCGGTGCATTTGAGGAGGAGGGCGTGTTTGATCGCGCCACGGCGCAGCGCTTTCTCGATGCGATTCTGGCGCGTGGCGGCAGTCGTGATCCGCTCGATGCATTCATCGAATTTCGCGGGCGCCGCCCGAGCATCGGCGCGCTGCTGCGGCAAAGCGGCATCGAAGCGCCGGGCGAGATCGCCGCATAGCCGGCGCCAGCACGCGCTGCGCCGGATGCAATCGTTAAAGGCAATTCATCCGACAGAATCTGCAGCACGCCCGGATGCGCAGCGGGCGAACCTTTGACATATGGAACAAGGAGAGCGCAACTTTGCAGGAGAAATGTCAAAAGTGGGACTCGTCGCTGGCCGAAGCCGTGGCGTCTGCCTAGACTGGCAAACGATCAATAGGCGGCTTTTGCCCGCAGCGACGCATGAGCATAATAAATGACAAACGCGCGACGCAGCGATTTTGACGTCAGCAATACGGTGCAGGTGAGCTCCGCCCCCGCGGTGCTCGCCGCCATCGAGGAGCTCTACGAGGCGACCTGGCCGGACACCCCGCTGCGTCCGCTGCGACATGCTTTTGAGCACTTCGAAGAGCTCTTTGCGGGCCTCGTGCCCGGCTACTACGGCGTCGACACGGTTTATCACGACCGCCAGCACACGCTCGATATCACGCTCGCGCTGGCACGGCTGATGGTTGGCTATGAGCGCCAGCAGCATGCCGCCGCGCGCCTGGGAGGCGAGCGCGCCATCGCCGGCCTCATCACCGGACTGTTTCACGATGTCGGCTATCTGCGGCGCACCGACGAGGGTCACTCGCGCAACGGTGCCGAGTTCACGCGCACGCACGTGGCGCGCGGCGCGCGCTTTCTCGCCGACTACCTGCCGCTCGTCGGGCTTGAAGCGTGGGTGCCGATTGCATCGCAAATCGTGCACTTCACGGGCTACGAGGTGCCGTTCGATCGGATCCTGGTGAGCGACGCGCGCGACCTTGCGCTCGGGCACATGATCGGCACCGCCGACATGATCGCGCAGATGGCCGATCGCTGTTATCTCGAGAAGTGCCGCGATCGGCTGTACGCGGAATTTGTACTGGGCGGCGTGGCGCTGCCGATCGCGGCCAATGGCGGCCTGCAGGTCAAATACGCTTCGGGCGTCGATCTTCTGCGGCAAACCCCGGAATTCATCTCCGAGGTGCGCAGCAAGCGCCTCGATGGCGAATTTCACTCAGCCTACAAGTATCTGGAAGTCCTATTTGACGGTCGCAATCCCTACATGGAAGCGATCGAGCGCAATGTCAGCTATTTGCGGCAGATTCTGCGCAGCGAGAACTGGGTGCTGTTGCGCAGAAATCCGCCGATCTTTGCCGCCCTGGACGATCCCATGTCGACGACGCGCAGCCTCCTGCTCGGCTATATCACCAAGGCCTGGGCGACGACTCCGAACTAACTGCCCGGCGGATCGATCGCGCTCACGTATCGCGCGTGGATCTGCGGCAGCCGCGCGAGCACCGTTTCGCGACCGCGCAGGGCGCTGCTCGCCAGCGCCTCCCGCAGCACTTCGGGCGTCAGCTGTGAAAGCGCCACTTGCGCGAGCGGCGCGAAACTCAAATGCCAGGGCTCGGGCTGCACGCCACCGCGATCGCGGCTGTAGGGCCGGAAAAATCCGAAGGTCGCCATGTTGGCCGCGAGCCATGCGTTGAGCTTGGCAAACGGACCGCTCCCCTCGTACTCCGATGGCACCAGCTGCGGGCGATAGTCGGCGCTTAGCGCGGAGCGGTCGATCACATCCATGTCCGTGCCCCAGTGGTGGCGGCTCGCTCCGGGCAATGCGGACCAGATCAATATGGCGTCGATGAGCGCGCCGGCGCTCAACTCTGCATGCCTGAGCGGGCGTCCGGCGCGATCGAGCAGCGGCCGCTCGCCGCTGAATTTCGCGTTCCAAATCGCAAGCTGCCGGTCAAAGTCGCGAAAGCTCGAGACGATCGCAAGATCGAAGCCTTCAGAGCGCGCTGCGTCGCGCATCGCAAGCGCCGCCTGGACGGCAGCGATATGCAATGTGCAATTAAGCTCCGGCACCTCCCGGACATGGGTGGTAGCGCGGCCGGTGAGCTCGAGGGAATTGAACATTTCCTAACTAATTCTAGAAGAACGCCGCTTATTGGGCTTGTAATGCGTTTCGCCGGTAGCCGAGGACCCCCCTCGCGCGTAAGATCACCTGGAAACACAAGGGGCCCGCCCGGCGTGCTGCAGCGGGCGCCGGCGCAAGATAGTGAGTGCTGTCAGCTTAAAGCTCAAATACGCAGGAGCCGCCTTTCTGGCGGTCGTTTGCGCAGCGCTATTTGTCATCGCGTTCCTCGCCTGGCAGCACCGCAGCGACGCGCAGCGCGAGGACGCTCTCGCCAACAACTTCGTGCGCCAGGACATCGGTCGCCAACTGCAGGCGCGCGCGCAAAGCACCGCGCGCTATGTCGCCGACGCGGTCGAGCCTGCGCTTGCGCGCGGCGAAGCCGCAGACCTCGGCAAACGCCTGCAGCGCTTCACGGACGATCCGTCGCTCGCCGCGATCACGGTGCGCGATCCTGCCGGCGCAACGCTCTTCGACTGGCACTCGCCGGCGGCCGCATCGGCGACCCTGGAGCGCGAGGCAACCGAGCCCGTGCGCACGATGATCGAGAGCCCGCCGGGGGTTGCCATCCCGAAGACGCTCGGCGCGGCACGCGTCGCGATGGCCGAATCAACTTCCGTGCACAGCGCGCTCGCCAACCACCTCTCGGACTCGCATCAAACAAACTTTCTCAAAGCCACTTATCTTGCCGCGGCCGTGGCCGCCGTAGCAGGCTTGCTGGCCGCGATCTTCGGCTGGCGCGCCGGGCGCAGGATCGAACGGCCGCTCGGCGCGCTCATCAAGGGCGCCGAGCGCATCGCCCAGGGCGACTACACGCGGCCGCTCGATGTGCTGCGGCGTGACGGGCTGGGTGATCTGCAGCAGGCGCTCGAGCGCATGCGCGGCAAGCTGCGCGCGACAACCATCAACAAGGACTACCTCTACAGCGTGCTCAACAGCATGACGGATGCGGTATTTGTCACCTCGCCCGATGGCATCATCCGCGTCGCCAATTCCGCATCCCGGCGGCTGCTCGGCTACGGCGAAGAGGAACTCATCGGCCGCTCCATCAGCGCGGTGCTCGATGAGCGCGAGCGCCAGACGTTCGATCTGCGCCAGGCGGCGCAGGAGACGCGCGAGACCGTCATGCGCACGCGCAACGGGCAGACGATTCCCGTGGCCTTCACTGGCTCGCAGATCGCAAGCGATGATCCGCAGTTCCAGGGCTGCATCTTCGTCGCGCGCAACATCACCGACCGCAAGCGCGCCGAGCGGCGCATCCGCTATCTCGCCCGCTACGATGCGCTCACGAAGCTCCCGAACCGCATGCAGTTTCATCATCTGCTGCAGCAGGCGATCGCCCGCGCGCTGCGCGGCGGCCACGTCGTGGCACTGCTGTATCTCGACCTCGACCGATTCAAGGAGATCAACGACACCTTCGGCCACGGCTGCGGCGACCGGCTCCTCGAAGTGCTGGCCGAGCGCATGCCGCGCGTGCTGCCGAAGGACACGACCCTGGGGCGCCTCGCGGGCGATGAATTTGCACTCTTCGTCGATGGGTTGCCCGCGGATGTCGACAACCGCGGACCCATTGCGCATCTGGCGCGCTCCATCCTGACCGAAGTGGGCCGCGCGGTGCAGTTGAATGAACACGAGGTGTTCCTGACGGCGAGCATTGGCATCGCCTTCTGTCCGCGCGATGCGGAGAACGTGATCGATCTCATCCGCAACGCCGATGCGGCGATGTACTACTCGAAGCAGAACGGCGGCAACACCTTTGCCTTCTATTCGCCGGAGATGAACGCCGCGGCGGTCGAGCGGCTCATGCTGAAGAGCAAGTTGCGCCGCGCCCTCGAGCGCGACGAACTCGTGATCCGCTACCAGCCCAAAGTCGACCTGCGCAACGGCCGCATCATCGGCGCCGAGGCGTTGCTGCGCTGGCGCCTGCCGGGTTACGGCGACATCCCGCCCTCGCAGTTCATTCCGCTCGCCGAAGAGACGAGCCTCATCCTCGATGTCGGCGAATGGGTGCTGAACCGCGTCTGTCAGGACTACCGGCACATGCAGAACGAAGTGGCGGATCCTGGCCGCGTGTCGCTCAATCTTTCGCTGAAGCAGCTGCGCCAGGCGAGCTTCATCCTGCGCTGCCGCTCGGTGTTGCGCCGCCATGGCGTCTCGCCCACCTCCTTCGAACTTGAGATCACCGAGACGACGCTGATGGCGGATGCCGCCCGCACGGTGCGCCTCCTCGATGAGCTCTATGCGATGGGACTGCACCTGTCGATCGATGATTTCGGCACCGGCTACTCCTCGCTCTCTGCCCTGCAGCAGTTCCCCATCGGCACGCTCAAGATCGACCAGTCCTTCGTGCGCGGCGTGAGCGACGATGCCGGCGATGCGACCATCGTGCGCACCATCATCGACATGGGCAGGAGCCTCGGGATGGAAGTGGTGGCCGAGGGCGTCGAGTCCGTGCGCCATCTCGACTTCCTGCGCAAACACAACTGCCACTACGGTCAGGGGAAGCTCTTCGGCGAGCCGTGCACCGCCGAGGATCTGCTCGTTCTTCTGAAGCGTCAGGCTTCCGGCACGCTTCCCTTCGCCCATCTGCTGCCGCAGGCGGAAGGGCTCTCGAGCCGCAGCGCTTAAGGCCCACCCGGGAGGCGGGCCATCGCCATCGACGCCCGTCCGCGCCGCAGATTCTGGCGGCTGGCGCTGATCGCGATCGCTGCCGCGTGGGCCATCACGGCGTTCTGGCAGGCGCTGAAGCCGATGCCGCCGGGCACGCGCATCCTGTCCGCCTGGTATCCCCTGCCCTCTGCGGATATCAGTTTCCTGGCGGACACGACCGCGGCGGATGCCTACGGACGGCCCGTCGTGTCGCAGGCGATCTTCGAGCAGATGCTCGCCATCGTGCGCGGCGCGCGCGAATTCATCGTGCTCGACTACTTCCTGTTCAATGGCGAGCCCGCAGCGGCCGAAGCCGCGGCGCCGCTGCGCGCGCTCTCGAAGGAGTTGCGCGATGCGCTCATCGAGCAGCACCGGCTCCATCCGGCGCTCAAGGTCGTATTTGTCACTGACGCCATCAACACCGGCGAAGGCGGCGTACCGTCGAATGATTTCGCGATGCTGCGGGCGGCAGGCGTCGACATTGTAGTCACCGACCGGCGCAGGCTGCGCGATGCGAGCTACCTGTGCGCGTATCTGTGGCGCGTGACCATGGGGCGCAGCCAGGCCCACGGACGCCTGGAGAGCGCGAATCACCGCCGCACGATCATCGCCGACGATGGCCGCGGCGCACTCATTGGCATGGTCGGCTCGGCCGATCCACGCGATGCAAGCAGCGCCTTCTCGAATGTGGCCGTGCGGCTGCGCGGGCCGCTGCTTGCGCCACTCATTGCCAGCGAGCTTGCGATCGCGCGCTTCTCGGGCTGGCGCGGCGATCTTGCAGCGTCGGTGGCTGCGCCGCCGCCGGCCGGCGGTGCGGACGCGCGCACCGTGCGCGCCCGCATCGCAACCGAAGGGCTGATCCGCACGGAGCTGCTCGAGCACATCAACGGTGCCGCCAACGCCGATCACATCGACATCGCGATGTACCACTTTGCCGACCGGGCCATCATCGACGCGCTGCTCGCGGCGAACGCGCGTGGCGCGCGCGTGCGGCTCATCCTCGAGCCGGAGCGCAACTCCGAAGGCACCGCCAGCATTCCGAACGGCCCGGTGGCAAGCGAACTCATCACCGCGAGCGAGGATGCGATCCGCGTGCGCTGGTACCGCTCGCACGGCGAGCAGTTCCACACCAAGCTCGTGATGGTCTACGGCGCCGCACGCTTCTGGGCGACGCTAGGCTCGGCGGATCTCACGCGGCGCAATCTCGCCGACTACGACTTAAATGCCAACGTCGCCATCGAGGGCGCGCGCACGGCTGCGGTTGCGATGCAGATGAGCGACTATTTTGAAACGCTGTGGAGCAATCGTGCATCACAGGGCATCGAGTACACGGCCGACTTCGCCGTGTACGCCGATGCTTCGCAGGCGCGCTACTGGCTCTATCGCCTCATGGATTGGTCGGGGATTGCGAGCTTTTAGACGCCTGTGCGCTCGAGGTAACGACTTCGCCCAAAGCGGCATTCACCGCCTCCTCGAACGCCGCGACCACGGCGCCCAGGCGATTGGCGCCTGCCGCGGCGCTGCCGTGCGCGGTGAAGCTGGAGAGCGCGGCGTGATCCGAGCGCCGGGCGAGCGTGCAGTCGAACACGACCTGGGCCGCGGGAGGGGCCTCGCCGCCGTACTCGGCCTCGAAGCGGCGAATTCTGATCTGCAGCAGATAGTCGCTCGTCAAGGTGCTGCTGGCATCAAATACCGCAGTCCAGTCCCCGGCAGCGCGCAGCCGCTCGACCGTGAGTTCCTCGACGAGGTCCGGCACCTCCGCCGCCCACTCGCTGCCGGCGTAGTAACTCATGCGGTGACCGCTCTGCACAATGAC
>Ga0302324_100009360_pt1 | contig 20498 bp, 20 predicted proteins | sample Palsa_T0_1_FD_201949 | JGI IMG/M metagenome (GOLD analysis project Ga0302324, IMG submission 201949) | Peat permafrost microbial communities from Stordalen Mire near Abisko, Sweden - Palsa_T0_1 | ecosystem: Environmental > Terrestrial > Soil > Palsa > Peat permafrost | place: Sweden: Abisko...
GATGATCATTGATGTACTCCGGAAAGTGAGTATAGCGCAGAGGGCCAGCTCAAATTCTCAGCAAAGCCACACCGGCGTTCCGGGCTGCCTGCCGGAGCTGATCGTCAAGCGTGGCCAGCGGCAAGCCTTCGCGCGTCGCGAGTTCCAGATAGGCCGCGTCATATGCCGTGAGCTTTTCTTCCCGTGCGGCTGAAAGAATTTGTCCGAAGGCCCGATCCACCTGTATCGGGTCCACGTTGATCGGCAGGCTGGCAATGCGCTGCAATACGGACGTCACTTGCGCGGTCGTGATGCGCTTGCGCCGTTCCGCCACCAGCAGGGCGTTCGCCACTTCGAATGGCCAGATCGCCGGGGTCGCCGCCTCGCCTCCAACCGCCAGCAGGTCGAGCACGCCTTCGGTGTAGGCCGTGCTTTCTTCGGGAAAGCACCACGCCAGGGTCACTGAAGCGTCGAGCACCAGGCGCCTAGTAACGGCGGCCTTCATCAATCAACTTGCGAATCGTCAGCCCTCGCAGGTTGGCTCCTTTCCGAATCTCCCGGATGTCGCGCACGATCTGTTTCAGGTCTTTGTGCTCGCCCTCGCCGGCTGGAACCAGCTTGGCTACGGGAATTCCGCGCCGCGTGATCCGAATGGTTTCCCCCTCGGAAACCTGGCGCAGCAGCTCATTCAAGTGCGTCTTCGCTTCAAATGCGCCTACCGTTTTCATCCAACTAGTCTACCAACTAGTCGGTTCGGCCGCAACCTACGGTTCCCGCCCCGCCTCCAAAATCTCCTTCGTTTCCCCCTGCGCCACTGACGGATACGCCGCGCCCTTGCGCCGGCGCAAATCCGCCGGCAACTCCGAACGCAGCAGCCACAACCCCGCCGCCACTGCCGCCGCCCAGGTCAAAGACACCAGCGCCAGTTGCGCCGCATCCGCCACCCGGCTGCCGTGCCCGGTCCCGGCCAGCGGAACCGCCTTCGCCACTTCAAAGCTGATCCCTCCCGCCACCATTGCCGTCACCGCAGCTTTCGCTAACTCTCCCCAGCGTAATCCGCCGAGCGAAACCAGTTTCTTCCAGTGCAGCAATCCGGCCAGCGCCAGCAGATTCACTCCAATCCCAATATCTGACGCCCACGCCAGCCCCACCACCCCGAACGTATGAAACAAAATCTTGTAAACCGGCAACGACGCCGCCGTGATAACCGTGACTGCCACCATCGGCGTGACCGTGTCGCCCGCCGCATAAAACGCTCGCGCATATAGCCCTTGCGCCGACCACAAGGCCAGCGACAGCGCGAACCAGAAAAAATAAACCGCGCTGGTCTGGGTATCGTCGAACAGAAACCGTCCCCGCCGGTACACCAAATCAATCAGCGGAAGCGCCGCCGCCATCATCCATCCCGTTGCCAGAAAGGATGCCGCCGAAACTCGGTACACCGAATCGTTCACCGTCCCGGCAAATTCCTGCATCTTCTTCTCGTTGAACAGGCGCGCAAAAAACGGCAGTGACGCCTGCCCCGTCGCCTGCCCCAGCACCGCGATCGGCACCGCGAACAACCGTTTGGCAAACGTGAGCCGCGTGATGTCGCCCACGCCGCCGGCCGCATAGTGCCGCAGAATCCAGTCATCCGCCGTCACCAGAGAAACGCCCAGCATCAGCGGCACCGACAGTTTCACCCACTCGCGAAACGCCGGATTCATCACATCGAACGACGGCTTGTATCCCGTTCCAATGCGCGCCGCGCCAATCACGCTCGCCAGAAACGGCCCGGCAAAACTTCCGATCAGCGCTCCATACGCCAGCGATGCAATTCCAAAATGCTTCCCGCCCAGCACCCCGCCCAGAATAATGAACACGTTGTAGAGCAGCGGCCCAAACGCCGGAAACAGAAACAACCGGTGCGACAGCAGCACCGCCGAAACCACTCCGCCCACATAAAAGAAAATCTGCGCCGGAATCAGAATCCGCGTCAGCCGAATGCACAACTCAATCTGCTCCGGCGAAAATCCTTTCACGAACCAACGCACAAACTGCGGCGCAAAAATCTCGGTCAGAATCGTCCCCACGATCATCACCGCGGTCATCACCGTGATCACTATGGAGAACGTCTTCTGCGCGTCGGCCTCGCGCTTCTCCGCCAGAAAGCGCGTGTAGATCGAAATAAACGTGATCGACGCCGCGCCCCCGGCCACAATGTAGTTGAGAAAGTCCGGCAGCGTGAAGGCCGCGACGTAGGCGTCCGTCGCCCCGCCCGCGCCATACGCCCACGCGATGTAGGCATCGCGCGCATACCCGATCACGCGCGACAGCATCACCGCCGAAATCAGCAGCAGGGTCGCGGAAAACGCCGTGTGCTGGTGCGACGGCCGGAAAAAACGCAGAAGTTTCGTCATTGAGACCCGAGCGTCAATCTTATCGGAATCTCGTGTGGGGCGGACACTCCTGTCCGCCGCCGTTGCTTTTGCTCTTGCGTTTGCCCTCGCTCTTTAGTGATTGCTCGGTCTTTGCGCTTACTTCCCCTCCGGCGAAACCCAAACCTTACCCGCCGACACCAGATCCACCCCCGACACTTCGGTTCGCAGTTTCACATTCTGCCATCCTGCCTTCTTCGGCGGCTTCGCCATAAAAGTCAGGAAGTACTGGTGACCCAGCCGGCGCGAGAAATCCTCCAGGTACGGAGCAAACGACACCGGAGGCCCGTTGAATCCGACGCCATAAGCCTCGCCGCCCGTCTGGTCCGCGATCTGCGCCAGGTAGAGCTGCCCCCAGTGCGTCTGCCAGTAGCTGTGTCCGAAGTGCCCCGCTCCCGGCGTATAAATCGCCGAAATCACGACGTTGGCCCGCTGCGCCCGGTCCGCCGCCTCGGCCAGATACGGATCGTTCAGGTCTCCACTGCCGTAATAAAGGTCGATTCCGTCCGTCGCCATCAGAATTTCCCGGCGCGCCCCGCTCTCCGGCCAGCGTTTGATCAATTCATCCAATGAAAAATACGGGTTGCCATTCACTCCGCGCATGCCCATGGGAAGCCGCAGCGCCTTGGCTGCCAGCGCATGATCGGTGGTCAGGTCCTGCACAATCTTCGCCGTTCCATCCTGCATGTAGGCCACGCCAATCTTCGCCGAGTCCGGCTGCGCCTGGATGAACTGCTTGATCTCGTTCATCTGTGATCCCAGACCCGTGTTCGAGCCATCGTCGAGCAGAACATACAACTCCAGGCCGCCGCGGTCGCCCTGCGCCGAAATCCATTCCGTTACCTCATCGCGAGTCTTGCCCTCAAACACCAGCACATCCGTCTGACTGACCGCCGGCACTTCCGACCCATGATGCGGCTCGACCGTGACGATTAAATGCGCCGGAATCCCGCTGCCCGCCGCCATCTGCTGCGCCGCCAGGCCCATGGTGCCGCCCACGCAGACCGCCAGCCCCAGCACCGCGCTTGCCATAAAACCATACTTATTCATAGTTGCTCCTTGCAAAGCCAACTCCGCCAGAAACCTTCACTCGTACGGTATGCAAACCCTCAAGCTGCTTAGATGTTGCGGCGGACAAAAAGGGTGGGACAACGAAAATTCCTGTGCCCTAAAACATGGTGAGGAACTTGCTGGACCCTCTGTGTTCCTCCGTGTCCTCTGTGGTGAAGGTCTTCGACATCCGACCGCGCCACTTCTGATGCGATAATTCCCCCGTGCCCCCGCCGATCCCCCGCTCCGCCGTCCTCGGCCGCTCCTTCCGCAAAACTTTCCCCGCGGCCGTTCGCGGCCAGGGCGTCTACCTCTGGGACGCCGAGGGCAACCGCTATCTCGATCTCTCCGGCTCCGCCGCCGTCAACTTCATCGGACACGGCGTCCCCGAAATTTCCGCCGCCATGGCCGAGCAGGCCGCCCAGCTCGAATTCGTTCACACCAGCCAGTTCACCACCCCGGCCGCCGAAGAGTACGCCGCCGAACTGCTCGCCTTCGCCGGGTTGAATTCGAATGACGCCTTCCGCGGCGGCGCCGTCTACTTCACCAGCGGAGGCTCGGAATCCATCGAGACCGCGCTGAAGCTCGCCCGCCAGTATCAAGTCGAAATCGGACAATCCTCCCGCTACCAGATTCTCAGCCGCCAGCAGAGCTATCACGGCTCAACCCTCGGCGCATTGTCAGTCTCGGGCAACCGCCGCCGCCGCGAAATCTACCTGCCCATGGTGAAGGAGTTCGCGCACGTCGGCATGCCCTACTGCTACCGCTGCAACTTCGATTGCACCGACGGCTGCCGCAACTGCGGCCAGCAATACGCCGCCGAACTCGAACGCGCAATAGAAGAGACCAACGGCCAGGCCGCCGCCTTCCTCTTCGAACCCGTCAGCGGAGCCACGCTCGGCGCCGTCGTCCCTCCGCCCGGATATCTCCAGTCCGTCGCTGAAATCTGCCGCCGCCACGGCGTGCTCCTCATCGCCGACGAAGTCATGACCGGCATGGGCCGCACTGGCCGCAACTTCGCGGTTGATCACTACAACGTCGCCCCCGACATCCTCGTCACCGCCAAAGGACTCTCCAGCGGATACGCCCCGCTCGGCGCCGTCATCGCCAGCCAGAAAGTTGTCGACGCCATCGCCCACGGCTCCGGCGCGTTCCTGCACGGCTTCACCTACAACGCGCATCCCATTTCTCTCGCCGCCGGACGCGCCGTGCTCCACTATCTGCAATCGAAAAACTTGGTCGCAGCCGCCGACTCATCCCGCCCCGGCACGCCCGCCGCACAATTCAAACAAGCCCTGGAGACGTTGCGAGATCAAGAAGCCGTCGGAGACGTCCGCGGCAATGGCCTGCTCTGGGCCGTCGAATTCGTCGCCGACAAAGCCAGCAAAAGTCCGTTCCCGCCCGAAAAGAATTTCTCCGCACGCGTCGCCGCCGCCGCTCTCCAGCGCGGACTGCTCGTCTATCCCATGCAAGGCAGTGTCGATGGCATCAGCGGCGATCACCTCCTGCTCGCCCCTCCCGCGATCATTACTGGCGAACAGATTGGCTGGGCCGCCAGCCAGTTACGCGCCGCCACGCTCGAAGCGCTCCAGTCTCTCTGACGCTATCTCGCCTTGAAAGGGCGCCCCATCCAGCCGCAAAGCGGCGAAAGAATGCAGCCCACGGCGCAAGCCGTGGGTCGCCAATGGGGGAGATAACCAAGCCCCGAAGGGGCGAAAGAAAACGTGCGATTACAGGCTCGAACGGACCGCGCTCCCGACCTGCGAGTCTGGCCCGCTACCCTCGGGCCCGCCGCCAGCGCCGCAACCGCCGCCGCAGCGCATAATATTCGTTGATCGGCCGGTCATCCCGCAGGGCAGGCGTCCCCGGACTCTTCGCAATCAGCGTCTCGATCGCCACCTCGTGCCGCAGCACGGTATCGAAGTCGTGAAACACCGCCGCACTCCCTCCCGGCGGCGAGTCCCATTCCGTGAGATCGGCGGCGGCCTCCGCCGGCAGCCTGCGCTGCAACTCTTCCGCGGTCACTTGCCGAATCGGTTGTTCACTGGCCAGAAAATGGTAGCCCCAGCCCTCGACGCTGCCGAAAACTCTTACATAAAGAAACGACTCGCGCAGTGCCCGCGCCACCGCCGCAAAATCTTCCGCGTCGCCGCCGGGTAGCCACTGCGCCAGAATTCCTCCCGGCCGCAGCCGCTTCCGCGCCGCCGCATAAAATTCCTCGGAATACAGCAGGCTCGATCCCGCCGCCTCCACCGGTGGTGGCGGGTCAATCGTAATCAGGTCATACTGCTGCGGATTTCGATCAAACGTCCGTTCCAGGTAGCGCCGCCCATCATCAATCACCACCCGCGCCCGCGGCGACCGCAGCAACTCCTCTCCATCGCTGTGAAAATAACTGAACAGCCGCGGCACGCTCGGCACCAGCTCTACCGCCGTGGCTCGAATGTTCCAGCTCAGCAGCGAGCGGAACGTCGTCCCCATTCCAAAACAGATGTCGAGCGCATCCTGCGGTGGCCGGTCCAGAAACGCCAGCGGAAGATGTCCCATCATCTTGGTGATGGGCGTCATCTGGGTCATGCCATATCCATTCACCAGCAGCTTCTTGTCCATCCCGCTGCCCGTGGCGATGACCGTGGCCGTCGAATCGCGCAGAACCTGCTGCCTGGGATAACTATCAGGATAATTTTTGTCGTAACTCTCATCGTAGCCCCTGCTGCCAAACACCAGAACGGTCGCCAGCGGCAGCAGAGCATAGGCGGCCATCCTCGCCGCACGACTCACCCCAGGTTTCGGCCGCAGCACCCACAATCCAAAAATCAGCCACGGCATCGCCAGCACGATCAGTGACCAGCGTTCGCTGAAGTAAGGCAGCAGCAGAAACCCCGCCAGCAGCGGCCCCAGAATGCATCCCAGCACATTCACCGCGTACGCGCTTCCCGCTTTGCCTGGATCGCCGCCCGACCGCCGGTCCACCAGCATCGGCGTCAGAAAGCCCAGCAATCCGGTGAAGGGCGCAATGCCCAGCATCGTCCTTAATCCTTTCGCCAGATGAATCCCCGGACTCGACGTGACCAGCGGAAACAGCGCAGCCAGCGCCAGCAGAGCCCACAACACCGGACTCTCGCTGAAATATCCCGCGCGCCGCGACCATCCCCGGTAAATTCGCGATCCCAAAAACGTCGCCGCCAGGTACACCGCCAGAATTCCGGCAAACGCGTAGACCACGGTTCCAACGTAGGGCGTGAACTCCCGCACCCACACCACTTCCATCCCCATGCTGGTCAAGCCCGTCAGAAAGAGCAGAGCGAGAATTCCCGCGCCGCTCGCCGCCTGTGCTGTTCCTCTCGCCTGTGTTCCGGCGTTCTCTGCCGTCGATTCTTGCGGCGAGGTCCGCGACAACACCATCGCTGCCGCCGCAATCGCGCAATTGCACGCCGCTCCCACCCGCAGCGTCCCATGAAAACCCAGCAACTCAATCAGCAGCAGCGGCAGTTCCGTGCCCACCACCGCGCCGCCCACGTTGGCCGTGTAGAGAGAGCTGAACGAGCGCCCGGCTTCGCCCGGTTGCGTCTGCCGAGTCGCCCGCATCCCCACCGGGATGGTCGCGCCCATCAGCACGCACCACGGAATCAGCGTGCAGCCGACCCAGACGCCAGACGCGACATAGTAAGCCGGAGACGACGACAACTCCACCCGTTCCAGCAGCCCGCGCCCCCACGCCAGCTCATACGGCACCGCAATGCCCGACACTCCAATCATCAGTTCGATCAACGCATAAAGCCGCAGCGCCGGAATCCTCAACCCGTCCCCGCGCCGCCGCAGCCACTCCCCGCTTGCCCATGACCCCAGTCCCAACCCAGCCATGAATACCGACAGCACAATCGAAACCATCGCCGTCGTCACCCCGAACTGGGCCATCGCCAGCCGAAGCCAGACCAGTTCGTAAAGCACGCTGCAAAAGCCCGAGACAAAGAAAAGTGAGAGGAACGCTCCGCGGAATGTTTTTGCAGAAGGATGGTTTGGCAAGCGCTGACCGTGACCGGCAAGGGAATCAAAACACACCGTCGTCCGCCAGAGCAAGCGCCGCCTACTCTTCAGTCGCGGCTCACCACGGCCCATGCGGGGACAGCCGCCCCCGGCTGTCCAGCGGAGCGAGGCTCCGCCGCTCCGACGGCTGATCTGTCGCTGCAACTGCATCGATCAAGAAGACTTCGCGGATGATGACAAGTTGATCCGCGAATGAGGGTCAGTGCATTGCCGCCGGCCGCAGCCTGCGCCAAAGTGGCGATCAAGCGTCCGCAAGCTGAGTCGCCTGGGAAGACGGCGGGCGGAAATAAGCAGACGGCAAGGACACCACCGGGAAGGGCACGGCTTCAGCCGTGCCATCAGAGCCGGAGAAGAGTCCGGGGCTTTAGCCCCTGAGGGCGCGAAACGATTACGAACCATGAAACGAAAAACGGAGGCAACAATGGCAACTCCCACACAAACCATGACGGAACTCTGCGAGCAGTTAAACCCGCGCGTGCTGCAGGCTCTGCGCGATCTGCCTCTTCAAGATCCTGACCGTCCCGAAGACACTCACCGCACGCGGCCCGCCGACATGCTGCGCGTGCAGGAAAGCTGGCTGGACGCTGCCGAAAAGCGCGCTCTGCTCTGGCTGGCGGCGCGCACCCCGCAGCGCATCGGTCCCGACCACTTCACCGCATTAGGTTTCGCCGCGCAAATTGGCGCGGGAGTGTTCTACGCACTCGCCGCCTTCCACCGCGACGCGCTGCTCGCCGGGATCGCCTGCCTCGCCCTCAACTGGTTCGGCGATTCGCTCGACGGCACGCTGGCCCGCGTGCGCCACCGCCAGCGTCCGCGCTATGGATTCTATGTGGACCACATGGTCGATAGCTTCGGCGCTCTCGCCCTGATGGGCGGCCTCGCCCTTTCTGGATACATGCATCCCAGCCTTGCGATTGGTTTGCTCATCGCATTTCTAGTGCTCTCGATCCAGTCGTATCTCGCGACGCACGCCCTGGGTGAGTTCCGCATTTCGTTCTGGCGCTTCGGCCCCACCGAGCTGCGACTCCTGCTCGCTGTGGGCAATCTGGCCCTGTTCTGGAAACCGAGGGTGCATTTTTTCGGTCGAGCCTTTCGCTTGTTCGACGTTGGAGGGGGGATCGGCCTCGCCGGCATGGCGTTGATGGCGATCGTGTTCACCGCTCAAAACACAATTCGACTTTATCGCGAGGAGCGAATTCCGCAATGAAAACCACTGCTAACTCGGGCGCTCACAATGCGTTACGCAGTCCGCGGATGCGTGCGCAAAAGGCGGAATCGTCGCAATCGATTGGCACAACGGAAGTTAGCCAAGGCTCGCCTCCAGAAAACTCACCCGGAAGCGACAGTTTCGCTGCGGCGATTCTCGCTAACTTCAGGCCAGCCAATAGCATGCAGCCTGCCGGCGCGTGCGCAGCCGCGGCAAGCTCCAGCAAGTCTCCGGCCGTCAACGATTTGCGCGGACTTGAACCTGCGTGGGTTCGCGAAAAAGCAGCCGAAAACTGTGAGAGGCCGATCGCACCCTCCACGCTGGTGCGATGGTGCAAGTTCAACCTGGTCGGCGGAATTGGCATCCTCGTGCAGTTCGCCGCGCTGCTTGTGTTGAAGAGTATTCTGCACCTCCATTATCTCGCCGCAACCGCCATCGCCGTGGAAGCGGCCGTGCTCCACAACTTCGTCTGGCATGAACAGTTCACCTGGGCCGATCGAACGAAGCTTGATCGAACGAAACTCGATCGGACTCAGCTTGCTCGAACGTATCGCGCGAGCTTTCGACGGCTGCTGCGCTTCAATCTCACCAACGGAGCGGCCTCCATCCTCGGCAACCTGGCCCTAATGAAAATAATGGTCGGCCTGAGCCACATGAACTATCTGCTGGCCAACTCGATCGCGATTGCTCTGTGCTCGCTGGCGAATTTTGTGGTGAGCGAGGTGTGGGTGTTCGGGAGAGAGTGAAATGTTTGGGCCGGCGGTAAATTGGAAAATCAAAGCATGGGCGCTGCCCGGCGGGCAGGAGTGCACGCCCCGCACGAGCTACCCTACACGAGCTACCCCGCATGAGCTACCCCACGCGAGTTAAAGAATCTTCAGCACGACCTTCCCATAATTCTTGCCATCCTGCAGCAGCTTGTAGGCTTCTCTGGCGTGATCTAGTGGGAAGACGTGGCCGATTTGCGGCGTCAGCCTGGGTTCGGCTGAGTTGCCGTCCGGCGGCTTCCCGTCTCCAATCCACGCTGAGAGCTGCTGCCAGGCGGGGCCCATGATTTCCGGCTTCTGCGATAGATAGGTCAGCCAGAGGCCCTGCACGCTGGCGGATTTCGCGTACATGGCGCGCAGGTCGAGCTGCGGGGGCTTGCCGGTGGCCGTGCCGTATTGGATGACGCGCCCGAAGTCGCGCAGGCAACGGGTACTCTTGGCGGTGTGCTCGCCGCCGAGCATTTCGAAGACGGCGTCGACGCCTTCACCGTGGGTGAGATTCTTCACCACTTCTTCATAGTCGTGTTGTTTGTAGTTGATGCCGTGCTGCAGGCCGAGGGCTTTCACGCGCTCGAGTTTTTCGGGCGAGGAGGACGTTCCGTATATCTCCACGCCGAGCAGGCGGCCGATCTGCACGGCGGCGGTGCCGACGCCTCCGGCGACGGCGTGGATGAGCACGCGGGGAGTGCGCTGCGGAGCTGCGCTCCGCTGGACAGCCGGGGGCGGCTGTCCCCACATGGCCTGTGCCGGACCTCCAGGGGTCATGCCGGCCTGCCAGTAGGCCAGGTAGGCCGTGAAGTAGTTGACCGGGAACGCGGCGGCTTGCTCGTCGGTCCAGTGGTCGGGGACGGGCCACAGCATGTTCGAATATGCGGATGTCTTCTCGGCGAAGGCCGCCCACTGGGCGTAACCCATGACGCGGCGTCCCGTGGTCTCTTCTTTCCCCGCAAACTCGCGACCCGCGATGAGGGGCGGCGCGGGAGTGCCGGGGTAGCCGCCTTTCGCAGTCATGAAGTCGGCGAAATTCAGTCCTCCGGCGGCCACGCCGACGATGGTTTGTCCGGGCTTCGAGGTGGGCTCGGGCGCATCCTGCACTACGAGCGCGTCGGGGCCGGAGAGCGCGGTGATCACCAGGGCTTTCATGAGGAAAGTTTAGCAGGGGGTTGGGAGCTTTGCGGCTAAGGTCGCCTGTCGCGGGGGAAACTCCTTTCGGAGTCGCTGGCGCCGCAAGTTGACATGGGGTCCTTCGACTCCGCCGAGCTCAGGATGACAGGCTTGTGAGTTTTCCGTCCGCTTCCCGGCAGGTATATACTCGTGGCGTTGGATTTACTGGTCGTCCGGCCGAGCCCCTTCAGGCCGGGACGGGGCGCACATTTATACGTAATCTGCATCCGCTTCCCCCTAATTCATGCGCGCCCCGCATGCGTAAGGCCGATTCCCGCCGGGGCGGCGGAGAAGCGGCACGGGTGCATCGCCTGGTTTGCATATGGGCAAACTGCATCCGCGGGGAGGTTTACCGTGGATCTTATTCTTGTACGTCTTCTTTTTGTCATTGTTGTAGCGGTTACCTGCTTTGTGATTGCGCCGTTCGGACAGCCTCGCAATATAGATGCGGGGGTGGGCGCATTGATCGGGGCGGCCATCGTGCTGTTCGAATGGAAGCTGCGCACGGTCAGCCTGAAGCGGCTGATCGGAGCGGCTATTGGCAGCTTCCTCGGCATCTGCGGCGCCTACCTGTTCGCCCTGGTCATTCGCAGCAGCATTCCTGAAGGACATACCCAGAGCTTTCTGCAGATTCTGGTCATGCTGCTGATGGCCTACGTGGGTCTGGTGATCGGCGCCAACAAGGGCGACCTGCTGAACCTGGCGGCGCTGGGCGGAATTTTTGGCGGCGAGAAGCAAGGCAAGAAAAGCTACAAGATTCTCGACACCAGCGTGATCATCGACGGGCGCATCGCCGACATTGCCGAGACCGGCTTTCTTGACGGCATTATCGTGACCCCGCAGTTCGTGCTGCGCGAGTTGCAACTGGTGGCCGATTCCGCCGACTCGTTGAAACGCAATCGCGGACGGCGCGGGCTCGATATTCTGCAGAAGCTGCAGAAAGTGGCGACGCTGACCATTCAGATTGTGGAAGACGATTTCCCCGCAGTGCGCGAAGTTGACCTGAAGCTGATTGAGCTGGCCAAGCTGTATGAGGGCAAGATCATCACCAATGATTTCAACCTGAACAAAGTGGCGCAGCTGCAGGGCGTGCCGGTGCTGAACATCAACGAGCTGGCAAATTCGCTGAAGCCGATTGTGCTGCCGGGCGAGACCATGCGCGTGTTTATTCTGAAGGAAGGCAAGGAATACAACCAGGGGGTGGCGTATCTGGATGACGGGACGATGGTGGTCGTTGATAATGCGCGGAAAATGATTGGCAAAACGATTGATGTGTCGGTCACGTCGGTACTGCAGACGACCGCGGGAAAAATGATTTTCGGCAAGTGGGACGAGCGGGCAGCGTATTCAAGGCAGGCGACGCCGGTGCCGGTGGCTGCGGCGGTCGCGGTGGTACCGCTTTCTGCGGCGGTTGTGCCCAATGCACTCGTGGAAAACAAACCTACTCAGTCCTAAGTTGCCGCGGCGGAAAGCGGCATCGCCGTTCCTTCAGACTGCCGGACCGGCCTTGAACGCGAAGGCGAAGAAGGCGGCCACGCCGAGAAAGGCGAACGCCACCAGATAATTCCACGCCAGCTTCTCCTTGAGAAACGTGATCGCGAACACCATGAAGACGATCAGGGTGACAATCTCCTGAATGATCTTGAGCTGGAATCCGGAAAACTCGCCATACCCGAGCCGGTTCGCCGGCACTGCCAGGCAGTATTCGAACAGCGCGATCGCCCACGAAACCAGGATGGCTTTCCAGAGCGGCCAGGCGTGACCGTATTTCAAGTGGCCATACCATGCGAAGGTCATAAAGCAGTTCGACAAAACCAGCAGAAGGACGGTGCTCATAGAGTTGGTGCTCCTCGGGTCGGAGTGAGAAATCGTTGATCGCGCGTCTCGGGCATGAACCAGTAGAGGATACCGATTCTCCGGGAACCGAGACCAAGCCGTCGTCGTAGTATCCAGCAGGAGGTGCCTCATGCGCTATCAGTCAAACGCCATGGTTGGCGACATTCCTGTGGTGTGCATCGCAGTCGGACCCGATCCGGGTTCTCGAGAACTTCGCGGCCGAGCCGTGGGCGTGATCGCAGTGGGCGACGTCGCGGTTGGGATCATCGCAGTGGGGGCAATCGCGGCCGGGGTGATCGCGATTGGCAGCCTGACTTTCGGCGTGATCAGCGTCGGCGGACTCGCGCTGGGGCTGGTCGCCCTGGGAGGTCTCGCGATCGGGGGCGTGGCCGTGGGCGGGCTGGCGATCGGCGCCCGCGCGGTCGGAGGCCTGGCAATTGGCCTGCATCCGCAAGGCGGCCGGCCGATCAGATGGCCGTGAACCCGGCTCATCTTCCGCAGGACGTTTTCCCTCGGCGCGCCTGCGGGTGAGGATTTGAACTCTCACTCCGCGCACTCGTATACTTACAGCCCGCTATGAAGGTGGTTGTGATTATTCCGGCTGCGGGGCTGGGGACGCGCATGGGTCCCATGCCCAGCGCGCTGGACGCGACGGCGAAGCCGCATCCCACGAAACAGTTCACCGAGCTGGCGGGCACGCCGATTCTCATTCACACGCTGCGCAAGTTTGCGGCGGTGGAGGCGGTCGGTGAAATCTGGATTGCGCTGCGCGAAAATGAGATCGAGGGCTTCCGCGAGCGGCTGGCCAAGGATGCAGGCGAAGTATTGAAGAAGAAAGTAGAGCTGGTGGTGGGCGGCGAGCATCGGCAGCAGTCGGTCGAGCACGCGCTCAACTCGATTTCCGCGGCACCTGATGACATTGTGTTGGTGCACGATGCCGTGCGGCCGCTGGTGACCGCCGAGATTATTCACGACGTCATCAAGGCCGCGAAAAAATATGGCGCCGCCATTGCCGCACTGCCCGCCGTGGATACGGTGAAGCAGGTGGAACGAACCGCGGAAGGGGCGATCGTGAAGGCGACGATTCCGCGCGCTGGAGTCGTGCTGGCGCAGACGCCGCAGGGATTTCACTACAGCGTGATCAAGAAAGCGTTTGACGAAGCCAGCGCCGACGGATTCCTGGGGACGGACGAGGCTTCCCTGGCCGAGCGCTCAGGCCACGAAGTCGCAGTGGTGATGGGCTCGCCGAGAAATATCAAAATCACGACCCCGGGAGACATGGAACTGGCGGAGTTCTATTTACGGAAGTGAGCCACGGATTTGCACGGATTTCCACGGACAACCCCGCCTTTTGCGGCGTAGACTCGGGGTTTATGAGCGGTTCGCCAAGCGCTTTGAAACACTCCGACTTGACCGACAAGATCATTGGCGTGTTTTACGATGTTTACAACGAACTGGGTCACGGATTTATGGAATCCACTTACGCTGAGGCGATGGTGATCGCGCTTGCACAAGCCGGGCTTAGCGGGGTGCGGGAGGTTTCCGTACCCGTATGGTTCCGCGGCAAGAAAGTCGGACAGTATTTTGCGGACATCTTGGTTGACAATGCAGTGTTGCTGGAATTGAAAGCGGCTCGAACCCTCGAACCTGCGCACGAAGCCCAACTCCTCCACTATCTTCGCGCAACCGAAATCGAAGTGGGGCTACTGCTCAACTTCGGCGCGCGACCCCAGTTCCGCCGCCTCCTCTTTGATAATGAAAGAAAAAAAATCCGTGAAAATCCGTGTAAATCCGTGGCCAAGGTTTCCGCGTGAGAATCGGCTACGGGTTTGATTCGCATGAATTTCGGCCGGGGATTCCGCTGAAGATTGGCGGGATTGCTTTGCCGCATGACAAGGGGCTGGGCGGGCATTCCGACGGCGACGTGCTGCTGCACGCCATTACGGACGCGCTGCTGGGCGCGATTGCCGCGCCGGATATTGGCGCGCTGTTTCCTCCATCGGACCCGAAGTGGAAGGGCGCCGACTCCGTGATTTTTCTGCGCGAGGCGTTGAAACGCGTGCGGGACGCGGGTTACAGCGTGGCCAACCTGGATGCCAGCCTGATTCTGGCCACGCCCAAGATCGGGCCGCATGCCGCGGCGATTCGGATTCGCGTGGCGGAATTGATGGGCCTGCACCGCGATTGCGTGGGGCTGAAAGCGAAGACGCCTGAAGGCCTGAATCTTGACCATGCCGCCATCGCGCACGTAGTCGTGCTGCTGGAAAAAGCTCCGCGCCCGAAAAAGAAAGTGGCGAAGAAGAAGGCCGCGAAGAAGAAAGCGGCGAAGAATAAGTAGCCGGCGTGGAATCGGTTTCTTGGTGAATTTCCAGCGGTGCTGACGGGCCGCCTCTTATCGTGCTTCATGCTGTGGCGCAGCTGCGATGAACGCGCGGAAGATGGCCGGGGAAGCTGCGTCCTGCTCGACCGAGCGCTCGGGATGCCATTGCACGGCCAGCACAAAGTGATCGGGCGTGGTGCCTTCCAGGGCTTCGATGATGCCATCGGCAGTGCAGCGGGCCATGATGCGCAGGCCCTCGCCAATTTTTTCCGCGGATTGGTGGTGGGAGGAGTTGACGGGGAGTAGGAATTTTCCCGCCGGGGCCGCGGTGGCAGTTCTTACAGAGCCTTTTGCGCTATCCGGGAAATCGCCGAGCTGCGCTCGGGACAGCCGGGGGCGGCTGTCTCCACATAGAATCTCGGCCAGCTTCGAGGCTGGGTCGATCTCGACCTCATGCGCGACCGCGACTTTCTTCCCGGCTTCGTGATCCACTTTCGCGCGGGTTTCTTCCGGCAGAAAGTCCGGGATGTGCTGGATCAGCGATCCGGCGCGGTAGACGTTCAGGCTCTGCAGTCCGTAGCAGATGCCGAGTATGGGCTTGCGATTCCGGTAAGCGTCATCGAGCAGAAGATTGTCGACGATGTCGCGCTGCGGGTCGGCGGCCGCGGTGTGGGGCGAGCGCGCGGCGTGGAAGCGGGCGGGATCGACGTCGGCTTTGCTGCCGGGCAGCAGAACTCCGTCGCAGTGTTCCAACAGCTTACGGACTTGTTCCGAACTTTGGCCGAGCCCAATGCGGATCGGTTCGCCCCCGGCCAGCCTGACCGCGTGCTCGTATTGCGGGATGGCCCGCTCGGCATAGTCCGGGTCAGAGAAGTGCGGCAGAGGGATGGCAATGCGCGGCGGCATGGTCTTACCTGGCATGGCTAGCCCAGCCTTTCAATCGCCGACAATGCTTTGTTCTGGCGGTAGTGGCGGATTTCGATCACCAGGGCAACCACGAAGATGATGCCGCCGGCGAACAGAGCCGCGGGCAGGGCGATGTGCCGGTAGGCGGTGCGCATATCAGGATGCACGCCGCGCAGCGCCGCGACGGCCACTGTCCCGATAATGGCGAACAGCAGACTGACGGCGAAACAGAGCAGCGTCGCAATGAACGTCACCAGAACGGCGCGCGCCGGGATGGTGTACCAGCGGGGCGGGCGGGATGCGAGCGCGGGTGCCATAAGTTCCGCATCCATTCTACTGGTTGGAAATATCTGGGTCTGAACTGGCTTCATTCTGAAGTGGCTTTATCCGGTTGGCGCGGTGGCCACCGAATGCATTGATGGTTCTGGTTCCGGCCTCAACCTCACCGCCATGGAGCACCCCGCGCGGGATGAAGCATTCCTGTCCCGCCCGGATCGGCATTCTCTTGCCGTCAATCATCAAGGTGTAGCAGCCCTCGACGACGGTCATGTATTCGTCGAACTCGTGTACATGAGGCGCTGAGGGCGCGGTTTGGGAGCACGTCCAGAACGCCATCTGGCTGCCGTCCGCGCCGTCGAAGACATAGCCTTCGACGCCGGGAGTGGCCTGGCTGCTCGCGGCAATGCGGTTGGCCGGCTGCTTCATGAACGCTGGAAATTCTTTCATGGAGAATATTTTGCTCCCTTCCGGCGGACGATCTTCGTGCTCGCCCTGATCATGTTACCCTGCGCTGAGCTTGTCGAAGGGGTGCAAACCGTGGGTCGGCATCGGAAAAAACGGCGCAAGCCCTACCCCGTCATAAAGCAAGTGTTCCGGGTTCGACATGCTCCTGCCAGAGCCGGGCATTCGTTGACTGGCAGATGCCGCGTCCGTAAGATGAAGCCACCCGAAAGCCACGCACCTTCCGAATGATCGGCCAAACCATTTCTCGCTACCATATCGTCGAGAAGCTCGGTGGCGGCGGCATGGGCGTGGTTTACAAGGCCGAGGACACCGAACTGGGCCGTTTTGTTGCCCTCAAGTTCCTGCCGGATGACCTTTCCCGGGACCCGCAGGCGTTAGAACGTTTCCGCCGCGAAGCTCGTGCAGCCTCCGCGCTGAACCATCCCAACATCTGCACGATTTATGACATCGGCAAGAGCGGCGAGCAGTCCTTCATCGCCATGGAGTTTCTTGAAGGAGTAACCCTGAAATATCGCATCAGCGGGCGACCCATGGAAACCGAGTTGATTTTGTCTCTCGCCATTGAGATCGCCGATGCTCTGGATGCTGCCCACTCCAAAGGCATTGTGCATCGCGACATCAAGCCCGCTAATATTTTCGTTACCGAGCGCGGACACGCCAAGATCCTGGATTTTGGACTGGCGAAGATCACACCTGCCTCCAGCCAGGTTGCCTCGGCAGAGACTGTGACTCGTACGGTGACAATCGAAGATCAGCATCTCACCAGTCCAGGTTCCACCGTCGGTACCGTTGCCTACATGTCGCCGGAACAAGTGAGGGCGAAAGAACTGGATGCGCGCAGCGATCTATTTTCCTTTGGCGCTGTGCTTTATGAGATGGCGACCGGCGCGTTGCCCTTTCGTGGCGAGAGCTCGGGAGTCGTCTTTCGTGAAATTCTGGACCGGGATCCGGTCTCGGTGGTTCGTCTGAATCCCGGCGTTCCGCCCAAGCTGGAAGACGTCATTCACAAAGCCCTGGAGAAAGATCGTGAATTGCGCTATCAGAGCGCGGCGGAAATGCGGGCCGACCTGAAGCGGCTGAAACGGGAATCCGACTCAGGCCGTATCCCCGCGGTGACTTCAGGAGTGAATTCGGGTGTGAATTCAGAAGCAAGGCAACGCCAGAGCGGAACCGGCCTGAAGATTGCCCTGGCCGTTGTTTCGGCGGTCCTGCTCTTAGGAATATTCGTGGTGTGGCGGAGTTATACCTCGCAGCAGCAGCCTGCGACGCCTGCCTCGACGCCAGCTCCGACGTCGAAGACCGGCACACCAGCCCTGCAACCTGCCGTGCGCAGCGTGGCCGTGCTGCCGTTTCGCGAACTCTCGCCTCATCCTGGGGAAGAGCCCTGGGGAATCGGCATGACCGATGCGATCATTACTCGGCTGGCCTCACTGCAAAACCTGGCGGTGCGACCCACCAGTTCGGTCCTGAAATATGCCAAGGAGCCCGCCGACCCCGCCAAGGCCGCGCAGGAACTCGGAGTAGATTCCGTCCTCGACGGCACTTACCAACGGGTGTCGGGGGTTATGAGGGTCTCGGTGCAACTGGTTGACCGCGAGAACGGCGCCATGCGCTGGGCCGAGCATTATGACCTGCGGGCCGACGACATGCTGAGGTTCCAGGATGAGGTCGCGCAGAAAGTGGTGGAGGGAATGCGGGTGCAGGCCTCCGGGCAGGAGCAGGAATCGTTGGGGACGCGGCCCACCACTTCTCCCGAAGCTTACAATCTGTACCTGCAAGCGCGATTTTACAAGAACGAATACTTCATGCACACGAGCCTGGAGAGTCTGCACCGGGGCCAGCACGCGCTTCAGCAAGCCATCGCCTTGGACCCTTCGTTTGCCGACGCCTATGCTTTGCTGGCCGATCTCTACCTCATGGAAACTGCGAATGTCGTAGAGAATGGCACCCAAAATCTAGCCCTGGGTGAGAAGGCAGCACGTCGATCGCTCGAGCTGAAACCGGATTTGTTGGAAGGACTCAACTCTCTGGGAGAGATCCTGTGCGAGTCCGGCCGCAACATGGAGTCGATCCGCACCTTGCAGCGGGCGAAAACCCTGGCCCCTAATTCCGATTCTGTATGGGATAACCTCGGCTACGTTTACCACTATGCCGGGCTGGATGAATCCGCCGAGAAAGCTTACCGCCGCAGCGCTGAGTTGAACCCGACTACCACGCGGATTCACTGGATGCATGGACGCATGCTGCTTTACGTAGGGCGCGCGCCCGAAGCTGAACAGGAGATGAAACAGGCCCTGGCCGAGAATCCGAACCAGTTCAAGGCCATGGCATTCCTGGGCGAGTTCCTTTACTACCAGGGCAAGCTGGATGAGGCCGAGCCCATACTGAAGCGCGCCGAGGAACTGGGCCGCGGCAACGGCGATAACTCTGCCCAGGTAATGGCAGCGTTTCTCTACGCTTCCAAGGGCGAGCGGGACAAGATAGACCAAAAGATCCTGAAAGCGCGGCCGAAAGAAGTCATTGACGGCGATCTTGCTTACTGGATCGGGGGCATTCACGCGCTGCTGGGAGATCGTGCAGAAGCACTGGCGTGGCTGCGGCAGGCGGTGGAAGTGGGGAACCACAACTATCCCTGGTTTCAGCGGGACAAGAACTACGATAAACTCCGCGCCGACCCCGAATACCAGCGCATCCTGGAGGAAGTTCGGCGGCACTGGGAAGAGTACAGGCAGACCTTTGGTGAAGCTTGACGCGTTGTGGTCGTCGAGAGATCCCTTCCTGAAAGAACCCCAAACCGGGATGCCCCGCCAGCTGTGTGTAGAATAAGGCAGCATGTCGCAGGCAGCTCCAGCGATTACGCGCAGCCCGGCCGAAGTGGTTCGGCTCACGCCGGTTTCCCAGGCGCCGAACGGAATTTGCTACGCCATGGCGGGCGAGGTCGCGCTGAATTCGTTTGACCTGGAGCGGATGGTCGCCGCTGTCCCCACCAAAGTGGCGACGGCGCTGGAGCGCAAGGCGTATTACTTCGTTCCGCTGGCGGTGAGCCAAGGAGATGAAACCGTCATCGCCGACCGCTATGATGTCGCGCTGAGCGACAATGCGGTGTGCCATCGCAATCTGAATCTGGGTGATTCGCAGTGCGTGTTCATCTCGACGCGGCTGATGGATGACAAGTTTTCCGTGGCGTTTGAGTTCTATATCAACGTCGGCCACGCGCTGGTGGAGCGCGCGGGAGTCTCGCAGGAGTTCAGCGATCTGGCGTGGAGCCAGGTGGAGGCGGGGATTCGCGGCGAGACGTCGCTTGACGCCTGGGACGCGCGGAAGTTGGCCACGGCCGGCGGCCCGGATGCCGAGCGCTACAAGAACGAATATCTCGATGCCACGTTTTCCGACACGATTTCGATTTATCTGCTGTCGTTATATCTCGACGTGGATTACCACGATCTGCGGGAGCGGGATTATCCGCTGCTGGCGCCCTCCGCGCTGGCCGAGCGGCTGCGGAAAGTGGCCGAGCTGTTTCCGCCGAATACGGGCTTTGAGTTTGCGGTGTTGTACAAGCGGCGGGGTTAGGTCAGGCTCAGTCAACTTCTTTTCGCCGCGGATTTACACGGATTCTCGCGGATCAAACCACTAAAAAGCTCAAAACCAAGAGTCAAAATCCCCACCCTAGCCGCAAAGAACGCGGCTAGGATGGGGCACCCGCTTCTGAGAATCACTTCCGCTCTCGACTTACTTGCTGTTGGAGATTACGAAGTCGACGGTGGCAACTTTGTTTCCGCCGACGGTGACTGATTTTTCCCAGGTCTTGGCTTCGCTGAACACCGGGCGCTGCACGCTGTGTTCGGTGAGCACGTCGTAGGCCTGTTCCTTTCCGGTAAGGTTCCAGCCCTCATGCCAGGCCACGAGCTGATAGGTTCCGGGGGGCACGTTGGTGAGTTCGAAGCGACCGCTCTCGTCGGTGACGGCGTAGTAAGGATGCGGGGCGACGAACATTTCGGCGTTCATCCAGACATGGCCGCCGTTGCAGCGCAGGTGAACCAGGCCCGCGGTGGGCATGGTGC
>Ga0302324_100009361_pt1 | contig 20495 bp, 15 predicted proteins | sample Palsa_T0_1_FD_201949 | JGI IMG/M metagenome (GOLD analysis project Ga0302324, IMG submission 201949) | Peat permafrost microbial communities from Stordalen Mire near Abisko, Sweden - Palsa_T0_1 | ecosystem: Environmental > Terrestrial > Soil > Palsa > Peat permafrost | place: Sweden: Abisko...
TCTACAGGTAGTCGAGATAAGCAAGCGGTTGGGCGCCGGGATCGGCGCCGGGGCAAGTGCGGGGGTGGCGATAGGCGCCATCAGCTTCTCCCAGCAAAAGGGACAGAAATTGGGCCTCGCCGGTGCGACGGGTTCGGGAAAGAGCACGCTTTTAAAAATGATCGCCGGGTTGGTTCAGCCCGATGCGGGGAGGATCCTGCTGGATGGAGTTCGGGTGAAGGGACCGTTGGAGACGTTGGTAGCCGGGCATCCGGGGATTGCGTATTTATCCCAGCATTTTGAGTTATGGAACAACTACCGGGTGGCGGAGATCCTGTCTTATGCGAATGATCTGACGGAGGAAGAAGCCGAAGAGCTGTATTCGATTTGCAAGATCGATCATTTGCTGCAACGGAAGACGGATCAGCTTTCGGGTGGAGAGCGGCAGCGGATCGCGCTGGCCAGGCTGTTGGTCCGGCCACCCCGGCTATTGCTTCTGGACGAGCCGTTCTCCAACCTGGACAGGGTTCATAAGGAGATGCTGCGGTCTGTCATCCGGGATATCCTTGGACGGTTTGGTATCAGCTGTATCCTGGTGTCTCACGATCCTGCCGATCTTTTATCCTGGGCCGATGAGATCCTGGTGTTGAACGGGGGTCGACTGATACAGAAAGCGACGCCGGATAGGATCTATCGCCAGCCGGTGGATGAGTATACGGCGGGACTATTTGGAAAATATAACAGGGTCGAACCGGTTTTGGCTGCCCGGCTTGGGAGGCTGGCCGGAGCGGGTGAAGGGAAGAACTTGCTTATCCGGCCGGAGAAGCTGACGTTGTCGTCGATCGGCAGTCCTGCCGCGCAGGGCAGGGTGGTGGGGATATCCTTTTTTGGCGGCTATTATGAAGTGGAAGTGGAGCTGGCGGGCACCCGGTTGCTGGCGCGGGCGGATACCAATAGCTATCAGAAGGGGCAGGGGGTTTATATCGGGCTGGCGCCTTAAGATGAAGCAAAATATGTGATGTATGGTTCATGGCTTGTGCGTGCTTTACTTACCTTCGCAGCCACAATTAATTTTTTTTTACATATGAGAAAAATTTCTAGTTTTTTTGGGCTGGCAATTCTCCTGCTGTTTACGCAGGCATCAAAGGCGCAGTCCTCCTCTTCGGGTTCGGTTTTTGATCAGCATGAGGCGTTTGCGCCGTTGTTCTACCCTGCTTATGGCGATGATATCCGGTCGGCGGCCGGCACTCCCGGTCCCCGTTACTGGCAGAACCGGGCAGATTATAAGATCGATGCCCGGTTGGATGAAGTAAATCAGTCTCTTGCCGGGACCGTGACGATCACCTATAAAAATAACAGCCCTCAGAATCTTCCTTTTGTTTGGCTGCAGCTGGATCAGAATATCTATAGCGATGGGTCCCGCGGAGAAGCGGTGACCGAGGTCAGCGGCGGCCGTTGGGCTAACCGGAATGCTTTTACCGGTGGTTATGAGCTGAAGTCGGTTGAGTTGGTGAACCCGGCTACGGGGAAGGGTACCCCGGTCGACTACCTGGTTTCCGATACCCGCATGCAGATCAAGCTGCCGGTCGATTTGAAATCGGATGGCGGCGTGCTGAAGATCCGGATCGCGTATTCTTTTAAGATTCCTGAATATGGTACGGACCGGATGGGCCGGATGCAGGCAAAGAATGGGGCATGGATCTATGCGATTGCCCAGTGGTATCCGCGGATGTGTGTATTTGACAATGTTTATGGTTGGAATACCTTGCCTTACCTGGGGCAGGGTGAGTTTTACCTGGAATATGGCGATATCGAATATAGTGTCAATGTCCCCGCCGGTCAGATCGTAGGCGGTTCGGGCGAATTGCTCAACCCGATGGAAGTGTTGACGGCAAAAGAGCAAAAGCGTTTACAGGAAGCCAGGGGCAGCGAGAAGACCGTTGCGATCCGGGGAAAAGACGAAGTCGGGGATTCTTCGACGCGTCCTTCACAGGGCCGTCTCACCTGGAAATTCCGGTGTAACAATACGCGGGATGTGGCCTGGGCTACTTCTTCCGCCTTTGTCTGGGATGCTGCGCGGATCAATCTGCCCAGCGGGAAAAAAGCCCTGGCCGAATCGTTGTATCCTGTTGAGGTGAGCAGTGATTCCGCCTGGGGGCGCTCTACGGAATACGTCAAGAACTGTATCGAATTTTATTCCGGCTATCTTTATGAGTTCTCTTATCCGTCCGCTACCAATATTGCCTGTAATGTCAACGGGATGGAGTATCCGGGTATCGTCTTCTGCGGTTGGAGGGCCAGGATGGGTGGGCTGTGGGGTGTGACGAGGCATGAATTCGGGCATAACTGGTTCCCGATGATCGTCGGCAGCAACGAGCGCAAATATCCCTGGATGGATGAGGGGTTTAATACCTTTATCAATACGGTTGCCGATTCCGCTTTTAACAATGGGGAATATTACCACCCCGAAAACCCTTCCCGCGAAACCTATTTCTGGCATAATGGGAATGATCCGATCATGACGATCCCGGATGTGGTCCAGGGCCGTAACCTGGGTATCACGGCGTATGCCAAGCCCAGCACGGGGCTGGTGCTGTTGCGCGAAGACGTGCTGGGGAAATCCCGCTTCGACTATGCGTTCCGGTATTATGTCCATGCATGGGCCTTTAAGCATCCGACTCCTTTCGACTTTTTCCATGCCATGGAGAACGGGTCTGGCGAGACGCTGGATTGGTTCTGGCGGGGCTGGTTCCTCAATGACTGGAAGATCGATCAGGCGGTCACGGGGGTGAGCTACGTGAGCAATGACGATCTGACGAAGGGTGCGGTCATCACCATTGAAAACCGTGAGAAATTACCGATGCCCGTCACCGTTGAGGTGCTGGAGGCCAATGGCAAGACCGGCCGGGTGAGTCTCCCGGTGGAGGTTTGGATGCATGGACCTGTCTGGAAGTTCCATTATGCTTCTACGGATAAGATCACGCAGGTGACCATCGATCCGGACCATCAATATCCGGATACCGATGCGTCGAATAATGTTTGGAAGGCGCAACAATAAGGTTGGTTTTTTGTATTGCAAAGCGATATATTTTTCTATATGAGTAAAAGTAAAAGATCGGCGTCCGCTGCCATTACCATTTTTGGTGCAAAAGGAGATCTGACGAAACGTAAGCTGATACCCGCCCTTTTTAATCTTTATACGGACAGCCACCTGCCGCCCGATTTTGCTATTTTTTGTGTCGACTTTGTAACGGTGGATCAGCAGGCCTACCGTGACGACCTGCTTGAAGGGGTCAATGAGTTCAGCCGCAATGGTAAGGCTGACAAGGATAAATGGGCCATTTTTGCCGCCCGGGTATTCTATATACAAGGCGACTTTCAGCAGGCCGGGACTTACAATATGCTTCGGGACAAGATAAAGGAGTTCGAGCAGCGGCAGCCAAAACGGGGTTGCAGGATGTTCTATTTTGCCGTGGCTCCCCGTTTTATCGAGATCATTGCCGATGCGTTAGGCGTAGCAAAGCTTTGCAGCAACGATACGCAACATCGCATTGTTGTCGAGAAGCCTTTTGGCAACGATCTCGACTCGGCTAAAAAGCTAAACCGGTATTTATCCAAGCGGTTTAAGGAAAAGCAGATCTATCATATCGATCACTATCTGGGGAAGGAGATGGTCCAGAATATCATGGCTTTTCGTTTTGCCAATCATGTTTTTGAGCCGCTTTGGAATAAAGAATATATCGATCATATCGAGATCAGCGTTGCAGAAGAAGTCAGTGTGGGGAAGCGTGGCGGCTATTATGACAGCAGCGGTGCGCTGAAGGATATGATCCAGAACCATCTGTTGCAGCTCTTGTGTATCGTAGCGATGGATGGTCCAAAGCAATATGAGGCGGAGGCTATCCGTGACGTCAAGGTCAAGGTGCTGAAAAATGTCCGGACCATGACGACGGATCAGGTATTCAAAAATGTGGTCAGGGGACAGTATACGGCGGGTGAGATCAACGGGCAGCAGCAGCAGGGTTACCGCCAGGAGGCCCAGGTCGCGCCTGGTTCAAATACCGAGACGTTTGTGGCGGCCCGGTTGTTCATCGACAACGAACGGTGGAAAGGGGTCCCCTTCTTTTTGCGTACGGGTAAGTCTATGCCCCGCCAGTCTTCGGTCATCACGGTCCAGTTTAAGGATAGTCCTCATAAGATCTTCAAGGACGATGTGGTTCCGAACAGACTGATCATCAGTATTCAGCCCGAGCTGGAAATAGGTTTGCTGTTCGAGAGCAAGGTTCCCGGGCTGCATATGCAGCTGGTGCCGGTGGAGATGGATTTTATGTATAAGGATAACTATACGCAGACTTTGCCTGAGGCGTATGAAACCTTATTGCTGGATGTGCTGGAAGGGGATGCTACTTCGTTTATGCGGACCGACCAGATCGAATACGCCTGGAAGGTGGTCATGCCCATCCTGAATGCCTGGAAAAAGTATCCCGGCAAGCAATTGAAATTCTATCCGGCCGGCAGCTGGGGACCGGCTGCCGCCGACAACTTGCTAAAGCCTTATGCGAAAGAGTGGTATAAGCTAACGAGACGGCCGGGGGTTCTTCATAATATGGCTGGCATTGAATAGCGGGTTATGAAAACGGATCCGCTGCCGGGGATGCTGTATCGCCGGGGATGCTGTAGCGTTACCGGATCAACTCGGGTATCGGCTCGCCGACATTTCCATCCGGTACCTGTATATGCAAAAGCGCGGCCACGGTCGGAGTAATATCCGTCATGTGCACCTTACGATATAGGATGCCATGTCTAACGCCCCAGCCCATAAAGACGAGGGGAATATGGGTGTCCTGTGGATTCCAGACGCCATGGGTAGTGCCTTTATCAAATCCATCGTACCAACCCGGTTCCGGTATCAGTAGGATCGAACCGCTGCGTTTGCGGTTGTACCCATTTGTCACCATTTCCTGGAGTGGCTGCGGGAGGGATGCGCCGGTGATGTTCGCCATATCGATCACATATTGCAGGCCGCGCTGTTGATTGAGCCAGACGATGGCGACTTTTTTCAATGAATCGAATGAGAGGCCTGCCTGCCTGATGTGCGCCAGGTTGAAGTTTACATAATAATTTGAGCTGTTGAGCAGCAGGTCTTTTGTTCCGAAGACGCTGTTGAGGGTGTCGCCAAGGCCCCTCATGAGATTTTTGATCCCGGTCAGCCCTGCGGGGATCTGGTGGGCTTTTAGAAAACCGACCGAATGCGAAGCGCCGTGGTCGGCGGTCAGGAACACGAGGTAATTTCCTTTTCCGACTTTGCTGTCGAGGAAGGTGAAGAAGGCGGAGAGGTCTTTGTCCAGGCGCAGGAATACATCTTCTTCCTCGATCGAGTTTGGCCCGTATTTATGGCCTACATAATCTGTCGAGGCGCAGTTGATAGTGAGAAAGTCGGTGGCATTGCGCTGGCCGAGTGAATAGCCATCGACGGCTGCCCGGGCAAAATCAAGGGTCAGGGTATTGCCAAAGGGTGAGCTGCGGATATTGTCATGGTCATCCTTATAGAAACGGGCGATATCGTGGGGAAAGACGGGCGAGGTCTCACCCTTGAACAGTCCTTCCCAGGGGGCGTCATCCCCTGTGCTTTCCTTGTAGGTGTCGATGGGATAGAGCGTATTCCAGCCGCCGGCGACCAGTTGATCCGGTTCGTTGCGGGCGTTGAACCGGGTTACCCATTCGGGCAGTTCGTTCATATACCAGGTGCTGGTGCTAAAACAGCCTTTTACATCATCGAACCAGAAAGCGCCGGTGGGGGTATGACCGGCGGGGAGGATAGAGGCGCGGTCTTTCAGGGAAACCCCAACGACGCGGGACTGGAAATTTGTCGCCAGCATGAGTTCGTCGGTGATGGTGGTCGCCAGTAAATTCCGCGGGGACATATTTCCGGCGGGGGAGGTGCCGCCTACGGGTTGTACGGTGCTATCTTCCGTGCAATAGACGGACTTACCGCTCGCCTGGTCAATCCAGTCATTGCCGGCAATGCCATCGATGGCGGGGACCGATCCCGAGAAAATGGTGGTGTGACCGACGGCAGTAAAAGCGGGCAGATGGTTGATAAAGGTATTCTCACACGAGAAGCCTTCGTTCAGCAGCCGCCGGAATCCGCCGGCTCCGTAGCGGGCGTAATAGCGGTAGAGGTAATCCCAGCGCATCTGGTCGACGACGATGCCGACCACGAGTTTTGGCCGGGCCAGGGATGGGGTCGGGGCTTGCGTGTGGGAATGGGAAGCGTTTTGGGCGGAGGCTGCTGTTCCGCTGGGAGGTGTGGTCGAGGCGGCGTTTTGGGCGGAGGCTTGCCAAAAAAGACAGGAGAAAAATATACAGGCGATGGCACAACGTTTCATATTGCTGATTTCTTTGTTTTGATTCGGGCGAGTAGTTGCACCCGGCGAGCGGTCGCGCCCGGGGGAGCGCGCGTAAATTACTGGATTTTCGTTACTTTCATTGCATTGAACAGAGAAAACTACCGATATGAAATACCGTTTGTGTCTTGCCGTGGCTGGTCTTTCTTTTCTGGCGATCCTGGCCTTTACCGGCAGAGACTTTGGGCGGGGATACGGCCGCGGGAAGGGGTGGGTATCCCTGTTTGATGGAAAGGATCTTTCAGGCTGGGACACTTATCTCGGACCGGAAACGGATAGTGATGGAAAAAAGATCAGCGATCAGCCGGTTGGATTGAATAAGGATCCGCAGCATGTCTTCAGCGTGGTGGCCGACGGGCAGGAAAAAGTCATTCGCATTTCGGGGGAAGGAGTCGGAGCGCTCACCACAAAAAAAGAATATTCGGATTACCATCTTCAGCTCCAATTCAAATGGGGCGTTCTCACCTGGGGGGCAAAAAAGAACAAGAAAAAGGATAGTGGCCTGCTTTATCATTCCGTCGGTCCGTATGGGGCGGATTTTGGCGCCTGGATGCGGTCGCATGAGTTCCAGGTGCAGGAAGAGGATGTCGGCGAATACTGGGGTTGTGCCGGCGGGATGGCGGATATCCCGGCCGCCAAAAGACCCGACAGCGGATATGTGTATGACCCGGCCGGACAGCTGATCACCTTCTCGGTGTATAATGCTTTCGGACGTCATTGCTACAAGCGCGGCGATGCGGAGCATCCTACGGGGGAATGGAATACGCTGGACCTGTATTGCCATGGCGACACCAGCGTGCACGTAGTCAACGGCAAGGTCATGATGGTGCTGTACCATCTTGCCCAATCGGATAACGGGAAGGTATCGCCTCTAACCAGGGGCAGGATACAGGTGCAGTCGGAGGGTGCAGAAGTGTTTTATAAAGCGATAAAGATCCGGCCACTCACTGGTATCCCCGCGGGCATACTTACTTCAAACGATAAATAGCATGAAGCGTTATTTTTTTCCGGTTCTTTTTCTTTTTATGTTTCTGAGTGCCTTCGCGCAGCGGGGTGAGGTGGTCGATACCGCCGCGGGCATGGATCTTTATCTGCTGGTTGGCCAGTCCAATATGGCTGGCAGGGCTCCGGTGGATGCCGTCAGTAAAGAAGCGGACCCGCATATCCTTATGCTGGACAAAGAAAATAACTGGGTGCCGGCGACCGACCCGATGCATTTTGATAAGCCGGCGGTGGTGGGAGTGGGACCGGGGCTCTCTTTTGCCAAACAGCTATCGATCATCGGCGGCCATCGGACAATCGGGTTGATCCCCTGCGCGGTCGGAGGCTCGCCCATCCGGGTTTGGGAGCCCGATTCAACCTATCTCAACGGTCTTCATCCTTATGATGATGCGATCCGCCGGACACGGACTGCGATGCAAAAGGGTACTCTACGCGGGATCATCTGGCATCAGGGGGAGTCCGATAATAGCCCGGCGGCGGCAGCGGTGTATATGGAAAAGCTGAAGGCATTGGTCGAACGGATGCGCCGGGATCTGGGCAGACCGGATCTGCCGTTTGTAGCGGGGGAGATCGGTTATTTCAACACGACGGCACTTATCAATAAAGTCCTTGACAGTTTACCCGACGTGGTCCCGAATACGGCGGTTGTCAATGCAGAAGGGTTGACGGATAAAGGGGACAGTGTGCATTTCGACACGCGGTCGGCGCGGGAGTTGGGGCGGCGGTATGCGCAGGCGATGGCGGGGCTGGAAATGCCGATGATACAGCATGTTTTTGCCCGGGAGGAGGTCAACCTGGACGGGCGTTGGAACTATATTGTCGATCCGTATGAAAACGGTTTTTACGACTACCGGCATATGCCGTATGATCAGTCGCCTTCGGGTAAGGGTGGTTTTTATGACAACCGGCGGCAGACCGACAAGTCCCAGCTGATCGAATACGATTTTGATGGCTCACCCACGTTAAAAGTTCCGGGTGACTGGAATTCACAAGATGATAAGCTGCTTTTTTTTGAGGGGACGGTATGGTATCGCAAAAACTTCCGGGTGATGCCGCAGCAAGGGCGGCGATACTTCCTTTACTTTGGCGCCGTCAATTACGAGGCGCATATTTATCTCAACGGAAAGAAACTGGGTGTTCACAAAGGTGGTTTTACTCCATTCCAGTTCGAAGTCACCGGCCAACTGGCAGCCGGGGACAACTTCGTGGTGGTCAAGGCGGACAATAGCCGTAAAAAGGACGAGATTCCAACGGTCAACACCGACTGGTGGAACTATGGGGGTATTACGCGGGATGTGTTGCTGGCGTCGGCACCCGCTACGTTTATTGCGGACTATAAAATACAGCTGGCGAAAGCTAACGCGGGCCGGATCGAAGGGTATATCCAGTTGGAGGGGCAGGAGCCGGCGCAGGACGTTACCGTCAGTATTCCGGAAGCGGGGATGCGTTGGCCGGTGCGGACCGATGGGACAGGTTTTGCGCGATTTAGTTTTCCGGTTCCGGCGAAAAGGCTGCTGCTTTGGTCGCCGGAGCGTCCGCAGCTTTATACGGTGACGATGAAATGCGCTTCGGATGAAATAAGGGACAGCATTGGTTTTCGGACCATCGAGGTGAGGGGGCAGGATATCCTGCTCAATGGTAAGCCGGTGTTCCTGCGGGGTATCTCGCTACATGATGAGAATCCGCTTATCCCCGGCCGCAACCGGTCCGAAGGTGATCTGCGGATGCTGTTGACCTGGGCCAAACAGCTAAACTGTAACTATATCCGGCTGGCGCATTATCCGCACAATGAGACGATGCTGCGGCTGGCGGATGAGCTGGGTATCATGGTCTGGGCGGAGGTGCCCGTCTACTGGACGATATCCTGGGACAACCCGGGTACTTACCGGAATGCGGACCGGCAATTGACCGATCTTATCAGCCGGGACAAGAACAGGGCGAGCGTTATCATCTGGTCGGTAGGTAACGAGACTCCGCTGAGTGCGCCGCGGCTGTCATTTATGAGCCGGCTGGCTGCCCGGGCGCATGCGCTTGACGATACGCGGCTGGTATCGGCCGCTCTGGAGGTTCATCGAAAGGGGAATGAGGTTATAGTGGATGACCCGCTGGGAGAGAAGCTGGACCTGGTCAGTTTTAATGAATATGCAGGCTGGTATGGAGATGATAAACCGGAGGATCTTCCCGGCTATCATTTTTCCATTAAATACGACCGGCCGGTGATCATCACCGAATTCGGCGGAGATGCGCTGGGGGGATTTCATGCGGATTCGGCTACCCGATGGAGTGAGGAATACCAGGCGAAGCTGTATCGGTATCAGCTGCAGATGCTGGATGGGATTGGAGCTTTGCGGGGAATGACGCCCTGGATCCTGACTGATTTCCGCTCGCCGCGGCGGCAGCATCCCGTTTATCAGAATTTTTGGAACCGGAAAGGGTTGATCTCCGAGACAGGGCAGAAGAAAGAGGCGTTTTTTGTGCTGAAGGATTTCTATGACCGGGTGGAGAGGAAATATGGCGCGGAGAAGAAATAGGGCGCGGAGAAGAAATACAATTAAATTTGCGGCTATGGATTTTAAAAAAGAGGCGGCAAAGGCGGCGCTGCCATTGATCCGACCGGGCAGTACGGTGGGGTTTGGCGCGGGTTCGACGATGGGGTGTCTGATCGATCTTATCGGGGAAGATGGCGGTCTTGCTTTTTCGCTGACCACGCTGTCTTCTTCTTTTATGACACGGCAGCTGTTGTTGCAAAAGGGTTTTACGGTACAGGAGGCGGCCCGGACGATCCGGCTGGATCTCTATTTTGACGGTTGCGATCAGTTTGACCGCCGGTTGAGCGCCTTAAAAAGCGGCGGCGGGGTGCATACATCGGAAAAGGTGCTGGCGGCGATGGCAGATGAGTTTATCCTGGTGGGCGACGCGGCCAAACGGGTAGAGCAGCTGGGGGCTACTTATCCGCTGGTGCTCGAGGTGATTCCCGAGGCGCTGGGGTATGTGTCGGACCGGGTCAGGCAATTTTTCAAACCGGTCCGGTCCGAGTTGCGGCTCAGTGATAAAAAAGACGGGGCTGTCATTACGGAAAGGGGCAATTTTCTGATCGACTGCTGGTTCGATCCTTTTCCCGAGCCGGCGGTGATCAATGACCGGGTGATCGGGATTCCGGGTATCCTGGAGCATTCCTTATTTTATAATATGGCTCACCGGGCGATTGTCGCGGGGCCTGACGGGGTAAAACAGTATTCGAGAAGTGGTTTATTATGACAAAGCGGACCTATTTCATCTATGTTCTTATTTTGGGATTGCTGACGGCGCTCGGGCCTTTTTCTATCGACATGTATCTGCCGGGGTTTGGGGATATTGCGGCGAGCCTGAAGACGACGGTAGCGACGGTGGGTCTTTCGTTATCCAGCTATTTTATCGGGATTTCGGCGGGGCAGCTGTTGTATGGCCCTTTATTGGACCGCTATGGCAGGAAGCCGCCGCTATACGCGGGTTTGGGTTTGTATATCGTGATGACTTTTATGTGTATGCAGGCGAAGGACATCAACACGTTGATTGTCCTGCGGTTTATCCAGGCGTTGGGCAGCTGTGCGGCGGCGGTGGCTGCGATGGCTATGGTGCGGGATCTGTTCGGGGCGAAGGAGAGTGCGAAAGTCTTTTCCTTGTTGCTGCTGGTTTTGGGAGCCTCACCGATGATCGCGCCCACTGCCGGCGGATATATTGTAACGGTGTGGGGCTGGCGGGTAGTTTTCCTGGTGTTGCTGATATTGGGGGTGTTGATTACGTTATTAGCGGTCTTCTTTCTGCCGGAAAGCTATCCGGCGGATAAATATTTCTCTTTAAAGCCGCTGCCGATCCTCCAAAATTTTTTGTCGGTGCTGCGGGTGCCGCAGTTTATGATGTATGTACTGGTGTATGCATTGGCTTTTGCGGGATTGTTTGCCTATGTCACCGGGTCGCCGCTTGTCTTTATGGATGTCTTTCATCTGGACAAAAAGACCTATGGCTGGGTCTTTGCGTTTTTATCGGTTGCTTTTATCGGGCTTAGTCAGCTGAATGGGCTGTTATTGAGGAAGTACAGGAGCGAACAGATCATCCGGGTAGCGTTGACGGGGCAGGTGTTGGTGGCCGTTATTTTCCTGATCGGGAATATAGCCGGCTGGTATGGGCTCGGGTATACGATCTTCTTTTTATTTCTTTTTCTGGCCTGTCTGGGTTTTACGAACCCCAATGCCGCGGCCTTGTGTCTGGCGCCCTTCAGCAGGAATGCGGGTACTGCCTCTTCCCTGTTGGGATTTCTGCAGATGGGGGTGGGGACATTGGCTTCGGTGGCGGTGAGTGTATTCAACAACGGGACTTCGACGCCGATGGTAGTGGTGATCGCCGTGACTTCTTTGCTGGCCATGGCGATATTGCTGATAGGGAGAGGCCGTGTTAAGGCAGTTTAGCGACGAGGTTTTCCGGTAAGTTCTTCAGGATCCGGTAGATGATCTTCCACTTCCATCCCGGGACGATGATAAAACGGTTGCCTGCCTCCACGACAGCGCGGGCGACAAAGGAGGGTTCCAGCAGGAGGGATTCGGGGAGGTCCAGACCGGCTGTCAATTTGCTTCGGATATAGCCGGCTACGATCGCGTTGACAGCGATCCGGCGGGGGAAGAGGAACTGGCGCAGTCCAGCCAGATATTGGGTAAAGGCAGCCTTGGTGCTGCCGTAGATAAAATTGCTTTTTCTTCCGCGGACGCCGGAGAGGGACGAGAGGCCGACGATTCGTTCCAGCCGGTGATTGTCTTTGTCCATGGCGATATGGTTCAGGATGGATACGGCGCCGGCATACAAAACCTGGATCATCCGGTAGCTCCCTTCCCAATCCACGAGGGCCTGCTCATTGGTGACCTGAAAGCCGGCGGCATAGAGGACGATATGGGGCTTATCCGGGAGGGCTTTATAAAAGTGTTCATGTTCTCCGAAGGCGGTGGCATCGAAATAGCGGATATCGATACGGGTGTTCGGGAGGCTGTTGGCGGTGGCAAAGGATTCCAGCTCTATGGTGCTGCGGGAAGCGGCGATTACTTTATAGCCTTTTTTTATATATAGTTTCATAGCTTCTTTTGCGACATCCGAATTGGCGCCGAGGACGAGGACGACTTTCTCTGTTTGTTGTATCATTCCTGCAAAACTAGGGGCCAATCCGCTACCTTTGTAAAAAATATCACTATGGGTATTGCCGATAAGTTGTTTAATATGAAAAACGAAAAAGCGGATGCCAACCTCAAGGCCGGCCAGGAATTTCTGGAAGAAAATAAGAAAAAACCGGGTGTTGTTGCGTTGCCGAGCGGATTGCAATATGAAGTGCTGATGGAGGGGACGGGGAGTAAGCCCCTGGCAACCAATAAAGTTACCTGTCATTATCATGGGACGTTGATCGACGGTACGGTTTTCGACAGTTCGGTCCGCCGGGGACAGCCGGCCACTTTTCCGTTGAATGCGGTGATCAAGGGTTGGACAGAAGGGCTGCAGCTGATGCCGGCAGGCAGTAAGTGGCGCTTCTTTATTCCCCCGCATCTTGGCTATGGGGACAGGCAGGTCAGCGCCCAGATCGGGCCAAACAGCACGCTGGTCTTCGAGGTGGAGCTGATTTCGTTTAGCTGATGCGTGGCTGCGGTGGACGGTCGGGAATCAGCTGATGCGGGTAAAGAGGTTCATCGTATCGTATACGGTTACCTTCGCCCAGAGGTGGCTGCAGTTTTTTATAAAATCGAGGTGGAGGGGATGTTGCTGATAGGTGGCTTGTCCGTTCAGGTCGTTGAAGAACATCAGTTCGGACACCTGCCAGGAGGCGTCCACTACGTCCCTTTTTTCGGTGTTGGCCAATACGCCGACGTACAGTTCTTTTATCAGGGGGATGCCTGCCAGGGTTTTCAGCCCGGTCACCAGCTGGTCCCGATCTTCGGTAGAGGAAGGATTTTTCAGCCAGAAAAATACGTGATGGACGACGGGTGGTCGCTGTGCATCTGCGGGAGTTATCGTGGCTATGGCGGGTCCGGCGCTTAATACGGCTCCGACTGCTGCAGCTCCCTTTCCAATAAAGGATCTTCTGTTGGATCGTTTCATAAAATGATAATAGGTCTAAGGTAGGACTTTTACCTCAAAACTATCCTTCAGACAACCGTTGGAATCTTTTACCGTGTAGTTCTTTGTGGATGAGGGGTTGACGTCGATGCTGCGGCTGGTGGCCTTTCCGGTACTCCAGTGATAAGGATGATCGCTGCCAAAGGAGGCGGTGAGTGCCGCGGTTTCTCCTTTCTTTATGGTGAGGCGATGATGTTGGTTGACGTCTTTGAAATAGGTGAAATGGTCTCTTATCTGACCGTCGGTACAGATCCATTTCCAATCCAGGCGATTGCCCTGTATTTCCAGCATTCCGGCGCCGCCGTGGTCGGCATCGGCATAGGGGAGTGCATCATGGGGAAAGGAAGTCTGTTTGCCGCCGAGTTGACCGGCGCTCCCGCTGACGATATAGACGGTGCCGGTGTAGCCGGTGGCCGAATCCTTGAGATAGGGGCAGGAGTTTGGGGTACCGTCATAGAGCCCGGAGGAATTGCTCACCAGGAAGGCCGGGGTAAAGCTGGTTTCAGGCCCATAATGTCCCTTCATCAGTTTTGATCTTTCATAGTCATGGCTATGGCCGCAGATGATCAGGTCGACGCCATAGCGCTCCAGGATCCGGATAAAATTTTCACGGATATGCACCAGCTCCTCTTCCTTATCTGAATTATGTGAGCCCATGGTATAGGGCGGGTGGTGCCAGTAGGCGATGACCCAGCCCTTGTTCCGGTTGGCGTCGAGATCCTGTTTGATCCATTGAACCTGGGGCCCAAGGGTATCATAGATCCGGTATTGATCCTGTTCTATCCCGTAGGAGTCGAGGGAAAGGAAGTGGATATTGCCGAGGTCGAAGGAATAAAAGGCGGGATTATGGGAGGCGATGCCGCCGGCCTCCCCGTCGACGGGCATGGTAAAATTCTGATAATAGGCGACCTGGTGTGTGTGCTGTACTTTTTCTTCCGAGGAGTCCCCGTCATAATAATCATGATTACCCGGCGTAGGGTACAAGGGATATTTTGGTAGCAGGTTATCCTTATAGATGTTAAAGAAATTGGATTGAAATTCTGCGTCGCGTCCGGTATAATAGGCGTTGTCACCGAGCAGGATCCAGGCATTGAGGGGTTTGTCGCTGATATATTGAAGCAGCTGATCGCGGACGGCCCGCTGGTTAACGGAATTGTTGCCGCAATCTCCTACGGCGGCGATGCGGTAAAGGGCTTCATTTCCTGCCGGTGGCAAGGTCACGAAATAATCGTCGGGCCCCGTTTGGAGGGTGTCGATAAAAGAACCGATTGAGTAATAATACTTTGTATTTGGGTCCAGTCCCGTCAGTCTGATCTTGTGTTCGGTCACCAGCAAGGTATCCCGGACATTCCTGTCGGGTTGGCCGGCTGTTTTTCCAAAGCGGACGATACCGCGGGCGAGCACATCGGTCCGCCAGCGGATGACGATGCTGGTTGGGGTGGCTGCCTGGAGGTAAGGTCCGCGAAGCAAGGTTTCACGGCTTCTGGTGTTGGGTCGCTGGGCATGTGCAAGGAGGGTAAAAATCAAAAAGGTGATAAAGAGGACTGATTTTTTTTGCATAGTATGACTATTGAGCCGGCCAAGCGATAAAGGTAATGGGCGGATGTTACCCGAATGTTATGGTTTGGCTTTCGTATTATGATTTTTGGGTTAGCGAATCTGTCAGCGAACGGATGAAAAGAATAATATCGTCGATCTGTCCGGGGGACAGGTGTAAAGGTAGGGATGAAAGGGTTTGGTTCGGAACGGGCAGCCCCAGACCGGCGCCGCCGCCTTTGTTATAAAACTCCATTAGCTTTTTCAGGTCATGGAAGGCACCGTTGTGCATGTAGGGGTAGGTTTGCGCGGCGTTACGGACGGTTGGCGTTTTGAAGGCCCCCTTAAAAAATGGGAAGGGGTAGATCGTGTATCTGCCGACGTCTTTGCTGAGCTGTGGCTGGTCGAGGCGGTCGGTGCGGGTGGCGCCGAGGACTTCGAATTCTGTCAGGGCATAATCGGGGGGTATCAGGCCGTTGAAAAGGGGAATAAAGTGACAGGTGGCGCATTGTGCTTTGCCCATAAAAAGGTTGGCGCCACTTTTTTCCCGGGTGTTCAGCGCGTGGGTGTTTCCCTGCATATAGCGGTCGAAGGCTGAATTCATCGGGTGCAGGCTGCGGACATAGGCTGCGATCGCTGCTACGATCCGGCTGGTCGCCAGGCCGGTCTTTTTTTGGAGGGTTGCTGTATCGGCATTCATCTCCCGGGCATCGTGGAGCACGGTCCGGATCTGGTCTTCGAGGCTATAGGCTCTTCCGTCCCAGAACTGGCTATATTGAAATCCGCTATAGAGCAGGGTGGGGGCGTTCCGGTCAAGGTGTTGATGGCCGTCGAAGGCAACGCTGAGCGGCAGGCGGTCGGTGAACATTTTTTCGGGGTTATGGCAGGAGGCGCAGCTTTTCCGGCCGTTGCCGGAGAGGGTGGAATCGGTGAAGAGCCGTTGGCCGAGGAGGGTTTGGGTTGATGGGTCGGGGGTGGGCGGCCCGGGGTTGACGGTGGATAGGTCAGGGGTTCCGGGGGCCGGGGTTTTTGGAGTTGGGGAGGATGGAAAATGTTCCGGCAGCAGGGCGTCGGGGCTGAACAGATCCGGGGCATCGTAATTCAGGGCTTTATTGGTATTGAGCTCCAGGCCTCTTTCGCGGATAAAAAGGCCGAGCTGCCGTTGGAGGGGCAGTGCTGCCGCGGTCAGGAAGCCAAGCCGGTCAAAAGCATCGAAACTGTTGCTGCTATCGGTCATGGCTATCGCTTTTTCCAGGAAATCGCGCAGGCTGTCGGAACGTGGTTCGCCCGGTCGCCAATAGGGTTGCAATTGAACGGACAGGGACCGGAGCGCTTCGGCGGATTCCGGGATACCGCTTTTCAGCAGTGGTGCTTCGTAGCCGGTGATATCGAGGGCCATTACCCGGATGAGCTCGATACGGAGGCTCTCCAGCAGTTGCCGGTCATCCGCTTTGAGATCGTATAGGAGGGCCGGCAGATCGGCGGCTGAGCTTTCGACGGCCTGTGCCTGTGCCAGCAGTTCTTTTTTATGAAGTCGCGGCTCGTATAGCAGCGATTCGATGAACTGCAGACCAATGGGCGATTGATATTCCATGCTGCCATCCTCCGCTTCGAATTTTGGTGGCCGGTTGTAGACGGTGGATGAGCTGCGGAAAAAATATTCGAGGAAGGATTCAATTTTTTTATAGTGGCGGCGGCAGGCGATGAGTTTTTGTCGCGCGATGGTTAGTGAGTGGTTATCGCGCGGGTGTGGGGTGGTCAGCGAGTGGTCGCCGGGCTGCAGTGCGGCCAGGGATTGGCGGAGGTCCGTACAGCTGGTGGCAAAGTGCTGGGATTCGGTCTGAAAATAGCGGATGGCGGATTGCACTTCCGTCGAATAAGCGGGCGGCCGGAGGGGGTAAGCCAGCGTTGGGGCGGGGTAAGCGGGCGGCCGGAGGGGATTGGCCGGCGGCCGGATCAGTCGTGGTATGGCCATAAAGCCAACGCAGCCGGTGATGAGGATGAGCAGTCGCATGCGGGTGGTAAAGATAGTTCGTCATTGGGGAAAATAAATTATCTTTCTGTAAATAATACTACTACATGAACTATCTCCTGTTGGCCCGTTTCCGGCTTTACTTTTCCCTGTTGCTGATAATCTTTTTTCTCCGGACCGGTGCTCAAACGATTCAGACGGGTCTGCCCGACCCATCGGTGGATTATGGCCGCCTCGCGCGGATCGACACCGTGGTGAAAGGATATCTTGACAAAGGCTGGATCAATGGAGTAGTGACACTGGTCATCCATGAGGGGCGGGTGGTCCAGTATAAAGGGTATGGCTTTTCGGATATGGAGGCGAAGAAGCGAATGCATCCGGACGATCTTTTCCGGATTGCCAGTCAAACAAAGGCCGTTGTGAGCGTGGGGCTGATGCAGCTGTTTGAGAAGGGTAAATTTTCCCTGGACGAACCGATCGCCGACTTTTTGCCGGCCTTCAGCCATATGACGGTGCTGGATAAGTTTAATGCTGCCGACAGCAGCTATACGACTGTTCCCGCGAACAGGCAGATCACTTTTCGGGATTTGCTGACGCATACTTCCGGTCTGGACTATCCCGGCATTGGCAGCCCGCCGATGAAGGCTATCTATGCGAAGGCGCATATCCCCAGCGGGCTCGGCTTCTTCGACTATGAGTTGAAAGAAAGGATGGAGGCGCTGGCGCAGCTGCCGCTGGTTCATCAGCCGGGTGAAAAATGGACGTATGGGTTGAGTGTCGATCTGATTGGCTGTCTGGTGGAGGTTATCAGCGGAATGGACCTGGAGGAATATCTGGCTAAGAATATCTTCCGGCCATTAGGGATGAAGGACACGTATTTCAATGTGCCTGTGTCGAGGGCGGCCAGGCTTGTCGCGGTTTATACGGAAGATTCGCTGCATCATATTGTCCGCTGGGCGAAGGATAAAATGGGTGTCGATCCGGACTATCCGTTGGTGCGTAAGCATTATTTTTCCGGTGGGGCCGGGCTGACTTCGACGGCCTGGGATTATGCGATCTTTTTGCAGATGATGCTCAATGGCGGCCGCTACAATGGCGTTCAGATCCTGGCGCCCCGGACGGTGCAGTTGATGACCAGCGGGCAGTTGTCTTTTCTGTTCAATGGGATGGATAATTTCGGATTAGGGTTCGAGATCACGAGCGCGAAATCAGCCGACCGGGGGGTGAGGAATGAGGGGACGTTCTCGTGGGGCGGCTTCTTTGGGACGACGTATTGGGCCGATCCGAAGGCGAAGCTGGTATGTCTGGTGATGACGCAGCAGACGCCGAATAGTCATGCGGACTTGGAGACGAAGGTGGAGCAGGCGATTTATCAGAGTTTTGTGAAATGACCGCAGGCCGGGCGAAGAAAATTGAACTAATTGTTAAATCAACTGTTGAGCTGGCATGGCACTATTTCCTGTATTTGGCAAGGCGGCGGCGGGGTTGAGACTGGAGCGGATCCGGCGGTCGCCGAATTATAAGAAAGACCGGTTTGAGAATGAGGTTCATACGGAGGTGACGTTGAAAGGAGCCTCCCTTTTTAAGATGTTGGGGGAGTATCGCAACCGGCCGGCCAGTACGACGCCGGAGCATCGGATCCCTTCGGTGCGGACGGATTTGCGTGCGTTGCCGGACGACAAGCTTTCTATTGTATGGTTTGGTCATTCTTCCTATTTATTGAAGGTCAACCGGACGACGATATTGGTCGATCCGGTTTTTAGCGCGAATGCATCGCCGGTTTCCTTTATGGCTAAAGCGTTCCCGGGTACGGAAGTGTATACTGCCGCGGACATGCCGGAGATAGATATATTGTTGCTGACGCATGATCACTATGATCATCTGGATTATCCTACTATCCTGCAGCTGATCCCAAAGACGAAACAATATTGTGCTTCCCTTGGTGTGGGAGCACATTTGGAGTTGTGGGGGGTAGCGCCGGAGAAGATCGTGGAGTTGGACTGGTGGGAGAGTTGGAGTGTGAAGACCGGAGGGGTGGCGGGTGCTTCGGTGGCGGATGGCGGGTTCGCGGCGGGTGGCGACGAATTTATCTTTACCGCTACGCCTGCGCGGCATTTTTCCGGCCGGAGTTTTAAGCGGGGTGGGACGCTATGGTCTTCGTTTGTGTTGAAGGCGGCGGGATATTCTTTGTTCCTTGGTGGGGACTCTGGTTATGAGGAACATTTTAAAGCCATTGGGGATCGCTTTGGCCCTTTTGACCTGGCGCTGCTGGAATGCGGGCAATATGGGAAGAACTGGCCTTATATTCATATGACGCCGGAGCAGACGGTACAGGCCGCCCTGGACCTGCGGGCGGCGGCGCTATTACCCGTCCACTGGAGTAAATTTACGTTGGCGCTTCATCCCTGGAGTGAACCGGTGAGGCGGGTTATGAAGGCCGCGGCGGAAAAGGGATTGCCGCTGGCTACGCCCCTGATCGGCCAGCCGGTGGTAGTGGGTGGGCCTTATCCGGATGCCCGCTGGTGGGACTTTTTGTGATTGCGGGGAAACATGTGAATACTGTAACATATTCCAAAACTCGTATAACAATCCTTTTGCATAAAGAGGCTAGTTTTAGTAAATGAAAGCCTTTTTATTCCTTCTACTGATTATTGCTATCGGAGTGGCCGGTTGGTATTTTTGGTCGGGGCATGAGTCAGCTAAACCTGTTTCGGATAAGACCATTATTACCGATACTCTGCTTGTAGTCAAAGATTCAATTATCAATGCGAGCACTTTTGACAGCATCCCTTCCGGATTTTACCAGGGTATGTTGCCTTGTAGAAATTGCGAGGGCATCCAGCGTACGATCCTCTTTTCCGCCGATGATCAATTTAAAATGGAAGAGTTGGACTGGGGCAAGGGAACGCCGGCAAAGAAGACAGCGGGAACCTGGCAGAAAGAAAAGGGGAGATTTGTACTTTCGCTTAACGATAAAGTAGTGGCTAAATATAAGTTGGTTAAGGATAGCCTGATCAATACAGAAAATAACGGGATCTATATTCCGGACTCCCTCTCTAAGCAATATGTTTTATTTAAAAAAAATACAGCGCCGGAGAACCTTTCCTGGCGAAAGAAAAAATCCGAAGGGATCGATATCGTCGGGAATGGTAACGATCCTTTTTGGAACGTGGAGATCGATAATGAAAAGCTGATCTTGTTTAAGGTGGAGAGTTTTGCGAAACCGGTCATTGTTCCAATTGAGAAGCCCCTGATCAGCAGGGATAGCACCGTTTATTCCGTTACGACGGAGGGCGGCAACGTGCTGAGAATATCCATCTTCTCAAAGTTTTGCAATGACGGGGTCAGCGATCATTTATATGAATATAAAATGACGGTCTTGTACAAAGGGCAGATGTATAAGGGTTGCGCGGTTATGCTGAATCCCGGATCCCAGGATTAACGGATTTCGGGCCCGGGCGGTAGTGGAC